>Ga0208826_1000293_pt1 | contig 55597 bp, 51 predicted proteins | sample AD_UKC115_MetaG_FD_184451 | JGI IMG/M metagenome (GOLD analysis project Ga0208826, IMG submission 184451) | Active sludge microbial communities of municipal wastewater-treating anaerobic digesters from Hong Kong - AD_UKC115_MetaG (SPAdes)... | ecosystem: Engineered > Bioreactor > Anaerobic >... | reverse complement strand
GAAGAAACTGTAAACGAAACTGTTAAAGAAGAAACTGTAAACGAAACTGTTAAAGAAGAAACTGTAAACGAAACTGTTAAAGAAGAAACTGTAAACGAAACTGTTAAAGAAGAAACTGTAAACGAAACTGTTAAAGAAGAAACTGTAAACGAAATTGTTAAAGAAGAAACTGTAAACGAAATTGTTAAAGAAGAAACTGTAAACGAAATTGTTAAAGAAGAAACTGTAAATGAAATTGTTAAAGAAGAAACTGTAAACGAAATTGTAAAAGAAGAAACTGTAAACGAAATTGTTAAAGAAGAAACTGTAAACGAAACTGTAAAAGAAGAAACTGTAAACGAAACTGTAAAAGAAGAATCTGTAAACAAAACTGTTAAAGAAGAATCTGTAAATGAAATTGTAAAAGAAGAATCTGTAAACGAAACTGTTAAAGAAGAATCTGTAAACGAAATTGTTAAAGAAGAACCCGTAAAGAAAATTTTTAATATTAATCAGATATTAAACCAGAATAAACAAGATTCAAATGTAATTTCAATACCTATTCCGAAAAAACCTTTACTTAGTAAATTTAATATTTCAAACGCCATTCCTAAAACAACTGTCCCTTACATTCCAAAACAGAAAATGACTACATTAGAAAGAACTAAAAATCTTATTAAGAGTGAAAATGAAAAATACATAAAACTTAATTATTAAATTTGTACTAAAATTTTAGTACAAAATATAGTTATTAATTATTTCTAAAACCAGGTGCATTATAATACCATAAACCATACAAATTAGATGCTAAATTCAATAAGATATATGGTTGGACCATATAATTTGGAATAGATGTAACGTTATCTTGTGTAACTGCTTTTCCGTCTACAGTAAAAAGAATATATTGATCAACATTTGGTGCAGTAGAGCTTACTCCTACGTATCCAGCATAGATTTCTGTTACTATTTCTTGAAAATTTTCAAAGTATGTAGCTTCACAATCCGGAGTTTGATACCATACTTGAAGTTCTTGAGAGAACTGATTAAAAGAATATTTACGATCATTTTTCCCTATAGCTACTGCTTCAACGATTAGAAGAGTGTTATTTGTTGAAGGATCTGCTTGTTGACCCGAAAAAACATCATAATCAGTTGTATAGGCAGTTACCATCCATCCAATGGGTAATTTATTCTTTGATTGATTTATGTTTCCTAGTGAAAAACAAACTCTTGAACTTGTCCCATCAAGGAGAACTGTAGCGCCATCTAATCCGGCATCTGTTTTATCCATAGCAATAACAGCTCTGTACTGAACTGGTGTATTACTAGGTTTTACGGTAGTTCCTCCCATTGTTGCTAATGGTTGAAATTGTTGTGGAACAGTTTTCCATTTAACGATACAATCATCAATTTCAAAATCTTGTTCATTAGAAGAAAATGAAACATTAAAGAGAGAACCTGTACCTTCAGTAAATTTTAAGTTTACAACTTGAGGATATAATGTAAAATTATCGGATTGGAGAATTAAATCTTGGTATTGTTGGAAAAAGATATTTCTTATTTGATTTTGATTTTGATTATCTTGAACTGCAAGATAGTAATGATAGTATGTTACAGAAGGACATTTTACAATTATGGATTTGCTTACCTGTAAATTAAAAGTTGATTTAATATAATCTGCTACTTTTGTTTCAACTGCCGTGTAAGGAGTTTGAATACATTGATCATCAATTTTTCGTTGTACATTTGATTTTGTTCTAGAATTAAACCATGGACCTATATCCATAATTAACTGGTAAACAACGTCACCTAAAGGACCCCATGGATTAAAAGTAAAATTACATTCAGTTTGAGAAAGATCATCGTAATCATTAGCACCTGAATCTGTTTGTTGTATGTAAGCAGTTCGGGTAGGATTGAAATAATCAGCTTTATTATTGTAGTATTGTGTCGCAAAATTAAGATTTGTAATATTAGGATTATTAAGTAAAGAATCTACTCCTTGACATAATAAAATGATATTACTTTGATTATTCGTAACGGCTTTACGGTAAGCATAAAGTACTGCTGCAGCAGTATCACCTATAATAACAGTTGGAGTTGTAGTAGTAGCTCTTGCAGATTTTTCAAAGGAATTTTTACAAACTTTTCTATTATTATTTATCATTCTTGAAGTTTTTGCATCTATTCCTTTTATATCTGTTGTAGCGTTATCAAGTTCTCTAAATTTTTTATTTTGTTCTTCGTCATTATATTGTTGTTGACGTAATTTTTTGTTCTGAAATTTTCTTGTTAGACCTTGATTAGACATTTTTAGTATATAAAAAATTAGTTAATATGAAGAATTACATATTTATCTTAAATATGTAGTCAATTAATAATTGAATATTATATTTACATAGCATTATACAAATTCATTTTAAGTTCTGGAACATACATACCTTCACCAACATGAACATAGTAAACATCATGTTCAGTATCTCCCATAAGATTTGTAGAAACACCACAAATTTTATGATGTTCTTGAGAAATAGGGTTCTTAAATTTAAATTTATCAATTTTCTCTTCTCTTGGAAGAGAAAATCTATAATTTAAATCTTCAGTTGAAGCATTTTCTTTTCCATTAACAATATTTCTATTTTCAGTTTCAAATGCAAGACATATAGGTGTCATTAAAGCAATTCTACAACAGTAAGATTTTATACCAAGAGTGTCAAGAATGATGTACATTGGAATTCCTTCTTCTTTCATTTGAAGAACTTTAGATTTATATCTTTCAATGGGACCATTACATGTTATACATCTGATAGGATACATATGATAAAATTCTGTTTCAGACATTTTTCTTTGTTTAATACTTTCTTTTGTTTTTTATCTATTTATAAAGATTTTTGTTTCATTTTCATTTTTATAATTCAATTGAATGATATTTTTTTACAGTTTTAACACATTGAATATTATCTTTCTGTAATCTCTTTTCACGAATTTTGTTAATATCAAATGTTTTACTCAAACTTTTAATATTTTCTTTTTTAATTGGTTTCATTTCAAAAATAACATTGTTGTCATTGATGATTTCATTTTGTGATATTGGATTATATTCACATATACCGGATGAAGGTAAATATGTTTGATTCAAATTCTGTGATGTTTGAACTATTTCTAGACATTTATTTCCTATAGGGCAGCCAAACATATAATTACCATTTCCTTTTTGTGTATTTCCATTACCTGAAAGACCTGTACAATTTTCACATTGATTTTGTATTTCATCTTGTGTAATAAATAAAGGTAGTGTACATGGACACAATGATGATTCAGATGTATTACAAGGAACCGAAACACCATTCCCTGAAAGACAGTAAGCAAGTCCCGTATTAGAATCATTATAATCATTTTCAAAACAATTACTTACAGGAACTCCATTAATAGAAGGATTTTGAGCGGTTACTAAAGGACATTTCCAATCATCATAACAAAAAAATTCATTTGTTATAGAACTATTAATAGTTATACTTAATATATAGATGAATACTCCTAAAGTTATCATTGAAAGAATTCCAAAAATAAAATTAAAAGTTATTATTACAGAAGTTTTTTTAATATAATTGTTAATTTTATCTATTTCTTTTTGAGAATTTTCTGGATCAGAATTGTAATTCATTTTATGAAAGAATTCTATTTTGTTACCAAGTATTTTGAAATATCAATAGAAGTTCCAGGAGCATAACTACAATAAATTTTAGAGGTATCATCTGGATCAAATCTATAAGCATACCCTGAACATAATTGTGAAAAGAAATAATCTTGATTATTACATGAAGCTGAATCTCCTAATATATTAAATTTATCGCAAACATTTGGAGAACATTCACTTGAAGGTGCTGAACAAGGAATATCTGTAGAAACACCAGGACAAAATATACTAAAACAGAAAGGACTTTCCGTTTTGTAATAACTTGCATTCATTGAATATAAACATATTATCGCGATTAAAGATGTAATGAAAAATAAGATAAGTATTACCAAAATACTTACAGCCTGAGAATATTCTTTTTGTACATTTTCTAAACTTGTAAGTTTTGAAGAACCATTTAATTTAAGATTTTTCACATCGCTCATTTATTTTAAAAAAATAAATAAGATGACCAAAGGTATTTACAATTACAGTTAATTATTTCATTGATCCAAATTAGTCTCATTTTTTATGACTTCATTATTTTTAGTATCTTCAGAAAGTTTAATAATTTGTTCAAGATTTTTAGATTCAGATCTTATTTTTTCGATAGCTATATTTGCATTTTCTTTAGCAACTTTCCATCTAGTGGCACTACTAAAAGCTATGGCAAAAATAGCTACAACACTTCCTATTACTACACATGTAATTAATAAACTTAGAAGAGCTGCTGATTGTTTTTGATCAGTTTTTGCAGATTCTTCATTATAAGAAAGTACTTTCATATAATTTGACATATTACAACTTGCGTTACTTGTTGTTCCAGAAATATTGTAAGCGTTAACATCACCTCCATTAGTATTGTTAATATATAGAAAATTATCTTCAGTTGAGACTGTAGCATTAGCTGAACAGTATTCAGTATTAAGTTGAACTATATTGTTAGCTATTACTTGTTCTATATCTGATGATTGAGATTGAAAAGACCATCCTATAGGAACCCAAAATGGATTTAAAGATCCAGTAGACTGCTTTTGTTGAACGGAAGCTCTTATCATATTACTTATTTCATTATCCATAGTACTTGAGATTGTACATGAAGAATCTGTACTAGTTCCCGTTATATTTCCAACATTAATATTTTTTACAGTAGAGCCACTTATAATAATTGAATTGTCAGAAATATTTTCAACGACAGATGTATTACATACTTGTTTATTAGAATTATAAATCCTGTTAGAGACATCACTAGAAGTTTTTGAAATAGAAGTACTAAAATTAAGACCCATTGTTTTTTGAAGTTATTTATTTTGTTCTTTGATCTTAAAATAAAATGAAATGTAAAAAATGTTTTAAAACTAAATGTAATTGTGTAATATATAGCCCTGGTATAGATATGAGACAAAACCAATGTTTTAAATGTAAAAATCGTAAATGTAATTGCCCTGTAGTAAAATGTATGGTCCCAAGACTTGAACTTGATCCTACATTTAAAAAATATAGAAGAATAGGTGAAGAATGTCCTAGATCTGTTTCAAGTGTTAGAGAAATTTGTGATAATGGATGTTCAAAACCATGGAATTTAAATAAAACAAAAAAGAAAAAAAAGAAAAATAATTGTTTTGATGAATCATTTTGTCAAAAGAAAACAACAATGCCATACAGAGGATATACATATGTAAAATGCACGTCATGTGGAGGAAAATCAGGATCATGTGGTTGTAAATCAAAGAAAAAATGCAAAAGCAGTTCTTCAAGTTCATCAAGTTCTTCGAGTTCATGTACCCCGTTTCAGAGTGAACCTTGTTATACAGCAATTTATTCTAAAAGTAATAATTGTTCTATAGGATGTTCATCATCAAGCAGTTCTAGTAGTTCTACAAGTGTAGGACCTACTGGTATTTCAAGCAGTTCTACTAGTTCTAAATGTTCGAGACAATGCAGAAGAAATTCTGGATGTGGAAGATCATCTTCTACTTCTACGTCTTCTACGTCTTCTACGACTTCTAGTATAGGACCTACAAGTTCATCTTCAAGTTCTTTTAGTGTAAATTCCGGATGTTGTGAATCTTCAAAAAATTGTAAAAAATATAATTATGGATTTGCACCTTCAAATTGTAATAAAAATTGTGATTCTTATAAAAATTGTGATTCATATTATTATAAAACATGGTTTTCAGTTCCAAATTTTCTAGGTCAGATTTCTACAGAATCTTCTAAAGAAGGATCTGTACAATTTTTAATGACAAAATCAGCTAGAAATATAAATATGCAAATTCTTTCTTTTAGTGGTGTTCTTAACGCTAATGGAAAAAAATATATAAGTTTTAATCAAACTTTAATAAATCAACCAGAATATCCTATTCAAGACTCTATTTATATTGAATATAACGGTGTTGGAAGATTTACTTCAATAGAAATAGATCCTACATCTCCTACAGAAATGATAAAAATATATCTTTTTACAGATCAACTTTCAAATTCACCTTTAAGTGCAGTAGGTGATTCTGTAAATGTTTACGGTAAAAATATATCTTGGATTCTTCAAAAGTAAATTTGTAATAAATATTATTACAAGTTCGATAATTTTAATTTATAAAATGACCTTCATGAATTTTTCTGTAAAACAAAACTATAAATAAAATTAGTTTGACAAACAATATTTTTATCAAACCAGTTAAATAATAAAATAAGATTAATATTTCATAATGTGAAAAAGATAAAAAATCGGTTTTATAATAAAGGACAGTTGCAAATGTAAAATTTAAAATAAAAAATATAATTGGAAGTGATGTACATAAACTTTCACATTTTTCTATATTTTTCAAAGACTTTTCTCTTTTATTGAATGTCATTAAATGATTCTTTTCTGAATATTTTTTAACTTTCTTTACAAGATATTTGTAATAAATTAATCCAAAAATAATTATTTCATAATATATAATAATTCTAAGAATTAAACATGTATATGAATTAAAGAAAAAATAGTTTGCAATATTCATTTTTTTTAATTATAATTGTAGGATTTTAGAATCAATTTTAACATGTAAAAGGACTATAAAAGAAAAACCATGAAGTAGACATTCCTATACTTGTAATTGCTGAATTACCGATATTTACTTCAAGTATATCATCTCTATTTTCAATTAAATTAATTTCTCTAAGAGATATATACATCAAATCTTCTTTACATACAGTATTACATTTTATTGTAAGTGTTATAGGATCATAAACTATACAATAATTTATAATTTGTGTAGATGGATAATTAGGTACAGAAATTTTTGAAAAATCAAAATAGTCATTATTAAAATAAATTTTTGAATTGTTAACATATGTAATGGAATTTTGTGAAGGGTAATAATAATAAGGTAATAATTCAGATGTAATTTCTGAATTTTGAAAAGATTTTGATTGATAATCATAAATAATAATAGATCCATTAACAGAATTCCAACAACAGAAATATTCATCAGTAATTCCCGAAATATTCGTATATGAAATATCTTGTAAATCTGCTATTAAAATCATTTTGCCCGAAAATATATCTAAAACAAAAATTTCTAGAATATTATTAATAGTATTTTCTGAAAGAATCAGGATATAATTACTATCATAATTAATATTACAAAAATCTATTACTTTATTATTTTGATTAAACGAAGAAGTGAGAATAATAGAATTTTCTATAGGAGTATTAGAATTAGAAAATAAAGTATTAATCTGTAACCAAATATTATTTTCCGTATCTAAATACATAATATAAGATGTTGTAATTCCATTAATATTTTTTCTAGTTTTACAGTTAAGTCTAGAAATATTAGGTAAATTAAAATGAATCCCTGTAGGGATATCCTGAAATTCAAATGAAACAATACCTTTAGTAATTTCATTAGTTATATCTCCGTTTTTATCAATAAATCCTACTGTTGATAAAACACCCTGTTCATTACTACAATTTCCAGAAGAACATAAAATTTCTTGACCATTGTAATTACTACAAAATGGGGAATTTTTATCAAAATATGATACACATGTTCCATTATAATTTCCAAAACCAACGCCACAAATATCTGATAACGGAACACTTACACATTTTTGTTTATCGGAACATTGTAAAAAATCTGAACATACATTAATATTAGAACAATCTTCAAGCAAACCTTTACCAGTAGTTAAACATATATTATTTTCAAAACATGTAGTTCCATAAGGACATTCTTCAATTTGAGAACATGTAAATTTATTAAAATTTTCATTTTTAAATGTTTGGCATGTCCCAGAACAAATTCCTGAAGCACAATCAGAATTTTCATTACATGGGGTATCTGAATTCGAAATTTTACATTGACCTCCTATACACGAATATCCTGAAGCACAAGGACACGAAGAATTAGTATTAAAATCTAATTTACTTTGAAAATCACATATAGTATTACATGTCATTAAAGAATTATTAATAGAAGCACATTCCAACGCACTTTTACAGTTCATTCCAATATTTTTCTTACATGTAAGGCTTAATGTATCACATACAAATCCAAAATTACATTCATCATTTGAATTACAAGTGGATGTTTCAAAACCAGAAATACTTTTAGATTTTATACTTGTATTTTCATTAAAAGAATGATTTATGTAGTAAATCCATCCTCCACCAACACCTATAATACACATTATACTAATAATTATTAAAATAATACTTATTATCATTTATAAAAATGATCAAAAAAATGATTTTTTTGCCTTAAAAATGATAAAATGCCTTCCCTTAATACTAATTTACCGTACACTCAAAATATTAACAGCATAACCAATGGTTTATCAGCATATTCACAATCGTTGGGAAATGTTTACAGTTCAGGTAATTATCAGTTATCCAGTATGAATTACACTGGTAACCCAAATAATTTTTTGCAACCTGGTGTTTATAGGTTGTACCAGAACACAAATTCTTATCAGGGAGCTTATTCAAGATGATTCCCAATAAGTACACGAAAATATTTTTTACGTTAAATGTGTGTTATAGAAGTTTCTATTATATTTTTCCAGTATTTACGTTTCATTTTTCGTTTAGAGTTTATGTTCGTTGGTCTCTTTTTAGTAATAGTTACTAAAAAATCAAAATGATTAAAATTTATATTAATTTTTATTAAAAATAAACACATACCAAGTTAAATACATGAAATCTAGTAACTCTACAACAAAACCTGTTTATAGTATTACTTTAATAGATATCAATCCAGAAGATGTTATTAAAATGTATGATGAAAAATATTTTTTTAGAACTTTCGATACAGCATTTTCAGAAAAAATGAAATTTCAAAAAAAATCTACAAGACCAATTCATAAAAAAATTCATGGTTCAACCATCGATGATGGATTATTTTCTTATAGCGATCATACCAATACTCCTTTTACACTAGTTTGTGCAAATCAAAATAATTATGAAAATCTTAACAAAAATCAAAAACTTTCAGAAAATCTTAAATTGAAATGTGTTTACTGTTACTGTGATATTCAAGACACGAAAACAGCTGTAAATATCCCTTATAAGATGTATGAAAAAATAAGAGCCTATAAAGATGAAAATGGAGTAGAACGTTTTACACCACATTATATCATAGAAATGTTTCCTGAAACTGCGTGTTCTTTTGAGCATGCTATTACATGGGTCAAAAAAATGAATATTCCTTCAGTAAATTACAGAGATTATAAATATACTGAATCACGATCCGCTCTTCTAAAACTTTTTAGATTATGTTACCCTGATAAACCATATACCATATGTCTTCAATGGCATGAATATTGTAATTCAAATAATATTAATCCTAATACTGTTAGCAGAAAATTTACTGAAAAAATTATTCATGAAAGTCCTAATCCATTCTTATTAGAAGAAAATGGCGGAGCTCTTTCAAAACAAGAATTTAATTCTAATCTTCACACTTACAGAGAACTTCCAACTGTAATTGTAGTTCCTATTAAGCCTGTATATCTACAGCAGAGAAATTAAATTGAATTAAAAATTATAATCATATTTTAATTAAAATATGATGGACATAATTATTGAATATAACTGTCACGAACTTGAAAAAAGTGAACTTTTATGGAATCAACGATTCAAGTCACATATGGAGGATCTTTTAAAAAAAATTATTAATAGAATCCCCAAAGATAATTTTATTATGAAAGAACTTTCAGAATCGAAATTTAATATGTTTTTTGAAAAAGAACAGATGAAAATATGGAGATTAGCTTTCACACATAAATCTCTTTCTCTCACTGATAATTTTGAAAATCTTGAATATTTAGGTGATCGAATTTTAAAATCAGTTTTTATTAAATGGTTATTACATAAAAATCCTATTTTTACTTCAGGAGAACTTAATTCTCTAGACGAAAAATATATGAGTAAAATCAAACAACGAGAATTAGTAATTAAAATAGGATTAAAACAATTTGTAAGATCTATTATTCCAAATATTTACTCAGAAAATTTTCTTGAAGATATTTTTGAATCTTTTACAGGAGCCTTTTTCGAGAATACTCAAAGTATTCTAGGAACAGATGCTGGTAATGTTATTATCTACTATTTCATAGATTATATTATGGACGGAATAAATATTTTAAAAAGTAGTAATACTCTCAACTCTAAATCACAAGTTATACAACTATTTTCAAAACTTACAAATGAAAAATCTGATAAAAACTTACTAATTTTTAAAACTACTGAAAAATTAGATACAGGAATTGGTAATAAAGTTACCGTAAAAATAAATCTTAATAAATTCCAAAGAGAAATTACAGAAAATTATCTTAGATACAAACTTAAATCTCCTACTATAGGAATTGGTATAGGAAAAACTTTAGTAGAAGCAGAAATGAAAGCTTACGATAATGCTCTAAAATATCTTAATTCATTAGGAATTAATGAAATGTGGTCTAAAAAACAAAAAGAAATAATAGTTTTTTCGGATCCTAAATTAAAAGTTTATTATCCAAAACTTTTAGAAAAAATGAAAAAAGAAGATATTTATGTTATAACATTTGGTGTACCAAATGTCGGTGAAGAATCTAATATGTACCTTGAAGGAATTAAATTAGATGGAACAAAAATTATATTATCAACTGTTAAAATTACAAAAAAAGAAAATTCCTATGAAGAAACTAAAATAAAACTTATAAAACTCTTTCTAAATATTTAATTTAAATTTATACAGCAAGTAAGATCTTATACCAATAAAAGTCATAAATACACAACTTAAAATTAAAGACATTACAGCAAGAGTTCTTACAAAATTTTTATCAAAAGTAATTACATTATTTATTGAATCTTCACATTTTCTTATAATAGCAGAAAATATTAATAACATAGGTATACAAATTACCAAGAGTATTACATAACTAAACATCTCCATAGATCTCTTAGAATTTAAATAATATTCAATTTCTTTTACGGAAATATTATTTTTATTTTTCAGTTCAGAAATAAATTTACTGTTCCGAAAAAAAATACAAAGTGAAAAAATACTTTCTAATACGATTATAATAATCAAAAGAGTAAAAGCTGTATAAGCAATATATCCAACTGCTTTATACGATATATTAACGTTCAAAATATCCGAATCTTCATAATATCTTACAAAAATTAGAGAAGAAGTCAAAAAATTAAAGATTACTGAAAGAATAAAAATAGTAATCATTGCATATGCATAGCTCAATATTAATTTTTGGTCTATCATTTTAATTTTACATTTTTATTTAATTCTTAGAAAGAAAGAAATTATATAAGACATTAATATTAAAAATGTAGAACAAAGACCTGTTATAGACAATATTCTAATAAAATTACTTCTATAATAAGTCGAACCATATTTTTCAAAAAGAAATTCATGATAAAGTATACTTAATATTAAAAATAAAATGAAAGAATCTAGTAAAAAATTAGTAGTAGTTGTTAATATTCTAGATTCTCTCATAAGATCTCCAGAATTTATCATTAATACATTATTATTAATGTAACTCATTCTTTTACCAAAAACTTCAATAAATTCAAAAATTATCTGTATTATAAAATCTATTACTATCATCACTCCAACTATTATTCCAAAAACTATACACGAATAATACAAAGAATTCGCAAAAGAACTATTAGCTTGAAGACCATAATATTCAACTTCCAAATTAAGTTTCGTTATCGCTAATGAAAAAAATATTAAAAGAAATAAACAAATACATATCTGAAATATAAACTGAACTATATAAAATATTTTTTTATTTTTCTTTCCACAAATATTATCATTATTATTATCCATTTTGATATTTAGATTTAAATATCAAGTTAATTAACATATGTCTATGATTATTAATAAAAATAAACATATATTAGTTTTATTTGAATATTGTTTCACAATTTCTATTTTTTCTTAAATTATTTATTTTTGATTTTTTGAGATTTTCTTTGAAATGCTACTATATATAACTTTTTGATTGATTATTACTTGTTATAAGTAAATTCTTTCAATGAATTAAGTTTATTTTCTAGTGGGTGTCTAGATTAGTATTTTTCTCAGAAGAGGAACATTTAGGTTATTAGTTGCCTTGATTAAGTGTCTGATTCTTTGCTTGATGTGTCTGATGATGCGTCTGATGATTCGTCTGATTTTATGCCTGATGTGCCTGATGACGTGTCCGGTTGTATTGCCACAGTCGGAGTTGAAAAAGGTATCCATATTAACGACCCCATTGCTATAAACATAAAAATCCAGTTCACACAGAAAAATACAGCCATCCATGTAGTAAAATATGAATATGTACTTACATTATTAGAATTTAAATTAAAATTTTTCATTTGAAGAAAATAAACTAAGAAAATTAATGCAATAACACATAATTGTATTAAAATTGTGAAAGATAATAAAATACTAGTATTACTCATAAATTTTAACTTAGAAAACTCATCACTTATTGTTTTGATATAGGCAAACTTATCATTACTTTTCTTGAAAAGAATTAAAAATATGTAAATTATATCAATAATAATTAATATTAAGATCATACATAATGAAATTATTATCATTATATCTATAATTTCAACCTTAATAGATAAATTACTTGAATTTATAAAAGAAACTTCATTTATTACTATCAGAATAAAAGTTATAAGGAAAAATAACATTATAATTACGAATAAAGTTAAAAATAACCAAAAATATGTAGTATTTTCTTTCTTTATTTTATCTACTTGTGCAGTTACTTTGTCAATTTTCGTCTTAAAACTTTCACTAATCTTGTCTTTAAAAAGTTTAAAACAGTTATCCATATTTAATGAAGCTTGATTATCACCACTCATTTATCATACTTTACAAAACAAGTTATCAAATTAGTTTTAATAAGAATTTTATAAAATAAACAAAAATTTCATCTATACAATTATATTCTTCCTTAAAATCTTCATCCTTAGTATCACTTTTTATTTCTTTTAATTCCGAATTTTCATTTAATGATTCTTCTTCATAGTAAAATGATTCATACATTTGTATTTATTAACTAGTTTAGTTAATAAAATTTTATTTTTATTATGATTCTATTTTTTCACCTTTAATTACAACTCTGTAATTAATTGTATGTTTATTAATTATATTTTGCTTGTCATATCTATGGAGTTCAATAACAGAACCTTCTGGGAAATTATAATATTTAACGATAGGATCTGTACTTTTAATTGCTTGAAGATTTCCTTTTTTTATACCAAATTCTGTTAAAATCTTTTGTTCTTTTTCTTTAGAAAGAAGAACATGTTTGATAACTGAAGTATGTCTTGTAGGATTATATACAAGTTCATTATAATATTGATCATCAATAAATATCTGGATATCACGTCCTAACATTTTAATTTGATTTTGAGATGCTGAACTTACATTTAATTCAGAAATTATAATAGCTCTATCAATATTATAATCTGTAAGTTTTTGCGAAAAAAGTTGTACAATATCGTTACTTAATTGTTTTGCTTTATCAGGAGTTTCTGCAAAATATACATATATATCTTCACCTTTCGGTGATTTATAATAATTACTCAAAAGACTTCTAATAATGTTCTTTGGAGAAATATTTTTAGAAGTTTTCTTTGAAAGTTTAGTATAAAAAGAATAGAATTTATTAATATTCTTTTCAAGAAGTTCATCATCTTCTTCATTTGAAATTTCAAGAAACCATTTTTCTTCTGGAGGAATAATATAACCTCTATCAAAAAGCATTTCTACTTGAGTTTTTTTTACTGAATAAAGTCTAAATAATTCTTCGTAAGAGGGTTGTTGATTCATTTTTAACTTCTTTAATTATTAAATTCCTTTTTATTAGTTTTGTTTAAAAGATTTTTAAAACAATTTGATTTTTTACAAATTAAAACAAGATGTCTCAAGGTAATCAACAAATAAATGATGGTATGTTTACTTTAGAATATACTTCAAATATGCCTATAACTGTAATATCAGGAATAATATTTATACTGAGCTTAGCATTGATGCTTGGAGTATATTTTTATATTATATTTGGACAAGATGTTACAGGTAAAGCTACTGCTCCTAGCTTTAATTATTCTAATAATAATAAAAATAATATAGTAAATTCCTTTCAAGGATTAAATTCTTCAAATCCTCAGGGACAAGCAATAACAGGATTTCCATTAAATCAGAAAAATCAAGCTTTACAACAAACATTTCCATTAAATCAGAAAAATCAAGCTTTACAACAAACATTTCCATTAAATCAGAAAAATCAAGCTTTACAACAAACATTCCAAAATAAAATTTTTCAGAATAAGAATAATATTCTTGAAAGAATAGATGAAAATATGCAAAATGAAAGTGAAGATGAAAATATAAATCTTGAAGATCTTCAAGAACTTGAATATGAATATTATGAAGATAAACTTAAAAATAAATATAAAAATAATTTTTTAAAACATGGGCATATACAGCAGTGTAACAAAAATAACATGCAACGAAATTTTATAGAAGAAACTTCTAGAGGAGGACTTCAAAGAATTAAACCCGAAGAAATAAAAAAGGAAAATACACAAAATTCATTAAAAAAAGGTTTTAATCCAACTGCTTCTATGAGATTTATGAAAAAAGCTAAAAAATAAATTAAAAAAGTTTGATAATTTGATTATTATTAATTCTTTCTAACAATACGGAAATATTTTTGATATTCATATTAATTCCTGTAATTAATCTATTATCATAAAAAAGATGACCTGAAATAGGAATAAAATTGATAGTTTTATAAGTATTCTTTTTAATAAAATCTATAATATAATTTTCAGGTGAATTTATAATATTCCATTCGTTATAATTTATTTTAATAAATTTTTCTGTAGTATTGTTATTTTCTATTTCTTTTCCTAAATTGTAAGTTCCGTTAAGGGGTTCTTTAGAAGAAGAAATAAAAATATATTTTATAATATCCATGTTATTATTGAAGAGTTTATAAAGGATATTTTCTGAAATACAACCATTATTATAGTCTATAATTATTCTTTGTAGTGGAACAATAAAATTTTCTTCATTTTTAGATGAAACTAGGGAATATATTTTTTTACTAATATCAGTAAGAGACACTATTAATTGTAAACACATAAAGTGAAAATCATAATCATTAGTAAAAAATGAATCATCACCTGAAATAACGGAAGTTAAAAATGTATTAATATCAGGAATTTTGAAAATACATTTGATGAAAAATTCTTGAAGAATTCTTTGATTTCGTTCTATTTCTTGATCTTTAATAATTGTATAAAGTATGGGGTACCATATAATTTCTTTTTGAATAACTGAATACCATAATCGTGTAAAAAGCCATATAGAATTAAAAAAGGAAACAGAACTTGAATCTTTTGAATTTATATGTTGTTTAAAAATGAGATTTAAAAAATAATTATAAATTTTACGATGAAAAATACGTGAATAATTTATTTCAAAAACACCTTTTTTTAAAATTTTATTTTGTTGATATTTTATATAATAATCGTTAAATTCATTTTTTAAAAGTAAAAATGATTCTTGATTATTTTTATAGTAATCTATAATTGAAATATTATTATTGATATTAATATTCAATTTTTCTATTAAAAATTTAGTGTATTTGATCGAAAAATTAGTTTTATCGATAATGTTATATTTTATATAAGTTAAGAGATCGGTTTGCGAAGTGTTTACAAAAGGAATTTCTAAAATTTTACTTGACGGAGTTTTCATATGTAGAAATGATAATTGTTTATCTTCATAATAATTTTGGAAAGTAATTCCTAAAAGTTCTTTAATTTGTTTATTAATATAGAAGAAAAATATATTGTACATATAAGGCATATACCTTGAAAGTATTTCTGAAATGTACTCTTTGCCTTTGAATTCTATGAAATACTTTATAAATTCTATGTAAATAGTATCATAAGATTTCGTATAATAAAGTTTCGTTGTATCTAGGAGTAGATACAATATTTGTGAAATATATTTTACTCCCTTAATTTTTTTATTAAAAAGAGTGTTGTAAATTTCATTATATGAAAGTGTTTGGCCATCATATATTTTATTTTCTGTAAAAATTTCATAAAAAATAACTCCTAAAGCGTATGTATCTATAACTGTTGTGTGAATTTTATGGATATTTTGATTATTTTCATTTTTTGGAATATATTTTTGTTTTTGATTTATGATTATATCAGTAGGTTTTCGGATATTTTTGGAAATGTATACTAAATTTCCAAAATCTATAACATGAGGTTCGTAATTATGATCATAGAGTATGTTTGAAGTTTTAATATCTCCATGAATTACTCCGTTAAAATGAAATAGAGATATTACGAAGAATATTTTCATAAACATCTCCATTTTTATCATTTCAGTACATGTATTGTCGTACTTAATATTAGAAATTTCGTATGGATAATATTCCATAAATATCTGGAAAGTATTTGTTTCATTAGAAAAATCATAATCGTAAAAATAATATTTGGTAATATTTGGATGATTAAAACGTGAAATAATATCTATTTCTTTGAGAACATAGTATTCTAAAATATTACTTTCTCTTAAAAATTTTTTAATAGAAATGTATTTTATATTTTTTATGGAATCTATATCACTTGCCCATACTAAATTTTCAGTTGCTTTTTTAATTAAATAATTTCTTTCATAATCCGTTTTGATTTCTTTACGAATTACGGTTCCATGTAATCCCGCGGCTATTACATATTCTTTCATTTTATTTGTTACTTAAATTATCATAATTGATCCAAAAAATAACTTTTATATCATTAAAAGAAATGGAAACAACTTGGGAAGTTTTTACTGATAATTATGATGAAGAAAAACCTAGATTTCTTACAGATAATGAAATTAAAACAATTATTGATATGATTTTTAAAGAAAATGAAATTGTAGGAAATGGAAAAGATGCTCTTAAAGTAACCTATGATGAAATTATTTCTTCGATAAAAAGAGATATAGAATGTAGGGAATGGTGTCCGAAAGATATCCCTAATATAGCAGAAGAAATTAGAAAATATCATTTTAATTCTTTAATACCTAAAGGTTTAAGTGTGGGTGTTTCCGCAGCAGAAACTTTAGGTGCTAAAAGTACACAAGCTACACTCAATACTTTTCATACTTCTGGAACTGCAAAGACTACATTAAATACAAATATGATTATGAGAAGTTATATTAAGCTTACAGCTGCTTCTATGGAAAAATTTGAATATTCCACAGTTATTTTCAGAAATAAATTTTTAACATATGAAGATGTTCTTAATATGAGAATTGGTATTGTAGGAATTTCTATTAAGAATCTTATTAAGGATACAAGAATTATTCCTATTTCAGAATTTAAAGAAGATTGGTGGCATATATATGATTTTGAATTTGATGATCTTTCAATTGATGAAAAATGTTCATGTTTTTTAAGACTTTACTTGAATCCTATCGAACTTTATAAATATAGAATCACTCTTAGTACTATATCTAAAAGATTAGGTAGTAATGAAGATATTTTAAAAATTTTTTGTAGTCCTAGTGAATATGGTATTATTGATATTTTTGTTGAAAAAACAAAAATACAGGAATATATGTATTTAGTAACTAAAGAAAATGTTAGATATGAAGAACAATTTATAGAAATGATTTTCTTTGAAAGAATTCTTAAAAATTCTTTTGCAAATATTTATATTTCTGGTAAACCAGATATTACAGAACTTATCCCAGTAAGGATAAATACTAAAGAAGTTGTGAAAGGTATAAGACCAATTAATGAAAGGGATTTTTCAAGAATTCCTTTATTAAATGATTTTCTGAGTTCTTCAAAAAAAATTAATGGTATATGGTTTTGTACTTTTAATCTCGATATTATTGATACATTAGGTATTACTCAAAAACATTTTATGGATCTTTGTGAAGAATGTGGTATAGAAATTCTTTTAACTGATCATGAAGATGATTATAAAACTACATGGTGTATTGTAAGAACTCCTGATGCTCTTCCAGTTTTCGATGTTATCGAAAATAATATTTCAAGAGAAAGAAATATACAAAACGAAAAAGCAGCACAGGAAAGTCTTAACTCGAAAACTAAAATGTTAGTAATGCCACCTACTAAACTTCTTGCTCTTTCCGAATATGTTTATGCTATTAGTAAAGGTCATAATTTAACTACTCTTTTATCCATTCCTGAAATAGATCAGAGAAGAACTAATTCAAATAATGTTTTTACTGTAGGACAGTATTTTGGTATTGAAGCTTCACGAAAATCTTATATTGAAAATTTCAAAGATGTATTAGGAGATGTTTGCTCATCAATACATATTGCTGTTATTGCTGAATTATTTAATAGTAGAGGTATTCCAAGAGGAACTTCAGTGGGAAATGTACAAAAAAGTGCTGGTGGATTTTCAATAGCTTCTGTAGCGAAAGCTGTTGAAAAGATCAGAGGTTCTTCTCTATATAAAAATTCAGAAGATGCACGAAATGTTACAGCTTCTATAATGATTGGTAATAGATTTAGAGTAGGTACAGGATCTTTTGATATTGGTCAAGATATTCTTGACAGCAATGATAAAGAAATTTCATTAATTAATGATGATATATTTAATTCTCATTTAAAAGATAAACGTACAAAATCTATTTTTAGACAAAGAAGTTACACTAGTGATTCTATTAAAGAAGATAATTTATTAGTAAATCTTGACGATTTTGATAATGAAATTCAATTACTTTCTATTCCAGGATTTGATCAGGAAATTGATGAAGATGAAGAAGGTGATTGCGGTGAAAATAAAGATTTTGAAGAAGAAAATGATTATCTCAACGATGAAGGAGATAACACTGATGTTAAAACAAAAGAAAATGAATTTGATGAAGGTTCCAATACAATTATTAATAATATTTATACAAATGGAATTAAGGTAATGAATAATTTAGACCAATCATTCGATGTTTCAAATCAACAAATAAATTTCCCTGATCTTGTAAATATTTATAATAATATAAAATATTCAGAAATTCTTCCAGAATTAGATGAAAATATAGAAGAAGAAACTTTTGAAAATATTATTAGAAATAAGGCTAATAATTAGGTCAAAATTAAAAATTATCGTTAATTAATTTTCCTTTTAAAATGTTGACATTGAAAAATAATATAAATTCTTTAGATGCTATACTAGTTCTGACTTCTGCTGTTTATATAATCTTCTCAACTTATGTCTATCTATCTATTAATAACGGTACTATTCAAACTAATGATACTATGAAAAATATTATACTTTCTCTCATCCCTTTACCGATTGTAATAGTTTTGATATCTGGAGTAATTATGTACATTTTTCCTCAAAACTTTGTATCAATGGTTATTAAATTACTAGTAAGTTTAATTTCAGTAATTCTTACAATATACGTATACGCTAATTATAATCAGATTACTTTTAATGATGATAATACTCAATTAGCAACCGGAATAAATATTAATATGATGCTTATATTATCATTTGTTATGTTAATTTCAGTAATAGGTTCTTTAATTATTTGCAATAAAGATCATGAAAATATGTATGTAAACATTAAATATTAAATTCAAATAGTAAAATTTACTATTTGAAAGATTATTTTTCTACTTCTTATTTTTCTACTTCTTATTTTTCTTTCATTTTTCTTTTACTTAAAAATGAATCCACTAATTTATGGTTTAATAGTCTGTTTGACTCTTTTATTCCTAGACGCAGTTTCTATAGCTTTCTTATCGTTGTTTACAGAAAATTTATATAGTAATTTTACTTCTACAAACCTTAATTCTACTCAAAAACAACAACTAAATCTTGTAGTTATTCTTGCTTCAATATTACTTGTTTTAATTGCTGTAAAATTATTTTCGATTCTTGTTTCATTTATAATTTTTATGTATGATAAAAAGAAATTTGATGGTAAATATTTAATGCATCAACTACCTTTAACAGGTATGATGTTTAAAATAGTTAATATTTTTATTTTTACGTTGTTCGTGGTATTTATTGCTTTAATGATTTCTGCTATTAATACTAATAAAATGTTGATTCAGGTACTCGATAATATTTCTTTCTATTATTATCTTTTAATTTCATTTGCAGCTACTACATTATCAATGGTCGCTAGTACTTTTTTCATAGATTCATATCGTAATATGAATAATATGATGGAACTTGAAAAATTAGAAATTATGAATTAAACGTTAATTATTGAAAACAATTTTTCAGTTTCTTAAAATGTACTCATTAATCTATTACGTAATGGTTTTAGTATTATTATTTCTACTTTGTGTATCTATAACATTTCCGGTTCTTCTCTTACAAAAAGTTTTAGCTATAAATGATGTATCTGCTATAAGTGATTCTATACAGTTGCAAAACATGCTTCTTTCTATAATTTCTATTAACAGTATTGTTCTAGGAGTTTTCTTTATTGTTTCTATAATTGCTATAGATTTTATTTTTACTTATAAGGGTAACTACAATATTATTGTTAGAGAAAAATATAGTTTAATACTCTTCTATATAATTCTTATGATTTGCAGTGCCATACTTACAATGTGTCTTCCCTCTATTTATAAAAATCTTGATTTTGCCACTGAAAATGAATTTCAATTTTTATATTTTGGAACTCTTATGAGTATTTTTGGAAGTATGATGTTAATCATCATTTACAGTATGTCTTGTGATAAATGTAATTTTTCCCATAAAGGTGTTGTAAACGAAATTATTCATGAATCAGGTAAAGAATTAGAAATGATAACCACGCTAGATATAAAGCCAGAAAATATCGATTTAGAAAATACTCCAAGAACTTCTATTAGAAGTCCGCGAAGAGGTTCTATAAGAATGTAAAATTTATATTTTTTAATTTTCATTAATAATTTATTAATGAACAGTAACAAAATTATTCTTTTAAAAAATGAAAAATAACAAAATTCACATACATGTTATTAATACTAAAGGATTTCAAGAAAGGAAAGATTTTTCAGAAAATCTTTTACGATCAATGGACGTAGAATTTACAATACATGAATTTGAAAAATCTGAAATTCCTGTTAAAGGTTGTACATCTTCACATGTTAATATGGCAAGATATGCTATAGACAACAATTTAGATTATTTACTGGTAATGGAGGATAATGCTATTCTTTCTCCAAGATTTTACAAAGATGGAAAACCAGACACTCAAAAAATAAAAAATCATTTAAATCAGATGATAAATTTTGTTGTAGATCATGGAATAGAGTTTATAAATTCTGGAGGTTTTCTATTTCCTGGTGCAAAACTTGAAAAAACTGAATTACATAAAAATCTTTTTAAAACTCATACAGTTCTAGGGTTATCTTTCTATATTACTTCCAAAAATATGTGTAAAACTCTTATAGATGATTACGATAAAGGTCTTATAAAAATTCCTGTTGATGATCATATCGCTACTTACAATCAATATATATACTTTCCATATCTTTTTCACCATCGAAAAGTAAGTTCTATCGTTAATAAACCATTAGAATTTTTAAGAAATTTTATTTTCTCGAATGAGTATTATCGTCTTGTAGAAAACACTGTAATGACGTCTGACATTTCATTTTTATGGTCTTTAGGAATTTTACTCATAATTTTAATCATTTTATTCTTAATTTTTGTAATTTTATTTATCGTTAATAGTATCTTACAGGATAAAGAATCAAAAATGATTAAAAATAATTAATTTTTCATTATTTAATACTATCAATTTGATTTAAAAAATAATTAAATGGATTATAACCAAAAGGGTAGTATCATAATGAAGAAGAATAATAATGATGTAGCAGGTAAAGTTGGTATTAAAAAAGATCAAATTTCACATGTTCTTGAAAGACCTTCAATGTATGTTGGTGATACAGCTGTTTCTAAAAAATATATAACGGTTTTTTCAGAAGAAGAAGGAAAATTAAAATATAAAGCAGTAACATGGCCTAATGCATGTTTCAAACTTTTTGCTGAAATTATTGCTAACGCTTCTGATAATATTATCAGAACCAGGGAATATAATTCGAAACTTAAAAGAAATGAATTAGCAGTTCCTTTGGGAAAAATTAAAGTTACAATGGATTCCACAAAAATTTCTGTTGAAAATCAAGGTTTACCTATTAACACTAAATATCTTGAAGAATATAAAGTATATAATCCAGATCTTATTTTTGGAGAATTTCTTTCGGGGACTAATTATGAAGATGAACGTACAGGAGCTGGTCAGAATGGTATCGGAGCAAAAGCCACAAATATTTTTTCGAAAAAATTTGTTGTAAAAATTGAAAATCAACCTCAAGGTACCATTTACGAACAGACATGGACCGAAAATATGAGAAAGAAAAATCCAGAACCCGAAATTATTAAAAATCAAGTTTTAAAAGAATCAAGAACAACTGTTACTTACTGGTTCGATTTTGATAAGGTTCCAAGTTTAGGAAATATAAAAAAATATCCTGAAGAAGTTTTTGAAATTTACAAGGGTTATTGTGCATCTATTGCAAACGCTTGTAAAGTTCCTATTATTTTCAATAAAACTACTTTCGATTTTAAAAATATTGTTGATTATTGTTCGTTATTTTATAATAATATTAATGATATCAAACATAATTCTATTCTTCCATTTAATTATATAACTTATTATGCTTGGCCTAATAAAACTGATGTGATGAATCATAAAAATTTATCACAAACTTCTAAAGATGGTAATACAATGCCTGATATCGAAGCTATTGTTATAGATGAAATGGAAGAATCTGAAAAAGAAGAAAAGATTGAAAAAATTAAAGATTCATATGTTAATGGAATTCCCACAATTCATGGAGGAATCCATTACGATGGATTTTCTAATGTTATCCGTAAAAAAATTGCTGATACTTACAATCTTATGATGACTAAAACAACAAAGAAAGATCAAAGCAAAGAAAAAGATTCTACAACTTTAATTACAATTACAAATGTATCAAAGTTAATAAAAATCATCATTTTTATTAATAATGTTGTAAATCCAGAATTTGATTCTCAGACAAAAACTAAACTTACGGGAATTGGAGGAAAATCAAGATCAGTTTTCAAATTCGAAGATATAAATATCGAATTTACAGAAATTCTTTCAAATGATCCTTCATCAACGAATACATGGAATCTCAAAAAACAATTAGATAAAATATTTTATTCTAAGAATGGGAGACAAAAAAATGATAAACGGTTTAGCAGTCTTAAAGTCACAAATGCCAACCATGCAGGTAAAGCTCAATCTTCTAAGTGTGTTTTATATATCGTAGAAGGAACATCTGCAAGTGCTTATATTCAAAAAATTATTAATATTACCGAAAATGGTAAAGATTTTCTAGGTTATATGGAAATTCAAGGAAAAATTTTAAATCAAACAAATGCCGGTGATTCTAAAAAATCGGAAAATAACAAAGTTATTCAGTTAATAGAAAAAACTTTAGGTATTTCTCGATATATGGATTTTACTGTTCCGGAAACACTTAAAAATCTGAGATATGGCAAAGTTTGTATTCTAAGTGATCAGGACGTTGATGGAAATCATATCAAAGCACTTTTGATCGATCTTTTCAAGGAACGATACAAATTTTTATTAGAATCAGTTCCAGATTTCTTGGAATATCGACCGACACCTTTAATCCGAATAATGAATAATTCTGAAGATCATTTATTTTATTCTCAGGATGCTTTCGAACAATTTAAAAAGTCGCATAAAAATATAAATCTTAACAGAGTAAAATATTATAAGGGACTTGGTTCTAGCAGTGATGTAGAAGTCGAACAAGATTTTTATATTAATTACACTATAAAACTTATAAACGATCAGGAAGCTGATAATACACTTAAAAAAGCATTTGCTACTAAATTTGCTAACGAACGAAAACAACAACTTAAAAATTATAAACCTTCAAATGTAATTATAGGTCCTAACGAACAACTTGTAGTCCCTTCCGCTAAAGAACTTAAAGAGAAAAACGAATCAAAATTTAAGAGAAAACCAATTGTTGAAGAGATGACAATCACAAATTATATTAAAAACGAACTTATCAAATTTTCGTTTGACAATCTCAGAAGAAGTATTCCTATGTACAAAGACGGATTAAAAGATTCTGAAAGAAAAATTATTTATGGACTCATTCTCATTTTCAAAATTGATCGACTTAATAAAAAATATGTTCAGCAAAAGATTCCTAGTGTCGGAGCTAGTATTTTAGAAAAATTAAAATATCATCATGGACCAGATATTATTAATAAAGTTATCGTGGGTCTATGTCAAGATTTTAAAGGAACAAACAATCTTCCCGTAGCTAAAATTGTTGGAATGCAAGGTAACGCTTCAAAAGGACCTTCATCATGTGCAGCTCCTAGATATATTTCTGTAAAACCTAGAAAGTTATTTTCTTATATTTACAGAGATGAAGATTCCATTCTATACGATTTTAGAGAAGATGAAGGAGCTAAAATCGAACCTGTTAATTTCTTTCCTGTAATTCCTTTACATTTAATTAATGGTGTCAGAGGAATTGCTACTGGTTTTTCAACATTCATTCCTTCATATAATCCTAATGATATAATTAACTGGTTAAAATTAAGAATTGAAAATGAACTTAATGGAATTGATGATGATAACGTTGACTGGGAAAAATTTCCTGATCTTAATCCATGGTTTAATAAATTTTATGGAAATGTTAGTATTTCAACAAAATCAAAAACTTCTAAAACTAAAACAGCTTTGGAAATTACGGAAAATTTAAATGATCTAAAAAATTCCAGAACATCAACACCTGAAAGTGAAAATGAAGAAGATGATAATTCTGAAAGAGAACCTACTTTAGAAGATTTTTCAAATATGAATGTAGAAGGAAAATTATCATGTGTTACCACAGGACTTTTCAAATTTGTTACAGTAGAAAAAACTAAGGAAACGGTTCTCGTTATATACGAGTATCCTATCGGAACATGGGATGGTAAATATTCCGTAGAAGTTCTTGATAAACTTATTGATAAAGAATATATTACAGATTATGATGCAGGAACACTTAAGAAAGGTATGATTAACACATACATTCTCAAGGGTTTAAGTGAAGAAATATTAAAAGCAAATTCAGAGGAACTTCATACAATTCTAAAACTTAAAAATAAATTTGGAATTTCAAACATTTATCTTATTGATGAAAATAGTAGACCTAGATCTTATGAAAATATTGTAGATACTATCAATTATTTTTACGAATGGAGGAAAGGTATGTATAATCTCAGAAAGAAGTTGTATATTAAACTTATGAAGGAAGAAATTAAAGATATTGAAATGAAAATTAAATTTTATAGATTAGTGATCACTAACGTTATTGAAATTAAAAATGTTTCCGAAGAATATATTTCTAGAGAACTTCAAAAACATGGAATCGATGAAGAAATTTATAAGAAAGCTTTTATAAGACAAATTTCTAAAGAATCTATCGAAAAAATGAATACACATCTCGAAGAGAAACGTATTATTTTAAACGAATATTCATCAAAACACTATCTTCAAATTTGGTATGATGAACTTCTAGAAATTGAAGAAGTATATAACGCTAAACGTGAAAGAAAAATTAAAAATGGAAATTTGTTAACACATAAAGATTTTAATCTTACAGTTCAAAAATATCTTAACGATATCAAAACCGGAAAACAAACTTTTACGAAAGTAGAAAAGAAAAAATCAAAGAAAGTAAAGAAAATAGAATAATCTTCATATTTTAATTAAAATATGAAACGAAAATGGACAAAGAAATAAACAGTGATAAAATTAAATTAAGAAATTCTTTTAATTTATATCTTGGACCTATAATAAGTTTTTTAATAGGGTTTATCTTTATAAGTATTTCTATAGCAATTATTTATATTACACCTATAACTTCCAATCAATTCATATATAATATGATCACTTCAATTTCAAGTATTACTGGAATTTTAATGTTATTACTTTCAATTTTATTATTATTATTCATGTTATACTAATTTTTATTTTTTGGCAATAAGTTGAAAGAGTTTTTTCTTTTCTAATAAAAGAAAAGAGGTTAAATTAGAATTATCAATATTTGATTCTAATTGTGAAAATTCTAAAACAATATCAAAACTTTCTTCAAAAAATGGAATATTTATATAAAGATAATTTATAAAAGATTCCATAAATTTTTCTGATTCTATATTATTGAATGAATTTAACACTTTTAACATATCATATAATTTAAAAATTTGATTAATAAGTGATATAAATATTTTTGAAAATTTAGTAATAGTCATTCTATTACCTAAAAGTTTAATATTGCTCTCAATATCTGTCTTTATTTCAAGACATTCTTTTTCATGTTCAAAAATCATCATATCCATTTTTTCTTTGGGTATATACATATTAAATCCCTGAGAATTAAGTTCTTGGTAATCTATTAATTTTCTTGGATATGTTTCTGTTTTGAGAATTGAAGAAATTGATTTTATAATTTCACCTGGATTACATTCACTAACACAATTATAAAGGGGAGATGTATAATTATTATTATCATACATAAAAGTTCCTTTGGGAAGAAAATTATAAAAATCAAAAACCATAGTATAATATTCTCTTATATAATAATATTTATCATTTTTTGGTGCTTCTGGATAATAATATCCTTTTTTTAATAACTCAGATTTTGGTTTATCTGAAAGATTAAAATATTCTACAAAATAATTTATTAGATAATCTTTTTTTTGTAAATTATGGGAATAAATTATTTTAGTAAGCTTGTAAAGGTCTGTTAAAGGACTTAAGATTGTAAAATATAAATTTTTATTATTAATTTCAAGTGAATTTACGTATATCACATCGTCTATAACACATGTCGAATAATCAAAATCTATTATTTTAATAATAAAATCAGTTTCATGATATATATACCTAGTTTTTCCTTTAACTGAAATTTTATATTCTAAAACTTTTGGTGAATTTAATTTTTTTATCATTATATTACCATCATGAAAATCATTATGGCAAAACTTTATTCTCTGAGAAGCAACTAACAAAGAAGTAAGTAACTGAAAATAAAATGATTCTTTTTGTTTCATAGTACCAGTTGAAAGTAAACTTTCGACTGTAATAGTATTATCTATATATTCCTGAATAAAATACTTTATAGGATTACCAATATTCAAACACCAAGTATTTTCATTTGTAAAATATCCACATTCAAAAAATCCATAACTTTTAGGAAAATTAGGACAAAATTCATGTAGCTGATTTATTCCAAAACATGAAAATACAATTTCTCTTGAACTAATTTCACTATTATTTTTTAAAACTTTTATTATAAATTCCCGTGAGTTACCATCAATAGTAAGTTTATATATTTTAGCATTTACGGATTCTAATCCAACTTGCACTAACGAAATTTTACTATTAATATAAAGATTTGTAATATCTTTACTATTCTCCGTAGAACATGTTTCAAATTTTGAAAGAAGAGATTTAAACGAACATACAGGGAGTAATTTAATTTTTTTTTCACAATCTTTTTCCATAATTGCTTCTAATTTGAAATATTCATTCATTTTTAAATTTAAAAATGAATTAGTATATTTTTTCATTATTTATGTTGTTTGATTACAAAAAAGATCTTTATATGTAGAGGATACCGCTGGGAAAATACTTGAAAGTATCCAAAAAGGAATGAATATAATTAAAATTGTAAAAATTCCAAGAAAATAAGATAGTATAGGAGAGATCATTTTAATTGAGAAGACATAGTTTTAATCATATTTTTATCACTTTCAATCTGAAGTCTTATATTATTAAGTTTGAAAATTAATGTGGGAAAAGTTTTTGTAATTCTTATAAAATTATTTATAAAATCATTTCTATTTTTAAGATTTCTTTTCTGGGAATCAGTTAAAGATTTTAAATTTGGGTACATTTTTATGAGTTCATTTCCGTTATTTTTCAATTCTTCTTCAGAATAATCATAAAAATTATCTATAGATTGTAATATTGAAGAACATATAATTGAAAGTGTATCTTTATTTTCGAGGTAAAGGTTGTATTCTTCGGTTCTTATAATTCTTGTTTTTTCAAGAATTAATGCCATCATTTTTTCTGGATCATCCATAATTTCTTTGAAATATACAACAGGATATACTAAATAATCATTTTCATAATTATCATTATCATCGGTGTCTCTGTTGTCTTCATTTTCAATAATCGTATACTCTTTAAATTTATTAAAATCATCTTGTACTAATATACAATATTCAGAATTACATTCAAAAACTAAACCACAAACACTACTATTAAGACACTGTAAAAGACCAATTTTTGTAGAATAAGGAACTACAAGAAAACCTTTATTAGTAGAATTGTAAAGTTCCAGAGAAACATTATCTAATAATACTAGTACATAATTTCCATAATCAGAAATACATTTCAAATAAATACATTTTCCGTTAATACAAATAGATTTTAAAACCGCATATCCTTTTTCCATAAGCTTTTTATTTAAATTTTCATCAATTACATTTTTTCCATTATTACTCAATAACATTTTTTATTAATTTTTGTTTGCTTAAAAATTAAAATGTATAATATTTACTATCCATATATTATCGGAGCTATAGCAGCTTTTACTTACTGGTTACTTTCTATGGAAATAATAAATTCATTTTTTAAAAGATATATTCCAGAAAAATTTAGTAGAATAACTGCTTTATCAATGATAATATTCATAATAGTTTTTATAATAACTATTATACTTCAGTACATAGATATTTCTTTTTAATTATTCTTCGTAAAATTCTGGTTCTGCATGTTCGTTATTAAAAATAACATTTCCTGTATTAATATTAATAATTTTTTTAATGGAAGTATTTAGGTTTTCACTTTTATCAAAAAAACATGAAGTGTTCGGAAACTGAATACTTCTAATTTTATCACCATTAGAATATTCTATTTCAAAAATAGATAAATCAAAACTATTTTCATTATTTTTAAAAATTCTGAGATCATAATCTTTTCCATTTTTATTAAAAAATATACGATAATGATCGATTTCTTCTGAAATTTTAAAAGAAGATTTTTCTCTAAAACTTTCAAGATAATTTTTAATTTCTAAAATTTTTTCTATAAATATTGAACGTAAAGGCAAATAAGAATTTGAACGATTAACTGTCAAAGTTTTTTTAGTTGAAGAATTAGAATATATACTCATTATAAAAAAAATCATTGCAAAGAATGTGAGAGTACATAATGCTACTCCTCCAGTAGTTATCACAATATCATTATTATCGTACATTTATAACTACCATAAATTAAAATTTAAATTGATACAAAAAAGATTTTAAAAAATCTTAAAAAAACGTTTGAATATGGAAGCCAATGATAAATGGTCTCTTTTTAATAATAAAAATTCTGATAATCATATAGATTTTGAACATAATATTAACAGACTTAAGGAATGTACATTTGAAAATATGTTTATAAAAACTCCTAAAGAAATTGAAGATGATGAAGCTAAAAAGAAACTTCAGGAAAATATTACGAAACCAAGAAAAGGAAGAACAAAAAAAGACACAAGTATCATCAAATTTGAAAAGAAATTTAATAATATGAATCTTAGTGAGGAAATTAAGATTAGATCTCTTAATGAGATTAAAAGAATTTCTGAAAGTGTTCCGCTTAACAAACGGAACAAAAGTTTATTAAAAATAGCATATGTTGCTGTATGTTCAGCTTATGAAGCTTCATCACAATTTAACCGTGAAAATGGTATTAATTCAGTTTCAAATTATATGTTAATGGACATTAATGATATTAGAACTTCTTTAAATCTCACTAAAAGTGAAGCTTCAAAGGCTTCCAGTATTTATTCTGAAAATAACAATTTTAATTCTATGGAAATGGCTTTTGAAGAAACTATTGTAATTTACTGTAGAAAACTTCATATAAATGAAGAATACCATCAAAAAATTATAAATTTTTGTAATATTATCTTTTCTATTAATAATCAGTTTACATCAGAAATTCCAGATACTTTATGTGCTGGACTTATATATTTTTATTGTACAAACATTGATACTGATATTATAGGAAATGAAAAACATAAATCATTTGCTGATAGAATTAAAGAAGCTTCTGGAAGAAGCGATATGACAATTAAAACTATATCTCAACGAATTCACAACGATTATCAAAATTATAGAGAAAAAATGAAGAAAGAACTTACTAACAGATAATTTATAAAAAATTTTTTTATAAATATTTTATTATTCGATAACTGTTAACGGAATATTTTTAAGAACTAATTTTATTACATTGTACATTCCACATGAATCTTTATTTTCAGAATTAATAATTTTATTTAACGATTCATAATTAAACCATGAAATATTTATTACTTCAGGTTTTCTGTTTTCGTCAATTATTTTCTTTACTTTTTCCTTAAAAATTAAGGTTCGTTGATAATATTCTTCATAAGGAATTTTAATAAAAATTGCTACACTGTAATGATTATAAACTGCGTAGTAATTCATTAATTCTTCTTCGGGTGTTTTTTCAATTAAATCTGAAAAAACACCTAATGATTCTTCATCAAATTCCCTTAGACAGGCTTTCAAAAAAGTTTCCGTTTGTTTTATTCCTCCCCCAAAATCTGTAATATCTCTTGTATTGTAATCAATACCTAAACCAAAAAGTTTTTCATTGTTATGATCACAATATAAGATTACACCTCCTCTTAATGGTTTAAAATTTTCTTTTAAAAAAAGTTCTGAAACTTTGGAATAAGATCCCATATCTTTTTTTCTTAAAAAATTGGTATTTTTAACTATCTTAGTTAAAAATTAATTTTTAAATAATATCATTGTACAATAACCTATTAGTAATATCGATTCTTGTGAATTTTCAATTTTTATACCCATTTTTTCTTGGTTTTCATATAATATAAGACCTAAATTATAACATGATTTTACAAAATTATTGGAAATAATCATTTTAATAGCTGTTTAATATTAAAATCATTGACTTTTAATTTAAAAAAATCTATTACCCAATAATATTCTGGATAATCATAAAAAACTTTGTATATTTTATTACAAAAATTTATCATACAAGAAGTAATATTTTGAAAATCTTTACAATCCATTATTTCCATAAGTCCATCTTTAATATACGAGTCTTCACTTTCATTTTCTACTATATACTCCTTAAAAAAATCTTCATTAATGTAATTCTTTTTCTTTTTTGTAAAAAATTCAATTTTCATAATAAAATCATTTTTTTCATCATTCCAATAAAAAGAATCTTTAAAAGTTTTTAATGGAAGAAATTTTCTAAAAATTATAATTCTTGAAATTTTTGATCGTATTTCTGGTAAATGAATATCAGGAAAATCTTTTTTTTCAATTAAATTATAACAAATTTTTTCTTTATTATCAATATTTTTAATAAAAATTTGCATTTGGTAAATTTTAAATACTTTTTTAAGAAAATTAATTACCAAGAGTTCCTTATATTTTTTTAATGTTTTATTAAGTATAATATACTGTTCATTATCAATAACAGTAGTCATAGGCAATTTCTTTTTAAGTTTTATTTTTTCATTTTTTTCAGGGATTTTCGGTTCTTCTATTTTTTCTTGGGGTTCCATATATCTTTTTTTACTTTAGTTTTAAAAATGTTATTTTTATATCAATTTATATTCCATAAGTCGCATTTTTACTTTTTCTATAAGTATTTTTTTCTTTCCTGATATTGGTTGATTTATTTTTTTACATATTTCTCTAAGTTCCTGGGTAGAATATGAATTTGATGAACTATCATTTAAACGATCAATATCTAATGTTTTCAAATATTTATATACTTCATCATCTTCATCTATTAAGCTATCTTTTATTTTAAGTTCGTAAAAATTAATAGGGGGATCGTCAAACAATATTTTTCTATAAAGAATTTTAGGATTTTTTGGAAAATCAATTTTAAAAATAAAATCCGAAAAAGAAGATTTGGTTGCTCTATAAGTTTTTGAATATATATCATCTTCAAGATTTATACTAAAAATTCTTGAAATAAAATCACTTTGGATACTTTCTTCTTCGGAATTATCTTTTTTCCCTTTATCAGGGATTATGAAAGGATTACTTTTATCATTATTGATATTAAATAACAATTCTTTGTCAATCATTTTATTTCATATTGATTATAAATTATATGTTTTTGAAATAAAATAATAAGAAAGAATTAATAAATAAAATGTCTGAAAAAAAAGCTAATCCTATTTCTATTTTATATGATATTATTCCAAATAATAATCTTATTCTTTTTTGTAAAAAAGTAAAACTTTTTGAATTGGAATCAGATACACAAGCAATTAAAGAAATCGTTAACGGTTTTCTTAACTGTAAAAATAAAGATGAGATTAACGAATATGAAAATATTGTAAATCAGTATCTTAATGAAAAAGATACTCTTTCAAAAAATGAAATGTTAAATTTTATTATTTTTGAACAACCTAAATTTTCAGTGGGAAAAGTTTATATTAACCAAGAAATATATCTTGAGTATAATAAATCTGTGGGCTTTGAAGGTTTTGGAAAGTGTAGAAGATGTCAAGGAACAAAATTAATTCCGGAACTCAAACAAACAAGAGCAGCTGATGAAGGATTTACAACTAAATATAAATGTCCTAATTGTAATATTTACGTTAAATAATTTTTAAAATTGTAATTAATATAATTACAAATATATTTCTTTAAATGTTTTTAATAAAAATTTTTTCAATTTGATTGAAAAAATAAATATTTATTCTATACAAAAACAAATCTAAATCATAATAATAAAAATTAAAATGTCTCAATTTGATTCTAATGATATTCTTAGATCTTCAATCATCATTTCTAAATTTGGAGCTATTGGATATATTAAATCTATAGTCACTGATAAAAGACTTTTTAATCTTGCCAATGAACTTAATAAATATCAAACTAATAATGGAATTTCAAATGATACTTTTAAAAATAAACTTGAAGAACTTTGTAATGAATGTTTTGATTCACTAATTTCTGATGATGAAAATAAAGATTTTCTTAAAGAAATTCTTAATTTACCTCAATTTTCAAATGTATCTTCTAACACATCTCCTGTTAAAAAAAATACTGGTAATGCTAAGAAAGTAGGAGCTGCTCAAGCTCCTAAAAAAAATAATTCATTGAAAGAATTTATTGATGGTAATTGTTATTCGCAAATTCAAGGATCTTATGAAGAAAATGGAATGCAACATCACTATTGGTGTAAGAAAAAGGTTGGACCTAAAAATACCGATGAAAATGGTAGATCATACTGTAGTACTCACTGGACTGTATTTATTACCAAGAAACAAGAAGATGGATGTACATTAATTCCTTCGGTTCCTGTAACAAAGAAAGTTCCCGCACAAAAAAATAAAAAACCTCTGAGTGTTGAAGAACCTTTGAGTACTAGTATTGAAACTAATAATATTTTTGTAAGTGATGTTAAACCTCATCCCATCCTGGGACATCCATGGAAAATCCAAACAGTCACCCTTTCAAAAGGCGATGCTACATTCCTTGTAACTTCCGATCCTCAAAGAGAAGATGTTTCTCTTATAAGAGCAAAAATCTTTACTGGCCGTGACGGAACTGAATCTCTTACACACGTTGATAATAACATGACAAACGAACTTGAAAATATGGGACTTTACAGTGTTGAACCTCTTGAGGATTCTACACTCAAAGAACTCAGTAATAAACTTTCTAATGGTAAACAACTAAGGAAAACTTCTAAAATGCCTACAAATACTAAAAAACCTAATCTTGCAGAAGTTAATGAAGATGAATATGAAGATAAAAATGAAGATGGATATAATAGTAATGTAGAAGAAGATACACAAGTCAACCTTAAAAAGACTAACCCTGTACCAACTCAATATGCTTTTACGAGAAATGGTAATAAACCTAAATCTTCAGTATATGGAGATGATGCTTCAGATAATTCTCCAGATGTTACTATTAGACCCACAATTTCTAGAAATCCGAAAAAAAAATAAAGAATTAATAATTAAAAATTACACTTCTTAAATTAATAATTTAAGAAAAATTAAAAATGAAAATATTAGTATTACCTATATCTGGTGGAAGATTCGTAACGCAATTAGCTAGTATTATTGTAAGTTGTAAAGATAACAATACAGAAATTTGTAATTTAAATCCAGATATTATATTTGCAGCATCAGGAGGAAATTTAACAGCGTATATAGTAGAATCTGCAAGATGGAATATAAATTGGATTTATTCCGTAGCTTCAAGAGTTTCTTCAAAGATGTTTATTTCTAATTGGTCAAGTTCTAATATAATTTCTACACTTATAGGATATTTTAAAGGAAATTATTATAATTATGGTATAGGCGTAAAACATCTAATAGATGAATATTTTACATCTGAAACAATTCAATTGAGAGAAATATGGACAGGAACTTTTAATAAAACAAAAGGAAAAATAGCTGCTTTCTGTAATAAAAGTAGTAGTATTTTAGATACTTCTGTAAATGATCATTATATTACATGTTCTTTACCTGTAATTTTTAATTCTGGAAATATAGAAGCTATTGTTAAATCTAGCACGGCAAGTGCAAGTATACCTTCATTTGTCCCGCCTCAGATAATTGATGGAGAAGAACATCAAGATTGCGGAGTTTTTAGTGCTAGTCCACTTATAATTTTTGAAAAGTCATTAAAACAATATCATAAAACACATTTAGATGAACCTATACATCTATTCTATTTTAATTCTGTAAATTTAGATTCAAGAAATGATTATACTATAATAAATCTTGTTGATAATCTTGAAAATACAATTCAAAATCTTGTAAATTCAAAATATATAGATGATCGTAAAATATGTTATTCACTTTTTGAACTTTTTTCACAATCTAATGAAACAGTTGAAACAGATATTGATGATCTTCTAAATGAAATTTCTCAAAAAACGGATTTTAAGTTTCAAACAGTAAGATTAATTTCTGGATCTTACAATAAATTAACTTACGAGAAAATAAGCAAACTACAAGAAAAATCAAAATATTCATTTATTGAAGTTTATCCCAAAGATCTTATAGAAATAAATATTAAAAACTTTGATGGTAATGATGTAGTATTTGGTATTAATACTGCAAAAAATATTTTATTATTTAAATTATGGATTCTTTTCTAAATCTTTTCTAATTAACATAATTAGAAAATTATTCTTCATCGCTGTAATGTATATCATCTATGAATTCATCATAATCATTATCTAGATCATTATCTTCAGTATAATATAAATCTACTGAATCATTTTTATTTTTCTTAATTTTCTCATTTTTTACTTCTTGAAGATTTTTATCAAGCTCGCTTATAACAAATTTTCTTTCTCTAAGCCATTTAAGATTAATTTTCCAATGTCTATTAAAAGCGTTATTAAGGTCTACAAGGTAATAAAAAATTGTAGATTCATCTCTAAATCCTCTTCCAAAAGATTGACCAAAAATAGTTTCTTCTTTTAATGTACAACAAATGATAATACAATTAAATCTTTTTCCAGTAAATCCTATACAAGAATTTACTTGATCCATTCCAGTACCAATCTTTGAAAAAGTACCTATTAAAACATCTGATACATTATAAGTATTTTTTGATTCATACATCCATTCAACTGAATCTGTAACTTTATTTTTTATTTCATTAAACATTAAATCTACATGTTCTTTAGTTTTTGTAAGAATTAATATAGTTTTCGAGTTTGCAAGTTCTTTTGAAACTATATTGTATATTATATTATTTCTTTCAGAAACATTAAAAATATAATTTAAGCAATTTGACCAATCAAGTTTTTTAATAGATCCATAACCTCTATAACTTTCTTTAGCTGTAATTCCTGTATTAACTTTGTAAAGTTTATAATCTCTTACAATAATTTTTTTTATGATAGTATCATTGTTACATAAATGATCTATAAATTTATGATATCCACAAAGAGTTGCTGAAAGAGAAACTATATATACAGGTCTAAATTGAAGTACAGTTGTGATTCTTGTTAAAGAACAAAACATATGAGCTTCATCCAAAATTAACATAGCTATTTTACCTTTAATTTCTTCAGGAAGTTTAGAAGCGTTCTGAACATTGCAAATGATAATATCCGCTTCTTCTAAATCTTTTTCAGTAATTACTGAAAATTTATTATTTTTGGAAGTTTTAACTGAAGAATCTTTAGAACCTTTTTTTAAAGCGGCATTTGTAAAAATTACTGTTTTAGCATTTGTGTCTGAATTATAAGAATCATACCAATTATTAATTAATGTAACAATGGGAACTATCACTAAAGTTTTAACTTTAAAATAAGCACTTATAGCAGTTCCAATTCTTGTTTTTCCATAACTTGGATCGATATTAAGAATACATGTTCCATAATTATTCATAAAATTAATAGCTTTATTGAAAACATCTACTTGTTCTCTATTAGTTTCCTGTGAAATAACTCCATTAAAAGTAAAATCTTTTTTTATATCTTTATGAGTATTAAGTTTATAAGTGAAATTATCTTCTTTTCCCATAGAACTAACTAACAATTTTCTTCCATAAGCATATGGAATATAAATCAAAGAAGGTTTTTGTAAACGATAATATGTAAAAGTTTTGGATTTATAATTAAAATTTGTAAGTGTAAATGTTAGATCATTAATAACATCTTTTTTTTCTTCTTTACTCCAAGAAGAATAATCAAAACATTGTGCCATTTAACTGATTTTTTATCTTTATTTTTTTATATTTTTTAATCAAATTAAAAAAATTGATTATAATTCTTTAATTTTTTTACTATAATGTAATCGCTACTCCTCATCTACCTTCACATCCCGTACCGTCCCCGCTAACAAACCCACACGATGACTTTTGTCAACCCGACTGTCCAAGATCTTTTGGACAACTTCAAATTCGAACTTGAAGACGAATTTGAAATGTCTGAAACCGTTCCCGAAAACATTTTCCAGGAGCCCCATGGCTCGTACGAGGAAGAGCTCTCTGAAAAGATCTCTAAAACGTACATGCTGGCCAAAAAAGCTCAAAAGAATGATCCTAAAAGCCCTGAAATCTCGAAGAATTTAAGGGAAGTTTTGCGACTTCTCCTGGAATCCAACGAGAGACCCCTCAGCGGCTTTACCAAGGCAGGGAAAGAATGGCTCTCGGAAATTCTTTCAGCTCAGAAAATCAGATGGAAAGACTTGTACGATTCTTTCCTGAAAAAGTGCGAAGAATTCCATCCATACAAAGAAGAATACGAATCTTTCCCCGTCTACGAGATTTCTCAATTCGCGAAGGATGAGAATCTCGATGAGCTCGATCTTTTTGGGATCGGGTTCATCCAGTTCACCACCACCACAAAAAATTATTTCAAAAAAACACCCAAGCATGTCCACAACAAATGCTCTTTCAATGGGTGCAATTTTGAAAACGTAGAAATCAGGAATTCTACTCTCGTTTCCTGCAATGTTCGCAACTGCGTCCTTGAGAATTGCGAAATTTTCAACGGTTCTATTGCAAACACTGAGATGGAAAACTGTTCCGGCAATCACGTCTATATGTTCAAGAACACTATCAAAAAATGCGCTTTCATCGAATGCAATGCTTTCGAGACCATGACTAACATCTTCAGATACCCCAAAACGAAGATGTTGCAAAAGGATTTCCTTTCTCTCTCTCCACTGGACTCATTTTCCGAGAAATCGGAGGATGAACCTCTTGGTTCACGTATGTCAAAAGAGAGGGGATCCTTTTGGAACATCTTCATAAACCCAATAAAGATGTTCCAAAAGGATTCTCCTTCTTCCGCTCCACTGGATTCATCTTTCGAGAAATCGGAATATGAACCTTTTGACATCCGCAAGTCCAGAGAAGAGAAATGGTTCCAGGAGATCCACTTTGTTATTTCATGAATATTATGGTAGTGGTGTGATCCCAATAGCATCACACCATGATATTCAAGAAAAAATATTTCGTTTATTTGATGTTTGATATAGTTTAGTTTTGAAAAAAAGAAATAAAAGCCAAAAATTTTTAATTTGAAAAAAGTTTGATATAGTTTAGTTTTGAAAAAAAGAAATAAAAGCCAAAAACAAAAAAAAACAATAATTATTATATATTGTTTTTAATAAAAAATTTAATATAAATCTTTAGAAGGTAATTTTTATATAGAAAAACATATTTTAATATAGAATGAATTTTCAAAATATTTCTATTAAAGGAAAAATACTTGAAAATTGTTTTATAGAAAATTGTATTTTAGAAAATTGTATTATCTTGAATTGTGATATAGAAAATTCCAAGATTACTTTTTCTAAATTATATAATTGTAAAACAAATTTATGTAGTTGTTTTTTTTGTGATTTTGCCTTAATTTGAATAAAAATCTTTCATTATAATAATAATAATGATTTCACGATGTTTAATAATATTAATAATATTCACAAGAATGATTTCTTTATAGAAAAGTATAAAAATATCTATAATATTTCCCGCTGTGAAACATTTTTAAGTAAGAAACTTTTTTTAGATAAATCTCATATTTTCCTAATAAAAAGATCGGAACAGATTAATGATTTTCTATATTTTGAAAAATATGGAATTCCTAAAAAACTTAAGGATTATTTCGAAAATACAGAAGTTAAAGATAATAATTTTTGGTTAAACATAGCAATAGAACTTGTAAATCATAAACTTGAAGATCATATAAATTTGTATTTTACTATTGACGAAACTTATGAAATTAAAAAAGCTCTTATAGAGCTTAATTCTAAATGGTTTATCATAGCTCATTCAATTGTTGAAAAATATAAAAATTATAATGTAAAATCAAATTATTTAGATTTATTTAAAAATGTTGATGTGAGATATATAGAAGGAGTAAAAAAATGGTTTAACAAAATTTTTTATTTGGATTTTAAAAATCGTAACATTAAAAATAATTTCAATGTAAGAGTTTCTTTTGAAGAAAATGTTAAAGTTTTTACTTATAAAAGATCTTTGTATGACCGTAATAGTATAAATAATTTTCAGAATTATTTACATTGGTATGAAAAACCTTATTTTAAGGAAATTATATCTCTTAATAATGAAAAAGAGATAAAAATCTGTAAAAGAAGACCTTTATTAGAATATAGTAAATCACTCGAACTTTCAAAATTTATAGAAGAATTAAAAAATAAACCTAATATGCAATATAGAATTTTGAAAAATGATAAAAAATTATCAGAATTGGATTATATAAAAATATATATGATTGAGGGAAAATTAAAGTAAATCTTAATTAAATTAATTAAGAATTTTAAATTAGATATTATCAATAGTAGCATAAACCTTTTCAGTACGATTACCATTTGTTCTGCAGACAAAGAATTTATCAAGTTTTCCTGAAAAATATTCTTCTGTAGCAATTTCAATTGCGTTAACTGAATTAGTCATAATAAGCGGAGGAGCATTGTTTTCAATCTGAATAGCTCTTGAACCAATAATTCTTGTTTTCTCAAAAATATTAAGTTTCTTGAAATTGTAATTTATTGGATTTCTTTTTCTTGGAGTATATTTTACAGCTTCATTAATAATTTCTGTATTAAGAGCTTCATCAAAGGAAATATTTTGTTTATTTTGTTTAATTACATCATTAAATTTCTTTTCAATATAACCTCTTTGATAATTTAATTTACATTGAATTTTATCAAAATCTACAATTCCTATATATTTTTCTTCTTGAAGATTATCTTTTCTATTAAGTTCTATAACTTCTGCAAGATCATAACCCCCATTAAAAACTGGAAGATAAAGATCACCACAAGTATTTCTCATAGAACCATCTGAGAAAATTACAATATTTTCTAATGCTTTAATCATGTCTCTTGTAAGTTCACCTGATTTTGCAGTTCCTAAAGCTGTATCAATAATACCTTCACGACCTGCTACCTGTGAAAAGAAAAGTTGCTCCACGGTAAGACCTTTAGAGAATGATCTTGGAATAAATCCATAAGCTTCTGGATTATGTTCATTAGGATCAAAGCAAGGAATAACTCTTCTATTATTATCAATTGTAGGTTTTATTCTTTCACCTCTATAATATTGCTGACCTACCATTCCTGCAATTTGAATTACGTTAAATCGGTCTCCTTTGGAACCTGCACCCATACCAGACATAATTCTAATGGGGTTATTTTCAGTAAGAAGATCATTAGCGATTTTTTCAGCAGCAGAAGCACTTGCAATATTTACTTGATCTGTAATTTGTCTTTCACGATATTTTTCTTCCATAGAATCCGAAGATTTTCCTCCTAAAGATTCTACTTTAGAAATAACATCTCTTGCAATTTCTTCAGCAGTACGATCATTAACGTTGTAATCATTTTTATCAGAATCTGTTGCAATATTCAAACAATCACCAATTCCTACAGAAAATCCATTTTCGATAAGCCATTTATTAAGAAGTTTTGGACCTTCAGACATAAAATCTACAATAGTTTCATGTTCAAAATCTCTCCAAAGTTCTTGAATAATAGATCTTTTAACAGTTCCTACCATTTTCTTGTTAAGATTACCAGAAACAAGAATACCATCAATAATTTTAACATGATTTTTACCATCTTTCTTTTCATAGAAAAACCCTTCCGGAAGTAAAGCCGAAAATGCTGCTCTTCCTGATCTTGGATGAATTCCAAGTTTCTTTAATCTTTTGAATAGAGTTGGAAGATATTCTTTATTTACAATGATATTCATAAGTTCTTTGAAAAAATTATCTTTGATCATAACAGAATCTTTGCTAATAAGGTATGAAGCAAGAATCGAATTTAGAGTGAAACCCATAACAGGTTCACTTCCACCTCTATGCATGATATTCTGTTTAGAATTATGAACAAGTCTTGTTTCAACTTCTGTTTCAAGATCTCTTGGATTCCAAATATTATTTTCATCACCATCAAAATCAGCGTTTAATGGTGTAGTATACGAAAGATGAATACCTATCGTAAGTTGATCACCAAGTACTACTTCAAATCCCATCATAGAATATTTATGAAGATTTGGTTGACGATTAGCAGAAACATAATCACCATTTTGTAAATGTCTATCAACCGAATCACCAATTTTAAGAGTATACCGTGATAAAAACTCTTTATTTACGACTCTTTTAATTCCTCTGCTAGAATAGATAGCTTCTATTTTTCCTTCTCTTAAAAGTTTTGTAAGATATTCATGATTGAAATCAGCTACCTTAACATTTTTAGTAAGGATATCTACCCATAATTTTGGAACTCTTATTTGACCAAATCTTAAAGTAGTATCTGGTCCTGAAACAGTTCTTGAAGCGTAATTATTACGTTTACCATTCATGGTACCTCTGATAAGACCTTCTTTTCCTTGAACAAGTTTGCTTACACTCATCGATTCAGATTTTTTAATTTTTGAATCTTCTTCCTTCATTGAAATAATAGCACTTACAGTTCTATAAAGTTCACTTTCAAGATTTTTAGTTTTGGTCATTCCAGATTTATTTCTTATTTCTTTAACTTTCGAAAGAATTGCTTTATATGCAGGTGTTAAAGTTTGCTTATCAGAAAGAGCAGAAAATTTTTGTTCTACACGAACTCTTGCAACGTTAGGACATACAAGAATTCCTTGAAGAATAAAATCTTTAGGATGAGTTCCTACATCAAAACCCATAGTTTGAGCATCTTCAGGAGAAATAGATTTAAGAATATCATAAATAGCATCAATACTCATTATATTATCTTCATCGAAATTATCTGCTCCTTTAGCATTTTTAGAATTTACATGATTAAATCTAAAAATACCAGATTCTTTATTAACTTCATATTTAGGGTTGATACCACATGCTATAATATTTTGTTCTGTGGATGATAATCTTGAATCTTTGTTGGTACATGGAAGTTTCTTACATTCAAGTTCTAAAGCTTTTAATCTCTTAGAACCTTTCAAATTAAGAAGACCTTTCTCTTTCATTGCATTTTTATCATAAAGTAAGCATCCACATTTACCGCAAATAATATGCAGAACATATTGAATTTCACGTGTATACATTGGATGAGGAATTTTAACACCTCCAAAATCGATAAGTCCATAATGTCCAGGACAATCATAATTATTACAATAAGCACATTGAACATTCATATTATAAGATCCCATACGTTCATCGTATAAAGATCCAGGACCGGAATCAGTAGTTTCTGTAATTTCACAGACTTTAATTTTTTTCATTTCTTCATAACTATAAGGTGCTATACTTATAGATTTTAACATAAGATTTTGAAGTGCATCTCTACGATCATAATTTTTATTAATAAATGTATTTTTATCAAATGTACTCTTAAAATTCAGATCTTTATTTTGATTTTGAAGTGCATTAATTTTATTTAAGATAGAATTCTTTTTTGGTAAATTACCACCAAGATTGATATCTTTCTTAAGAAATGGTTTTTTAGTATTTAACATTTTAAATGGATATTTTAACAATTTAGTTTTTTTATGTCTTTTACATAATTATAGAATGATTTAGTTTTTTATATCAATTTTGATATTTTAATTTTTATCATGTATACTATACTTTTATTTTAAAAGTTTTTAAAGATTATAATTCTAAAGATGACATTCATTGATTTTTTATAAATCAAATATTGGCAAAGAAAGAAATGAATATCATAAATACAACAAAAATTATTATTGATAATAAAGGTATTTCTCTTATTACTAAGGATATAAATTCATATATTAACCCTACTGATGAATTTATTTCATGGACTATTATTCCATCAAAATCATTGGTAAATATCTCGAAAATGGAAATTAATTGTTATTTTGACGATAAGTTTATCGTCCATGAAATTTCATTAAAAGAAATAAAAAATTGTATCACATTAATAGGAGAATCTTTAAGTTCAAAGATAGGTATGTGTATCGCAAATCTTGAAAGTCATGCTATTAATAATATATGTGAAAATAATAATTATTTTGAAGGTTCTCAGTCCGAAATAATGCTTTACAAATTTATTACTGGTATTACTGCTTATTATCTTTTAATGTATCTTATTTCTGACAATCTTTTACTTAAAGCAGTTCCTTTACATATCACATTTCAGGAAATTAGTATAGCTCTTAGTAAAGAGTATTTTAGATTTATAAGAATATATGTGGAATCAATTATGAATTTTAAAGGAATTATAGGTCATTTAGCGACTATGGTTCTTGAATTTATGAATACATGGGAAATTTTCTTCATAGATTCTAATTTTACCTTTGATACAAATCTTTTCTATAAAGAAATTTATTCAAGTATTCTTTTAAAAAATATAAGAGATGCTTCTGAACTTTCTGTTTATATTCAATCTGAAATAATAAAAATTAAGATTATGCAAGAATCTATTCAAGATCTTATGAAAGAACATCAATTATTAGCTTTAACTCTTAAAAAACAAATTAAAAATGATATTATTAATGAAATACGTAATGAAATTGTTTTAGAAACAAATCATAATATGGAACATGAAAAGAAAATTCTTAAAAATGAAATTAATTCGATGTTAGAAACTATTAATAATTCATTTGAAACTGGTTATAATTCACTAAATGAATTTATTGATAAAAGTATGATTGAAATGGCAAGAAATAATGATATTCTTGTAAGAAATGTTTCTAAAAATATAGAAAGTGAAATTTCAATAGTTATTTCATCGATTACTAAACAGTTAAAACCAGAAAATATAGATAAAATGCTTTCTGTAATAATTCCTGTAAAAGTAAGTAATTATTTAAAATCTTTAGGATTTAAACAAAGTGATAAATAAAAAATTTTAGGTTATTAACCTAAAATTAAAATTGTAAAACTTTTAATTGTTTTACTTTCATTGTATTTTGAGAATTTCCTAGAAAATATTGTAAATTAAAACTTGAAAGAACATAATTTACAATAAAATTATTAAATACCGAACTAAAAATATTTTTTATAAAAGATTGTTCTACAATATGAGATGTTACAATTACATCTTTTGTAGCATTTAACATATGTGTAGTGCTATTATTATTTAAAAAATAAAATTTATCAATTTTGTTAAATTGTAAATAAAGTTCTTCTAAAGATTCCATTGTAAAAATTTCTTCATAAGAATTTATTTTATTAAAAGTTGCTACTATCTTTCTCAACTTATTTTTCCCTGAAAGTTCTGAAAGTGAGTAAATATTACAATATTCAAAATTTATTTCGGTAATTTTTTCTAAACGTTCAATACCCGAGAGAGATATAATTTTTTTATTAAAACCTATATTAAGATTTTCAAGATTTACAAGTTCTGAAATAAAAGAAATATTACTAAGAATATTTTTACTGATATCCAATGTTTGTAACATTATAAGATCTTTTAAAGCGTTACACTCTGAAAGATTATTTTGCGAAATATCAAGAATTCTAAGATTTTTTAAATTGATAGGATCTTGAATTTTGAAAATATTATTTGACTTTAATGAAAGTATTTCAAGTTCTGTAAATTTATTAATTCCTTCAACACTTAAAAGACCTGTATGTTCAAGATTTAATATTTTAAGTTTATTACCTACAACAGAAACAAGATTGTTTAATACAGGAACCTTATTATAAGAACAATCAAGAATTTTTAATTCTGGGAATTTAAGTTGTACTCCGAGAAATTCTATACAATTTTCACTACAATAAAATTCTTTAAGTTTTTCTTCAATTATATAGTTTTTAAGATCGTTAATATTTGAAATTCTATTTCTTGAAATATCAAGTTTTTCAATTTCAAATTTACTACACCCATTTTCTTGATTTATATCAGTAATATCTTCAAATAAAGATTTAATCGTAAAATATTTTTTGCTTGATAAATCTAAAAATATTTTTTTTGGAATTTTAATGCTATATTGTACTTCATACATTTTTCCGTATTATTATTATTTTAAAATACATCACAGTAATATTAGAAAATATGGAAGTAGAAACTTTTAATAAAACTTTAATCAAAAATATTTCAGACCTCAAAAATTATTATCACGCTACCTATTATCATTGTCTAGAATCTAATTTTAAAGATCATATTCATGATAATTCATGTAATTCTTCATGTAATATAATCAATGAATGTTATTTTAAGAGAATAAAAGAATGTAATCATGATGAAAAAGAACATCAAAATTTTATTGTTTGGTTTGTTCAGATAGAAGAAAAGATAAAACAATGTCAATGAAAAATCAGAAAAAAAAATCCTTAAATTCAAATATTTTTCAAGATTTTATCCATGTTGAAATTTTAGAAAACGAATGTATTATCGATTATGAAACGAATTATATAGATGATTTTCCTGCATCGTCAATATTAACTCTAGATTTTTCAAATTTTCAAATTTTTGATTTACCTAAAAATTTAGAATTAATGGTAAATCTTAAAAATCTTATCATTGATGGTTCAAAAATTAAAGTATCTGATCTAGATATTATTTCAATGTTACCTAATCTACTATTTTTCTCAGCAAAAAACTGTGAACTTACTGATTCACCTATCTTTCCAGAATCTATAGAAACTATTGATTTAAGTAATAATAAAATTACTAATATTAACGGTTTTTATCATTTACCAAATCTTAAAAATGTTTACTTGTCTTACAATTCTATTTCAAGTTGTATTAATTCATTTAACGACAACCTTGAAAGACTTCATCTTAATAACAATCAACTTATACAAATTAAAATTCAAATTAATTCATTAAAAGAATTATTAATTAATGATAACAATTTAAAAATTTTACCTGCTATTCCAATTTCAGAAAATTTAATTGTTTTTGATTGTTCGTTTAATAATCTTACTTCGTTTAACAATATTCTTTCATTTTCTTCTAATTTTAATTATAAATGTAAATTCTTTTCAAGTATTGGTAATAAATACGAACAGAAATTTGAAAATATTTTTAAAGAAAACTATTTTTTCTTTGTTAAAGATATAATTTTTTCGAAAGAAAATCATCTCGATTTCCAGGATGATAATTATTTTTCAGTAAATTCTTTTAAAAAATTTACTTCTAAAGATTTTTACTATGATTCTCACTACGATTTTAGTTAAATTGATTCAAAAATAAAAAAGTTTTTTATTTTTTAAAATGTCTTTTCCTAAAGAAATCTTTATTGAAACTCCTATTTCATGTTCTTATTGTAAGAATATTAAAAGTTTTTACACAGAATTCTCAGATAATTCATTGATGTGTTTTGATTGTAAAAAATTAATGAATATAGCTTCATATGAAAATCAAAAACAAATTATTTTGAATAATAAAGTAGCGTGTTGTTTTATCGCTCCCTTTGAATTTACATCTAAAAGAGATCATGTATTAGAATATTCTTTTCCAACAAATTTTTCAATGAATGAAGAAGATAAAAAAATTGAAGGTATTTGTAATCATATATGTTCTATAAGGGATATTTTTTATCATAAACAAAATTGTGAGTATAGTTCTTTTATATGTTTTTTCTGTAAACAATTATTTAAAAGTGAATTTATTGAATCTCATAGTAAATTCTGTGAAAAAAAATACAGAGAACAGTTGAAGAAAGAGAAAATGAAAGAACAAGCAGAAGAATTTTTCAGACTTATTACTTCAAGAAATCCCAATAATTAATTATTTAAGAGAATCTCTTAAATAATCATTTTGATCAAAAAACCTTACTTTTTTCTATAAATAGTGATTGCTGAACAGAATGAATTCCAAAAGAACAGCCGAAATGCTTGTTGACTACGAGCGAACCAAGAGATTAAAATCTCTGTCTTTTGAATATGCATTCCATGACCAACAATTCCGGTGTGCTGTAGAGGCACACATCGTCGTACAGATCACCGATGAATTCATCGCGTGCGGTGATCTTGTGTTCAACATCGGCTCTTTGAACACAGGGTTATTACGACGGGACTAGCCACGTCCTAAAAGGCTGACGGCGAGAAATTGCCGTTAAATATTCAGCAAAGATATTTAACAAATTGATTAAAAAATATATTTTATTTAAAATAAAAAACCAAACAAGCTATTAGTAATTATGTGTGGAATTTGGGGTTACTTTTCTATTAAATCTCATAAACTTCATTTTTATAATTCTTTTATGAAAATCAAACATAGAGGTCCTGATCGTACTATTTTTATCGATTCTGGAAATTACAAACTTGGATTTCATAGACTTGCAATCATGGATACTAAAATTTTAGGTGATCAACCATTTACATTTTCTTATACTATTGATGATGTTAGAAAAACAATTTATGTGATGTGTAATGGTGAAATTTACAATTATCACGAAATAATTTCTTCTGAAGATTTTAAAGAAACACTTAAACTTACTTCTTATATTATGAAATCCAATTCAGACTGTGAAATTCTTCTCCCATTATTTATTAGGTACGGAATGGAACATGTTCTTAAAATGATCAGAGGAGAATTCGCAATTTCTATTTTAGAAATTTCAGAAACAGAAACTTCTAAAAATTATAATCTATATCTTGGAAGAGACAGATTTGGAATAAGACCTCTATTTTTTTTCCAAGAAGAAAATTCATTAGGATTTTGTTCCGAAATGAAAGGTCTTATAGATCTTACTAATGAAAATATCAAAGTTTTTCCTCCAAGATCTTTTCTAACTTTATCTCAATCTTCAAATTCTGATAATATGATCGTAGATTTTAAAAGTTATTACGATATTTCTTCAGATCTAATTGATTTTGGAGATGAAATTTCCCTCGAAACAATTAAAACAATGATAAGAAAACAATTTAAAAAATCTGTCAAATCAATGCTTTGTTCAGATCGTGAATTAGGATGTCTCCTTTCTGGAGGTCTCGATTCAAGTCTGGTTTCAAGTATCGCTTCAAAATATCTTCAAAAAAGAGGAAAAAAACTTAAAACATTTTCTATCGGAATGCCTAATAGTCCTGATGCTTTATATGCCAAAATGGTAGCAGATCATATTGGAAGTGATCATACAAATATTGTAATTGAAGATTCTGAATGGCTTAAAAGTCTTAAAAAAGTAATCTATATTACAGAAACATATGATATTACAACTATAAGAGCTACTACAGGTCAATATCTAATTTCTAAATGGATTTCTGAAAATACTAATATTAAAGTTCTTTTAATTGGTGATGGTTCAGACGAACTTACATCTGGATATCTTTACTTTCATAAAGCTCCCTCTCCTGAAGACTCTCATAATGAGAATGTAAGACTTCTCACAGATATTCATTATTATGATGTTTTAAGAGCAGATCGTGGAATTGCTTCCAATGGTCTTGAAGCAAGAGTTCCATTTTTAGATTATGATTTTGTAAAATTATATCTTTCTCTAGATAAAAATTTGAGACAACCTCAAGAAGAAATTATTGAAGGCAAACCCGTGAAATGCGAAAAATGGCTTCTTAGAAAATCTTTCGAGGATTCTAATTTACTTCCCAAAAAAGTTTTATGGAGAAAGAAAGAAGCTTTTTCAGATGGGGTTTCAAGTACTGTAAAATCATGGTATGAAATTATTCAAGAACGTATTAATCTAGAAATTTCAGAATCATATTTTAATAAAAATATTAAAAAATACAATGGTTATTTAGTTCCACATACTAAAGAAGCATTGTATTATCATGAAATTTTTGATTCTTTCTTTCCTAAACAATACAGTATTTTAAATTATTACTGGCTTCCTAAATGGATTCCTGGAATTACTGATCCTTCGGCAAGAATTCTTAGTATTTACAAATAAAATCTCATATAATTTATAATTTATTCAAATTATAAATGTTAAACTAAATAAAATAATTAACTTTTATTTTTAACTAACTCAAAAGTTCTCTAATTTTTAAAATAATAATTTCCAAATTTAAAGGTATTTCAAATTCCGAATTATATTCAGCTATTTTTGGTATTTCTATAGTATTTACGCGTGCTGGTAATTCATTTTCAGGATCATTTAAATCTTCTTCATTTTCAGGATCATCTAAATCTTCTTCATTTTCAGGATCATCTAAATCTTCTTCATTTTCAGGATCATTTAAATCTTCTTCATTTTCAGGATCATCTAAATCGATACCATTTTCAGGATCATCTAAATCGATACCATTTTCAGGATCATCTAAATCGATACCATTTTCAGGATCATCTAAATCGATACCATTTTCAGATTCATTTTCAAATGAGATAGAATCGATATCATCATCGATAAACTGAAAAACATTAATGCTTTTATTTAAAATAAAATCATTAGATTTACCAGTAGTATAAACACTTTCTTTTTCATATATTTTTTCTACGTAATCTGGTAATTGATATAATGTTTCAGTATCAGGGATTTCTTCAAACCAATATCTTAAACATTCTACTGTTTTAGAATTAATTTTATCTTTTTCGTATAATTCTAAAATTTTTTGAATACAATCAATATTACAACATTCTAATATTGAAGTGCATAAAATATCATGACCTTTATAATTTTGTCTATAAAGATCAGCACCGTAAAATATAAGAGAATTTACTATGTCGATAATACCATATTTAACTGCTACATGTAAAGCAGTATATTTTTTATTAGGTGGCTGATAATTAATATCAACAATATTTGTTTCTAAAAAATAATAATATATAGTTTGATATTCATAAAAAATTTTTTTGTAAGGAAAATTATCACAGAGTAATATTATAAGTTCTATAAATGGTGTACTATAATCTGAAGAAATATATGGATCTGCATTATTCTCAATAAAAAATTTTACTAATTTAATATTACATTTTGAAACAGCGTATGAAAGAGGTGTTCTTCCAGATTTACTTTGAGAATTGATATCGGCACCGTAATATAAAAGAATTTTTGCTATATTTTCATTATTATAACTTGATGCCCAGTGTAGAGCAGTACCACCAGAATAATCTTTATAATCTACTGGGTGACCTCCTTTTATTATATTGTGAATGGATAATTCGTTTTGTAAAATTACAGCTTGAACTAGAGGTGAAGGAATAAAAATATCTGATTCGAGTTCAATCAAATAATTTTCCCATTTATAAAAATCTTCGTCGTATAATTCAGTATAAACAGGTGCAAATTCCATTTCTAGATCAAGAGTATTATCCATTACAGTAATTTTTATTTAAAATTAATAGTAATATATATTTCATCCTTGATTAGAAATGAAAAGATTTTTAATCAAAAAATAGTATAGTATACATTCCCCAAAAAATATTTATTATAATTTTTCAAATTATAATTTTAATGATTTAATCATCATCGTCATAATAATCGTCATCTCCTTCATCTTCTTCGATTTCATCTTCAGGTTCTTCTTCAAAAACATCTTCGGCGTCTAATATTTCATTAACAAAAGTTTCAGATGAATTACCAAAAATTTCTTTTTTATAATTTTCATTAGTAATGAATTTAGGTCTTATTTTAATACCAGCAGCACTTAGAATGTGTTGAAAATATTTAAAAACGTATGCAATATCAGTTTTCCCAAAATTTTCTTGATTTTCATTACCACATGCTTTACATACAAATTTATCTTTAATAGTATTGTTAACGGCATAATCACCGCATACAGTACATATTACAGTTTTATAACGATCAGACACCCAGCAGAGACGTTCTCTGCCAAATGCACTTGAACCGTGTGAAATACAACAGTCACGTTCCATTTCTCCGAAACGAATACCTCCTAAATTTCCTCTTCCTCTAAGAGGTTGTCTTGTCATAGGTTTTAAAACACCAATACCTCTTGCTTGAATTTTATCAGCTACATGATGTTTAAGAGTTTGGAAATAAACAGGTCCCATAAATAATTTATTTTCATGTTCTTCTCCTGTTTCACCTGAAAAAGTTCTTTCTTTTCCAAATTTTTCTAAACCTTCTAATGAAAGAATTTTACTGAACAAATTGATATTTGGGCTTCTGAAAGCTGATAAATCAATTTTTTCTGCTATGTAAGCTCCTGCTTTTGTTCCTAAAAGTTCAATAAGATAAGAAATAGTCATACGGGCAGGAATACAATGAGTATTTACAAAAAGATCTGGAATAATACCTGTATCAATACTACAAGGGAGTAAATGTCTTGGTTTCTTTTCACCAATAGTTCCTTTCTGAGCACATCTAGGAGCAAATTTATCACCTTCTCTTGGAATTCTCATAAGACGAAGTTTTACATAGATAGTATTACTGTTTGATGTTACAAAAATTTTGGTAACAATACCAGATTCACCAATTTTTAAGAAAGTACTTTTATTAACTTGTTTCTTTTCACCATTAGGTTCCGTATGTGTTTCAACTTTACCGATTACACAATCACCTGATTTAAGATAAGCTTGAAGAGCAGGTAAACCATTTTCTTGTATGTAACGATATCTCATGGAATCGGCTCCTTGAACTTTACTTGGAAGACAATATTCTTCTTTAACACCTGGTTCTATATTTTTCTTTTTCTCAGAAGAATAAACAGCATATTTATAATTTCTGAACATTCCTGCTTGAAGTGCTTCATCTTTAAGAACAAAAGCGTCTTCTTGTGTATGTTCAAAAGTACTAAAAGCAACTACTACTGATTGACCTTGTGATTTAGTATCAATTCCGATTGTAGTACCTAATACTGTATCTCCTATAGGAGGAGATGGAAAAGCAAGAATTTTAGATTTAGTATCATATCTGTTAATATGATTTTCATGATATACACCTAAAGCTTGTTTACCCATATTTACTTGATAAACATTTCTAGGTGCTTGATTATGATTTGCCAAAGGTACAAGGGTAGCAGAAATTCCTAGAGAAGAAAGACCATGAATCATACAGTGAGTGTAAGGTAATGTATTATTATGTCGGTTATATTTTAAAAGAGAAAATTCAACATTACTTTGAGCAAGTTCTAAATCAAGAACTTTACCAGTAGAATCTAATATAGTTTCTCCATTAGTAACTTTTTCAAGAATTTCTAGAGATTTTTCATATTCTTTTTTCAAAGAATTTATAAGTGTTACACGTTGATAAATATTATTAGGGTTTGTGGCAAGTTTTATCGATTCTTGTTCCCAACTTGAAATAAATTCTATGCAACCACTAGCAATAAGTTCATGAATAGGAGCACCTCTAAGACCTTTTCTATCAATTTCTAATTGTTGATCTTCATTAACAATTAGAAAAGGACTCATAGGTCTTGAAGGGCTAAGATCGATGTGAAGAATATCATTAATATGAATTACAGACATTTCTATAGGAAAAAGACCATTTCGACGACCTTCAATTAAAAATTTCTTTAGAGAAACAGCGTTACAATAACCCATAAAACCGGAATTTACAAAAACTATATCTTTATTATTTTCTGATTCTTCGTTAAAAACCATTGGAGGTAAATTTAAATTTACGTCACCCATTATCTGGCGTTTAATATCTTTATCAGAAACACCGAGACTTACATATGTAAGAATGGAAATATTTTTTACAATACCACAATTTTCTCCTTCTGCTGTTGTAATATAACATACAATCGGAAACTGTGAATTTTGAACGATTCGAATCTGTGGAAGATTATCAGTTCTTGGAACTCCTACATTGATTGTAGCAAGATGAGCATTAGTAGCAATAATAGAATCTCTATTAAGAATTTGTGTAACATTTTTCTTTTGAGATTTACCTTTAACTCCCCATTCTGGTTGAATAAATGAAGATGTAAATTCATTAGTGATATCTTTACCAATATTTTTAAGAATTTCGTTAAATGAAGAAATCTGTTTATTAGCAATTTTATCATTAATAGAATTTAAACATGATTCCCAAGAAGTTTTTAAATGTTTTTCCATAAGATTTCCAGCAGTTTCTACAAGTTTATTACTCCAAGAATCACGATCATCCGGACTTCTAAAACCACAAAGAACTTCTAAATATTTAGCGATCATAGAACTTAAAGTTTGAAGTTTCATTAAAACAGATCTTTTTTTTCTATCTTCAGCACTTTCACCTGCATATGGTTCAGGATTATCGAGATTTGGAAAAAGATCGAGATTAAGAGTATCTTCAATAATTTTCCTAAGATCTTTTTCAGAAATATTATCTGGAATTTTCTGTATCTTTTGTATTTTATATCTCATAAGATCTACATCATTATTTTCAGAATAAATATCACTTATAGTATATACAAGTCTTTGAAGACACTTTTCACGATTTTCGGGTTTAATATATCTTCCAATCATACTTCGAATATCATCAAAATTAGTAATTCCGAAAAGTCTAAAAATTCTAAGAACGTTAATCTTTTCAACAGTTTGTTGACCAGTAGTAGAAATTTTCTTTTTAAGACCTTTTTTATCAAGATCTTCTTGATATTTAATAGAAACAAGTTTGTATTCGATAATATTTTCTTTAGAATTATTTAACGAACAAACTACCGTTTTTCCATTTTTTAAAGAAATAGTAATACGGCATTCTTTAAGAGAATCTTTATTTTTGGAATCTCCACTTTTATTTTTTGATTTACTTTCAAGAACATAAATTTTTTGTAACGACATCTTCTCTTGGTACATAAGAACTTTTTCGGTACCTTCTACAATAAAATACCCTCCACAATCATCAGGATCTTCTCCTAAAAGTCTTAATTCATTAGGTGTTTTTCCATGAAGAACACAAGCATCTGATTTAAGCATTAGGGGTATATTAGCAATATGTTGTGATTTCTTTTCAAGAATTTCACCAGTATCCATCCTTGTTTTTATAAAATCTAACCACCATTCACATGCATATGTTACATTATTTTGTCTACAATATTGAGGTGTAAGAATATACTGAACTCCTTTTTCAACTCTCATAGGAGTTTTAATTACAAGATTATCAAAATAAACCCTTATCTTAGTTCCATCTTTTTCTTCATATATAATTTCTTTATCCATTGCAAGATTATTCTTGGAATTCATCTTAATCCAATAATTATATGTATTAATATGATTATAACCTAAAGTTTTATAATCAAGATAATCCATAAGAATATCAGTACTTTGTTGATCAGTATATTTATTTTCGGGATTTTCATAAACACCGTTGTTAAATCTTTCATAATATTGTTTTTTGATTGATGAGTAATTCGGATCCATTTTTACAACACTAATTTTTAATTGAGTTATTGTTATTATTATCAAGATTTAAATAATTTTCCAATCAATATTACTTTTTTTGTATATAACTTATATACAAATTTATTAAATTTTAGTGTTAAAAATCTTGAAAGTTATCTGTATAATAATTGTAATCATCATATTGATTTATTATATGCTTTCTATTATTAGAATTATTATTAGTATTTGAATAATTAATATTTTCTTTTTTGTAAAAATTTAAAAGATTATCTTTAATTTTTTGTGAATTATCTTCAATTAGGAATTTATTATTTTTTTGTTTATTATGTAAATTTTCTATTTTTAATTTTTGATTTTCAATGTATTTTCCACTGGCATCTAATAATTGAAGACTTGTAAATGTTAATAAAGGTCCTATAGACATTATAAGTAAAGGTTTCACCAATTGGAATATATTAAATATTTGATCTAATAACATTCCAGATGTTCTAGAAGATCTTATAAAGACATTTTTTAAAAGATATACCAAAAAAATACCAGTTATACCTGCAGTGATAATAGGTAGTGAGTAAGAAAGATCCTTTAATGAATCTTTTAAAGAATCCTTATTATTTCGTTTAATTTCTTTAATTTCCTCTTCTTCAAAAAAAATATTTAGGATTTGGTCATGAATATTTAAAATTATATCTGCAATATTTGACATTTATTTTAAAAAAATAAATATTTTATCTATAACTACATAAAAAGTTTTTAAAATTGATTAATAATATTAATTTTAAAAACTAAAAATAGTATCATAATGGCAAATTTTGATAAACTTTTTTCAAATTTTATTGAGAATAATATAGAAAATACACTTTTCCAAAAAAATAAATCTTCTATCAAAAATATTGATTTTTCCGAATTATCAAATAAAAATATCATAAGTGTTAATCTTAACAATAATTTTATTACAAATATTAAAAATATTTCTGAACTTAAAAAACTTAAAAGACTTGATCTTTCAAATAATTTACTTGAAGATATTTCTGAAATATCAGATCTACCTTGTTTGAGAAGCATAAATATCAGTAATAATAATATTACTGATATATTACATCTTTTTCAAATAACTTCTTTAGAAGAAATTATATGTTCTAGCAATTTTATAAAAATAATTGACCTTACTCCTAA
>Ga0208826_1000292_pt1 | contig 55957 bp, 51 predicted proteins | sample AD_UKC115_MetaG_FD_184451 | JGI IMG/M metagenome (GOLD analysis project Ga0208826, IMG submission 184451) | Active sludge microbial communities of municipal wastewater-treating anaerobic digesters from Hong Kong - AD_UKC115_MetaG (SPAdes)... | ecosystem: Engineered > Bioreactor > Anaerobic >... | reverse complement strand
AGTTTCCGCAGGTTCTCCGCCCACATCGCCGCGAGCTTCGATGTCGTCATCCCCCTGGCCTTCGCTTCCCCCGGAGTGGCGATCCCGACCAACGTGCCGCCGACGATCAACTGGCCGTTCGCGCCCGAGGTCTTGCTCGTAATCGCCTTGAGATCGGTGATCTTCGGAAGCAACGAGGCCAATCGGTCGGCGATTATCCTGGCGCGGTCTGCGGGCTTGAGAGTTCCGTTCGGTTTCTGGAGATGGATCGCCTTCCGTCCGTTCACTACCACGTAGGCCGTACCGTCCGACACCTTCTCGACGCTCACATGAGCGGCGAACTTCGGCTGTGCGGCGGCCTGCGCGGCTGCCGAGAACATCATCATCGCTGTAGCCAGAACTGCGAGTCTGCGGAAACACATTATCGGTATCTACGCCCTCCCAAACAACTTGTCGAGATCGTGGTTCGTAAAGCATACTACTATGGGCCTGCCGTGCGGGCAGAGGTATGGATTGCTCGTCTTTCGAAGGTCCTCGATGAGCCGGATCATCTCCTCCGGCGCAAGACGGTCACCGGCCTTGACAGCCATCTTGCAGGCGGTCGTAGTAATGATCGCATCCTTCTGCACGAGCAGCCGGCGCGTGGCGGTCAGTTCCGCCAGTTCTTCGACGGTATCGCGCAGGATTTGTTCATAGTTCTTCTCGGCAATCAGCGCCGGGATCGTTCGCACGACGAACGTGTCCTTGCCGAACGGCTCGATCTCGAACCCCAGCGCGCGCAACTCGTCGAGCCTGTTCTCCAGGACGAGCGCCTCGCGGTGGCCGAACATCATCGTGAGCGGCATCATGAGTCTCTGCATGCTCAACTTGCCCTGCATACTGGAGAGCTGATCATGGATTACCCGCTCGTGGGCGACGTGTTGATCGATCAGCAGCACGCCGGCCGGGCTCTGCGCGACTATGTACATGTTCCGCGCCTGACCGATGACCATCGCTCCGGCCAGGAAATCGTTTGGGTTTGCCGGGACAAGCTCCGGCTCCTCGACCGGAGTAGGACCGACGACGGGCGCCGGGGCGGACACATCGAGACTGACCGGTTGGTCGAACCGCGACTGAAGAGCCTGCCGGAACGTCTCGAGGTCGAGGCTCGACGACGGCGTCGGACGAGGCGTAGGTGTGTACGACGGCGTGAACGTCGGCCGCTGGACGGAACTCGCGGCTACCGGCAGAATGTCCGACCCATCGGGCGTGATTGCGCTGGACGAGAGCGCATCCCGGATGCTCATCGCTAACAGGTTGTGGATCTCCCACTCCTTACTGAACTTGACCTCCATCTTGGTCGGATGGACGTTCACATCGACAAGTTCCGGGTCTACCTCGATGAAAGCGATGAGAAGCGGAAAGCGGCCCTGCGGGAGGATGCCCCTGTAGGCCTCGTCGAGCGCGTGGATCAGGTTCCTGTTGCGCACGCATCGCCGGTTCACGAAGAAGAGTTGAGCCGAGCGGTTCGCCTTGGAGTACGACGGCCGCGAGACGAGCCCTGTCACCCTGTACGGCCCGGATCGCCCGTTGATCGGCACGACTGATTCCGCCGCGTCTCGACCGAACACGGTGAGTACCGAGTCCACAGGCCGGTTCGAACCGGAAGCCCTGAAGATCGTCTTGCCGTTATGGACAAGCGTGATATCGGCTTCGTTGTGCGAGATCGCAAACCGGCTGACGAGTTCGCTCACGTGGCTCAATTCGGTCTGCGCAGTCTTGAGGAACTTCTGGCGGGCGGGCAGGTTGTAGAACAGTTCGTGGACCGAGACCGTCGTTCCGACCGGCGCCCCGGCATCCGAGACCTCGACGACATCTCCGCCGGTAACGATCACTTGTGTGCCGCAGTCATCGCCGTCCCGCCGGGTGACTATCTCCGTCTTCGAGACCGAGGCGACGCTGGGAAGCGCTTCGCCGCGGAAGCCGAGAGTGCGGATGTTGAACAGGTCGTCCGCCGAACTGAGCTTCGACGTGGCGTGCCGTTGGAGGCAGAGGACCGCGTCCTCCCTCGACATGCCGATGCCGTTGTCGGTGACGCGGATCAGTTTCTTGCCGCCGTCCTGGAGTTCGATGCGGATCTCGTCCGCTCGGGCATCGAGCGCATTCTCGATCAGCTCCTTGACCACCGACGCCGGGCGTTCGATGACCTCGCCGGCCGCGATCTGGTTCGCGGTGACGTCGTCGAGAACGTTAATGGTGCGCTGGGGTGGCTGCTGCTCCATGGGGACCTTCTAGCGGTATCTACGGACTTGAGTAAGGCTGAATGGTTCTCAGGCGAAGCTGCCGTGCGAACTCGACACTGTCACCTATGTCGTCCCGATCAGCCCACATTCCAACCAGACCTGACTCCAGCAGATCCTTGGCGGTCATCTGGCGACGTGGCTGCTCGATCGGCTCGGCCTCAACGATGATATCCACATGCTGCCCCTTCTTTACGGGCAGTCCGGTCAAAAGGATCTCTCCGTCCTTCTCTACTGTCTTCTTCACACGTACCGCTGCCATTTCCAGCCACCTCCGGCCACATTATACCACACGGCCTACTGCCCAAGTTTTCGCTGCAGATCATAGAGCGCCGTGAGCGCCTCAATCGGGGTCATGACGCTGGTGTCGAGCTTCCGGAGTTCGTCCAGCACCGGATGAGGCTCCGCGTCGAACAGGGTCAGCTGGATGCGCTCCGTCCTCGCCTGCACCTTCGTATCCCGACCGATCTGGCCCTTCGACCCGCCGTTGCTCTCGAGGGTCCAGAGGACCTCCTTCGCGCGCTCGATGACCTCCTTCGGGAGCCCGGCGAGTTTCGCAACCTGGATGCCGTAGCTCCGGTCCGTCCCGCCGGGGATGATCTTCCGGAGCCAGATCACTCGCTCATCATCTTCCTTTACGGCGATCCGGTAGTTCTTGACTCCCGACATCGTGTCCGCGAGGTCGTTCAGATGGTGATAGTGCGTCGCAAAAAGCGTCTTCGCGCCGATGCCCTTGATGTACTCCGCGACCGCCCACGCGATCGAGAGGCCGTCGAATGTGCTGGTCCCCCGACCGATCTCGTCGAGCACGATCAGGCTCCGGTCCGTCGCGTTGTTCAGGATGTTCGCCGTCTCGTTCATCTCGACCATGAACGTGCTCTGGCCGGAGTACAACTCGTCGTGCGCGCCGACCCTGGTGAAGATCCGATCGACGATGCCTATCTTCGCCGAATCCGCCGGGACGAAGCTCCCGATCTGCGCCATCAGCGTGATCAGGGCGACCTGCCGCAGGTACGTCGATTTCCCCGCCATGTTCGGGCCGGTGATGATAAGAAGCTGGTTCTCGCCGCAGTCGAGCAGCGCATCGTTAGGCACGAAGAGCTCGTCCCGCTGAAGCCGCTCGACGACGGGATGCCGCCCGTTGCGGATGACGATCTCAGTGCCACCGTCAACCTCGGGCTTGCAGTACCGGTTGACCGCCGCGACCTCCGCGAGCGAACAGAGCACGTCAACCTGCGCGACCGCACGCGCCGCCGTCAGGATGCGATCCGCCTCCTCCGCGACCCGATCCCTTACCGCGCAGAACAGGTCGTACTCCAGCTTGATCGCCCGCTCCTCCGCGCCGAGGACCATCGCCTCGTACTCCTTGAGCTGCGGGGTGATGAAGCGCTCGCCGTTCACCGTCGTCTGCTTGCGGATGTAGTCCTCCGGAACCGCGGACAGGTTCGCCTTGCTGACCTCGATGTAGTAGCCGAAGACCGAGTTGTAGCCGACCTTCAGCGACTTGATCCCCGTCCGATCCCGCTCCTGCGCCTCCAGGTTTGCGATCCACGACTTGCCGTCCCTGCCGGCTGACCGGAGCGTGTCGAGGTCCTCGTTGAACCCCGGCTTGATCATCCCTCCGTCCCGCAGGACGATCGGCGGCTCCTCCACGATCGCGGCGGTGATGATCTCCGCCACCGAGTCGAGCGCGCCCATCGAATCCGCGAGACTCCGCAGATGGGCATTCTCCGAGGCGGAGAGCGCGTAGCCGACCTCAGGGAGCGCGAGAAGCGAGTCCCGCAGGCCGATGAGGTCGCGGGCGTTCGCGGTCTTGGCGACGGTGCGTGACATCAGCCGCTCCAGGTCCGATATCCGGCCGAGGGTCTCGCGCAGTCCGCTGCGCACGAGCAGGTTCTCGTGCAGGGCCTCGACGGCATCGAGCCGAGTCCGGATCGCCTCCACGTCAAGCAGCGGCTGCTCGAGCCACTTCTTCAGCAGCCGCCCGCCCATCGGGGTCACGGTCATGTCGAGGATCTGCAGGAGGCTCTTGTTCTTCGCCCCATCGAACATCGACTGCGTCAGTTCGAGGTTTCGGCGGCTCGGCGCGTCGAGCACCATGAAGCCGGAGGTCGAGTAGGTCGCCAGCGACCGCACGTGGTTGAGCGCGGCGGGCTGGGTGGACTCCAGGTACTTGATGATCACGGCGGCGGCATCGATCCCCGCCGTGTAGTCCTCGCAGTCGAAGCCCCTGAGGGAGCTTGTGCCGAAATGCTTCAGGAGAATGTCCCTCGGCGACATGAAGCCGTCGAGCGAGAAGGACGTGAACCGCGCGCTGCAGGCCTCCTGGATGCGCGTGGTAAGCTCGTCCGGCTCCTCGGGCACGAGCGCCTCCGCCGGGGAGAGCCTGCCGATCTCGTCGAGAAACCTCTGCTCGGCGCCCTGCCCCGTCATCTCGGTGACGAGGAACTCGCCCGTGGAGATGTCTATCACCGCCAGGCCGTAGGTATCCGCCCTCCGCGCAGGGGCCACGAGGTAGTTGTTGCTGCCCGCCTGGAGCATCGAGTCCTCCAGGACCGTTCCGGGAGTGACCACGCGGGTAACCTCGCGCTTCACCAGCCCTTTCGCCAGCTTCGGGTCCTCGACCTGATCGCAGATGGCGACCCGGTATCCGCGGCTGATGAGGCGCGCGACGTAGCGATCCACCGAATGGTACGGAACCCCGCACATCGGGATCCGCCCGGCCTTGCCGGCCTCGCGGGATGTGAGGGTGATCTCCAGTTCCTGCGCGGCGACCTTGGCGTCATCGCCGAAGATCTCGTAGAAGTCCCCCAGACGGCACATAAGGATCACGTCGGGGTGCTCCTGCTTGATCGCCATATACTGCTGGAGCATCGGGGTGAGTTTGGCTGACATGTTCGTTACCAGAAGGAGTGATGGAGTACCGGAGTATCGGAGTGGTGGAGTACTGGGGTACTGGGAACCCGTCACCCCACCACTCCATCATTCCATCACGAGATCTCTCCGCTGAATCCCCAGGGATGGGCTTTCTTTGCCCGGACCATCACGAGCTTGCCGATGAGGTCCGCGTCGGCCTCGAAGTTCACCGTCTTGTTGCGGCGCGTGTAGCCGGTCATCCGCGACGGATCGCGCTCGCTCGGGCCCTCAACCAGCACCTCGAAGACCTGGCCTTCGCGCTCCCGGTTCTTCTCCAGGGTGATCTCGTTCTGCACCGCGATGAGCTCCACGAGACGCCGAGTCTTCGTCTTGTTGTCGAGCTGGCCGTCCATCGACGCCGCGGCGGTCCCGGGCCTCGGGTTGAACGCGAACATGAACGCGCCGTCGAACCTGAGCGCCCGAACCGCGTCGAGGGTGTTCCGGAACTGCTCATCGGTCTCGCCGGGGAAGCCGATCAGGATGTCGGTGGTGATCGCGATATCCATGACCCGCGTCCTGAGCTTGTCCACCAGGTCGAAGTAGTGCTCGATAGTGTACCCTCGGCCCATCCGGCGGAGTATCTCGTTGTCGCCGGCCTGCATCGGAAGATGGAGGTGCTCGCAGACCTTCGGCATCCCCGCCATCGCCTCGATCAGCCGGTCGCTGAGATCCTTCGGATGCGACGTGGTGAACCGGATCCTCTCCAGCCCCTTGATATCGTCGATCCGGTCCAGCAGTTCCGCGAAGTCGATCCCCGCGTCCCCATGTGCCCGCGTCCCCGCGTCGCCCCGATAGCTGTTCACGTTCTGGCCGACGAGCGTAACCTCCCGGCAGCCCCTGGCCACGAGGTCGGTGACCTCGGCCACCACTTCCTCGGCGGGGCGACTGCGCTCCGGACCGCGAACGTGCGGCACGACGCAGTACGCGCAGAAGTTGTCGCAGCCGTACGTCACGGGGACGAACATCTTCAGCCCGACCTCGGTGATGACTCGCTCGACCGATGCCGGCGCCTGACGACCGTTCCGCTTCGGGAGTTCGAGCGCCGAGGCGAACCGCCGGGTCTGGCGGACCTGCTCGATCAGCGTGGGAAGCTCCGGGATGTTCGCCGTGCCCATGACGATGTCGATGAACGGCATCGACTTCCGCAGGGCGAGGCCGTCCCTCTGCGCCATGCATCCGCACACGCCGATGATGAGGCCCGGCTTCTCCTCCTTCAGGAGGCGAAGCTCGCCGAGCTTGCTCCGGACCTTCTGCTCCGGCTTCTCGCGGACGGAGCACGTATTCAGCATTATGATGTCGGCGTCGGAGGCGTCCTCGGTGGGCCGGTAACCCATCTGTTCGAGCAGGTTCCCTATCTGGAGGGAGTCGTCCTCGTTCATCTGGCAGCCCCACGTGAGGACCGTGAACGCCGGTTGATTCTGGTGATCTCTGGTCATTTTTGTGCCTTCCACTCCCACCATTATAGCTGATAGAGACACTCCGAGGCAAACCGCGAAGGGAAGGCGCGAACGGCGCGAATGAGGGGGTCTACCGATCCGTGATCCCGCACCGGTAGGCGAAAACGCGGCGGAATGCGAGCTTATCGCGGAGGGAGACTGCCGGGATGTCGGCCCGGACCGCGGAGAGCCGCGCCCGGTTCCTCAATGTCCCGCGCCGGGCTCGGACCGATCAGAGGCGGCGCTCCCGCCTGATCTCCTCCGAGGCCGCCCGAAGCCGGTCAACCGCGGATGCGCCCACGGTCACGCCCCCGATCGGGACCTCCTTCACCATGCCGGGCCCGTGGGAGTCCGACCCGCCGGTGACGATCAGGCCGTGCTTCTCCGCGACGCGCACGAACCAGCGGGCCTTCGCGGAGGTGTGATCGGTGTGGTACGCCTCGATGCCGCGGAGCCCGGCCTTGATGAGATCGGGAAGCATCGGCTCGGCGGCCTTGCCGTGGCCCGGATGAGCGAGGACCGGGACGCCGCCCGCCTGAAGGACGATCTCAACCGCCTCCACCGGGCTGAGCTTGTATCGCTCCACGTATCCGGGCATCCCGCGCACGAGGAACTTGCCGAACGCGCCGTTGATGTTGCCCGCGTATCCGGCCTCGACGATCGCGCGCGCGACATGCGGCCGCCCGATCGACGCATCGTCGGCGATCTCCTTGACGCGCTCGAAGGTGATCCCCACTCCCACGGCGTTCAACTGCTCGACCATGCGCTTCCCGCGCTCGTATCGGCCCGACCGCAGTATCCTGATGTGCTCCCGGAAGACCTCGGAGCGGTAGTCGAAGTAGTAGCCGAGGATGTGAAGCTCGTCCGCGCCGACGTCCGTGTTGATCTCGATGCCCGGCACGACCTCTACGCCCGCATCCTCCGCCACGGCGAGCGCCGGCTCGATCCCGTCGATGGTATCGTGGTCCGCGATGCCGACTGCATAGAGCCCCCGACGAGCCGCCTCGTAGACGGTCTCCTCCGGCGTGAGGGTGCCGTCGGACGCGGTAAGTATGAACGTGTAGATCGGCGCGCTGGCGGTCCCGCATCGGGATACCTCGGTAGTCAGGAGTCAGGATTCGGAAGTCGGAAGCGACACTCTCCTCGCCCCATTGTAGCAGGAGCAGCCGACATGGACAAGCATCGGCCCCGCCGGGTCTGCGGCGAACCGAAATCCTTCCGACCCCTGACCCCCTGCTCCTGAATCCTCTCCCGCCGATTGACACGTAAGGGTGCTTATGTTATGCTCGTTTTGGGGATATACCACCAGTCCTCACCGAAAGGAGCCTTTCACCTTGTCAGCAACCAAGCCAGGATCGTTTGCTTTTGTGCTGCATTCACACATACCATACGTGCTGTCGCATGGACGCTGGCCGCACGGCACCAACTGGCTGCACGAGGTGGCGGCGTCCTCCTACGTCCCCCTGCTGGACGCGCTCTACGCCCTCGCCGAGGAAGGATGCTCGCCGAAGATCACCATCGGCATCACGCCGGTCCTCGCCGAGCAGCTTGCGGACGAGTCGTTCAAGTTCGAGTTCCAGGCATACCTCCGCGAGCAGATCAAGGCCGCCACCAACGACAAGCGGGCCTTCACCCGCCTGAACGACGAGGGCCGCGCCCGGATGGCGGAGTACTGGCACGATTTCTACTCCGGCATCCTGGATCGGTTCAGGAAGCGCTACAAGAAGTCGCTCGTCCGCGCGTTTGCCGCCCTGCAGGACGCGGGCCACATCGAGATCATCACAAGCTCCGCGACGCACGGCTACTCGCCGCTGCTCTCCCAGGACCTCAGCATCGAGGCGCAGGTGAAGCAGGGGGTGGCCACCTACGAGCGGCATTTCGGCCGGAAGCCGAGCGGGTACTGGCTGCCTGAGTGCGCCTACCGCCCGGCATATCGATGGTCGGCCCCGCTCCAGCCGAAGGGATGCGCGATCGAGCCCTACGACCGCAAGGGGGTCGAGGAGTTCCTCGCCGAGAACGGCCTGCGGTACTTCTTCGCCGAGTCGCACCTCCTCCACGGCGGCGAGACTCGCGGCGTCTACATCGACAGGTTCGGCGCGCTGGAGAAGCTCTGGGAGCGGTTCAGCGTCCAATACGACGTGACGCCGGACAAGACCCCGTACGTGCCGTACCTCGTCGAGACCCGACCGGATGCTTCCGCGGCGATGCAGAGCGGTGCCTCCGATGGACCAACCGCATCGCCCGTCGCCGTGTTCTTCCGCGACGACGCGACCGGGCAGCAGGTCTGGAGCCGCTCGATGGGCTATCCAGGCGACGAGTGGTATCTGGAGTTCCACAAGAAGCACACCCCCGGCGGGCTGAAGTATTGGCGCGTGACCGGGCCGAACGCCGATTTGGGCGATAAGCTCGTCTACGATGCGTCGAAGGCCGAGGAGAGAATCCGCAGTCACGCTGATCACTTTGTCCATCTTGCCGCTCAGATCTTGAACAGCCATGAACAGCACGCGGGGCAGCCGGGGATCATCTGCGCGCCCTACGACACGGAGCTCTTCGGCCACTGGTGGTTCGAGGGGACCCGCTGGATCTACCACGTCCTGAAGGGGATGGCGGCGAACCCCGAGATCCGGACGGTCACCTGCTCCGAGTACCTGCAGGAGAACCCGCCGACCGCGAGCATCGCGATCCCCGAGGGCTCGTGGGGCGAGGGCGGCTTCCACTACATGTGGCTGAATCAGCAGACAGAGTGGACGTGGGGCTGCGTCTACGAGGCCGAGATGGAGATGAAGGAACTGGCGTCGAAGTACTGCGGCAATGCGGACGTGCTCCCGCTCCTGAAGCAGGCGGCGCGCGAGCTTCTTCTGCTCCAGTCGTCCGACTGGCAGTTCAGCATCTCTACGTCCACATCGAAGGACTACGGCGAGGCGCGGCTGACCGACCACTTCAAGAGCTTCCAGAAGCTCGCCGGCCTGATCCGCAAGAAGGCGTCCGGCGTCAAGATCGACGAGAAGGACTGGGACGCCTACAAGGTCTGCGAGGAGCGCGACTGCCTCTTCGCGGACGTCGATCCCTCCTGGTGGGCGGGCGGATAGCATCTCACTTCTACCATCGCCCTTCCATACATGCCGTCCCTTCGACAGGCTCAGGCCACGGGCACGCCCAGCCCTGCCCCAGTCTCTTGGTGCCACGGAACCCGCCAGTCCTGAGTAGCGAAGCGTATCGAAGGACGGTCGCGGCTAGTCAGAGGTATGGTGGAGCCAGGCCGCCCTTCGATACGTCCTGAACTCGCCACACCTCGTGCTCTCCCCACTCATTCGACATGGAGTTCAGGACTACTCAGGGCTGACGGGGTGGGTTTTCCGGGACATAGAACGCCTGCACCCGCCCCATCCAAGCCCATCCTGAGCTTGGCTCACGCTCAGGAGCCCGTCCGCCGATCTTCCGCTGCTAGCAGCGGATCTTCCATTGCTAGCAGCGGAACTTTCATTGCTAGCAGCGGAACCTTCGCTGCCGGCATATGAACCCCCGCGGCCAAGTACCCTAAAGAGCCTATACTGCCACAGCTATAATATGGTTAATCCGGCGCATGAAAGGAGGTGCTAATATGTCCAGGGATTACATTCCCTCAGGTGATACCGAGTTCACCCCATGGGTGGCGAACTTCCTGTCATACGTTCAGGCCCACACGGCCGAACTCGGTCTCGAGGCTGACGACGTCGATCCGCTCGTGATGCAGCAGACCAACTGGAACTTCGCCTACGGCGAGCATATGACCGCCCAGGCGACGGCCAGAAGCAAGCGCGAGCAGAAAGACACCATGCGCGATATACTCGAATCGAGCATTCGCGCGCTCGTGGCCAGGCTCCAGGCGAGCCCGCTCGTGGATGATGCGATCCGGGAGGCCATGGGGATCACCGTTCGGGGCGGCGTGCACGTCGCGTCCGCCGAGCCGATGACTCATCCCATCGGCTGGGTGGACATCAACGAGCGTCTCCGGCACACCGTGAACTTCCGCAACAACAGCGGAACGACCGGCACGGCCAAGCCCGCAGGCACGACCGGCTGCGAGGTCTGGGTGAAGATCGGTGATACTCCGCCGACCGGCCCGAGCGAACTGCGGTTCCTGGGGGTTGCGACCCGGACTCCGTACACCGTGATCCACGACGAGGCGGATGCCGGGAAGATGGCTCACTACATGCTCAGATGGTTGAGCACTCGCGGCGAGCCGGGCCCCTGGTCCGAGACCGTCTCCGCGACGATCGCGGCCTAACGCACCACCCCGAGGGGCGTTCTCTCCGGGGCGCCCCTCGGAGACTTGTAGCCGACCAGGATGCAGGAAAGCGTTACTCCAACAAAGAAACCTTTCATGAGGCAGGATTGCGCTGTACTACGATCATGGCCTGCGCACATTCCGCAAACGCGGGACCACAAACCGGATTCATCGAATGGGGTGAGACCATATGGTGACTGGGATGGAACGCATAGTATGTCCCTCCTGTGGGACGAACAACTTCCCACAAAGTCCGGTCCGCTGGAAGTGCGGCAAACCTCTCCGTAAACGAGCGTAGAATTCGGGGGCCATGCCTAGTCGTCCGCAAGCGCAGGCGCCCCATAGGACCGCACCTCCACCACCTGCACCCGGTGTCCAGAGCCAACCGACCTCCTGCACTGTCTGCAACCTCGCAGCTTTGCCTGGGGAAGAGATATGCCCTCGTTGCGGCGTGCCCCTACTGCCCGGGCGGTACCCGGATATGCTGCTTATCCATCTTGACCATCTCCACAAGGACCCACTGGTCAAGCTGATGTGGGACACGAGGGATAAGAAAGCCACGGAGACACAGATCATCAAGTTCCTGAAGGACCAGGGATACCCTATCGAGAGGCATAGCCTCTACCCCCAGATCATTGATGCCAGGGGAGACGGCCCGTATGTCAACTGCAACCATCTGAATCACGATACTCCCAAGAAACGGCTAGAGTGTAAGCAGAGAGAGGCGGCAAAGCTTGCTGTTAGGACGATACGTCATCATTTCGGCTTCTTGGAACGGTTGCAGATGTGGGCAGAGGGCGGCGTAACCCATGCCATGTGGGGCTGTAATGAGCGGCATCATCCCGCCTGCCCATTGTGCCGGAACAGGGAAGGGATGCTCATACCCGCATCGTCGCGCTTTGTTACGATTCTGCACCCCGGATGCAACTGCTCTTTGGAGCCAATGGACATGATGGCGGAGCAACGTATCAAGAAGGTCTTGGCTTATCTGGGCAAGATGTACCCGGAGCGCGCATCTACAGTCGAACGCAATCTTACCAGATGCGGTGTTCGAGGTCTAGGTGGCACTAGATCAGCGACGATGGGCTGCGGCGTGTACGTGCTTCCGGCGATTTTGCTCCCTGTCATCGTCAGTCTGCTCCTACGCTGAGTACCTGAGCTGGTACGATGTTGGTTCCCGGGATTCCGTATCGGTGTCCTCTGCCAGTGATCAATGCAATCGATCAGGAGTTGCGACACGCGCTGCAGGTTGGCTACTCACTTCCTGCTCAGCGCCTTGTCGATCCGGCGGTCGAGTTCCCTGCAGGTATCCGGCACGGAGCGCTTGCCGAGCCACATGAGGTCCATGACCTCGGTGGTGACGTTGCCCATTTCGAGGTACTTCGGCGTGAAGGGGAGCGGGCGGCCGTGCTCGATCTCGCCGATGAAGACCGATTCGCCGTCGGGAGGCGGGGTGAGATACTCCTTCGAGCGGGCGACCGACTTCCGCGCAGGCGTGGAGAAGTCCGAGCCGACCATGATCGCCTGCCCCTCCGGGCCGGTCAGGAACTTGATGTAGCGCCAGGCCGCCTCCTTGTTCCGGCTCTTCGAGGGGATGCAGAGCGCCGACCCGTAGGCGTTGTTCGCCCGGAACTTCCCCTTCGGGAGCGGCGCGACATCCCACCGGAAGCGCGTCACCTTCGAGAGCGTCGGCACGTCCCAGTGGCCGCCGAACATCATGGCGACCTTGCCCGTCATGAACATCTCGTAGCCGCCCATGTCCGCCAGTTCGCCGGGCCGCGTGGTCACGTGGTGCTTGAACCGGAGATCGACGAGCCACTGGAGCGCTTCGATCACCTCCGGCGTGTTCATCGTGCTGCGCGTCGGACGGTGGGGGTCATCGACCACCTCGCCGCCGTTCTGCCAGACGAAGTGCCGCCAGTCGCCGATGAGCGTGCCGAACTGGTCGATCCGCCCGTCCTCATCGAAGTCGAATGTGAGCGCCTTCGCCGCCCGGAGGTAGTCGTCCCGCGTCCAACCCTGTTTCGGGTAGGGCGCGCCGGCCTCGTCGAAGAGGTCCCTGTTGTAGAAGACGACGCCGATAGCGATGTCGTTTGGGAGGCCGTAGATGTCGCCCCGCCAACGGTATGAGTCGAGGGCACGAGGGTAGAAGTCGGGGAGGTCGAGGTCGCCGTCGCGCTCGATGTAGGGCTGGAGGTTCTCCAGGGCGCCGCTGTCCACGAACTTCGGGAAGCGGCTCGACTCCATGAAGATGACGTCCGGCGCGACCCCGGCGGCGGTCATGGTCTGGAATTTGTCCCAGTACTGGGCGTAGGGGAGGTTCTCGAAGCGCACCTTGATGTCCGGGTTCAGGCGCATGAACTCCTTCGTGGCCTTCCGCCAGACCTCGAGCTGATCGGGCGTCGCGCGGGTGAGGTAGACGATCTCCGTCGTCCCCTGCCCCGTTCGCTGCCGACCGCAGCCGGAGAGGAGCGCGACGCCGATGATGAGTGCAAGTATGGAGAGCCTTCTCACGAGCGAAGCCTCCGTAACGAGCAACGAGTAACGAGTAAGGGGCAACAGGTCTCCCTTACTCATCACTCCTTACTCGTTAGCCCTACGTCCCTCGCAGGATGGCGAGCCGCTCCTGCAGCTTCTCGCGCTTCTCGGTGAGTTCCTGCGCGATGCGGCGCTCCTTCTCGACGACGGCCGGGGCGGCCTTCGAGAGGAACTGCTCATTGGAGAGCTTACCCGAACTGCGGGCGAGATCCTTCTCGACGCTCGCCAGTTCGTTCGTGATCCGCGCGATTTCCTTGTCCACGTCGATCAGCCCCGCGAGCGGGATGTAGACGTCTGCGACGGGCAGGTGGGCGGAGACGCACTTCGTCTCGCCGGTTGCGGGCGACTCGGCGGCGATGTCGAGCTTGCTCACCTTGGCGAGGATCTCGATGCTCGTCCGGCCGCTTCGGACGGCCTCCCCGGCGTCGTCGGTCTTGGGAACGAGCGCGCACTCGACCTTCTTGTCGGGCGTGATGCCGCTCTCCGCGCGAAGGTTGCGGATCGACCGGACGATCTCCATGATGGCGCTCACCTGCGCCTCCGCGGATGCGTCACGGAGCGAGTCGTCGGCCTTCGGGTACTCGGCGATCATGATGCTCTCGCCCTCGTGCGGGATCGACTGCCAGATCTGCTCGGTGATGAACGGCATGATCGGGTGCAGCAGGCGCATCGAGGTCTCGAGCACATGCCAGAGCACCCACTTCACGGCGGCGCCGTCGTCGCCGCGGAGCCTGGGCTTCGCCATCTCGATGTACCAGTCCGCATATTCGTTCCAGAGGAACTCGTAGAGCGCACGGGCCGCATCGTCCATATCGTACCCACCGAGGCCGGTGTTGACGGAGGCGATCGTATCCTGCAGGCGGCTGAGGATCCATCTGTCCTCCAGCGTGAGCTTCACCGCCGGAGGAGCCTCGGGGATGGCGTGACCCGTCTCCTCCAAGCCGAGGAGCACGAACCGCGAGATGTTCCATATCTTGTTGCTGAAGTAGCGGACCGACTCCACGCGGCCCTCGGAGAAGCGCATGTCCTGGTTCTTGCCGGTCTGCTGGATCAGCGCGAACCGGAGGGCATCGGCCCCGTACTTCTCGACGGTATCGAGCGGATCGACTCCGGTGCCGAGCGACTTGCTCATGCGGCGGCCTTCCTCGTTCAGCACCGTCGCGTAGATGTAGACATCGTGGAACGGGATCTGCTTGCGGAAGTACAGGCTCGTCATGATCATCCGCGAGACCCAGAGGTAGATGATGTCGCGGGCGGTGACCAGCACGGACGTCGGGTAGAAGTACTCGAGCTCCGGCGTCTCCTTCGGCCAGCCCATCGTGGCGAACGGCCAGAGCGCCGACGAGAACCAGGTGTCGAGCACATCGGGGTCCTGCTCCAGGTTGCACGAGCCGCACTTCCTGCACGCCTCCGCCTGAGTCTTGGCGGCGGTGTACTCCCCGCAGTCGAGGCACTTCCAGACCGGGATGCGATGCCCCCACCAGAGCTGGCGGGAGATGCACCAGTCGCGGATGTTCTCCATCCAGTTGATGTAGGTCTCCGCGTAGCGCTCGGGGACGAAGCGGACCTCGCCGCTCTTCACGACGTCGATGGCGGGCTTGGCGATCTCGGTCATCTTCGCGAACCACTGCTCGGAGAGGAGCGGCTCGATCGTCGAACCGCACCGGGCGCACGTGCCGACGGAGTGCACGTAGTCCTCCTCGCGCACGAGCAGGTCGTTGGCGCGCAGTTCCTCGATGATCGCCTCCCGCGCGGCATAGCGGTCCATGCCGGCGAATCGTCCGGCCTCCTCGGTCATCGAGCCGTCGGTACCGATGACGATGATCTGCGGGAGGTTGTGGCGCATGCCGATCTCGAAGTCGTTCAGATCGTGGGCGGGCGTCACCTTGACCGCGCCGGTGCCGAACTCGGGATCGACGTGGGCATCGGCGACGATGGGTATCGCACGGCCCATGATCGGCAGGATCGCGTTCTTGCCGATCACGCCGGTGTAGCGCTGATCGTCAGGGTTGACGGCGATGGCTGTATCGCCGAGCATCGTCTCGGGACGCGTAGTGGCGACCGTGATGACCCCGGAGCCGTCCTCCAGCGGGTAGTCGATGTGCCAGAGGTGGCCGGCGACCTCCTCGTACTCCACCTCGATGTCCGAGATGGCGGTCTGGCAGCGCGGGCACCAGTTGATGACGCGGGCGCCTCGGTAGATCAAGCCGGCGTCGAACCAGCGGACGAACTCTTCCAGGACGGCGTCGACGTAGCCCTCATCCATCGTGAAGCGCAGGCGGTCCCAGTCGAAGCCGTATCCCATGCGCTTGAACTGGTTGAGGATCGTGCTGCCGTATTCCTCCCGCCACTGCCAGACGCGGTCGATGAACTTCTCACGGCCGAGGTCGTGGCGGGTCAGTCCCTCCCTGGCAAGCTGCTGCTCGACCTTGTTCTGGGTCGCGATGCCGGCGTGGTCGGTGCCGGGGAGAATGAGGGTGTTGAACCCCTGCATCCTCTTCCAGCGGCCGAGGACGTCCTGAATCGTGTAGCAAAGCGCGTGGCCGATGTGGAGCGAGCCGGTGATGTTCGGCGGTGGAATGGTGATCGAGTACATCGGCTTCGACGGGTCTACCTCCGCGTGGAAGTAGCCCTTGTTCATCCAGTACTCGTACCACTTCGGCTCAACGGCCTGCGGGTCGTAGACTTTCGGTAATGTATCGTACGTGCTCATGAGTGCTCTCCTATGGAATATTGGAGTATTGGAGCGCTGGAGTGATGGAGTTGTGGGGAAACCCAGTACTCCATCACTCCACAAAAAAAACCAAGGCTCCCATCGTCTCATAAGGACGAAAGGAGCCTTTCGTGGTACCACCTTAGTTCGGGACAGGCGATGCCTGTCCCCTCGAATGGCTGTAACGGGCGTTCCCGGCCGGGCCTACTGATCGTTCAGCCCGGCAGCTCGTGGGCGACGTTCGGAGATCCGTACCCGGGTGGCTCGCACCATGCGCCACCTTCTCTGAAGAGCCGGTGTCCCCTACTCCTCCCATTCAATGCTTTTCGGCGTTTTCAGTTCTTCAGCGTCTCAGCGATTCTTGCCGTTGCCGTTCTGAAGCGCAATCTTCAGCACCTCGTCGGCATGCTCGACCGGCTTGAACGTCAGTTCTTCCTTGACGTACGCCGGGATCTCCTCGAGGTCCTTGAGGTTCTCCTTCGGCATGATGATCGTCCGAATGCCGGCTCGATGGGCGGCAAGTACCTTCTCTTTCAACCCGCCGATCGGTAATACCTTCCCGCGGAGGGTGATTTCTCCGGTCATCGCGACATCGCGCTTCACGGGACGCTTCGTGAGCGCCGACGCGAGCGCGGTTGCGATGGTTATACCCGCGGACGGACCATCCTTCGGCACAGAGCCGGCCGGCACGTGGATGTGGATGTCCATCTTGTTCGAGAAGTCCTCATCGATCTTCAGCGATTCGGCCTTCGACCGCACGTACGTCAGGGCCGCCTGGGCCGATTCCTTCATGACGTCGCCGAGTTGGCCGGTAAGCATCAGCTTGCCGCTCTCCGCGCGCATGAGGCCGACCTCGATGCTGATGATGTCCCCGCCGAACTCAGTGTATGCAAGCCCGGTCGCTGCGCCGACCTCATCCTTCTCCTCCGCCATGCCGTAGTGGAACTTCGGCTGGCCGAGGTACTCCTTCACCTTCTTGGCGGTGACCCTCGTGACACCCTTCTTGCCCTCGGCGACTTCCTTTGCCACCTTGCGGCAGATAGTAGCAATCTCGCGCTCGAGGTTGCGCACGCCGGCCTCGCGGGTGTACTCGCGGATGACCCGCCGGAGCGCGCTCTCTTCGAACTTGATCTTGCTCGGCGCCAGCCCGTGGTCCTTCGTCTGCTTCGGCACGAGGAAGAGTTGCGCGATTTGCAACTTCTCATCCTCGATGTAGCCGGCGAACGGGATGACCTCCATACGGTCTCTGAGCGGCGCCGGAATCGTGTCGAGCACGTTGGCGGTCGTGATGAACATCACGTCCGACAGGTCGAACGGCACTTCCAGGTAGTGATCGCTGAACGCCGTGTTCTGCTCAGGATCGAGCGCCTCCAGGAGGGCCGCCGACGGATCGCCGCGGAAGTCCTGGCCGACCTTGTCGATCTCATCGAGCATGAAGACCGGGTTGTTCGAGCCGCTCTGTTTGATGCCCTGGATGATGCGCCCGGGCATGGAGCCGATATATGTCCGCCGATGGCCTCTGACCTCGGCCTCGTCACGGATGCCGCCGAGCGACACGCGGATGAACTTGCGGCCAAGCGCCCTGGCGATGGATCGGCCGATAGATGTCTTGCCGACTCCCGGAGGCCCCACAAAGCAGAGGATCGGACCCTTCATCTGGCCGGAAAGCTGCTTGACCGCCAGGAACTCAAGAATACGCTCCTTCGCTTTCGCAAGGCCAAAGTGATCGGCGTCGAGCACCTTGGCTGACTCAGCGATGTCGATGCTGTCCTCGGTGTTCACGTTCCAGGGCAGAGAGACAAGCCAGTCGAGGTAGTTGCGCACCACGACGCCTTCCGGAGCGGCATACGGCATCTTCTCCAGCCGGTCGAGCTCTTTGTTGGCGCGCTCCTGCACCTCTTCGGGCATCCCGGCCTGCTCGATGCGGGTTCGGTACTCCTCAATCTCGCCGTAGCGCTCGTCGCGCTCGCCGAGCTCCTGCTGGATCGCCTTCATCTGCTCGCGGAGGATGAACTCGCGCTGAGTGTCGCCCATCTCCTTCTCGACCCGATTGCGGATGCTCCGCTGGATCTCGAGGATCTCGGTCTCCTTCTTGAGGAGGATGCTCAACTTCTCCAGCCGGTCCTTAGCCGAGATGGTCTCCAGGATATCCTGCTTCGACTCGACGCGAAGAGGAAGGTAGGGCGTGATGCTGTCCGCAAGGCGTCCCGGCTCGCTGATATTGATGATGTTGACCAGCGCCTCGGGCGGGATCGAGCGGCCGATGTTCACGATCTGCTCGAACTGCGACACCACGCTCCGCATGAGGGCCTCGACCTCGATGGTCGCCTCCTCGATGCTGGGCAGCGTCTCCACCTTTGCGAGGAAGTACGGGTCGGTCTGTGTGTATCCGACTATTCGGACGCGCTCGACTCCCTCGAGAACAACACGTACCGTACCGTCGGGGACCTTCATGATCTGCATGACCTCGGCCACGAGGCCGACCGAATAGATGTCTTCCGGCTCCGGATCGTCGGTGGTAACTTGCTTCTGAGCTACGAGGAGTATGAACCTCTGCCGGGCCATCGCCTCATCGAGCGCGCGCACGGATTTCTCGCGGCCGACGAACAGGGGAAACACCATGTGGGGGAAGTAGACTGCGTCGCGTATCGGAAGGAGGGGTATCTCCTCCGGCAGGTCGTTGACCAACTGGTCTACGGTAGTCTCAATCTCGGGCTCAGGCGTTGTGGCCTCCCGGGCTTTAGTCTGAGACTTGGCCATGCGTTATGTCACCTTTCTCCGTGAAAGCATCAGTGCAGACGATTCGGAGCCGGCGGTGAATTCCAGGGGTTGGTATCCACCGCCGGCCCAACAACCATTCAGAAGGTTAGGACGCGGCTTTGAGCTCGTCCACGGTGAGGGTCGGCTCTTTGCCTTCGAGGATGACGTCGGCGTCGATGACGCACTTCGTGACGCCCGGGGTCGAGGGGATCTCGTACATGATGTTCATCATGACTTCCTCGATAATCGCCCGGAGCGCACGCGCGCCGATGCTGCGCTTCATCGCCTCCGCGGCGATTGCTTCCAGAGCATCGTCCGTTACGACGAGTTCGACGCCGTCATACTCGAAGAACTTCTGGTACTGCTTTATCAGCGCGTTCCTCGGCTCGACCAGGATCCGCACCAGCGCTGACTGGTCAAGCGCCTCGAGCGTGCCGATCACCGGCAGCCTGCCGATGAACTCGGGGATGAACCCGAACTTCAGCAGGTCCTCCGGCATGACCTCCGCGAGCAGATCGCCGGGTTGGCGCTCCGACTTGCTCTCGACCTTCGCGCGGAAACCCATGCTCTGCGTGCTCAGCCTGCGCTCGATGATGCTCTCCAGCCCGTCGAATGCGCCGCCACAGATGAAGAGCACGTTGGTCGTGTCGATCTGCACGTACTCTTGCTGTGGGTGCTTTCGTCCGCCCTGAGGCGGCACGTTTGCCGTGGTGCCTTCGAGTATCTTCAGAAGCGCCTGCTGGACGCCCTCGCCGGATACGTCCCTGGTGATCGACGGATTCTCAGCCTTGCGCGTGATCTTGTCGATCTCGTCGATGTAGACGATGCCGCGCTGAGCGTTTCTGACCGTCGCCTGAATGCTCTCGCCGGTATCTGCAGCCTGCAAGAGCTTCAGGAGGATGTTTTCGACATCCTCACCGACGTATCCTGCCTCGGTAAGCGATGTAGCGTCGGCGATTGCGAACGGCACGTTCAGGATCTTGGCCAGCGTCTGTGCGAGGAGCGTCTTGCCGCAGCCGGTGGGACCGATGAGCATGATGTTGCTCTTCTGCAGCTCGACATCATGGCAGGGCGTGTTGACGCGCTTGAAGTGGTTATACACCGCAACGCTCAACGTGCGCTTTGCCTTCTCCTGACCAACTACATACTGACTCAGTATGCGGTAGATCTCCTTGGGCTTCGGCACGGAGCTTAGCGGCGAGAAGTCGTCGTGTACCTTCGCCGCTTCACTCTTGATCGTGTCGTTGCATAGCTCCAGACAGTCGAGGCATATACCGCCGTACACGCCGACTATCAGCTTCTTGACTTGCTCTCTGCTTCTGCCGCATAAGGCGCAGCGCTGATCATTGCGATCGAATCCGACCCTCGCCAAGTGTTGTTACCCCCCGGTGTTTGCTATAGACTATCTGTTCTCTCTCTGGATCACTCCGTCGATCAGGCCGTACTGACAGGCTTCGGTCGCCGACATGAAGTAATCTCTGTCCGTATCCTTTTCTACCTGTTCCACAGTTTGACCTGTATGTTTGGAGAGAATCTCCTGGAGCAGCGCTTTGTATCTCAGAACTTCCCTCGCCTGTATGTCGATATCCGACGGGGTGCCCTGGAACCCGGCGCTGCCCTGGTGGATCATGATCCGTGCGTTCGGCAGAGCATATCGCTTGCCTTTCGCTCCGCCGGCGAGAAGCACGGCCCCCATGCTGGCCGCCTGACCGACGCAGATTGTCGCCACGTCGGGCTTGACAAGCTGCATGGTATCGTAGATAGCCAGGCCGGCTGTTACCAGTCCGCCCGGGCTGTTGATGTAGAACTCGATATCCTTATCCGGGTCTTCCTTCTCCAGGAAGAGCAACTGTGCGATAATCAGGTTTGCTATGTCGTCGTCCACCGGAGTGCCAAGGAACACGATGCGTTCCTTGAGAAGGCGGGAGTAAATGTCGTACGCACGCTCTCCCCTGGCCGACTGCTCGACGACCATCGGTATCAATGCCATTCGTTACTTTTCTCCTTCTCTAAGTGAGACAGCAGCCTGTCCCACATAGTCAGTTGCGAGCCTGGCATGCGGGCCATTGCGGCCCACACTATAGATTATGTGCTATCCTTGCCGCTTTCTCCACTCTTGATCTTGGATACTGACTTCAGAAATTCGGTGATCTTCTCGTCCAGCATCGCATTTCCGAGACCCTCACGACCGCCTCGCGGTTCGAGATAGGCCTCGACAGCCTCGCGACTCGCCTTCGCTTCTTCAGCCATGTTATCGATCCTCGCGTCCACTTCCTCGTCGCTGACGGCAAGGTTCTCCTTCTCCGCCAGTTCGCCGAGGACCAGCCCTGTGGTGATGCGGCGAGAGATCGCCTCGTTCAGTTCATTCATGAACTCCTCACGAGTCCTGCCGATCGCCTCTAGATACTGCTTGAGGGTCCGGCCTTCCTTCTCCAGATCCTCCCGAAGGTGCTCGAGGTAGTGAGCCACTCGCGCCTTCTGCATCACATCCGGGAAGCAGACCTTCGACCTGGAGACGATCTCATCGATGATCTTATTCTCGACTTCGCGATCGGCGGCCGCATTCAGGGCCTCCATTATGTTCGCGCGGATGTCCGCTCTCAGATCGTCGAGAGTCTTATACTCGCCGATGCTCTGGGCGAACTCATCGTTCAGCTCGGGAAGCTTCACCTCGCGGATGCTCTCGACCTTGATGGTGTAGTCGACCCTCTTGCCGGCAAGGTTCTCGTCGGGGATACCCGTCGGATACTCGACCGTGAAGCTCTTCTCGTCACCTATGTTCATGCCGATGACGTTGTCATCGAACTCGGGCAGATTCGCGCCGATCCGAATGAGAGTGCGTCTCGGCTCGGCGGGCTCCTCGCCCTCGATCGTCGCCTTCAACTCGGCCAGCAGGATGTCGCCAGACTGCACGGGGCGTCCCTCCACCTGCTCGATCGGAGCGCGGCTCTCCTGCAGACGCTTCAACTCCGCCTCTACATCCTCGTCGGGCACCGTGACGTCGGCGCGCTCGACCTCGATGCCCTTGTACTCGCCCAGCTCGACCGTAGGGGCAAGGGGTACATCCGCCTTGAAGATGAACGGCTGCTCATCCTCCAGTTGGACAATATCGATCTCGGGATCGGCGTAGGGCTCGATCTTGTTCTCCTCGAGTGCCTTCGCGTATGCATCGGGAAGCAGTTCGTCCAGCATGTAGCGGCGGACCGATTCCGGGGATACGTGTCGTTCGAGGATGGCTCTCGGGGCCTTGCCTTTGCGGAAGCCGGGGACTGCGGTGTGCTTCCCCAGTTCCTTGTAGACCTTGTCCTTGGCGGTGATGACCTGCTCGGCCGGCACCTCTATGTTCAACTCGACTTGACACGGGCTTTTCCGCTCGACGGTTACCTGCATGATCTCTGGCTCCTTATGTGTGGCCTTCATGAAAACGCCCCGCCGCAGTGTGTCAAGGGCGGCGAGGCGAACTATAAGCAGTACAAAGTATCAAGTACAGCTTACAAAGACTCGGCCGGGCTTTGCAGTCCGCTGTGCTCTTTGTACTCGGTACTCGATACTTTGTACTTGAACGTGGAGCGGGAGACGGGACTCGAACCCGCGACATCCACCTTGGCAAGGTGGCGTTCTACCACTGAACCACTCCCGCATATGTAACTGTTTCGCCCCGACTCTAGCGGGACCCGGCCTTCACGGTTTCCGGGTTGGTGGGCGAGAGGAGAGTTGAACTCCTACGCCTTGCGGCACTAGATCCTAAGTCTAGCGTGTCTGCCATTCCACCACTCGCCCGTATTCCCGATCAGCCGGTGGCAAGTGCAGCGTCGGCATCCGCCGACTCCGACTCAGCTATGTTAAGGGATGGTGGATCGTGAAGGACTCGAACCTTCGGCCCGCTGATTAAGAGTCAGCTGCTCTACCAACTGAGCTAACGATCCAGAACCTTGTGTGTTCCCAAAACCATGCAGATTATACCTGCTCTGCCGTGGTTTGTCAACCCTGAAACTTCGACGACTTTCAAGGAAAATGGCGCGGCTGGAGGGACTCGAACCCCCAACCCTCAGTTCCGAAGACTGATGCTCTATCCGTTGAGCTACAGCCGCGAATCACACGTTATACTATAGCATCCCCGGGCAGGATTGTCAATGCGCGCGAGAGCCACGCAAGGATCAGGAGTGCAACGTGGGGACCGCGATCACCGCGGGGTCGGTGAGGATTTCGACCAGCGCGGGCCGATCGGAGCTGAGGGCTTCGCTGAGTCCGTCGTGGAGATCGTCGACCTCCTCCACCCTGATCCCCAACCCGCCGCATCCTGTAGCGTATTCGGCGAAGTCCGGATTCACCAGCGAATGCACCCTTGCAGGGAGACCTGCCTCGAGCGCCTCGCCGGTGACTCGCAGGTAGGCGTTGTTGTTGAAGACAACCACAGTGATCGGGAGGTCATACTTCACCGCGGTAGTGAAATCGGCCATCGACATAGCGAATCCTCCATCGCCGCAGATGGCGATGCACTGGCGGTCAGGATACTCGAGTTGAGCGGCAAGCGCCGCCGGCAGAGCGAATCCCATGCTGGCGAGATGCGACGATATCAAGGTGCGCTGACGCGTCGCCTTGAAGTACTGCATGTACCAGTACGTCACGTCCCCGATGTCCACTCCTATCACGGCATCCGCAGCGACGACATCGGACAGGGCTTCGGCAACGGCGCGTGGATGCACCCTGCCGAGATACGACCGCACTTCCGGGTCGAGAGCGGAGATGCATTCGGCTCGCACCTCCGCCGCTCGCTTCTCCCAGTCAGTCGCCCCGATGTCGGGCAGATACCCGATCAGCTCACGGACCGTGAGAGCGATGTCCCCCTCCAAGGCTGTGGAGATCGGCAGATCCTCCGCGAAGTCGAGCGGATTGGGGTTGATCTGAATCGTCGGCACTTTGGGCACCAGGCGCTGTTCGACGATATCCGCTCCGACCAGTAATGCGATATCGGCCTCCCGGAAGACGTCCGTCGAGCAGGTGAGGCCGAGACGTCCGAGCACTCCGAGAGAGTGCTCGCCGTGTTCGTCCACGAGACCTTTCGCGGGAGGAGTGGTGGCGATCGGGGCGTGGAGAACGCGAGACAGCTCCGAGACCTCGTCTCTCGCCTCCCACGCAGCCTTGCCCGCCAGTATCACCGGCCTCCCGGCTGCCCGTATCTGCTCCGCCGCGCGAGCGATCCCATCGGCCGGCGCCGGTCCCGGACCGGGCACGAGATCATCGATCTGCTTCGGAGCTCCGATGTAGCCTTCAGACTGCAGGTCTCTTGGTATGCTGATGTGCGCGACCCCGCGCCTGAGGAGCGCCTGGCGCATAGCGCGAACCAGGACCTCCCGAAGCTGTTCGGGGGATTGGAGCATCTCGTTGTAGACGGTCACCGCGGAGAAGACTCCGTACTGGTCGATCTCCTGGAATGCGTTTGTGCCTACGGCTTCCTGTCGGACTTGACCAGTGATCGCCAGGACGGGGGACTGATCGTACGTGGCGTCGGCCATCCCGGTGATCAGGTTCGTGCTGCCCGCCCCGGTTATGGCAAAGCATACACCCAGCTTGCCGGTAAGCTTGCCATACGCCGATGCCATGAAGGCGGCAGTCGACTCGTGGCGCACGAGTATCAGGTCCACCTTATCCGAGTGCTCGATGGCTTCGGCAAATGCGAGTATCGAGCCCCCGGGTATACCATAAACGAAGCGGACGCCCCACGCCGCCAACTGCTCGACGAAGACGTCCGCAACCTTCTCTATCTCACGTTCGTCGGATGGAATCCTGATCTCCTTCCGTCTGGCTTCCACTGCTACACCGCGAGTGCCTTGTCGATCTTCGGCTGGTTAAAGCCGATGATGACCTCGTCGCCGATCTTGAGCACGGGGACGCCACGCTGGCCGGATAGATCGACCATCTCCTGGAGCTTATCTCGCTGCTCGGCGACGTTGTACTCCTCGTAGTTGATCCCTTTGGACTGAAGGTACTCCTTAGCCTTCCTGCACCACGGGCAGGTCGGAGTCGAGTACACCTTGATCTGTTTCTCAGCCATATTCATGCCTCCATATCAGTCTGTCCTGCCGTCCGCCCGTTCGACGCAGACTCCGATTCGAGCCTGCTCTGAAGGTGGTCGATATCCCGCTGCAATACGTAGTTCAGGACTATCCTGAGAACTACGATCGCGGACAGTATCCCTATCCGGTACCAAGTCGGCGATACCACCGTCTCCAGCAGATCGGCTCCTACTTCCAGTTCAAGACCCAGGACCAGTGCGCGAGCCAGGGATATGCGCACGTGTTCGTAGTGAAACGGACGTTCACGCGCCCGCCTGGCGCCGAGGAGGGCCGTGTACGCGGCGACAATCGAGCCGTGTCCGATGACGATCACGGCGAGCACCTCGATGCCGACTGATACGATACGGACGAACTCCTCGATCAGCACCGGAGACACGCTCTGTTACTTCTCTCCCCGGAGCACGAGCAGCGATCGGCAGCTATCTCGTACATACCCAACCCCTGCGCGGTTCAAACTCAAGCGTAAGAGCAGTGTCAACTCCTCGGCATCTCGGCGAGCTGCAATGTCTTCGTGAGCCTGCTGCCGTTTCTCAGCACCACCAGCGTCAGCCGTTCCCCTACTGCAGCCTCCCGAATGAACCTCTGGAGTTGTGCGGCATTCTCGAGCCGTCGGCCGTTTAGGGTAACAATGATATCCCCCCGGCGGATGTCAGCCCGCGCCGCGGGACTCCCCTCAGCTACCGACCCCACCACAACACCGTAGGCGACCGGAAGGCCATACGCCGATGCCATCTCGCTGGTAACCTCGCTGTAGCCGATACCGATCCACGGAACCACTATCCGTCCGGTCTGGACAACGTCCCTGACCGCCCGCCTCGCTATGTTGATCGGTACCGCAAAGCCGAGCCCGCCACCGCCGGACTGCGAACCGACCACCGCCGTGTTCACGCCGATCACTCTGCCGCAGCTATCCAGGAGAGGACCGCCGCTGTTTCCCGGGTTGATCGCTGCGTCGGTCTGTATCAGATCCATCAGCGACGTACCGCCTCCGGGTATGACTCGATTCAGCGCGCTCACGACCCCGGTAGTGACCGTCCGCTCGAACCCCAGGGGATTCCCGATCGCGATGGCGTCCTGGCCGGCTCTCAGACCGTCCGAATCGCCGAATGGCACGACCGGCAGATTGCTGCCCGATACTCGCAGAACGGCGATGTCGATCCGCGGATCGGAACCCAGGACCCTTGCAGTCACCGTTCGCCCTCCGGCCAGCACCACATCGATGCGGTCGGCATCCTCTATCACGTGAGCGTTGGTGACGATCAGGCCGTCCCTGCTCACTATGAATCCTGAGCCGAGACCCTGACGCCTGTCAGGCCTTCCGCCGCCGCGAACCTCCATGTTTAGTACACTGACAACCGCGGGACCGACAGTCCTTGCTACCTGGATGACGTTCGTCTCATTCCCGCACAACCCGCTCGGCCCCGGTTGGACCGCCGGACGCGCCGTGCCGACATCCGACTGACCATTCGCTATGCTCCCGTTCCTGCAGCCCAGGATCAGGCCCGCTATCAATCCGAGGAAGAACAGGACGGCCATTCCGGCCATCATCGCCCTTCTGCTCACCTCGATGCTCCGGTCTGTCCTCATTGTCTGAGCCTCCTTACTCCGCTGCGGCCTGGGACTACCTCGATGGGCTGCATCACGCGGCCATTCTGAGCTTTTCCAGCTCGGACCGCATCATCGCAAAGTCCGCGAGCATCTGCTCCTCGATGCTGCGTCTATCCTCACCCCGCAGTCTGAGAACGTAGGCAGGGTGGTACGTCGCGGTCGTCAGTCTCCCCTCACGGCCTTCGTGCCATCTTCCCCTGCCCTCTCCGATCCGGAAATCCTTCGATATCAGTGCTTGAGCCGGGGCAGCGCCCAGACACATGACCAGGTCCGGGTTCACGAAATGGTAGGTCGCCGATGTCCAGATATCGCATGCACGGATCTCCGTGGTCCTCGGGGCACGATTGCGGAGCTTGTCGTCCTCTCTCCTGGTCGGCCTGCAGCGCACGATGTTGGTCACCCAGAGCGTCTCTCGATCCAGGCCGGCCTCCTCCAGGAGTCTGTCGAGGTACTTGCCCGCCTTGCCGACGAACGGGCGAGCCGCCTCGTCTTCCTCCCGGCCCGGACCCTCGCCCACGATCATCGCCCGCGCATCGGAGGGACCCTCGCCGAATACCACGTGGGTGCGGCCGTAGCACAAATCACATCGGCAGCAGACCAGCGCCTCCGCCCGCACCTCCTCGATGTTGTTCCAGTGAATGGTGTCCGCCATCGATGCCTGCTCTGACCGCCTACACCTCGACGCCCGCCGCACGCCGGACCGCTAACGGAGCCTGCTCGAGCTCGACTTCCGGGAAGCCGTTCACAGCCTCGTGGTCGATCCACAGGAACTCGCAGCACGCGTGCATCGCCGATGGCGCATCGAAGAATCCCCGCCGAGCCCAGGAGTCTGACTGCGGATCATACGAGACCTCCGCCGCCAGCACCGGCGCAACTCCCGCCTCGGACGGCAGAGGGATCGATCCGTGCCGGAAGTGGACCGAGGGTTCTCTCTGCTGAAGCCAGCTAGGCAGGAAGTCCATCCCGGGCATGCTCATCTGCAGACCGGAGAGATCGACGGCCTCGCAGAAGAACACGCGCATCCGCAGTTCCGCCAGATCGCGATCGATACGGTTCGCCAGGAAAAGACGGCCGGCGTTCAATGCGCCGAGGATGATGCCGACATCATCAGCGTTGTACGTGTACTCATTGGCCAGTGGTGTCGGCGAGTACGTGCCGGAGATCTCCCACCACTGGCTCTCCATGAAGTTGAAGATCCTGGTCGCGCACTCAGCGTACGTCTTCAGCCTCGTTACACGGAAGGCGTCCGCCAGCGCGCTGAGAGTGGCAGCGGCGTCCACCAGAGTGTCGCCGACGGTCTCGGACTTGTCCTCGGCCCTGACGAGGTTGTCCGCGAACTCCCTCAGCAGCCAGAGCGCCCGGGCCCGCAGGTCTTGCGCCTGAGTGCCGGCAGCGTACCAGATCAGTGCGCGCACCGCCAGTGCCTGTGCCAGAATCGGGTTCAAAGAGGTTGTGACGAGGTCATTCTTGTGGTCGGAGATGAGTTGGAACAACTCATCCGACATGTCGCCGAATCGCCTGGCCGCAGCCTGGTCGTGGTATATGGAATACTTGCTCGGATTGCTAAGCAGTTGCATCAGATCAGAGCACGCCCACAGCATGCATATTTGATCTTCGAGGTTCGTCGCGGGAATAACCACGGTGACGCTGCCCGGCTCCGCGGCGGTGATGAAGAGACCCTGATCGTTCCGCAGGTTGTTGAATGCGAAATCGCACTGCTGTTGGGCCAGCGCGCAGAGAAGGGTCCTGTTGATCTTCCACTCGTTCTGAAGCTCTTCGTCTATCCCCTGGGCGCCGACCGGGATCGACAGCCACTTCGCGCATTCCACCTCCTGGAGGATCGTCCATCCCTGGGTCTGCGGAACGAACGTCCTGTCGAAGGTGGCGGGATCCCACCGCCATGTGGTGAAATCGCGTGTACTGAACTGCCCCATGAGCTTCGGATCGCCGCTCTTGAAGATCGCCTTCAGCGGCATCGCGCCTCGAACCGGCGGCTGATCGCGAGTGACTCCGATCCGTCGAAAAAGCTTGTCGGCCTCATCATCACTGAGCGCCATCCCCATCCCGGAGCCCATCGTAAGGCTGATCGTGTTCAGGATCGAGTACCACGTAGCCTGTTCCTTCGTAGTGTTTATGTCGATGCTGCACCCTGTCTCGGACTCCGCTCCACGCTCGAACTGCTCGATATCTACATTGCGCTCCTCCATATGGTCCTCCTCATGCTGGAAGTTGAGATCTCCGAACGCAGATGATCCCGGAGATACACCTGACAGATACCCGGCGCACACACCGCAGAAAACGATTTCGACGCCGCGACCGCCCCTACCAGATGTACTTCGTGCCCAAGACCAGGTGGTGATCCGTCGTCCCATCGAAGCGGTCAAGGTCATGCAGCAACTCGTACCGAACGAACACATCGATGCCGCTCAGGAACTCGACGCCTACCTCGATGAAGTAGTCGGTGAAGCCGTCCCTATCGGGGTTGCCCGACTCAGTGACATGGTGGACCCACGCGGAGGCATAAAGCTGCCGGTCGCTTATGCTGCCAAGACTCGTTGCGGAACCAACGGCAAAATCCCAGTCGTAATCGACCGCGCTGCGGTTGGCATACTTGCCGACCCGCAGGAGTATTGCAGGTTCATCGCTGATGCGGTATCGGAATCCGTACAACTCGTAGCTCTCGTCGATCCCATCCGAGCTGTCTACATCATGGAAGGACTGATGCTTGACGAAGAGACTGTAGCGCTGGTCATCGACTGGCGAGATGTATCCTGCTTCGAGGGTGTATACTACGCGTCTCGGCTCGAAATCCGTTAGTTTCGGGTTCGTGATCCAGGTGAGCACATCGCCGAAGAAGTATATGTCTCCGCCTTTCACATCTCCGATATCGAACGTCGCGCCGAGGTTGCCCACGCTGTCATACAGGTCGCTTCCACCCAAGACCCCGAACATGGCCTTCCCACGCACCATCTTCTCCGCGACCAGCGGCACCGGTTCGGTCCAGTCCGTCTGGGCGCTGGTGCATTGAGCCGGTTGTGACAGTGCGGCCATACTTGCGGCCAGAGCGATCAGAACGACCGCTTGCCTAGCGATGCAGTCCCTCATGCCGGTACTTCTCCTTGTCGCCGGCGCGCCAGAGCGTTACGGAGGCGGTGCGAGATGCACCTGATTGACTTTGAACTTCACCGCCGCGTGAATCGGGAATCCGGGCGCCTCGTTGCGCATCGAGGCGACAAGATCGTAGTCAGTGTCGTCCGTCACGTAGCATACGTCACCATCGAGGGTATACGCCTCGAAGCCGCCGAATCGGTCGGACACGAGCATGGTCGCGGGAGAGCAATCCCTGATAGCCTCGTCTATGCCGGTAGCGCCGGTGACCGGGGCGGCGATCATATCGTCGTCCATGACTCGAACGTAGTAGAGCGGGAACACCCGCGGCTTGTCACCATCTACTACGAGGGGTATGTAGTGGTCCGTTGCGTTCATCTCGATGATCTGCTTCACGCGCTCAGTAGTTCGCATCAGTAGTCCCACCCTTTCCATAGCAGCGCCGAGAGCTCTCCTCACGTTGCTACCCAGATCGTTTCGCCGAAAAACGCAGCTACGACACGCACACACTGCGCACGAACGCATGCGGTGACTGCCAGGGACCAATAGGTCGGACGACAGGTGCAGACATGGACGGCGGTCCCGCAACTAGTACGGTTTAGTTTCAGAGAGAAGTGTGTATAAACCTTACGAACACCGGCAAAATGCCGGCCTTGACACGAGATGCAGGGCAGAAACCCTTGAGTTTGTTCCGTGGGTTTGACATGCTCAGCCATAGGAGAGGAGGTACCTTACATGCATGCAAGGATTACCGGATTGCTTCTAGTACTGCTCGTGATGACACTGCCGGCCTTCGGCGCCCAGAGCTTCATCGGGAGTTACAGCGGCAACATCATCACACCGGATGCAGTCATTACGCCTACGGGGAGCTGGGAGTTGTCCTTCCACGATTTCATCGACGTGCTGGGCAACAACGAGGATCTCACTTCGGTCGGCGCGATCTACGGACTCGCGGAGAATCTCGAAGTCGGAGTCACCTTCCTGAACAATGACCAGAGCGATCTGGCTATCAGCGGGAAGCTGCGAATCGTACAGGAGACCGCGACCGTCCCGGCGGTCATCGTCGGGGTATTCGATGCAACCGGCACTGCTGACATCATCGATGACGATCCCGGTTTCTACCTGGCCCTCAGCAAGAACGTCACTCCGTTCGCAACGGACATTGCGGATCAGCCGTCCAGACCCCTGCGCCTGACGATCGGGTTCGGCTCAGGGCTCTTCGACGGCATATTCGCCGGGTTGGACTGGACGCTTGAGGAGCGCCTGAGCCTGATGCTCGAATACCTCAACCAGGGCTCCTTCCAGAACGGCAGCGAGGTCAATGCCGGCATCCGATATGCGTGGACGAATACCCTGCGCCTGGATGCCGCGACCATCGACTTCGAGGACTTCGCATTCGGTCTGACGTTCGCCAGCCGCTTCCAGTAAGACTGAATGCGCGTTCTAGTCGCAACCGACGGGTCCGAATGCTCATACGCGGCGACCCGCGATTTTCTTGCGATCGCGGGTCCCGCTCGTCACCACGTGACGATTCTCTACGTCATGCCTATGCTGGCCGTCGGACGGTCCCCCGGGTATCTCCAATCCGAACTCGAACGAGAGGGCGTGACGGCGCTCAGCACCGTGAGCGCCCTGTTCCATCACGCCGGCATCTCCGCCGAGACCCAGATCCGACAGGGCGTGCCGGCGGAAGCGATCCTGGAAGTAGCACGGGACGGTGATTTCGACCTCATCGTGATCGGCCGGAGAGGCATCGGCGGAATGAGAGAACTGCTTCTCGGAAGCGTCAGCCGCACAATCGTGCAGAAGGCCCCCTGCTCCGTGCTGGTGGGCGGACCCCGATCGGAGCGGTGATCCCATGCGACTCGCCATCCTCGGCCCACCGGGCTCCGGCAAGACCACGCAGGCGGATATCCTGTCAAGGGTGTTCGGCCTGCGCCACATCTACATGGGCGACCTCCTCCGGCGGGAATCCGAGTCCGAGTCGCCCATCGCGGAGACCATCCGGCGCCACCTTGCCCTCGGCGAGCTTGTCCCGGAGGACATCGTCATCGCCGTGCTCGCGCGAGAGATTGCCGACGCCGAAGACGACTACATCCTCGATGGCGCGCCCCGGACTCTGGCACAGGCGCTGGGACTCCAGATGATCCTGTCGGAGCAGGGCGAATCACTCGATGCCGTTATCTCGCTCGAGGTGAGCAACGACGAACTGGTCCGCAGACTGACCGCTCGCGGCCGGACTGACGACAGACCCGGCCTGATCCTCCGTCGAGTCGAGATCTTTCACCGGGAGACGGATCCCGTGATCCGACTCTACGAGGAGCAGGGACTCCTCATCCGCGTCTCCGGTGAGGGCTCACCGGCATCCGTCGCAGACCGGATACTCCACCAACTCCACCAGCGTTTCTCCACGAAGACCGCCTAGTGCCTCGACCCACTCCCGGTAAGGCATGCGAACGTGCCACAGAGGCGTCGTTCCGGCAGGTTCAAGTCTCCCAAGCACGGGTAAATATGGGCTGGATGACACCGGGTGTCCCGATCGCGGACGATCCGGCTGCGGACCATATCCAGGGGGTGAACAAGATGAAGCGCAGACTCCGCCCGGCATGTTTCCTGGTCCTGGCACTGATGCTGCTCGTGATGGGCAATGCCATGTGCGCCAGGACCGTTGTCATACAAGTAAGCGATGAGGTCGATCTGAAGGATGTCAAGGCAACTACGGTATCGGGTCAGACGTTCCTGCCCGTGCGCCAGGTTGCTGAGGCAATGGGAGCGAAAGTAACGTGGGATGAGAAGGCCGGCTTGCTCACCATCTCGGGGGAATCCGGCACTGCGGTATTGAAGCTGGGAGATACCGCCGCCACCATCAACGGCACGAAGGTATCATTTCCCGTTTCGCCGTTCCTCTTTCGCGACAGGTTCTTTGCGCCGCTGGATTTCTACCAGCGCTTCTTCAACATGGGGCTGATATGGGATCCCCTGCGCCAGGCCTACAGATGGGTATGGATACTCCCACCCGCCCCATATCCGACTCCGCCCGTCATATTCGGGCCGGGGAGCGACACAGGCAGGACGGAGACTTACCCTGCCCCCGAGCAGGCGGAGGCAAGGCGCGTGGTCGCTGAGTTGGTCAGAGTACGGCCGTCGCGCACAAATCCGACCATCGTCGTATCCATCGGGAACCGGACGGCCACATATGCGGTTGCCCGCGATGCCACGATACTTCGCGGCAGAGTCGGCGGCCGATCCATTGAGGTGCCACTCGCGGAACTGCGTCCTGGAGACCGCGTCACCCTCCAACTGAACGATGCGGGCGTGGTGACGTCGCTCCGCGCTCAGTATCAGGAGGTGCGGGGCGCCGTGCAATCGATCTCCGACGGACGGATCGCACTGGACACCGGACGAACGCTCAAGACCACCGAACGCACGCGAGTGGTGCTCCCAGGGAACACCAGAGGCCGCATCGAGGACTTGATGGCGGGTGATACGGTTATCGCCGGCGTGAGCCCGATCAGCGGTGACACATTTCTGATCGCCGTCCAGCGGCCCACGCGGCCCGGACAGGACCGACAGCAGACGAATGTGATCCTGAACACGTACGGCCCGATGGCCGTCGGCGACATCCTGAGAGTGACCTTCCTGGCATCGGCCGGGGGACAGGCATCACTGACCATCCCCGGACTCCTTGACAGCGCGCCGATGGCCGAAACGTCACCGGGGACATATCAGGCGGACTACACCGTCAAGCCGGGCGACATACTCGCCCAGCCGGTGAGGATCACATTCGTCCGTCCCGATGGCGCTCGATTCGAGACGGTATCGTCCAGACCCGTGGTGATCGCAACCGACTCAGCGTATCTGCCCAGGATAACTTCGCCGACGACGGGACAGATCATCAGCAGCCCTATCGTCGTCACCGGATTGGCCAGGCCGGGGTCGCGCGTTCAGGTATCCGTCGAATTCCGAAGGGACATTGCGGGGGTCATGCCGATCGAGGGACTGAGTGACATACAGGTAGTACGCGCGGATGACGATGGAGTGTGGAAGACCGACCCACTCGCCGCTACCGCGCCCTTCCACGATCTGATCACGGACATCCCGATCGATTTCGGCGTACTGAACGACCTGTACGAATTCGAGGAGTATCCGACAGTCTACGTCATCACAGCAACGGAGATCGGGCCGGATGAGACGCCTGTCTCCTCCTACACGGTGGAGACGCTAAAGGGACGCGGCACGGAGGTAGGCCTGTAAGAGGATAACCGCCACCCGGCGCAGGATAGTATAGCAGTCTGGCAGGCGATGGTCAGGTGAGCCGGCCTCACCCGTCCGTCGCCTGCAGCGCTTAGCCGATACTCTCCGGGAGACGCACATCATGCGCACGCTTAGGCTTATCTACAGGTTCCTCCGCGACGTATACACGGAGTTCGCACAGGATAACGGCAGTCTCGTTGCCACAGCCATGGCTTTCTTCGGACTCCTGTCACTGGTCCCTCTCCTGCTCTTGGCGATAGGCGTCCTGGGATACGTCATCGGGTCGGAGCGAGCGTTTCTGGAAGTGGAAGGGCTTCTCAGGGACTACTTCCCCGTCGGAACCGAGGAACTGCGCGAGAACCTCGATGCGATCCGGCGAACATCCGGGGTTGTCAGCGGAATCGGTCTCCTCGGGTTGTTGTGGACCGGCAGCAACATTTTCGTGATACTTCAGCAGGCCATGAACATCGCTCTCGATGTGAAAGACAAGCTTAGCTTCTGGAAAGTGAGGGCTCGCGCGATAGTGATCGTTGTCGTCGCAGGGTTTCTCTTCGCGCTCTCGATCGGGATCACGTGGTTCATCACTGCGATCAGGGCTTATGATATCCAAGTCTGGGGAATCACGACCAACAAGCTGGATCCACTCTTGGACGTCCTCACCACCTTGATCCCGCTGATCATCTCGCTCGTCATGTTCTTCCTGATCTACAAGTACCTGCCGACTATCGACATGGGTTTCACCGGCCCGCTGATCGCGGGAGTCTCCGCAGGACTGCTCTTCGAACTCGCTAAGTGGGTCTTCGGCTGGTATGCCACCAACTTCGGCAATTTCACGGCGGTCTACGGCTCGATAGGCGGCGTGATCGTCCTGATTCTGTGGATCTACTACGTGTCCACCATTACGGTCGTGGGCGCGGAGGTTGCATCAGTCTACCGAAAGCACGAGCGCGGAGGGGAACAAGGAGGAAGCTCCGGAGGATGACCAGAGCGCACACACAGGGAGTTCCGTACTGGGCGCCGATCGTGTTCATCGCCCTCTCCCTGCTGGTGCTCTATTGGTTTTGGAACGTCCTGGTGATCTTCCTCATCGCGGCCTTCCTAGCCTTCATCCTGCACCCGATTGTCGATCTGCTCGACCGGCGACTCCCTCGGGTGGCATCAATCCTCATCGTATTCCTCGCCATCGCCTCTTTGCTGACACTCACGGGTATACTGCTCGTTCCTCTGATCACCGGCCAGTTTCGCGGGTTCATTGAGTCTGTTCCAGAGTTGATCAACCAGGGACGAGAGTTGTTCGGCCGCGTCCAAACGGGCTATTTCGCGCTCCCACCGACCTGGCAGTCGCTCGTGAACAACGCGCTCGTCCAGTTGCAGGATCTCGCGGGAGCGCTGACCCAGGTGGCGATCCCGGCGGTGTTTCAGTTGATCGTCTCGTTGCTGACGTTGGTGGTCGTGCCCGTCCTGACGTTCTTTATGCTCCTCGACTACAAGGGCTACGGGAGGATGATACTCGCTCTGATGCCGGTGCACGCCCGACCGTCGATCGCCGACCTGATGCGGCAACTCGATGAGGCGCTCTGGGCCTTCATACGTGGCGAATCCCTGCTGATGCTCTCTGTCGGAGTGGCGACGAGTATCGGGCTCTATCTGGTGGGCATGCCCTATCCGATCGTGTTCGGTGTCATAGCCGGCCTGCTGGAGGTGATCCCGAACTTCGGGCCGACGGTCACCTTCCTCATCGTGACGACAGTGGCCCTGCTATTCTCTCCGTTCCTTGCCCTGAAGGCCGGCGCGGTTGCGATAGTCGTCCAACTGCTCGAGAACTCACTCCTAGCCCCGGTGGTACTCGCAACAGCGGTGGATCTCGATCCGGTCACGGTTGCCCTGGCGGTCTTCGTCGGCGCGGCGCTTGCCGGACCGCTCGGCGTACTGGTATCGATTCCGCTGGCGGTTATGATCAAGGTCATCCTCATCTACTTCTACGCCCAGGGGACTGACATAGTGCCGCCGAAGAAGCGGTGCAGGTCCGAGACATGCGAGTGAGGAACGGCACATGAGCCGGAGCGACGATGAGAAGCGAGAGCTGACACAGGAAGAGGAAGACTCCCTTCTGGAAACGATTGTCGGACTCCTCGACATCCCGATGCTGCTGCTCGCACTCGTGATGCTCGTCCTCATCATCATCGAGTTCACGCTCACGCTCACCCCGAGGCAGTCACAGATCGTCTACCTGATCCAGACGTTGATCTGGGCCTCATTCGTACTCGAGTACGTGCTCCGCGTCTTCATCGCACGGGACCGACTGCGCTATATCAAGAGCCACTGGTTCGATGCGCTTGTCGTACTCGTACCGTTCATGCGGATATTCCTCGTTTTCCGGGCAATACGAGCGATCCGCGTCCTGAGGGTAATCAACCCTTCGGCGCTGGCACGCACCTTCTTCACGACACGCCGCACATTCCGGCGTCTGGCTGTCACACTTGGGCGGTCGGGCTTCCAGTACGTGTTTCTGACGACGGTGATAGTGGTGATCCTCTCAGCGACAGGCATGTATCTGCTCGAAAGGAATGCCGTAGGGGCGAACATCACGACGTTCGGCGATGCCCTCTGGTACGTAATCGGCCTCGTCACCACTGTGGGGAATGAGGTCTATCCGGTGACAGTCGAGGGACGCGCGCTGGCGGTGATATTGATGATCTACGGAGTGGGGATCTTCGGCTACCTGGCGGGAACTCTTGCCTCGTACTTCATCCACACCGAGGAACCGGAGATCACCACTCTTCCCGAGGAGTCTGCCTCGGACGAACGGCGCTGACTCAGCGAGAGGCCGTCGACTCCCGCCTCTCCGCAAGCTCGTTCTTCAGATCGCCGACTTCCTGCTCCAAGTGACGCACCCGGTCCAGGATGCACTCGAACGCCTTGGTAACGGGATCCGGCAGATCGTGCTGCTCGAGGTCGATCTCTCGCACCACCTTCTGCCCGTCGCGGTACGTGACCCGACCGGGAACGCCGACGACCACCGAATTGGGCGGCACCTCGTGGACGACGACCGATCCGGCGCCGATCCTGCTGTTGTCTCCTACCTTGAACGGACCGAGCACCTTGGCGCCCGCGCCGATGACGACGTTGTCGCCAATCGTCGGGTGGCGCTTCTCCTTCCGCCAACTCGTTCCGCCGAGCGTGACACCGTGGTACAGAGTGACGTTCTCACCGATCTCAGCCGTCTCGCCGATGACGACGCCCATGCCGTGATCGATGAAGAACCCAGGGCCGATCGTAGCGCCGGGATGGATCTCAATGCCCGTCAGGAAACGTCCGGCCTGAGAGACCATGCGCGCGGCGAGCTTCAGATTGTGCTTCCACAGCCAATGTGCGAGCCGATGGGTGAAGAGCACATGGAAGCCGGGGTAACAGGTGAGGACCTCGAGTGTGCCGCGGCATGCGGGATCTCGCTCCTTGACGGCTTGTATGTCTTTTTTCAGGGTATCGAACATAAGGTCACTCACCTCCCGGGAGGGCGTTGGGTATCATGTGTTGGGTGTCAGGGAACTCGGACCCAACGCCTCACACTTCAAAAGCCTCTCTCCCGCCTCAACTCCGCCAGGAGGTCGCACGCCTTGGCGACCAATGCCTGGTTCTCGGGCAGGTTGTTCCACAGGCTCGCTCCGGACGGATGCGGCAGTGGGATTACCACACTCGACCAGCCATCGAGCTGCTTATCGAACCGCTTGCCGACGCATTCCGACAGCTTCATGTCACCAAGGATGATGCCGATAGCAAGCTGACCGACCGGAATCACCAACTCAGGCTTGATGATACGCAGTTCGCGCTCGAAGAACGGCATGCAGGCCGCGATCTCGTCCTTGCCCGGCTTTCTGTCACCCTTGCCGCTCGGACTCGGACCGGGGTAGCACTTGGTGATCGAGGTCATGTACGTCTTCGAGCGAAACTCCTCTTCCTCGAATCCCGCCTGTGCCATCCACTCGAAGAGCCTCTTCCGACCGTTGCCCCTGCCGAACGGCCTTGCCTCCGGCCCGAACGGCTTCGCGGGGGCCTGCCCGACAAGCATGATCCGGCTGCCCGCCTGTCCCGCATAACGATGCGGTCCGTTGTCGGGAAGCGGGCAGATCCGGCATGTGTTCATCTCCCGGTGCAACTGCTCCAGGAGCACTGCGTTCGAGGTCAAACTACTTCCGCGTTTCTAACGGGTAAAGAGGTGTACCCGACTCTATTCCGCCATGCGGCTTGACGGCATGCCGACGTTCTCCACCTTTGTGACGCCGGGCACCTTCTGCTTCAAAATGCGCTCGACGCCCATCTGGAGCGTCATCTGCGACATCGGACATCCCGCACACGCGCCGACGAGCTTCACGCTCACCACACCGGTCTCCTCATCAACGCCCGCCAACTCGATGTCCCCGCCGTCTGCCTGCAGAGCGGGACGTACTTCGTTCAGAGCTTCCTCAACCTGTTCCTTCATCGATATCCTCCTAGGGGAAATGGGAGTAATGAGTATCGCGAGCCCGTAACTCGGACACTCCACTACTCCATGTACTTCTCTTTCTTCAGATCGAGACCTTTGCCGGTGGTCTTCTTCAGGTAATCGTCGATCGCCGACTGGATCGCCTCCTCGGCAAGGACCGAGCAGTGCATCTTCACCGCGGGAAGTCCTCCGAGCGCCTCCGCGACGGCCTTGTTGCTGAGTTGAAGGGCCTCCTCCACGGTCTTGCCCTTGATCAGTTCCGTAGCCATGCTGCTGGTGGCAATCGCCGCCCCACAGCCGAAGGTCTTGAACTTCACATCCGTGATGATATCATCCTCGACTTTGATGTACATCTTCATGATGTCGCCGCAGACCGGGTTGCCGACGCTGCCGATCCCATCCGCATCGGGAATCTCCCCGACGTTCCGCGGATTCATGAAATGCTCCATTACTTTGTCGCTGTACTGAGTGTTGCTCATTGCTCTCCTCCTGCGAGACCCGGGGCGAGTCTCCGGTCTACGTCTCGTTGATCGGCTTGCCGGTTGCAGCCCGATACACCTCGTTGATGACACACTCCGGCAGATGATCGCTGCCGCAGTGCGAACAGCTCTCAAGCGCGCCGTGCGCATCCTCAACTGCGGAGACTATGAAGCTCTCGAGATATCCGATAAACGCCTCCCGATCGGCGAGTTCCATCCGCTGGAGAATCCGGGAGAGACCGGCGATACGCTCCACCCTGATGCTCTCTACCAACCGGCGCCCGTCATCGGTCAGGCGGATCTCGGAGAGCCTCCGGTCCTTCTGGTTCTCTGAGCGCGATACAAGTCCGCGCTTGACGAGACGGTCCGTAAGCTGGCTCGCGGCGGAGTACGTCATGCACAGCCCGTGTGCGATCTCGCTCACGGAGCATACTCCATGCTGGTAGAGATACTGCAACCCCTGCGCCAGTCCGGGCGTCACATCTCCGCCGACTTCCTTGAGCGGCCGGATGGTTATCGTCCGGTGCAGGATCTCCGCGAAGAGATCCAGCACGTGCTCGGCATACGCCGCGGACGCCTTCCCGTTCATGTGTGATTTACCCGTCATGGCTTCCATCGTGGTTCCCCGAGACGCCGAAATCGGTTAACGTTCTTATTGATTAAGTTACTTAACTTATACCCGGATTTGCAGAGTTTGTCAACATCGGCGAGGTGTTTTTTCGGAGCGTGGAGGCTTGCCTGATACCGGCACACTCAAGACGGGCCCGCCAGTCGGCGACTGACAGGCCCGTCTTGCATCAATAGATGGTGTTTTGTGGGAGCGGTTTCCCAGCCGCGAATGCCCGCGCAACACCACGAATTCGGGGATCGGAATCCCCTCCTACAGGGCGGAGTCCGATCTATGAGATACGCTCTAGGAACCCGGAGCCTTGGGAGGCGCGGGGGCACTCGGAGGTCCGCCTGGGGGAGGACCAACCGGGCCGCGGCGAGGGAAAGTCTGCCAGAACTTGGTTCTCTGCTCGGGGGTGAGCATCTCTTCGAACTTGAGCCACATCGTAAGCTCGGCCTGCAGAACGTCCGCCTCCTGCTTGCTGATCTGAGCAGCGAGGGTGCGTACCTTCTCAGGGTTTGTCGGCTCTGCCTTCAACTCGGCGATGAGGTCGCGGATCGCAGACCCTGTGCCCATGATCTGCTTCATCTTCGCGTCGAGGGCGCCCACCATCTCCGTGGCCTGCTTCTTCTGCTGCTCTGTGAACTGAAGCTCCTCACCGAGTCTCTGCATCATCATGGCGGGCGGCGGACTCAGCAACCTAACGGGACACGTCATAGCGTCCATACTCGGACGCATCTGGTCCGGCGGGCCCGGCCTGCTGTTGCGCCCCTGGTTCTGCGCCTGGACCATCACTCCGATTGCCAGGGCAAGAACACATATCAGCGCAAGCGAAAGTAGAACGACTCTCTTGCTGAACATGGGGAACTCATCCTTTCCGCAGAGGCCCATGCATGATGCCCCTGCTCATTGTGCACACTACAAGTTTACGGTCGATGCGCCTCTCTGGTTCCGGCGCAGAGGTGGAAGACGGGAATGAGATATCCCAGCCTCCCGTCCGGGCTACTTGCTAACGGGCGCTGCGGAGCCCCGGATCCTTGCGGCAGGACGCTCGGTCGTCGCGGCAGGGCGCTTTCCGACCTGACCGGGCTGCGCGGTCCGCAACTCCATGCCGCCCTGTCTCATCATGAGCGATTCGAACTGGGCCTGCTGCTCGGGTCTCAGGATCCCCCGGAATGCCATCCAGAAGTCGAACTCGGCATCCAGGATAGCCCGGTCGGCCTGAAGGACCGGCTCAGCGAGTCTCTGGAGTTCACCCTTCGTAACGGCCGGGTTTCTAAAGGCGGTCATGAACTCCTTGACCGCCGCCATCTTCCGCTCCCGGATAGGCTTGGTTGTATTTGCGAACTGGACGTAGAGCTGCTTGATCTGCTGTTTCTGCTGATCGGTGAGGCCGAGCTCGTTTGCCAGCCTCTGTACTACATGAGGACGCGGGGGAGCAAGCAGGGCCTGGAGGCTGCGCATCCGCGCTCGAACGCGCTCGCGAGCCTGGCCGGTAGCCGCTCCGACCGACTGGCCGGGCTGAGCCTGCTTCCGCTCCTGCATCTTCTGCTGCAGCATCTGACGCTGCTGGGCTGAGAGTTGGCGCTTTGCAGGCGCCTGGGTCTGTGCGTAGGCAGCGATCCCCATTACGAAGACGCACGCCACCGCTGCTGCGACAACCTTTCTGCACTTCTTGAACATGACTATCACGCTCCTCGAATAGCGATCATCGGGCTTGCCGATGCTGGGGAAGCTCGCTTGGGTTTTCTGAGCGTGTAGACGCGGCCGCTCACGTTATGTTCATTTGACTTTCCGCGCCGTTGAGGGTGCCAGGGCGCTTGTGCTACAATTGGCCGACCGCGGACCAACGTGACACTCCGGAGGACGGCATGACAAAGCGTGAACCAGATTTCGAGCAGTTTCTCAAGGTACTGACGAGGAACGGCAGACCGGATCACCTGCCGTTCTATGAGCATATCGCAAGCGCCGGTTTCATCGCGCGCCGAACCGGCGTCCCGTTCGACCGGATCGGCCCCGACGACGAGCGCTACTGGCCGACTTACGTGGACTTCTGGCTCGGCATGGGCTATGACTGCGTCCCAATGGAGATCGGTCTGAATTGCCCGCTCCCCGGCGGTCACGGGAAGCTCTCCGAGGGCAGCGAAGCATGGGCCGTCATCCGGTCTACCGAGGACTTCGAGAAGTACCCGTGGCCGGATGTGTCGAATCCGATCGACTTCAGCCATTTCGAGAAGGTCGCCGGGCTTCTCCCGGACGGCGCGAGAATCGTCGGCGGCGTCTGCGCGGGCCCCTACGAATGGGTCTCGAAGATGATGGGCACGATCGGCCTCTCCTACGCCATCGCGGATGATATCGAACTCGTAGACCTCATGTTCGAGAAGATCGGCAGCCTCCACCACAGCGCCAACCGGCAGCTTGCCACCATGGACTGCATCGGCGCGCTCCGCCAGGGTGACGACCTCGGGTTCAAGACATCGACGTTCCTCAGCCCTGAGTATCTCCGCCGCTGGGTCTTCCCGATCTACAAGAAGATGGTCGACGAAGCGCACAGTGCCGGGAAGCCGTTCATACTCCACTCCTGCGGCAACCTCGCTGAGGTATACAACGACATCATCGATGACTGTGGGATCGACGCCAAACACTCCTTCGAGGACGCGATCATGCCGGTCGCGGAGTTCAAGCGCCGGTATGGGGACCGCGTAACCGCACTCGGCGGCCTCGATGTAGACGTGATCTGCCGCAGTTCGGAGGACGATCTGCGGGCTTACGCCCGAAAGGCGATCGAGGAGTGCTTCGTTGACGGATTCTGGGCACTCGGCACAGGGAACTCTCTCACGGACTACATGCCCGTCGAGAACTACCTGATCGTCCTTGATGAGGGGATGAAGGCAACGAGCGCAGGGGCGTAGGAGCGTATCGGAGATCGAGTCCACCTCTGCAGGAGAGCGGCTACCCGGCGGCGTATTGGGAGTTGAGGTCAGTCCCAGAGGAAGACACGCACAGGACTGATTTCGCAAGGCCACCATCCGATCTTCCGCTCGCGCGCATGCGAGCGGGCAATATCTGCACGGCTCCCTACCGTGCCAAGGAGGATGGATCATGAAGATCGTCACCTGCATCGTACTCTGCCTCGTGCTGGTGGCACTGGTCGCTGTCGGACCCTCGTTTGCCATCCGCATCTACCTCAATCCCAGCGATCAGATCCACAACACGAGCCCCGACGGCACCTACAACGAGTCCTACGCTTGCCGCGACGTCGCATGGCGTTTGGCAAACAAGCTGGGCAACCGCGGCTTCGAGGTCTGGAACTCAGACGGCGCATCGATGTCCGCCTCGTGCAGCGCCGCAAACTCCTGGCCCGCCGACAGGTTCGTCTCGATCCACACGAACGCGATGGGCGGCGGATGGACAACCGCACATGGCACGATGTCGCTCTACTACCAGTCGTCCGGCGGCTGGGTCGATACCGTAGGCCGAGATCTGGCGATCCGGTGCACCAACAAGTGCGTCGAGAAGTTCAGCGCCTACGGACGAGGCTACAACCGCGGCAACTACGCCGACTATCCGTTCTATGGCTACAACCTCTACGTACTGGCGAACACAAACATGTCGGCCTGTCTGGTCGAAGGACTGTTCCACGACAACTGGGACGATGTGCAGCTTCTGAAGACCGATGCCGGCAAGGAGGCATACGCCCAGGCGCTCTACGAGGCGATCTGCGATCACTTCGGTTGGAGTTACAGCTCGACTCCCCCTAACGCGATGGCGTCGCCGTGCACGGTGGGGCGGAACCAGGACGGCCGCCTCGAGGTCTTCGCACGGGGCTACAACAACCAGATCTACCACAACTACCAGAACCCCGACCGTTCCTGGTCGGGCTGGACGAGCCTCGGCGGAGACATCCGGGATATCCCGGTAGTGGCGATGAACTCCGACGGGCGCTTGGAGGTATTCGCGCGTGGAGCCGACAACTCGGTTGTCCATTGCTGGCAGACGGCGCCGAATAGCGGATGGTCGCAGGTCTACAGCATGGGCGGCAACATCACCGGCGTCCCGGTCCTGGGCACACTCCCCGACGGACGTCTTGAGATGTTCGTGCGGTGGAGCAACGGAGCAGTCTACCACGCGTGGCAGACTCCTCCCAACGGCTGGTCCGGCTTCGCGAGCCTCGGAGGAAGCATTACCGATATCCCGGCGGTAGGACGCAACCAGGACGGCCGGATGGAGGTCTTTGCGCGAACCTCGAACGGCACGGTCTGGCACAACTACCATCTGACTCCCTACGGCTCGTGGTCGGGCTGGTATACGATGAACGGCAATATCTCGTATCAGCCCGTGGTCGCGATGAACAGCAACGGCACGCTGGAGTTGTTCGCGCGCGGCATCGACGGCACGATCTGCCACTGCTGGCAGACTGAGCCCAATGCGGGATGGTCGGCCTGGTACGGCATGGGCGGCAGTTCCGCGGGCGCTCCGGCGGTCGGCACGAATTCCGACGGCAGACTGGAGTTGTTCGTGCGCACACCGAGCGGCGAGATCCAGCATTGCTGGCAGGAGCCCTGGGGCGGCTGGTCCGCCTGGTGGGGAATGGGCAGCGGGTTCTCTAACCCACCCGCCGTAGGACAGAACTCCGACGGGCGACTCGAGCTCTTTGCCCGTGGGAATGACGGCATCATCTACCACTCGTGGCAGCAGCCCGACACTACCTGGTCGGCGTGGTATCCGCTCTAGACCACACTCTCTCGGAGTGCTCACCGCTACCAAAGCGGTGAGCACTCCGGCCCTTCGCCCGACCGCCCCACCCCTGATATCCCCTTGCCTCACGAGAGCCGATTCGGGTAAGATATAGCCCGTGAAGCCAATACTCGATGCCCGTAACCTGGAGAAGACCTTCAACCCCGAGGACAAGCCGGTGAGAGCGGTGCAGGATGTCTCGCTGCACATAGATGCAGGCGAGATCCTGGCCTTCCTCGGCCCAAACGGCGCGGGCAAGACCACCACTATCAAGATCATCGCAGGATTGGTGAAGCCGGACTCGGGGACCGTGTCCATCGATGGATGGGATCCCCATCGCGACGCTCGCGCCCTGCGCGAAGTCGGGGCCGTCCTGGAGGGCAACCGAAACACGTATTGGCGGTTCACCCCACAGGAGAATCTGGAATACTTCGGCGTGCTGCGCGGCCTGTCACGCACGCAGGCGCGAGCCAGGGTCGATGATCTGCTCGAACGCTTCGGTCTGACAGAGAAGCGCAACACGATCGTCCAACAGTTGTCCCGAGGCATGCAGCAGAAGCTGGCGATCGCCGTCGCACTGATCCACCGCCCAAAGCTCCTCCTCCTCGACGAGCCGACTCTCGGACTCGATGTCGAGGCGGCCGAGTCGGTCAAGCATCTCGTTCGGGAGATCGCGCAGGAGGGCCATTCCGTCCTGCTCACAACCCACCAACTGGACGTGGCAGAGCAGATCTCCGACCGCGTGGCAATCATCAGACACGGCGAGATCATCGCCGAGGAGCCGACGATGGACCTGATCGAGCGGTTCTCCGGCCAGTCATACATGATCGAGGCGATCGGAGAGTTGAGCGATAGTCAGCGTCAGAAGCTGGAGGCGCTCGGCGCAAAGGTAGACTCCGGCACGATCAGCTACCTCGGCTCCCCGGACGGCCTCTGGCAGGTGCTCGATGCCGTAAGGCCGCTTCCGATCATCAGGATCGAGAGGGATCAGGCGGACCTGACCGGGGTGTTCCTGAAGCTGGTGAGGGAGAGCAAGGATGCATAGGTTGTTTCTTGCGGAGTTCAAGCGAGCGTGGATCGAGTTCAAGCGCTATCCCGCAGAGGCTGCAACAGGGGTCCTGACGTTTGCAGCCGTATTCCTCGGGCTCTTCCTCGGGGCGAAGTACATGGCGGGCGGAACGATCCACTTCGGCACGCGTCTCGACGCGATCATCGTCGGGTACCTGCTCTGGACCTTCACGCTTATCGCGTTCGGCAACCTGGCCTGGATGGTGCAGACAGAGTCTCAGACGGGCACGCTGGAGCAAGTCTACCTATCACCTTTCGGCCCGAGAAAGGTCTTCCTAACCAGGGCGGTCGCGGGTCTGGCGTTCCAGATGCTCATTGTGGCGGGACTGCTTATCGTTGTTCTGCTGATCACTCAGCGGCGGCTTCATGTGACACTGACCGTCATTCCGCCGATTGCCACCATTGTCATGGGGAGCTACGGCCTCGGTTTCCTTCTCGGCGGGGTAGCATTGATCTTCAAGCGGGTCGGCAATATCCTGAACACATCTCAGTTCGCGGTGCTCTTCCTCGTGATGACGCCGGTCGAGTCGTGGACGGGCTACACTAAGATCGCAGGATACTTGCTTCCGCTCGTCCCGAGCGCGGGGATGCTCAGGGACATCATGGCTCGCGGCAGAGCGTTCGATCCTGCGGACTTTGCAATCGCGCTGGGAAACGCGATCGCCTACTTCGCACTCGGACTGCTGCTCTTCTCCATCGCGGACAGGTATGCGAGGAGCAAGGGAGTCATCGGAGGGTACTAAGCGGACAGAGCTTCGGCACCGATGCGCATGATGTCGTCCACTTGCCCCTTCGACTCGAACCCGATGACTATCGCATCGACGCATTCGAGGCCCAGCACGTAGCGAACCGACTTCTCGCGCTGATCCGCGATCGCTCCTTCGCCCAGGATCTTCATGCCCGTGATGCCCTTGCCCGCATTGTGAAGCTTCGTCAGCACCGGGACTACCTCCTCGGGCTTGGCGTCCATCTTCTCGCCGACGGGGTTGATGCGGCAGAACGCGCAATCGACCCAGGGATCCTCCGCCGCCTGCTTCATCACGTCCAGGCTGTGGATGGAGATGCCGTGCGCCCGGATGCGCTTCTTCTGCTTTGCGGCTTCGAGAGCATCCATCATCGGCCGCAACTGAGTCTGCCAGCGCGTATCCTGGACACAGTGGAGATGCAGTATGTCGATGTAGTCGGTATTCAGCTCGCGGAGGAAGCGATCGATGGTTTCGTCCGCGTCCTTGCTGGTACGAAACCATATCTTCGTCTCGATGACGTACTCCTCGCGCGGGATTCCCTTGAGCGATGCGCGGAGATAGGGATGAGTGCCGTAGATATCGGCGCAGTCGAAGTAGTTGATCCCCCGATCGAAGGCATGACGGATCATCCGGGCGAACTCCACAGTACCGAGCCGGGTCTGGTTCGACTGCTTGTTATACCCGACGGTGCCGGTGCCGACTCCCAGGTACGAGACCTTGATGCCGGTGCGCCCGAGCTCGACTCTGTCGGCGAGCGACTTGATGCGCGGACCGGATGCCCCTGCCAGGTGCGACGCGGACAGCGCCGCGCCTGCCGCAATCGATCCCGCGATGAACTGCCTTCTAGTGAGCTTCGGGGTCATGCGTCACGCTCCTACGGTCTGTTGATGAAGAAGGCCGACGACTGCAGCGCGGTAAAGATCAGCGCCAGGATGATCAGCGTCACCGCGTTGCCGGTCTGGATCGCGCGCTTACCTTCCTCGTTCTTCGGCGCGAAGAGCGTGATCACCAGGATCAGCAGTTCGAAGCCGGGGAACATGACGAACACGACCCACGACGGCACGAGGTTGTAGGGCTGCGAGGAACCTGTCCAACCGGACGGGATCTGCGGTGGGAGTTGTGGATAGACGATGAATGCCATGACCAACTGGGCTACGAGTCCCAGCGCTATGACCCACAGCGCAGCCTTATACGCAGCGTGAGTCGATACCGGTTGTCTCGGCTCGGCCTTCTGAGTGGTCTTCCTATTGGCCATTGTATGCTCCCTGTGTATCTTGCGATTACCGGACGCGACCGGCGATTGTACTCGGTATCCAGCCCGGTTGACTGCCCGGCATGTTTTCCCTTACCATAAAGCGAACGTCAGGACCGCCGGCGCCTGCTCCGGCCCACCGAACATGCCTGATTATATCACAGTCACCGGCGCGGCGTGCAAGTAATCTGTGAAATCGTGGCACTAGAAATGGATGTGTAAGTGTACCCTGTAGCTGCATTCGATCTCGATGGAACCTTGTTGAGGAGCGACAGCACCCTCTCCCCCCGCACCCTGGCGGCGCTGGAGGCGTGTCAGGCGCGAGGAATCAAGCTCGTGGTCGCAACCGGACGCTCGCCCAGGACGGCGGCGATGGTGCTGCCGGATTGCTTCACTCCCTCGCTCTGGGTCTGCTACAACGGAGCCGAGATATGGAACGGCGGCGGCCGGATCGCCCAGAATGCGCTCGATATCGACACGGCGAAGGAGATAGTCAGCGTCGTGCGGGCGGTCTGCCCGAACGTGCGGCTCTACTGCGGCATCGACGACATCCTCTACTCGGAGCACGAACGCGACCCGGAGGTCTTCACAAAGGTGGATGACCTCCACGCGGTGATCGACCGCCCCGTCGCCAAGATCGTTTTCGACCAGATCCAGACCATCGATGAAGATGCTCTCAGGAGGCATCTCCCGCGGTCGTGCCGATTTATCATCACCTGCGGCAATCGGCTCGGCGAGATAATGACACCATCCGCTACGAAGGCCTGGGGCATAAAGAGCGCCGCCGCTCACTGGGGCCTCGGATTGAGCGATGTGGTGGCATTCGGTGACGAGACGAACGACGTGGAGATGATCTTGGAGAGCGGCCTCGGCATCGCGATGGCGAACGCACATCCCGAGGTGAAGGAGGCGGCTGATCGGATCACCGCCTCGAACGACGAGGACGGCGTGGCGGTCGTGCTTGAGGAACTGCTGGCTGGTGATCAGCGATCAGTGATCGGTGATCAGAGCGAGTGCTAAGACGGATCGAACCGATCTTCCGAACATAGGAGGGAAAACATGACACTGATCGAGAGAGACGCCGTGGTCCTGTTTCAGGGCGACAGCATCACCGACGCGGGCCGCAACCGCGAAGACCCGAACGACCTCGGACGAGGATACGCCCTTTTCACCGCCGGCTTGTTTCGGGCGATGTATCCCGAGTTGAACGTCACGTTCCTGAACCGGGGCATCGGCGGAAATACGATCCGCGATCTCGATGCTCGGTGGGAAGCGGACTGCCTCGAACTGAAGCCGACATGGCTCTCCGTCCTGGTGGGTATCAATGACGCAGCGGGACGGTACCACCACAACAGGATCATCAGCGTCGAGGAGTTTGAGGGCACATACTTCAACCTCCTTCAGAAGGCGGTCGAGTGCTCCGTCCAGCGCATCGTGCTCCTTGAGCCCTTCGTCCTGCCGAGCGACCCGTCCCGCGTCCAGTGGCGGGAGGACCTCGACCCGAAGATCGAGGCGGTGAGGCGGCTCGCACGTGAGTTCCAGGCGATCCTGATCCCGACCGACGGGCTCTTCGCTCAGGCATCGGCCCTCGGGGATCTGGCATACTGGATGCCCGACGGCGTCCACCCCACCCCGGCCGGTCACGCCCTGATGGCGCAGGCGTGGCTCAAAGCCGTGAAGGCACTGTAGAGGCGCCGGAACAGACCTGAGAAGGAACGGCAACATGAGCAGGAGTGACGATATCGGCCTCAGAGGGATCATCTTCGATCTCGACGGCACTCTGGGGAATACGCTCCCTGTGTGCTTCGCGGCATTCCGGCGCATCTTCGAGAGGCACATGGGCCACTCGTTCAGCGATGAAGAGATCAGCGAGATGTTCGGGCCGAACGAGGAAGGGATCATCCGCCGGCGCCTGCCGGAGAAGTACCCCCAGGCCATCGAGGAGTTCATGCTCGAATACGACCGCGCGCACGATCTGTGCACGGCCCCGTTCCCAGGGATCGAGGAGGCGCTTGCGATGCTCCGGGAGCGAGGCGTGAAGCTCGGACTCGTGACCGGCAAAGGCCCCAGAAGCGCTGAGATATCGCTCCGATATCTCGGGATCGCTCACTACTTCGACTCAGTGACCGCAGGCTCCCCGGAGGGCGACCGCAAGCCGGCCGCGATTCGTGATCTACTCGCGCAATGGCGGCTCGCTCCCGATGTCGTCGCCTACGTCGGCGATTCACCGCTCGATATGGAATCCGCGCATGAGACCGGGATACTTGCAGTAGCGGCGGCATGGGCTGAGACTGCGGATGTCGTCAGGCTGATAGCGTCCGATCCGGACGTGATGTTCACGAGCGTCGGCGACTTCGCCGAGTGGGCGGAGGAAAGGTGTTAGGAAGCCGCTCCTACAAGGCGGAATTCGGCCCATGAAATGCGCTCTAGTCCACTCTGAAGTAACGGCAGCAGCGGAGACAGATCGGCAGCCCCTTGTACCTGATGAGGCGCTTGCGATGCTCCCGGTATGCCTCGTTGTTCCAGATCGATGTCAGCGGCTCACGGGCAACGTTGCCGGGAATCATTCCGGGGCAGGCCTCTACATCCCCGTTCGGCAGGATGTTGACACCCATCCATCCACACGCCGGGACCCTGCGCCTGACCCACTTGTGCGGATCACCGTACCAGTCTCGGACCTCGCCGGAATCGAGCGTCGGATACATGCCGATGTACTGCTTCCCGTTGACCATCCCCAGCGCTCTGATCCGTTCGACCGCCTGAACGACTTCCTCGGCATCGACTGACGGAGGAGCCATGCCGCCCATCTCTTCGAAGGATGCGGGATGTACCTCTCCCAACAACCTCTCATGCGCTTCCACCATCCTCCGGGTGAGGACCCATTGATGCTGGAAGTTCATCACCTCGACTCCGAGGTCGGCCGCGATCCCGGGCATACGGTCGATAACGCGGTGATTATACTCCGTCACGGCGCATGTCACGACGATCCAGGGGCTCTTTGTGTTCGCCTCTCGCCTTACCGCCTGAACAGCTCTGATCCCTTCGCACGCACGGTTGAACGTGCCCTCCGCCCCTCGCATCCCATCGTGGACGTCAGCCGGGCCGTCGATGGAGACCATCAGCATGTCCGGCGGGCTCTCCATGAGCTTGGAAGCCAGCTTTTGCAGCATCACGCCATTCGTGGTGAGAGTACACATCAGGCCCCGGCTCTTGATATGGGCAACCAGTTCCGGGAGCTCCGGGTACAGGAGCGGCTCACCCCCGGTGATGCTGATGTACGGACGGAATACCACGACATCATCGACGACTGCCTTCCACTGCTCCAGCGAGAGGCTCAGGGAGAGGCGGTTTGAGACCTGGCCGCTCTCACTGAAGGCGCACATCTTGCATCGCAGGTTGCAGGCCAGGGTCAGCTTGAGCGTCACGTTGCGGGCGAACCTGCTTACGCCGTCCGACCTGCGCTGATCGAGTGCGAGGGTTCCCTCCCGCAGCCTGTTGCGAAAGTAGAGCCCTACCAGATCAGGCCGGCGCGCTACGAGATCGCCGAAGTACCGTAGACTGGACAGCAGGTTCATCAGTGAGCTACACTCTCAATGGAATTGCGGACCCAAGCCCGGGAATGAACGCGCCGAATGCACGGATGTAGTGTTCTACCCCGAACGGGCCTGCTTCCTGCATTAGCAAGCGTATCGCGAATCGGAGGAGCCTACTATGCTTATCGAGAACAACGCCGTCGTGCTTTTCCAGGGCGACAGCATCACCGACGCGGGTCGGAGCCGGGAGGATGATTCGAACCTTGGATGGGGCTATGCCAACCTCATCGCCGCCTGGTTCTCCGCGATGTATCCGGAGAAGAACGTCCGGTTCATCAATCGAGGGATCAGCGGCAACAGAGTGAAGGACCTGGACGCGCGGTGGGACGAAGACTGTCTCAGGCTTCGACCGACGTGGCTCTCGATCCTGATCGGGATCAACGACGTCTGGCGCAGATACGACAGCAACGACCCCACGTCCGTCGAGGAGTACGAGACGGGTTACCGGCGCATCCTGACGCGTGTGAAGGAGGATACGTGCAATCCCCGGCTCGTGATCCTGGAACCGTTCGTGCTCCCCACCCCCGCGGACCGCATCGACTGGCGCGAGGACCTCGACCCCAAGATCAACGCAGCGAGGAACCTTGCCCGGGAGTTCGGAGCGATCTACGTCCCGCTGGACGGGGTCTTCGCCGCAGCGTCGATGCACCGGCCACCGTCGTTCTGGGCGGCGGATGGAGTGCATCCCACCCAGGCAGGCCACGCGCTGATCGCACAGAAGTGGCTGGAGGCGGTCAAGGCTCTGTAGCGGCGGGTGCATGCCCCGTCTCGCTGGTATGCCTGGAACTCCTGTCCGCCATGCGGTGATCCTGCTGCGCTATGGGGGCTTCGGTTGCGACAACAGGAACACGAAGGGGACGGCGTTTTCCCCGTCCCCTTGCTCGTCACCCTACACTCAGCGCTCTACACTGAGCTAGACCCAGCCGCGCAGCTTCATCGCCTCGGCGACTCGCTGGATCGAGACCATGTAGGCCGCGATACGCATGTTCACCTTGTGCTCCAGGCTCATCGCCAGCACGTCGTTGAAGGCCTTCGTCATCTTCTTGTCGAGCTTCACGTGGACCTCATCCTCCTCCCAGTAGAAGGAATGGAGGTTCTGTACCCACTCGAAGTACGAGACGGTCACGCCGCCCGCGTTCGCAAGGAAGTCGGGGACGAAGAAGACACCTTTCTTGTAGAGGATGTCGTCGGCCTCCGGGGTCTGCGGGCCATTCGCCAGCTCGATGGAGATCTTGGCCTTGATGCTGCCGGCGTTCTTGTCCGTGATAACGTTCTCCAGAGCGGACGGGAAGAGCACGTCCACCGCCAGCTCAAGGATCTCCTCATTCGAAATCGGCTTTGAGCCGGGGAAGCCGACTACCGAGCCGGTGGCATTCTTGTGAGCCAGGACCTCATCCGCATCGAGGCCCGCCTCATTGATGATGCCGCCGCGGGAATCGCTTACAGCGATGACTTTGGTACCGAAGAGCTCGTTCACAAGTCTGGCCGCATAGTAACCGGCATTCCCGTAGCCCTGAACGGCGGCGGTTGCTTTGGACAGGTCAATGCCCACGTGCTTCGCGGCCTCGCGCAAGCAGTACATGCCGCCGCGAGCGGTCGCATCGCCCCTGCCGGCGGATCCCCCGAGAGGAAGCGGCTTGCCGGTGATGACGCCCGGGGAGTAGTAACCCCTCTGCTTACTGAACTCGTCCATCATCCAGGCCATCGTCTGAGGGTTCGTGTAGACGTCCGGCGCGGGAATATCCCTTTCCGGGCCGAGGATCCGACCCACCTGGTCGATGTAGGCACGGCTCAGCCTCTCCAACTCGCCCTCCGACATCTCCTTGGGGTTGCAGATGACGCCGCCCTTGCCGCCGCCCAACGGAACATCCACGACGGCGCACTTCCAGGTCATCCACGCGGCGAGCGCGCGGACGGTGTCGATAGTCTCATCGGGATGGAACCGGATGCCGCCCTTGTTCGGTCCGCGGGCGTCATTGTACTGCACGCGGAAGCCCTTGAAGACCTTGACCTTACCGTCATCCATCTTCACGGGCAGCGACACATGAAGTTCGCGCATCGGCTCGCGCAAGACCGCGTGTACCCCGGGATCAAGATCAAGCTTCTCGGCGGCCTTGTCCAACTGGGCCTGCGCGATCTCAAATGGGTTAGTTGTTGCCATATCTGCCTCCTCGTGACTTTGAGCGGGCTCGACCATCTACGGGTCCGTCCCCGCAGTCCGGGATCTCCGGACACCTCCCTTGCCGCAGTTGTGCTTGGGTTCAGCGGCAGAAGGGCCATTTGACGACACTCTCGTAGTGCCGGAAAGGCAGGCGGAGTCGCAGCGCATCGAAAACGGGCTTCGTGCTTCGGATCTGCCTTAGTATCGCTGCGTCATTGTCAGCGCGTTGGTTGTTGCAGCACTGCCGTCGGCGCAAACAAAAAGCCCCCTCGACCCGAGCCATCCCTCCACGGAACGGCCGAGTCGAAGAGGCGTCGATGCCCACACCAGTCGTGCGCTTCGTCGCACACGAGGCTCGCAATCGTCGCGAGCGTGCCAAGTATACCAGACCGACCGGCCAACGGTCAATCTCGCCGCATGGACTCGGCGAACTGGTTATTGACAGTGACCGGCCCGCTGTGGTATAAGTCACGTGAGCCGCAGCCTGGCCCTCCCGCCGATGGGAGGTTGCAGCGGTCCAATGTAGGACGCAAACATCACGGTGGATGTAGCCAATGCTCCATGTGGGCATTGCTGCATCCATTTTTGTTTGTCTGGGGTATCGAATGGATAGCGATAGGCTGACGGGTCCGATCCCGTTGAGCCGCTATCCAGCACTCGTGATTCAGTCTGATCCACCGCCCCACCGGGGCGTTCGCAAAGGAGAGGTGCATGAAGGACAAAGAGTACATTTTGAAGACAGCCCGGGACAACAAGGTCAGGTTCATTCGACTCTGGTTCACCGATGTCCTCGGGTTTCTCAAGAGCTTCGCCATCACGGCAAGCGAACTGGAGAAGGCGCTGGAGGACGGCATGGGCTTCGACGGCTCATCGATCCAGGGGTTTGCGAGGATCGATGAGAGCGACATGATCGCCAAGCCGGACGTCTCCACCTTCCAGCTTCTACCATGGCGCTCCAAGGATGAGGCCGCGGTTGCGCGCATCTTCTGCGATGTCGTCCAGCCGAACGGCCAGCCGTACGAGGGAGACCCGCGCTACGTGCTGAAGAGGACCCTCAAGCAGGCCGCGGATATGGGCTACACCTACTACGTCGGCCCCGAACTGGAGTACTTCTACTTCAAGAACAGCAAGGGTGAGCCTGAGGGACTCGATGAAGGCGGATACTTCGACCTAACTCCGATGGACCTGGCGAGCGATCTCCGCCGCGATACGGTCATGATGCTCGAAGACATGGGCATCGAGGTCGAATACAGCCATCACGAGGTCGCGCCGAGCCAGCATGAGATCGACCTTCGCTACACCGACGCGCTCACCATGGCCGACAATGCCATGACCTACCGCCTGGTGGTGAAGGAAGTCGCGCTGAAGTACGGCGCGTACGCGACATTCATGCCGAAGCCGGTCTACGGGCAGAACGGAAGCGGCATGCACGTTCACCAGTCGCTCTTCGAGGGCACGCGCAATGCGTTCTTCGATGCCGACGACAAGTTCCACCTCTCCAAAGTCGCCAAGCACTACATTGCCGGCCTGCTTCGGTACGCGCCTGAGATCACTTTGGTAACGAACCAGTGGGTGAACTCCTACAAGCGGCTCGTTCCGGGCTACGAAGCGCCTGTCTACGTCTCGTGGGCGCTCCGCAACCGCTCGGACCTGATCCGGGTGCCGGAATACAAGCCCGGTAAGGAGACCGCAACTCGCATCGAGTACAGATCGCCCGATCCGGCGTGCAACCCATACCTCGCCTTCGCCGTGATGCTTGCCGCAGGGCTGGAAGGCATCAAGAACGAGTGGGAAGCGCCCGAACCGGTCGAGCAGAACGTTTACGAGATGACTGAGGCCGAGCGGAAGGCTCGCGGGATCAACACCCTGCCCGAGAACCTGCACGACGCGATCACCCTCGCGGAGAACAGCGATCTGCTCAGGAACACTCTCGGGGAGCACGTCTTCACGAAGCTCATCGAGAACAAGAAGCGGGAGTGGGACCGGTTCAAGGCCCAGGTCACGAAGTTCGAGTTGGAGGAGTACCTGCCGGTCCTGTAGGCGCGTACTCCCGTCGGCCGGCGCAGAGGCACGGCCACTACTACGTACGACAACGGCATATCGGGGCGAAGCATCTGCTCTCAACGGCGCGAGCATCGGAGTCGCAGGGAGCATGTGCTTCGCCCCGACTGTTCTATGGTCGCGGAGAATGCGTGGAATCCTGATCATAACTGAAGAGGGCCGGGAGATGGCCTCCATATCGAGCGCACTGGTCCGCGCGGGCTATACTGCGGAGATATGCGAGCCTTGTGACAACTCCGTCATGGAGGCGCTCGGCAATCTCACGCCCGAGGTGGTGCTCTTCGACGGGCTGAGCACCGACCGCGATGCATCGGAGATCAGGCGACTCCTTGCCACCGAGTGCAGCCTGAAGGAGGTCCTTCTCGTCCTCATCACTACGGAGGACCGTGCCGCCGAGATCGATCTCACCGGCATCGACGACTTCCTCATCCCGCCGTATACGCCGGTGGAGTTCCTCGCGCGCCTGCGTCTCCTCCTCTGGCGAGCGAAGAACATCGATGGCGACCAGGTGGTCAAGGCAGGCAACCTGGTGATCGACCTTCGCAACTACGAGGTCTCCGTCGACGCTGTCTCGATCGAGATGACGTTCAAGGAATACGAGCTTCTGAAGTTCCTTGCCACACACAAGGGACGTGTATTCACCCGTGATGCGCTGCTCAACCACGTCTGGGGTTATGACTACTACGGCGGCACTCGGACGGTCGACGTCCACATCCGACGCATCCGATCGAAGCTCGGCGAAACGGCGGACGACCTCATCGAGACTGTTCGGAACGTCGGCTACAGGTTCGCGGGCTGATATCTCATCTCCTGGATCCCGCTCGCACTCCTA
>Ga0208826_1000291_pt1 | contig 55958 bp, 50 predicted proteins | sample AD_UKC115_MetaG_FD_184451 | JGI IMG/M metagenome (GOLD analysis project Ga0208826, IMG submission 184451) | Active sludge microbial communities of municipal wastewater-treating anaerobic digesters from Hong Kong - AD_UKC115_MetaG (SPAdes)... | ecosystem: Engineered > Bioreactor > Anaerobic >... | reverse complement strand
ACAACGGGAACTGCGCGCGCAACGTCGCCGAGCCGGGGGCCAGCGTGGGCGGGGGCGCCAGTGTGGTGGGGGATTCAAGCCGCATGGGGCACCTCCGCTTGCAGTTGGCGTGCCAGGGCCTGCGCCAGCACGCCGCTGTCCAGCCACTGGGCCAGGGCCTGGGCGCCGGGGTCGTCATTGAACGCACGCTCCAGCACGGCGCGGGCCATGCCTTCGGTGAGGAGGGCGCGGGCTTGCGCTTCGTCCAACCCGCGCTGCAGGGCATAGAACAGCGCGTCTTCGGGCAGGCGACCCCAGGTGGCGCCATGGGTGGCCTGCACCTGGTCGTGCAGGATTTCCAGGTGCGGGCGCAGCACCATGCGCGGCTGGCCGTTCAATGCCACGCCACTCAGGCGCTGGCGCACCTGGGCTTCATGGGCGCCGGGGGCAATGCGGCTGTGTGCGTTGGCCACCACGCGCTCGTGGTCTGCGGCCAGGGCCAGTACCTCGGTGTGGGCGGCGGTGTGGGCCGCATCCAGCCGGGTGTGTACTTGCTGCTCCAGCACCTGGCCAGCGGGCAGCAGCAGGGCGGCAGTGCGTGCCTGGGCGTTGGCGCCTTGCAGTTGCACCACGGTGCGCTGCAGGTGGTAGGCGGCACCGGTGGCCACCAGCGCCTGCTGATAGCGTGCGCCCTGCGCCAGGCGGGCGTGCACATGTTGGGCCATGCGATCTTGCGCTTGGGGCAGGGCCAGGCGCAGGTGTTGCAGTTGGGCGCCTTCGGCCAGGTGGATGTGGGTGTGCAGGTTCTGCACCAGTGCGTGGCCGCAGGCGCTGGGCGCACGGTCGTGGGTTTCGATCAGCACGCAGCGCACGCCGGGCTCCAACGCCAGCACCAAGAGCGGTGCTTCCACGGTGTCGCGCGGTTGGTGATGCAGGTGCAACCAGACGGTGTCGCAGTCGGCGGTGGCCTTGCCGGGCGGTGTGTGGATGCGCAGGCGCAGGCCCTGGCGGCACAGCGCGCGGTGCGCCCAGGCAAAGGGTGCGGCCTCGCCATCACCGGGGCCGGGCAGGTCGGCAAACAGGGCGTTGCGCTGGGCGGGGTCGAGTGCGTCCAGCCAGCGCGCATCCACCCCGGCGGTAGCCGCTGGCCCCACGGGCTGCAGCAGCCAGCCTGCGCCGGACAGGGCGGGCGCCTCGCACGCCGGGGCGTCGGGCTCGGGGCCGATCCAGGCCTCCAGCGCGGGCGGTGGCAGATGGTGGAAATGTTCGCTGCGCCGCGCAATCCAACCCTGGCTGTGCAGGTGGTGGCGTGCGGCCAGGCGGTCGGCAAGGGCGGTGTCCATGGTTCAGGCCTCCACGGTGTGCGCTGCTGCGGTGGGCGCGGTTGAGGGCGCGGTTGCCTTGGGGCCAAAGCCGGAGCGGGCAATCTCGCGCGCCAGCTCCAGGCCGCCGCTTTGGGCGATGCAGCCCTGGTCCAGGCGCAGCACGGCATCGGGCTGCAATTGCTCGATGAGTTGCAGGTAGTGCGAGACCACGATGAAGGCCGTGCCCTGTGCGCGCAGGTGCTGCACCAGGGCCAGCACGGCGCGCACGCCGTCCACGTCCAAGCCGGAGTCGATTTCGTCGAGCAGCGCCAGGCGCGGGCGCAGCAGGGCCAGTTGCAGCAGTTCGTTGCGCTTGCGCTCGCCGCCCGAGAAGCCTTCATTGACGGGGCGGCCCAGCAGGGATTCGGGCAGGCCCAGACGTTTGGCGCTTTCGCGGGCGTCGGCCAGAAAGTCGAACGCGTCCTGGGGCGCCTGACCCTGGGCCTGGCGCTGGGCGTTGAGCGCGGTGCGGATAAAGAGGTTGTTCTTTACGCCGGGCACGTCGGGCGGCGCCTGGAACGAGACGAACAGACCCTGGCGCGCGCGCTCATGCGCGCTCAAGCCGAGCAGGTCGGTGCCTCCCAGCAATGCCTGGCCGCTGGCCACGCGGTAGGCCGGGTGCCCGGCCAGCGCCATGCCCAGCGTGCTCTTGCCGCTGCCGTTGGCGCCCATCAGCACAACCAGCGAACCGGCGGCCACATCCAGGTGCACCGAGCGCAGCACCGTGCGTTCGCCCACATCGACGCGCAGGTCGCGCACCTGCAGCAGGGGGGTGGAGGGGGTCATGGGGATGTCCTTTCTATGATTTTGATAGCTGCTCGCGCTTGCTGGATAAGCGCTGGAGCCAGTTTTTGCTTCTATATCTGTGGCGTCAGCCCACCGCGCCTTCCAGTGACACGGCCAGCAGCGCCTTGGCTTCCAGGGCAAATTCCATGGGCAGTTCTTCCAGCACGGCCTGGCAAAAGCCCCCCACGATGAGCGCCGTGGCCTCCTGGGGGTCGATGCCGCGTTGCTGGCAATAGAACAGCCGCTCCTCGGAGATGCGCGTGGTCGTGGCTTCGTGCTCCACCACGGCGTCGCCGCGCGCGCTGTCGATGTAGGGGAAGGTGTGCGCGCCGCAGTCGGGGCCAATCAGCAGTGAGTCGCATTGCGTGTGGTTGCGCGCCTGTGCCGCCCCCGCGTTCATGCGCACCAGGCCGCGGTAGCTTTGCTGTGCGTGCCCGGCGCTGATGCCCTTGGAGACGATGCGGCTCTTGGTGCGTTGGCCCAGGTGGATCATCTTGGTGCCGGTGTCTGCCTGCTGGAAGTGGTTGGACACGGCGATGGAGTGGAATTCGCCGCTGGAGTCGTCGCCCTGCAGCACCACGCTGGGGTACTTCCAGGTGATGGCCGAGCCGGTTTCGATCTGCGTCCAGGCGATGCGCGAGCGCTTGCCGGCGGCCAGGCCGCGCTTGGTGACGAAGTTATAGATGCCACCGCGCCCCTGGGCGTCGCCGGGGTACCAGTTCTGCACGGTGGAGTACTTGATGAAGGCATCGTCGTGCGCCACCAGCTCCACCACGGCGGCGTGCAGCTGGTGCTCGTCACGCTGCGGTGCGGTGCAGCCTTCGAGGTAGCTGACCGAGCCGCCTTCCTCGGCAATGATGAGCGTGCGCTCGAACTGCCCGGTGTTGCGCGCGTTGATGCGGAAGTACGAGGACAGCTCCATCGGGCATTTCACCCCCTTGGGGATATAGACAAAGGAGCCATCCGAGAACACCGCCGAGTTCAGCGCAGCGTAAAAGTTGTCGCCCACCGGCACCACGCTGCCCAGGTAGCGCTCGATCAGCGCCGGGTGGTGCTCCACCGCGTGCGAGAACGAGCAGAAGATCACACCCACCTCGGCGAGCTGCTCGCGGAAGGTGGTGCCCACGGACACCGAATCGAACACCGCATCCACCGCCACCCCGGCCAGGCGTGCGCGTTCGTGCAGGGGCACGCCCAGCTTTTCGTAGGTTTCGAGCAGCTGGGGGTCCACCTCGTCCAGGCTCTTGGGCGCGTTCTTGAGCGACTTGGGCGCCGAGTAGTACGACAGCGCCTGGAAGTCCACCGGCGCCATGCGCAGGTGCGCCCAGTCCGGTGGCTCCATGCTGCGCCAGCGCTCGAAGGCCGCCAGGCGCCACTGCAGCAGAAAGGCGGGCTCACGCTTCTTGCGCGAGATGGCGCGGATGGTGTCTTCGTCCAGTCCCGGCGGCAGGCTGTCGGATTCGATGTCGGTGGAGAAGCCGTGCGGGTACGGCGTGTTCAGGGCCTGCTGCAGGGCCGCGTCCTGCGGTCGGCGGGGGGCTGCGGTTTCGGTGGGCGCGGACATGGTCGTTAAGCGGGGATTTAAATATGCATAGCGTATGCATCATTTTGAATTCCTGCAAATCCAGCCCGGTTTGACCGCACCTTGGCCATGGGTTTGGGGTCGTTGCATGCCGCTGACAGGCGGGCGCAGGGGCTCGCCAACACATGCACAAGTTCCCGGAAATGGTGACAATGCCCCATTCCCGTTGCCACCATCCGTAACCACCCATGTCCGTTTCTGCCGTTCGTCAACGTCAGTGGCTGCTTGCGCTGCTGGTGTTTGCGTGCGGACTGGTCATGGTCTCGTTCTGGTTGCGCCATTCGGCGCAGCAGGAGGAAGCCAGAAGCCGCGCATTGGCGGCCGATCTGGCGGCAGACCATGCACAGTCGTTGCAACGGGGCATAGAGCGGGCCTTGTCCGCCACCTATGCCATTGCTGCGCTGGTGCGCCAGGGCCGGGGCTTTGTGAACGATTTCAACGGGGTGGCCACGCAGATGCTGCCGTTCTACCCCGGCATATCCGCCCTCGGGTTGTCGCCAGGGGGCGTCATCTGCTGTGTGGTGCCCCGTGCAGGCAACGAAAAGAGCATCGGCTTCAACCAACTGGAAGACACTGCCCAGAACAAGGAAGCCCGCCGCGCTCGTGATACAGGCAAGCTCACGCTGGCGGGGCCCGTGCAACTGGCCCAGGGCGGCCTGGGGGTGGTGGGGCGCTTGCCCATCTTTTTGGGCCAGGGGGACGACACCCAGGTGTTCTGGGGTTTCAGCTACGTCACGCTGCGCTTCCCGCAGGCCCTTGAATCGGCCCGGCTGGAGATGCTGCGCGATCGCGGCTATGCCTACGAGCTGTGGCGCACAAATCCTGAAACCGGCGAGCGTCAGCGCATCGAGGCCTGGAAGCCCGAAGCCTTGCGCGACCCTGTGGGGCGTGACCTGGAGCTGCCCAACGGTGCCTGGACCCTGAGCCTGGCGCCCACGCGCGGATGGGTACAGCGCAGCGGCCTGATGCTGGAGGGTCTGGTGGGCGCAGCCTTCAGTGCCTTGCTCGCTTACCTGGCTTGGCTGCTGTACGCCATGCGCTTGCGGGATCTGGAGCTGGAGGCGCTGGTCGCGCAGCGCACCAGCGAAATCCTGGCGGCGCAGCGCCACCTGCAGGCGACCATCAGTGCCATCCCCGATCTGATGTTCGAGGTGGACCTGGATGGCCGCTACTACAGCACCCATTCTCCGCGTGAAGAGCTGTTGGCCCGGCCGAGCAAGGAACTGTTGGGCCGCACCGTGCACGATGTGATGCCCCAGGCCCAGGCCGACCGGGTGTTGCAGGCCTTGCAAGAGGCCCATGTGAAGGGTTGGTCTATGGGAGCACAGATCTGCCTGCCGCTGGAAATTGGCGAGCGCTGGTTCGAGCTTTCGGTGGCCCGCAAGGCCTCGGCCACGGGCGAGGGGCCGCGCTTTGTGGTCATCTCGCGCGATGTGACCGACAACAAGTTGGCCGAGGAAAAGGTGCTCCAGTTGGCCCATTTCGATGCCCTGACCGGGCTGCCCAACCGCAGTCTGCTGGCGGACCGGTGCCAGCAGGCGCTGGGCGCCGCGCAGCGCCATGGGCAATGCGTGGCGCTGCTGTTTCTGGACCTGGACCATTTCAAGAACATCAACGATGCGCTGGGTCACCGGGTGGGCGATGCGCTGCTGTGCGCCGTGGCCCAGCGTCTTTCCGGCCTGCTGCGCGAGCAGGACACCATCGCGCGCCTGGGCGGGGACGAGTTCATCCTGGTGCTGCCCGATACCGACGCTGTGGGCGCGGCCCACGTGGCCGAAAAGCTCTTGCGCGCGGCCGATCAACCGTTTGACATCGACGCCCATGAACTGGTCATCACGCCCAGCATGGGCATTGCCATGTATCCGCAGGACGGCAAGGACTTTGACACGCTGTCGCGCTGCGCCGATGCGGCGATGTACATCGCCAAGCAGGGCGGGCGCAACCATTACCGCTTTTTCACGGCAGAGATGCAGGCCGATTCGGACCGCAGTCTGCTGCTGGAAAACGCCCTGCGCCGTGCGCTGGAACGCAACCAGCTCTACCTGCACTACCAGCCGCAAGTCTGCGTGGCCAGCGGCGCCATCGTGGGGGCCGAAGCCTTGCTGCGCTGGGAGCACCCGGAGCTGGGCCGCGTGTCGCCGGCCGAGTTCATCCCGGTGGCCGAGTCCAGCGGCATGATCCTGCCCATGGGCGACTGGGTGCTGCAAACCGCCACGCGCCAGTTGCGCGAATGGATGGACCAGGGGTATGCGCTGACCATGGCGGTCAACGTGTCGCTGGTCCAGTTCCGCCAGGCCGACTTTCCGCAGCGCATCGGCCAGATCCTGCAGGATGCCGGTCTGCCCCCGCATTGCCTGGAGCTGGAGCTGACCGAAGGCGTGGCCATGACCGACCCGGCCCTGGCCATCGACACCATGGACCGCCTGCACCAGCAGGGAGTGCTGCTGTCCATCGACGATTTCGGCACGGGTTACTCCTCGCTCAACCACCTCAAGAAATTCAAGGTGTACAAGCTCAAGATCGACCAGTCCTTTGTGCGCGACATTGCCGACGACCAGGACGACCGGGGCATCGTCAGTGCCATCATTTCCATGGCCCAGGGCATGGACATGCGCACCATCGCCGAAGGGGTGGAGACGGCGGAGCAACTGGCCTTTTTGCAGGACCACGGTTGCATGGAGGTGCAGGGCTATCTGTTCGGGCGCCCCATGGCGGCACGGGACTTTGGCGCGCTGCTGCAAGCCGGGCCACTGACCATGCCGGTGACGGCCTGAACGCCAGGCTTCAGTTTTTGAGCGGGCTGTGGCGCCACAGCTCCTGCAGGTACTGGTCCACGCCCAGGCGTTCCTGCGCCAGAAAGCGATCCACCGCATCGGCAAAGGCCGGGTGCGCCAGCCAGTGGGCGCTGTGCGTGCGCACCGGCAGCAGTGCGCGGGCCATCTTGTGTTCGCCCTGGGCTCCCCCTTCAAAGCGCTGCACGCCGTGGGCCATGCACCACTGCAGCGGCTGGTAGTAGCAGGCGTCAAAGTGCAGGCAGTCCACCCGCTGGGTGGCACCCCAGTAGCGCCCGTAGGCTACGGTTCTCATGCCATTTTGGCCTTTCGCGCCCGCTGGTTGTGCGCCAGTAGCTATCAAACTGGTAGCAATCGGCTCACCGGCACGCTCGGCGGTGAACAGCACCCAGGGATCGGGTTCATGGTGCGCCAGGCGCTGGAAGAAATCCGGGGTGAGGTAGGGCGGGTTGCCGTGTTCCAGGTAGGTGCGTTCGTAGCAGCGGTAGAAGAAGTCCCAATCCTGCGGCGTGATGTCGGCGCCACGCGCCCAATGGAACCGCACCCCGGCTTCGGCCACGCGCCTGCGTTCCTGGCGGATCTTCTTGCGCTTGTCCTGGGTGAGTCGGGCCAGAAAGCCGTCGAAGTCGGCCTCGCCCGCGTGGCTCCAGTGGAACTGCACGTTGTCCCGCTGCATCAGCCCGGCCTGGGTGCAGGCCTCCAGGTCTTCGGCGGCGCACCACAGCACGTGCAGGGACGACAGGCCTTCGCTCTCGCTCCAGTCGCGCAGGGCCTGGGCCAGGGCGAGGCGCTGTGCTGGGTCGCAGGCCATCAGCCGGGTACCCGGCACGGGCGTGAAAGGCACGGCCACCACGGCCTTGGGGTAGTAGGGCAGGCCGTGCTCGGCATGGGCGCGGGCCCAGGCCCAGTCAAAAATGTATTCGCCCCAGGAATGTGCCTTGAGGTACACCGGACAGGCGGCCACCAGCGCAGGGCCGCGCCATTGGGTGAGGTAACGTGCGCTCCAGCCGGTGGCGGCCGTGGCGCTGCCGCTGGCCTCCAGGGCGACCAGGTAGGCGTGGCGCATGAAGGGCGTGGGGTGCGGCTGCTGGTCCAGCAGCGTGTTCCAGGCTTGCTCGGCGATGTCCTGCACCGAGGGGTGCATGCGGGTGATAATGCCCGTTTCAGCCATTGCTGCCCCCATGCCCCGTGTCTGGCACGGGCGCGGCCTGGCGTTTGAAGGGTGCGGCCCCGTGGGCCGCCTGGCATTCCATGACGTTCTCCCTTTGCATTGCACAGCTCAATTTTGTGGTGGGTGACTTGCCCGGCAACGTGCGCCGTATCGTTGCCGCAGCGCACGAGGCCCATGCCGCAGGCGCGCGCCTTTTGCTCACGCCCGAACTGGCGCTGTGCGGCTATGCCGCCGAAGACCTGTTCTTGCGCCCCGCCTTTCTGTCGGCCTGTGATGATGCCGTGAAAGCCGTGGCGCGCGAGACGGCGGGCCTGAAAGACCTGGTCATCGTGCTGGGGCATCCGCAGCGCTGCCACCCGCAGGCGCCTGCGTTCAGCTCCTGCCTGAACGCCGCCAGCGTGCTGCGCAACGGCCAGATCGAGCAGACCTACGCCAAGCGCGAGCTGCCCAACTACCAGGTGTTCGACGAGCGCCGCTACTTCGTCCCCGGCCACAGCCCCTGTGTGTTCGAGGTGCAGGGCCTGCGCGTAGGCCTGCTCATCTGCGAGGACGCCTGGCACGCGGGCCCGGCGCGCGACTGCGCGGCTGCCGGTGCGCAGATGCTGGCGGTCATCAACGCTTCGCCCTTCCACCGCGGCAAGGGGGCCGAGCGCGAGGCCACCATGCGAGCCAGGGTGCAGGAGACGGGGCTGCCCCTGGTCTATGCCCACCTGGTGGGCGGGCAGGATGAGGTGGTGTTCGAGGGACGCTCTTTTGCGTTGGGTGCGGATGGCACCGTCTGCGCCCGGGCACCGGCTTTTGAGGAAAAATTGGTTTTTGCGCAGGTGGATACTGCACAAGAAGCTATAAAAATAATAGCGAACATGGCCCCCGAGCAAAGCCCCGAGGCCGAGCTGTGGGACGCGCTGGTGCTGGGCGTGCGCGACTACGTGCGCAAAAACGGCTTTCCGGGCGTGCTGCTGGGGCTGTCGGGCGGCATTGATTCGGCGCTGGTGCTGGCCCTTGCGGTGGATGCACTGGGTGCCGCCAAGGTGCGCACGGTGATGATGCCCTCGCCCTACACGGCCGACATCAGCTGGATCGACGCGCGCGAGATGGCGCAGCGCCTGAGCGTGCAGTACGACGAGATCGCCATCGCGCCGCAGTTCGAGACCTTCAAGGCCGCGCTGGCACCACACTTTGCGGGCCGGGCCGAGGACACCACCGAGGAAAACCTGCAGGCCCGCATCCGTGGCACGCTGCTGATGGCGTTGTCCAACAAGTTCGGCGCCGTGGTGTTGACCACGGGCAACAAGAGCGAGCTGGCGACGGGCTATTGCACGCTCTACGGCGACATGGCGGGCGGCTTTGCGCCCATCAAGGACGTGGCCAAGACCCAAGTGTTTGCCCTGGCGCGCTGGCGCAATGCCCACGACCCCTATGGCACGGGCGCCAACCCCATTCCCGAGCGCATCATCACGCGCCCGCCCAGTGCTGAACTGCGCCCCGATCAGAAGGACCAGGACAGCCTGCCCGACTACGAGGTGCTGGACGCCATCGTGGAGCGCTACATGGAAAACGACGAGCCCATCGAGCACATCATTGCGGCTGGCTTTCAGCGTGCTGATGTGGAGAAGGTCACGCGCCTGATCAAGATCAACGAGTACAAGCGCCGCCAGGCCCCGGTGGGCATCCGTGTGACGCGACGCAGTTTTGGCAAGGACTGGCGTTATCCCATCACCAGCCAGTTCCGCGCCTGAGCCTTTTTTGCCGGGCGCGCCACCCCTGTTTTTTCACTATCCCTGAGGAGTTCCCACCATGAAAATGATCACTGCGGTCATCAAGCCCTTCAAGCTCGAAGAAGTGCGCGAGGCCCTGGCCGATTGCGGCGTTACGGGCCTGACGGTCACCGAGGTCAAGGGTTTTGGCCGCCAGAAGGGCCATACCGAGCTGTACCGTGGCGCCGAGTACGTGGTGGACTTTCTGCCCAAGGTGAAGGTGGAAGTGGTCGTCAAGACCGAGGACCTGGACCGCTGCGTGGATGCCATCGTCAACGTGGCGCGCACCGGCAAGATCGGTGACGGCAAGATCTTCATCACCCCTGTCGAGCGCGTGGTACGCATCCGCACCGGCGATCTGGACGAATCGGCGATCTGACGGGTTTCAGATCACCGCGCGCAGCGCAGGCCCGGTGCCTGCGCCCGAGGTGGCCCGCACCAAACGCTCCAGCAGGGGAGTGGGCTGGGTATCGGCGTCCACCAGGTCCATCTGCCAGGGCCCCATGAAGCCATGGGCCACGCTGGACTGCAAAAAGGCCAGCAGTCCATCGTAATAACCGTCCACATTGAGCAGACCGATGGGCTTGTCGTGGTAGCCCAGCTGGCGCCAGGTCCAGACCTCGAACAACTCTTCGAAGGTGCCAATGCCCCCCGGCAGGGCCAGAAAGGCGCCGCTGCGCTCGGCCATCAGTGCCTTGCGTTCGTGCATGGTTTCCACAATGTGCAGCTCGTCGCAGGCATGGTTGGCAAATTCACGGTCCACCAGCGACTGCGGTATCACACCCACCACGCGGCCACCGGCCGCTGCGGTGGCCTGGGCCACCAGGCCCATCAGGCCGCCACTACCGCCGCCATACACAAGTTGCCCACCCTGGTGGCCAATCCATGCACCCACAGCGCGGGCCGCATCGGCGTAGGAATCCAGGTTGCCAGGGCGTGAGCCGCAGTACACGCACAGCGAAAAAGCCGGTTCAGCCATGGGGGGTATCCTGCTTGCCAAGGGTTTTGGGCTTGGAGTCTATGAGCCGGGTTCCGGCCAGTACGTCATGCCAGAACTGGCCCTGGGGATGGAGTCGGCTTGACAGGGACCAGACCACGATCCAGCCGATCACCAGCACCGCAATTTCACCCACCGGCAGCCCAAACGGTGCCACCGCCAGCAGGGGTGGCAGAAACCACAGCCAACTCAGCACGTAACGCAGCAGGGCGCGTGGCTGGCTCACCGGGGCGCCGAAGCGATCCACCATGCGGATGTGCCAGGTCTTCATGGCCAGTGTTTGCCCCTTGGACCAAAACCACACGAAGTAGATGCCAAAGACCACGAACAGGAAGGCCTGCAAGGCGTTGCGGTTGTCCAGCGCGTGGCGCGTTTGGCTCAAGGTGCCAAACAGGTAGCCAGCGATGAAGACCACGCCAAACATCAGCATGCCTTCGTACAGCCAGCAGGCCATGCGGCGACCCAGGCCAGGCGTTGGCGAAAGTGCGCTGCCGTCGGGCGGCTGCGGCAAGGTCGGAGGGGTGGGGGAGGTGCCAGATTGCATGGGCAAGGCGATTGCAGGCAGCGCCATGCCGCCAGCGTCGGATCAGTTGATGTAGATGTTGCTGGAGGGGCCTTCTGCCGGTGCGCCAGTCTGTGCGGGGGCGGAGGCGTCCGGCGCCATGGCAGGCGCCATGCTGTCGGCGGCGCTGGATGCCGTCGCGGCAGGTGCCTGGGCCGGGGCGGGCGCCACCGGCGGCTCGGAAGTGCGCTTCTCGCCTCCGCCAGGCGCGGCAATGCGCGGAGGGGAGTTCTTCGATGAAGGCACTTTCGGGGGATTGGCCACGTTGTCCGGAGCCTCTTTGGCGGCTGGAACACGGGTGAACTTCTTGGGCGGTACGGGTTGGATGGACGTGGCTGCGCCCCGAGGTTTGGTGGCGGCACTGGCCGCAAGGCGTCGTTTTTCCTCTTCGCTCAAAGCTTGGTAGGCGTCCCACTGCGAGCGCTTGTCATCCAGTCGCAGGCGCTGGGTGGCAGCAAAGTTGATCCGCGCCTGGTTGCGCTGCTGAATGCTCAGGCTGGCCCAGGCCGTCATGCGCTCGTGCAGGCGGGCCTGTTCGGATTCAGGCAGGGTGTGGAAGGTTTGCGCCAATGCCAGCCAGCGTCGTTTTTGCACTTCGCTCATCAGTGCCCAGCGTTCGGCCAAGGGGTACAGCGCCAGCTTTTGGGGGGTGTCCAGCGTTTCCCAGCCTGGACCTTCCGAGGCTTGCGGGGTGGCAGAACTGCCTGTAGGCCCTGCGACCGCGCTGGGATGGCGGATGTTTTCCGGCGTGGTGTAGATGGTGCCGGGCAGTTCGCTCAGTTGTCCTGCGGCTTTCCATGCGCCCACCACCAAGGCACCCAGCAATGCCAACGCCAGCACGATGGCTGGCGTCGGGCTTTGAGAGGGAGTGGTCAATGGCGTGCGCTTGTGTCGGTGCATGCAAACAAAGGGAACCGGAAGGGCCGGGCTGCTCAGTGGGCCTGATGGCTGTCGGTGGTTTTCAGAAACTGGACAAACCCCGGGTCAGAGTATGCCGCTGGCGGCAGATCATCGGCAAGCAGGGCCGCATCGACCTCCGCCACCTCAAGGATACCCGTTTCGTCCAGATCCATCTGAATGACTACCAGTCCCGCCAGCAGCGCAAGAACGGGCACCGCAGACAGCAGGGATTGCCACCAGCCCATCCCCTGGGGGCCGGTTCCCAGCACGGCGCTGTGACCGGCCCTGTGCACCGACCCTGCGGCATGCATGATGGCAACGGGTTTCTTGCGCCGGGCCAGTGCCTGCATGCGCGAGGCGCGCAGGCGTTCGCTGATGTCGTAGGGCAGCTGCTGCGTGCCTTCCGACAGGCGCAAGGCCACGCTGCGAGCGAAATGCTCGGCATTGCGTTCGTTCGATGGCGGGTAGCTGTGGTCGTTCATAGCTTGATTCCTCTGGCCTTCAATGCCTTGCTCAGGGCCTGGATGGCACGGAAACAGTGGGTTTTGACGCTGCCTTCCGAGCAGCCCATGGCGGCTGCTGTTTCAGCCACGTCCATTTCTTCCCAGTAACGCATGAGAAAGGCCTCCCGTTGACGTGGGGGCAGCTCCTGGATTTCCAATTCGATGTCGCGCAGCACCTGGCCCCGTTCTGCCTGGTCCTGGGCGCTTTGGGCCTGCTCCCCACCTTCAGGGCCATTCCAGGCTTCCAGCAGGTCGAAGTCTCCCCCGTCGTCGGCATTGCCCTCGAAGTCTGCCATGGACGAGAACAATGCATTGTGTGTCTTCTGGCGCCGGAACCAGTCCAGCGTGCAGTTGGACAGGATACGCTGGAACAGCATGGGCAGTTCCGCAGGCGGCTTGTCGCCATAGTGCTCCGACAGGCGCATCATGCTGTCCTGCACGATGTCCAGGGCCGATTCCTCGTTGCGAACGTGGTACAGCGCGCGCTTGAAGGCGCGTTTTTCCACGCTCTTGAGGAAATCCGAGAGTTCTTTTTCGGTGGCCAAGGGGATGGATCGGGAAGGAAAGATGCGCGTCAGGTTGCGCCAGACAGCTGCATGCCGCTGTAACAGCGCTGGATTATCGCATTGCAAGGCTTTTTTACGACAGAGCACCCATTTGCTTTGTTGCGGTGCGATAATGAATCTTTACAACTAAAGGCAAACGGGTCACGGTCCGGCGCGGAGATCATCGCGCTCATGTCCTTGGCCTCAAGTTCCGAGCGGGCTTCACGAGAGCACGCGCAAGGGGCACCCAAGGTTTTTCGTCAGAGAAATTCGCAAAGGTTCATCATGGAAATCACCAAGGCCGAAATCGCTTCGGCGACTGCTGCGCAGCAACACACGCATTCCCCGCAAGAGCTCATGGGCTCTGAAATCCTCGTCAAGGCCCTGCAGGCCGAAGGCGTGAAGTACATCTGGGGCTATCCCGGCGGTGCGGTGCTCTACATCTACGACGCGCTCTACAAGCAAGACACCATACAGCACGTGCTGGTGCGCCATGAACAGGCCGCCGTGCATGCCGCCGACGGTTATGCGCGCGCTACGGGCGATGTGGGTGTGGCGCTGGTGACCTCGGGGCCGGGCGTGACCAATGCCGTGACCGGCATCGCCACGGCGTACATGGACAGCATTCCCATGGTGATCATCACCGGCCAGGTGCCGACGGCGGCCATCGGCCTCGATGCCTTTCAGGAGTGCGACACCGTGGGCATCACGCGCCCCATCGTCAAGCACAACTTCCTGGTCAAGGATGCCCGTGACCTGGCGGTCACGCTGAAAAAGGCCTTCCACATTGCCCGCACCGGCCGTCCTGGCCCGGTGGTGGTCGATATTCCCAAGGACGTGTCCTTCAAGAAGGTGCCTTTCGAGGGCTATCCGCAGTCCGTCGAAATGCGCTCCTACAACCCGGTGCGCAAGGGCCATGGTGGCCAGATCCGCAAGGCGCTGCAGTTGCTGATGTCGGCCAAGCGGCCTTACATCTATACCGGCGGTGGTGTGCTGCTGGGCAATGCGGTGCAGGAGTTGCGCACGCTGGTGGACATGCTGGGCTACCCGGTCACCAACACGCTGATGGGCCTGGGCGCCTATCCGGCATCCGATCGCAAGTTCCTGGGCATGCTGGGCATGCACGGTACGGTCGAAGCCAACAACGCCATGCAGAACTGTGACGTGCTGCTGGCCGTGGGTGCACGTTTTGACGACCGGGTGATCGGCAATCCCAAGCATTTTGCGCAGAACGAGCGCAAGATCATTCACATCGACATCGACCCTTCCAGCATCTCCAAGCGTGTGAAGGTCGATATCCCCATCGTCGGCGACGTCAAAGATGTGCTGACCGAGCTGATTTCCATGGTCCGCGAATCGGGCAGCCGGCCCGACGAGGCAGCACTGGCCGCCTGGTGGACCACCATCGAGAGCTGGCGTGAGCGCGACTGCCTCAAGTACGACCGTGGCAACAAAGAGGTCATCAAGCCGCAGTATGTGGTGGAGACCCTTTGGAACATGACCAAGGACAGCGAGACCTACATCACCTCCGACGTGGGCCAGCACCAGATGTGGGCTGCGCAGTTCTACCGGTTCGACGAGCCACGCCGCTGGATCAATTCGGGTGGCCTGGGCACCATGGGTGTGGGCATTCCCTACGCGATGGGCATCAAGCTGGCCAAGCCCGACGCCGAGGTGTTCTGCATCACCGGCGAAGGCTCGGTGCAGATGAACATCCAGGAACTCTCCACCTGCCTGCAGTACAACACGCCGATCAAGGTCGTGGCGCTGAACAACCGGTATCTGGGCATGGTGCGCCAGTGGCAGGAGATCGAATACTCTGGCCGCTACAGCCACAGCTACATGGACGCGCTGCCCAATTTCGTGAAGCTGGCCGAGGCCTATGGCCATGTCGGCTTGCTCATCGAGCACCCGCGTGACGTCGAGCCCGCGCTGCGCGAAGCACGCAAGCTCAAGGACCGGACCGTGTTCCTGGACTTCCGCACCGACCCCACCGAGAACGTGTTCCCGATGGTCCAGGCCGGCAAGGGTCTGACGGAAATGCTGCTGGGGTCTGAAGACCTTTAAGCAAAATTGGCCTCCAGCGCTTGTGCAGTAAGCGCTAGTTGCTATCTATTTGATAGCATTTTATTGACGAATCTATTGCCTGCCAAGCCCGCGCACTACCGTGCGCGGGGGAGGGCAGCGAAAAACGACAGTTTTCTGCGACCACTTTTCAGGTCGTGCTGCCGTCGCAAAAAGAGGAATCTGATCTCATGAAACACATCATTGCTGTCTTGCTGGAAAACGAGCCTGGAGCTCTTTCCCGCGTCGTGGGCCTGTTCTCGGCCCGTGGCTACAACATCGAGTCGCTCACCGTGGCGCCCACCGAGGATGCATCGCTCTCGCGCATGACCATCCAGACCACGGGCTCCGACGACGTGATCGAGCAGATCACCAAGCACCTCAACCGTCTCATCGAGGTGGTCAAGGTCGTGGACCTGACCGAAGGCGCCTACACCGAGCGCGAGCTCATGATGGTGAAGGTGCGCGCCGTGGGCAAGGAGCGCGAGGAGATGAAGCGCATGGCCGACATCTTCCGTGGCCGCATCATCGACGTCACCGAGAAGAGCTACACCATTGAGCTGACCGGTGACCAGTCCAAGAACGAAGCCTTCCTGCAGGCCATCGACCGCACAGCCATCCTGGAGACCGTGCGCACGGGTGCCAGCGGTATTGGCCGTGGCGAACGCATCCTGCGCGTGTGACGGATGGGCCTTCGACCGGCCAGCGTCGTTGGGGAGCCTTGCCGTGCCACAGCACTGTCTGCGGCTCCCCGCCTAGCCATCCGGCCGAATCCCCATCCTATGTAAGACAATCCCCGTTTTCCAGTTTCAACCCCATACGAATTTCAACCGGAGCGACCATGAAAGTTTTCTACGACAAAGACTGTGACCTGAGCCTGATCAAGGGCAAGACCGTGGCCATCATCGGCTACGGCTCGCAAGGCCACGCCCATGCACAAAACCTGAACGACAGCGGCGTGAAGGTCGTGGTCGGCCTGCGCAAGGGCGGTGCCTCGTGGGACAAGGTCGGCAAGGCTGGCCTGACGGTCATGGAAGTCAACGATGCCGTGAAGGCCGCCGACGTGGTCATGATCCTGCTGCCCGACGAGCAGATCGCCGAGGTCTACACCAACAACGTGGCCCCGAACATCAAGCAAGGCGCTTCGCTGGCCTTCGCCCATGGCTTCAACGTGCACTACAACCAGGTCGTGCCCCGCGTCGATCTGGACGTGTGGATGGTCGCCCCCAAGGCCCCCGGCCACACCGTGCGCAACACCTACACCCAGGGCGGCGGCGTGCCCCACCTGGTGGCCGTGCACCAGGACAAGTCCGGCAAGGCCCGTGACCTGGCCCTGAGCTACGCCATGGCCAACGGTGGCGGCAAGGCCGGCATCATCGAGACCAACTTCAAGGAAGAGACCGAGACCGACCTGTTCGGCGAACAGGCCGTGCTGTGCGGCGGCGCTGTCGAGCTGATCAAGATGGGCTACGAAACCCTGGTCGAAGCCGGCTACGCCCCAGAGATGGCCTACTTCGAGTGCCTGCACGAGCTCAAGCTCATCGTGGACCTGATCTACGAAGGCGGCATCGCCAACATGAACTACTCGATCTCGAACAACGCCGAGTTCGGCGAGTACGTGACCGGCCCCGAAGTCATCAACGAGCAGTCGCGCGCCGCCATGCGCAATGCCCTCAAGCGCATCCAGAACGGCGACTACGCCAAGATGTTCATCCAGGAAGGCCGCCTGAACTACCCCAGCATGACGGCCCGCCGCCGCAACACGGCCGACCACAGCATCGAAGTGGTGGGTGCCCAGCTGCGCGCCATGATGCCCTGGATCGCCAAGAACAAGCTGGTCGACCAGACCCGCAACTGAGCTCGGCGCTCGCACCCTGCAAAGGCCACTTCGGTGGCTTTTGCCTTTTCTGGATCGGGGTGGTCGGTCGCGGCTACACTGCGATGCTCCGGCAGGGATATGCCTGCTACTGTTTTCATAGCTACTTGCGCATGATGGACATGCGCTGGAGACCAATTTGATGCATGACGGCGAAGAATCGGCCGCCGAAGAAGGCGTGGTGGTGCGCAAGCGACGCAAGGGCATCTACATCCTGCCCAACCTGTTCACGCTGGCGGCGTTGTTCGGCGGTTTCTACGCCATCGTCATGGCCATGAACGGGCGCTTCGACATGGCGGCCATTGGCGTGTTCTGCGCCATGGTGCTTGACAGCCTGGATGGCCGCGTGGCCCGCATGACCAACACGCAAAGCGCGTTCGGCGAGCAGATGGATTCGCTCTCGGACATGGTGTCGTTCGGCGCGGCGCCCGCGCTCATCGCCTATGTCTGGGCGCTCAGCGGCCTGGGGCGCTGGGGTTGGATCGCCGCCTTTGTCTATTGCGCTTGCGCGGCGCTGCGTTTGGCGCGCTTCAACGTCAATACCGGCGTGGTGGACAAACGCTACTTCCAGGGCCTGCCGTCGCCCGCCGCAGCGGCGCTGGTGGCGGGTTTTATCTGGCTGATGACGGAACTCGGCGTGCAGCGTGGCCAGGATCATTGGCTGACCTGGACCCAGGTCACCTGGATCATGTTCGGCTTCACGCTCTATGCGGGCCTGACCATGGTGACCAACGTGCCGTTCTACAGCTTCAAGGACGTGCAGATGAAAAAGAGCGTGCCGTTCGCGGTCATCGTGCTGATCGCGCTGGGCATCGCCGTCATCAATATCCATCCGCCCATCGTCCTGTTCGGTGTGTTCGTGATGTACGGGCTCAGCGGCTACGTGGTCTATGCCTGGCGCAAGTCGCGCGGACAGCACACCAGCGTCATCAGCACCTCCACCGACGAACCCGACGAGCGCGGCCTGCACAAGTGAGCAGGCCCTGGCTGCAGAACCCCGGGATTTGTGCTACATTGCTCTGCATGAAATCGTTTGCACTGGCCCTACTGCTATCCTCCTACGGGCGGAGACAGTAACGCGCGCGCGCACACTTTTTCCACACAGGCCCGTCTGCTCTCGCAACGGGCCTTTTGTTTTGGGCGCCAGGGATTGCCGTTGCGGGCCACCCCCACCACCAGGAACCAGGAGAAACCACATGGCTGACAAATTGATCATTTTCGACACCACCTTGCGCGACGGCGAGCAGTCGCCCGGTGCCTCGATGACGCGTGACGAGAAACTGCGCATCGCACGCCAGTTGGAGCGACTGAAGGTCGATGTGATCGAGGCGGGGTTTGCTGCCAGCTCCAACGGTGACTTCGAGGCGGTGCAGTTGATTGCCAACCACATCAAGGATTCGACGATCTGCTCGCTTTCGCGTGCCAACGACCGGGACATCGCCCGTGCCGCCGAAGCCCTCAAGGGTGCCAACCGCGCCCGCATCCACACCTTCATCGCCACCAGCCCGCTGCATATGGAGAAGAAGCTCCGCATGACGCCCGAACAGGTGCTGGAGCAGGCCAAGCAATCGGTGCGCTTCGCGCGCAACCTGGTGGGCGACATCGAGTTCAGCCCCGAGGATGGCTATCGCAGCGAGGTGGATTTCCTCTGCCGTGTGATCGAGGCGGTGATCGCCGAGGGCGCCACCACCATCAACGTGCCCGACACCGTGGGTTACGCCGTCCCCGAGCTCTATGGCAACTTCATCAAGACGCTGCGCGAGCGCGTTCCCAACAGTGACAAGGCCATCTGGTCCGTGCATTGCCACAACGACCTGGGCATGGCCGTGGCCAATTCGCTGGCGGGCGTGAAGATCGGCGGCGCGCGCCAGGTGGAGTGCACCATCAACGGTCTGGGCGAGCGCGCGGGCAATTGCTCGCTCGAAGAAGTGGTCATGGCGGTGAAGACGCGCAAGGACTATTTCGGCCTGGAAGTCGGCATCGACACCCAGCACATCGTGGCCGCCAGCCGTATGGTGAGCCAGACCACGGGCTTCGTGGTGCAGCCCAACAAGGCGGTGGTGGGGGCGAACGCCTTTGCCCACGCCAGCGGCATTCACCAGGATGGTGTGCTCAAGGCGCGCGATACCTACGAAATCATGCGCGCTGAGGATGTGGGCTGGAGCGCCAACAAGATCGTGCTGGGCAAGCTCAGCGGCCGCAATGCCTTCAAGCAGCGCTTGCAGGAACTGGGTGTTCAGCTCGACAGCGAGACGGAGATCAATGCGGCCTTTGCGCGCTTCAAGGAACTGGCGGACCGCAAGAGCGAGATCTTTGACGAGGACATCCTGGCGTTGGTGAGCGATGACAACCTGCATGGCGAATCCGAGCAATACGGCTTTGTCTCTCTGGCGCAACACAGTGAAACGGGCGAGCTCCCCCATGCACGCATCGTTTTCACCGTCGATGGCAAGGAAGTCAGAGCCGAATCGGACGGCAACGGGCCGGTGGACGCTTCGCTCAAGGCGATTGAATCGCATGTCAACAGCGGCGCCGAAATGGTGCTGTATTCGGTGAACGCCATCAGCGGCTCTACGGAAAGTCAGGGTGAAGTCACCGTGCGCCTGCAAAACAGCGGGCGAGTCGTCAACGGTGTGGGCGCCGACCCTGACATCGTGGTGGCATCGGCCAAGGCGTACCTGCATGCGCTGAACAAGCTGCAAAGCAAGGCCGACCGGGTGGCTGCCCAAGGTTGAGTGCATACATTGAGCCTTGGTCAAGAGCTCAATTAGTTGATTCAAATGATTCTGCAAGGTATTGATCTTGCAGGATCATTTTGATGACATTACACTGTGACACAGTTGTTGTGTCGCCGGGAGTCATATGTTGCAGCAGTCTTTGTCGATGGCATCCGTGCGTGGCTGGGCGCGTGGTTTGGTGGTGGTATTGCTCGGTGCGACGCTGGCCGTTGCGGGAGCCCAGGCTGCCCAGCGCAGTGCGCAACCAGAGAAGAAAACCAAGGTCGTGGCCAAACGCGCCAATGCCAAGGCGTCGGCGCAAGCGCCACGGAAAGTCGCAAAGCCATCCAAGGCAGTGCGGTTGGCAGCCGTTTCCTCGCGCGAACCCGTGCGTGCCGTTGCTCATCGGCCTTCGCATGGTGAGTTGGCGGGGCTGCGCAATCACAGTGACCCGTTGGAGCTGAAGTCCAGCGTGGCCTTGGTGGTGGATCAGGACACCCATGAGGTGCTGCTGAGCAAAAATGACCTCGCAGTGCTTCCGATTGCATCACTCACCAAGCTGATGACGGGTCTGGTGGTCAGTCAGGCACAGTTGGATCTGAACGAACCCATCACCATCACCGAAGAGGACATTGACACCGAGAAGGGCAGCCGTTCGCGCCTCGGCGTGGGGACAACCCTGACCCGAGGAGAGATGCTGCACTTGGCCTTGATGTCGAGTGAAAACCGTGCAGCCCATGCCTTGGGCCGAACCTATCCCGGCGGGTTGAAGGTGTTTGTCGAGCAGATGAATGTGAAAGCCAAGCTGCTGGGGATGACTGACACACGGTATGTGGAGCCTACGGGGCTGTCGAGCAAGAACCAGTCCAGTGCGCGTGATCTTGCCGTGCTGGTGAATGTGGCGCACATGGATCCGTTGTTGCGTGACTACTCCACGTCGCCAGGCTACGAGGTGGATTTGGGCCGCAAGACCCTGCAATACAACAACACCAATCTGCTGGTGAAGAACCCCTCGTGGGATATTGGGCTGCAAAAAACCGGCTATATCGCCGAGGCGGGGCGTTGCTTGGTGATGCAAACCCAGATTGCGGGGCGCAAGCTCATCATGGTGTTTCTGGATTCTGCGGGCAAGCTCAGCCGTATCGGAGATGCCCAGCGTGTTCGCCAGTGGCTTGAGACCAATGCCTCGTTTCGCTCCTCGGTTTCGGGGAGCTCGCCAGCACCGGTTGGAAGCAACAGCTGAGTAGCGGTGCCGCCGGGCGCTCGCCCGGAAGCTTGGTTCAACGAACCGGCAGCGAGAAGGTGCCGTGTGGTGCGCTGTGAGAAAAACCACTGAAGCCCAGCGCCGTGGAGATGTCCAGTGCCGTGGCTTGGAGTTTTGCGGTCCAGCTTTCATCGATACGGTCAGCTGGTGCTGAAATCGACAAACCTGCCACCAGTCTGCCCTGGTCGTCGTACACGCCAGCGGCGATGCAGCGCACACCAAGTTCCAGTTCTTCGTTGTCGCGTGCAATGCCCGATTGGCGAGATTTTGCCAACTCTCGCTCCAGCGTGGCCAGCTGGGTGATGCTGTTGCGCGTCTGTCCAGGCAACCCGGTACGCAGAGCGTAGGCTCGTACCCGCTGAGGGTCGTCGGCGGCCAGAAACAGCTTGCCGGTAGAGGTCAGGTGCAGCGGTGCGCGGCCACCGATGGCGCGTACCACCTGCATTCCGGATCGTTCGCTGTAGGCGCGTTCCACATAGATGATTTCGTCGCCTTGGCGCATGCTCAGATTGACGGGTTGCTGTATCTGACGGTGCAACTCACGCATGGGAGCCAGGGCGGCGTCGCGAATGCTGAGCCGCGCCTTCACCAGATTGCCCAATTCCAGTAGTCGCATGCCCAGTCGATAGGTTCCGGATTCAGGCCGGTCCACAAATCGACCTATCGTCAGATCGTTCAGGATGCGGTGTGCTGTGGATGGGTGCAGCCCCGTTCTTTCGCTGATTTCCTTGAGCGATATGGCTTCTTCACGTGAGGCCAAAACGTCAATGAGGGTGAACATGCGTTCCAGCACCTGCACACTGGGTTTGGACGGTAGGTCTGGATCGATTCGTTTCATGTCTGAACGCGGTGTGGCAACGTTTGATTTTATCTTGTGAAATGAGATGGCGTGGTGTCAGGCCGATGGGTTTTGCCATTGGCCATCGACAAGAATCTCGTGCGGATGGAAGCGTGCCTTGTAGTCCATCTTGGGGCTGTTCCTGATCCAGTACCCCAGATACACATAAGGCAGCCCTAAACTCTTCGCCTGCTCAATCTGCCACAGGATGTTGTAGGTGCCGTAGCAGGCTTTGGGGTCTGGCTCGTAGAAGGTATAGACCGCGGACAGGCCATCATCAAGCACATCAAGAATGGACACCATGCGCAGGGCGCCAGGTGAGCCATCGGGCCTGGGGTCTCGGAATTCGACCAGCCTGGAGCGCACCCGGCTCTGGAGCAAAAATTGGGCGTACTGGTCCACGCTGTCGTGGTCCATGCCGCCGCCTGGGTGGCGGCCATTTTGGTATCGCAGATACAGTTCGTAGTGCTCCGGGTCAAATCCTGGCGCAACAATCCGTGCCTGAAGCCTTGCATGTTGCTTGAATGCTCGGCGCTGGCTGCGGTTGGGTTGAAAGCTCTGCGTGATGACGCGCAGTGCAATGCAGGCCTGGCAGCCATCGCAATAGGGGCGGTAAGTGAACATGCCACTGCGACGAAAGCCTTGCTTGACCAGGCGGGAGTAGGTTTCGTTGCCAACCAAGTGGCTGGGGGTGGCGACCTGCGATCTCGCCATTTGCCCAGGAAGGTAACTGCATGCGTAGGGCGCTGTGGCGTAAAACTGCAGTGTCTGGAACGGATACTCGTTGAGCTGTGTCATGCCGACTGGGGAGGGCGGGAGAGAAGCCAGTCCCAGTATAGGTGCTCGAAGTGCCAATGCAGGGGTGCTTGGTTGCGGGCCAGTGCCACCTTGCCCACAAAGGTGGTCCGATCTATTTCCTGTGCTCCCAGTGAGGCCAGATGTGCCGTGTTTTGTTGGCAGTCTACCCAGCCAGCGCCTTGTGCTCCACACAACGCCACAAGTGCTGCCAAGGCAATCTTGGATGCGTCAGTGCGGCGTGCGAACATGGATTCGCCAAACACTGCCTTGCCTATGGAAACGCAGTACAGCCCGCCGGCAAGTTCGCCATCCATCCAGGTTTCGATGCAGTGGGCATGTCCCGCGCCATGCAGTGCTGTGTAGGCATCGACCATGGAGGGGACGATCCAGGTGCCATTTTGGCCTTCGCGGGAGGTTGTGGCGCATGCGATGATCACGCGTTGAAACCCATGGTCGACGCGGATTTCGCACCGTGGATCTGCCCGAAAGCGTTGCAGCGTTTTTCGCAAGGATCGGTGGAGCCGAAACCGATGGATATCCAACACCATGCGGGGATTGGGCGCCCACCACAACACGGGCTGGCCCTGGCTGAACCAGGGAAAAATGCCATGGGAGTAGGCTTCCAGCAGTCGGGTCACCGACAGATCGGCGCCTGCTGCCAGCAGGCCAGGGGCAGGTGAGTCGTCCGCCCAAGCGCTGTCGACGTTGGGCAGTGCATCGGAAGTGTCGAGCCAAGGTAAAGGCAGATTCATGGGCGATGGCGAAGCAATGTTGGGGATACTACGCCATCGGTGCCCAACGAAAAAACCACCCAGGTCTTATAACTCTGGGTGGTTTGTTTGGCTCCCCGACCTGGGCTCGAACCAGGGACCTACGGATTAACAGTCCGGCGCTCTACCGACTGAGCTATCGGGGAATATCGGCATGAATTTTTTGGCTCCTCGACCTGGGCTCGAACCAGGGACCTACGGATTAACAGTCCGGCGCTCTACCGACTGAGCTATCGAGGAACAAGCCTCACATTATATACACAAAAATCACCAAAAAACCGATGGAACGGTTTCCTTTAGATCATCAGCCTGGCTCTGGGCGCAGCCAGAGCCAGATGAGCACGCAGGCCATGAAGCTGGTAGCCATGATGGCAACCCAGAGCTTGCTGCTTGTCCAGAACAGGATGACTGCACAGACAGTCATCAGAATGGTGGCGTTCCACTTGGACCGGCGCCCCACACGGCCACCATTGGCCCAGTCGCGCAGCATGATGCCAAACAGTGGGTGATACCACAGCCATTCATGCAGCTTGGGCGAACTGCGTGCGGCGGCCCATGCCGCCATCAGGATGAACACGGTGGTCGGCAGGCCTGGTAAAAACACGCCCACCACACCCAAACCCAGGCAAAGTATGGCGAACGCCAGCAAAGCCCAACGCATGGGTTTGGGAAGCGGTGGATGCTCGGGAGGCGGCATCACCTTGGGTGGGCTGGGCTGGCCAGGGGTGGAATCCATCAGGGAGGGGAGGGCATTCGCTCAGGCGCCCATTGTGCCTGTGTGCACGACGATTGAACTTGCATTGACCTTCGGGCAAAGCGGTTTTGCACAATGTCCCACTGAAGCCGATACTGACGAAAAAAAGGTACAGTCCGCCGAAACGAAAACGAGCCAATGACCATTCATTCCATTCTCAAGATGGGCGATGCGAGATTGCTGTGCGTGGCACGCCCGGTACAGGTCTTCGATACACCCGAGTTGCGCCAGTTGGTGCAGGACATGTACGACACCATGCACCACGCCAGTGGTGCAGGCTTGTCTGCCCCACAGATAGGGGTTGACTTGCAGGTCGTTATTTTTGGTTCGGACAAGCCCAATCCCAGGTATCCCCAGCGGCCCATGGTTCCGCCGACTGTTTTGATCAACCCTGTGGTAGTGCCCATGGGGAGTGACACTGAAATGGACTGGGAGGGTTGCCTTTCGCTGCCCGGCTTGCGGGGGAAGGTGCCGCGGTGGAAGCGCATCCAGTACTCAGGCTTCGATTTGCAAGGCCACCCCATTGCGCGTGAGGCCGAAGGCTTTCATGCCAGGGTCGTGCAGCATGAATGCGACCACCTGTTCGGCTTTCTCTATCCGATGCGCATGCAAGACTTCACGCAGTTTGGGTTCACTGAGGTGCTGTTCCCGGAAATGGCGTCCGTTCAGGACGACTGATCTTGCAGTTCTTTCCACTCCTGCGCACTGTAGGCGCGGGAGCCGGTGACAAAGCTGACCCCTTCCGGGCCTTCGAGTGAGAAGCTTGCGCCGCTGCCCTGGGTGACGTCGATGACCAGTTGGCGCTGCTTCAGATGCTCCCACTGGCTTTCGCTCACATAAAAAGGACAGCCGCCAATCGTTCCGATGAGCAAGTCATAGCGGCCGGGCGAGAGCTCGCCTTCCAGGTAGCACATGGGGCTGCTGCCATCGCAGCAACCGTGCGATTGGTAAAACATCAGCGGCGCTCCGTGCTGATCTCTGAGCTTTTCAATCAAGGCCAGGGCTTGCGGGGTAGCAACAACGCGTTCGACCATCCTGGTGCTCCTTTGAAAAAAATGGGGCGATCCGCAGACCGCCCCATGAGAACATGGCTAATCGATAGTCCTCAGAAGAAGCCCAGAGCCTTGGGGCTGTAGCTCACCAGCAGGTTCTTGGTCTGCTGGTAGTGGTTCAGCATGACCTTGTGCGTTTCGCGACCGATGCCCGACTCTTTGTATCCCCCGAAGGCAGCGTGCGCCGGGTAGGCGTGGTAGCAGTTGGTCCACACACGGCCCGCCTGGATGCCACGACCCATGCGATAGGCGCGGCTGCCGTCACGCGACCACACGCCTGCGCCCAGACCGTACAAGGTGTCGTTGGCAATGGCCAGGGCTTCGGCTTCGTCCTTGAAGGTGGTCACGGCCAGCACGGGGCCGAAGATCTCTTCCTGGAAGATGCGCATCTTGTTGTGGCCCTTGAACAGGGTAGGCTCGATGTAATAGCCGCCCGCCAGGTCGCCTGGCAGTTGAGCACGCTTGCCGCCCGTGAGCACCTGTGCGCCTTCTTCCTTGCCCAGGCTCAGGTAGCTTTCGATCTTCTTCATTTGCTCGACCGAGGCTTGTGCGCCCATCATGCTGTCGGTGTCCAGTGGGCTGCCTTGCTTGATGGCGCGTACGCGCGCCAGGGCGCGGTCCATGAACTTGTCGTAAATCGACTCTTGGATGAGCGCGCGCGAGGGGCAGGTGCAGACCTCGCCCTGGTTGAAGGCGAACAACACCAAGCCTTCTATGGCTTTGTCGAAGAATTCGTCATCGGCATCGGCCACATCGGCAAAGAAGATGTTGGGCGACTTGCCACCCAGTTCCAGCGTGGCCGGAATCAGGTTGTTGGCGGCAGCCTGGGCAATCACCTTGCCGGTGGCGGTGGAGCCGGTGAAGGCGATCTTGGCGATACGGCGGCTCGAAGCCAGCGGCATGCCTGCCTCACGGCCATAGCCGTTGACGATGTTGACAACACCGGCAGGCAGCAGGTCGGCGATCAATTCGATGAGCACCAGGATCGAGATGGGCGTGGACTCGGCCGGCTTGAGCACGACGCAGTTACCTGCGGCCAGCGCAGGCGCCAGCTTCCAGGCTGCCATCAGGATGGGAAAGTTCCACGGAATGATCTGCCCGACCACACCCAGAGGCTCGTGAAAGTGGTAAGCCACCGTGTCGGCATCGATCTCGCTCAGGCTGCCTTCCTGTGAGCGCAGGCAACCTGCGAAGTAACGGAAGTGGTCCACGGTGAGTGGGATGTCGGCGTTCAGCGTCTCGCGGATGGCCTTGCCGTTGTCCACGGTTTCTGCATAGGCCAGTTTTTCCAGGTTTTGCTCGATGCGATCGGCAATCTTGAGCAGCAGGTTGGCGCGGTCGGCTGCCGGAGTGCGCCCCCATTGCGGCGCGGCTGCGTGGGCGGCGTCCAGGGCCAGCTCAATATCCTCGGCCGTGGAGCGTGCAGCCTGGGTGTATGCCTTGCCGGTGATGGGGGTGAGCACATCGAAATACGCTCCCTTGACCGGTGGGACGAACTTGCCACCGATGAAATTGTCGTAGCGGGCCTTGTATTGGACCTTGGCATCGGGGGAACCGGGGGGGGCGTACAGCATCGGAAGTCTCCTTGTGGATTGAATGAAAAATCAACCCGCCGCATTGTTTGCACGGCGTGTCGGTCTTCCATTGCAGGATGCGTGCCACCCCGTGTTGCCGTTTCTTGCACCCGAATCGGCGTTGCGGGCATGCCAAGGTGTTTCACCGGGCTGTGCCACTGTGTCGGCCTGTTGCGCACACTGTGCCAAAACGGCACAGTGCAACGGGTTTTCGCGCTGAAGTACACCAGCCGACTGGCGCACAATGGACACATCGCCTCCTTGCCATGGGGCGACGCCGGAGGCGGCGCACCCGCCCCGAGCACTGAACACAGGAGACAAATGGCCATGCCTTCCTCTGTCTACTCGGAACGTACGGTTCCAGCCGCATTGCGCCGCGCCCGCTGGCATTTGATGAGTGCTGGTGCCTTGCCACCGGATCTGATACCTGCAGAGCTGCAGCGCTCTTGGCTGCGCAGTTGGGATGCAGGGCTGCAGCCTTGCGGTCGCACACCAGGCGCACCGCATGCCTCTGGAGCGCAACTGGCCAGGGCCCTGGAGCAGCAGCGCGAACTGGTTGCCTACGCCCGGCCCGTGATGGAGTTTCTGCTGGAGCAGACCCGTGAAACCGACAGCATGGTGGTACTGGCCGGCACCGATGGAATGCTCCTGCATGCCTCAGGCGATCCCCAGTTCATGGGCCGTGCCGAGCGGGTGGCGTTGCGCCCCGGCGCCACCTGGAGCGAGCAGTATCGCGGCACCAATGCGATCGGCACGGCACTGACCGATGACCGTGCCCTTGTGGTGCACGCGCAGGAGCATTTTCTGGAGCGCAATGGGTTTTTGACCTGTGCAGCGGCTCCGATCCATGCCGCCGATGGCCGGTTGCTGGGGGTGCTTGATGTCTCTGGTGACCATCGGGGCTACCACCGGCACACCTTGGCTCTGGTGCGTTCGGCGGTGCGGATGATTGAGCACCGTTTGTTCGACACAAGGCACGACCCGCGCCACTGGAGCGGGCTGCGCCTGCGCCTGCATGCGCAGCCGGAGGGGCTGGGTACGGTCACCGAAGGTTTGTTGGCCGTGCGTGAAGATGGGCTGCTGGTGGGCGCCAGTGTCACGGCGCTTCAACTGCTGGGTTTGCAATGGAGCGACCTGGGTGCTGTGCGGATTGAGCAGGTGCTGGTGGAATCCATGCACCAGTTGCTGGAGTGGTGTCAGCGGTCACCGGCAGTGGCGCGGGTGGTGCATACCGTGGCGGGTCACACCTTGTGGGTCAAGACAGAAACCGGCCGCGTTCTCCAGGGATCATTCAGCATCTCGCAGGTGCACAAGGACACTGCGGCTGTGCCAGAGGATGCGTTGGCACGCATTGATACGGGTGACGCCACGCTGCGCTCTGCGATCGCCCGTGCCCGCAAGGTGGTAGACAAGCCCATCCCCTTGTTGTTGCAGGGTGAGTCGGGCGTGGGCAAAGAAGTCTTTGCGCGAGCGCTGCACCAGAGCGGGCCGCGCCAGCACAAGCCCTTTGTTGCCGTCAACTGCGCGGCTTTGCCGGAATCGCTGATAGAAGCGGAGCTGTTTGGCTACCAGTCCGGCGCTTTCACTGGCGCTCGGCGAGAGGGGGCGCCAGGGCGCGTCCGTGAGGCCGATGGCGGAACCTTGTTCTTGGATGAAATCGGTGACATGCCGCTGTCTCTGCAGGCGCGCTTGTTGCGTGTACTGCAAGACCGCGAGGTGACGCCCTTGGGGGGGGGCAAGCCCATAGCCGTCGATTTTGCGCTGGTCTGTGCAACCCACCGTCACCTTCCACGCGAGATCCAGGAGGGGCGTTTTCGCGAGGACCTGTACTACCGCCTCAACGGCCTGACACTGTGTCTGCCCGCACTGCGCGAGAGAACTGACTTCGATCACCTTCTCGACAGCCACTTGCAGAATCTCATGCCGCACAGGCCTTTGACCGTCGCCACGGAGTTGCGCCAGCGGTTGCGCTCGTACCCCTGGCCCGGCAACGTGCGCCAGTTGGCCAGCGCCTTGCGTACCGCGTGTGCATTGTTGGACGCACAGGAGAGCGTGATCGACTGGCACCACCTGCCCGACGACCTGGCACTGGACCTGCGCTCCCAGTCCACGGCGGGGCCGTCGGCATCTCAGGTCGAATTGCCCAGCGACCTGCGCACGCTCTCACACCAAAGCATTGCGCGGGCGCTGCAGTCGTGCGCCGGTAACCATTCGGAAGCCGCTCGCATACTGGGCATTGGCCGCAGCACTCTGTATCGCAAACTACGCGAGATGGGCATGGCCCACTGAAAACAGGTAAGGAAGCTGCTCGGCTTGGCCTTATGGGTTCTTCGGCGTGGCCAGATCCCAGCAGGCCATGAACAATGCTGCAATCACCGGTCCAATGACAAAACCATTGATGCCGAACAGCGTCATGCCGCCCAGCGTGGAAATCAGAACCACGTAATCGGGCATCTTGGTGTCCTTGCCCACGAGCAAGGGGCGCAGCAGGTTGTCCACCAGGCCGATCACCCCCACGCCAAAAGCGGTCAGCACGCCCGCCTGCCATAGCGCCCCCGTGGCCAAAAAATAGATGGCTACTGGCCCCCAGATCAGGCCTGCTCCCACGGCAGGCAAGAGAGAGAGGAAGGCCATCAGCACACCCCACAATACCGGTGCCTGGATGCCCAGCACCCAGAAGATGAATCCGCCCAGCATGCCCTGCGCTGCCGCCACCATCAGGTTGCCCTTGAGCGTGGCCCGGATCACCGTGATGAACTTGGCGCTGAGGTCGCGTTTGTGCTGCTCCTCCAGAGGAATGGCGCGGTGGATGCGTCTTCCCAGCGCAGGACCATCGCGCAGCAGGAAGAACAACAGATACATCATGACGCCAAAACCCACGGCGAATTGCAGGGTGTTCTGTCCGATGTTCAGGGCCTGGGTGGCAATCACTTGGCCTGCCTGCACCGAGAATGCCGACAGCTTGTGCTGTACCGCAGCCACACTGGTCAGTTCCAACCGGTCGAGCATGCTCACCAGCCAACTGGGCAGCGCCGCAATGACCTGTTCCAAGTAGGCGCCAAAGTTCAATTGGCCTGAACGTAGGCGCTCATAGATGTGTGTGGCTTCCTGGATCAGTGAAATTCCGATCAGGGTCAGTGGAAGAATCACGACCACCAGGCACAGCAGCAGCGTGGCCAGCGCCGCCCGGTTTGGCTTGCCAGGCATGCGCAGCAACATGCGCCGATGCAAGGGCATGAACAGGATGGCCAAGGCCACCCCCCAGAAAACCGCTTCGTAGTAAGGCCAAAGAATGGCTCCGAACGCCAGCGACACGGCGATCAGCAGAAGCACAAAAGTCTTGTTCTGCAGTGTGGGAGTGTTCATGGACAGCGCAGTCTGTTGAAACAATACGCGAATGTACGTTACCCCGGCGTCTGTGACCCGGCTCGGCGCGCGCGTGCTGTTACGCATGTCGCGATAGGAAAAAACCACAAGCGTCCTGGGGCGAACAGTGGCACAATCGCGTCCGTACTCGGCCCTTCCCCAGCCACAGTCGCATCCGCCAACCGGTTCAGCCGTGTCGCGGAAGGTTTTTTCAACCAGCTAATGTCTCCCCCAGGGAGACGGAGGTCAGCGGAACATGAGCGATACGACATCCGTCTATCAAGCCTACCAAGGCAATACCTACCTCTTCGGCGGCAACGCGCCCTATGTCGAAGAGATGTACGAAAACTATCTGGCCAATCCAGGCAGCGTGCCTGACACTTGGCGCGAGTACTTCGATGCACTGCAGCATGTGCCTGCCGTCGATGGCACCAATGCCCGTGACGTGCCCCACATGCCCGTCATCAATGCCTTTGCCGAGCGTGCCAAGGCCGGTGGAACCAAGGTGGTGGTGGCCAGCGAAGACGCTGAGATGGGTCGCAAGCGCACAGCCGTTCAGCAGCTGATTGCCGCTTACCGCAACGTAGGCCAGCGCTGGGCCGATCTGGACCCCCTCAAGCGCACCGAGCGCCCCGCGATTCCCGAACTGGAGCCTTCGTTCTACGGCTTCAGCGATGCCGACCAGGAAACGGTGTTCGACACGAGCAACACCTTTTTTGGCAAGGACAAGATGCCGCTGCGCGAACTCATCAACGCGCTGCACGAAACCTACTGCGGCACCCTGGGTGCCGAGTTCATGTACACCTCCGACCAGGCGGAAAAGCGCTGGTGGCAGCAAAAACTGGAGTCCATCCGCAGCAAGCCCCAATTCAGCGCCGAGAAGAAAAAGCAGATCCTCGATCGCCTGACCGCCGCAGAAGGCCTGGAACGCTTCCTGCACACCAAGTATGTGGGTCAGAAGCGCTTTTCGCTCGAAGGTGGCGAGAGCTTCATCGCCGCCATGGACGAGCTGATCCGGCAGGCTGGCGCCAAGGGCGTGCAGGAAATCGTGATCGGCATGGCCCACCGTGGCCGCCTGAACGTGCTGGTCAACACCCTGGGCAAGATGCCTGCGGATCTGTTTGCCGAGTTCGACCACACAGCCCCTGAAGACCTGCCCGCAGGTGACGTGAAATACCACCAGGGCTTCAGCTCCGACGTTTCCACCCCTGGCGGCCCGGTGCACCTGAGTCTGGCGTTCAACCCCTCCCACCTGGAAATCGTCAACCCCGTGGTCGAAGGATCCGCTCGCGCCCGCATGGACCGCCGTGGCGACACCCTGGGTGGCCAGGTGCTGCCTGTGCTGGTGCACGGCGACGCCGCCTTTGGCGGCCAGGGTGTCAACCAGGAAACCCTTTGCCTGGCGCAGACCCGTGGCTACACCACTGGCGGTACGGTGCATCTGATCATCAACAACCAGATCGGTTTCACCACCTCCGACCCGCGCGACATGCGCTCCAGCACCTTCTGTACCGACATCGTCAAGATGGTCGAGTCCCCGGTGCTGCATGTCAATGGCGATGATCCTGAAGCCGTGGTGCTGGCTGCCCAGCTGGCCCTGGAATACCGCATGGAGTTCCGCCAGGATGTGGTGGTGGACATCACTTGCTTCCGCAAGTTGGGCCACAACGAACAGGATACGCCTGCGCTGACCCAGCCCCTGATGTACAAGAAGATTGCGGCCCACCCCGGAACGCGCAAGCTCTATGGCGACAAGCTGATCACGCAGGGCGTGCTGTCCGCCGAAGGTCCTGACGAAATGGTCAAGGCCTACCGCGCTGCCATGGACGCGGGCAAGCACACGGTCGATCCGGTGCTGACCAACTTCAAGAGCAAGTATGCCGTGGACTGGAGTCCGTTCCTGGGCAAGAAGTGGACCGACGCTGGCGATACCGCAATTCCCCTGACCGAGTGGAAGCGCCTGGCGGAAAAGCTCACCGCGCTGCCCGACACCGTGACCCCGCACCAATTGGTGAAAAAGGTCTATGACGACCGCGCCGCCATGGGCCGGGGAGAGATCCCCGTGGACTGGGGCATGGGTGAGCACATGGCTTTTGCCTCCCTGGTGGCCAGTGGCTACCCCGTGCGCCTGTCGGGCGAGGACTGCGGTCGTGGCACCTTCACGCACCGCCACGCAGTGATCCACGATCAGAAGCGCGAAAAGTGGGACACCGGCACCTACGTGCCCCTGCAGAACGTGGCCGACAATCAGGCTCCGTTCGTCGTGATCGACTCCATTCTGTCCGAAGAGGCGGTGTTGGGCTTTGAATACGGCTATGCCTCCAACGACCCCAACACGCTGGTGATCTGGGAAGCCCAGTTCGGCGACTTCGCCAACGGTGCGCAGGTGGTGATCGACCAGTTCATTGCCTCGGGCGAGGTCAAGTGGGGCCGTGTCAACGGCATCACGCTGATGCTGCCGCACGGATATGAAGGCCAGGGCCCCGAGCACAGTTCGGCGCGTGTGGAGCGCTTCATGCAGCTGGCTGCAGACACCAACATGCAGATCGTGCAGCCCACCACCGCCAGCCAGATCTTCCATGTGCTGCGTCGCCAGATGGTGCGCAACCTGCGCAAGCCCCTGGTCATCTTCACGCCCAAGAGCCTGCTGCGCAACAAGGACGCTACTTCTCCGCTGTCCGAATTCACCAAGGGCGCTTTCCAGACCGTCATTCCCGAGACCAACGAAGACGTGACCAAGAAGGCCGACAAGGTCAAGCGCGTGATCGCCTGTTCGGGCAAGGTGTACTACGACCTGGTGAAGAAGCGCGCCGAGAAGGAAGCCTCCGATGTGGCCATTGTCCGCATCGAGCAGCTCTACCCCTTCCCGCACAAGGCCTTTGCCGCCGAGCTGAAGAAGTACCCCAACGCCACGGACATCGTGTGGTGCCAGGACGAACCGCAGAACCAGGGCGCCTGGTTCTTCATCCAGCACAACATCCACGAGAACATGCTCGATGGGCAGAAGCTGGGTTACTCGGGCCGCGCGGCCTCCGCGTCGCCCGCCGTGGGCTACTCGCACCTGCACCAGGAACAGCAAAAGGCGCTGGTTGACGGTGCCTTTGCCAAGCTCAAGGGTTTTGTCCTGACCAAGTAAGGCCGGAAACCCCTCACTCAGTACAAAACACCTTTCTGGAAAGAATTCAAAATGGCTATCGTAGAAGTCAAAGTCCCCCAGTTGTCCGAGTCCGTGGCCGAAGCCACCATGCTCACCTGGAAGAAGAAGGCCGGTGAGGCCGTCAGCGCCGACGAAATCCTGATCGAGATTGAAACCGACAAAGTCGTGCTCGAAGTGCCTGCACCCGCAGCTGGCGTGCTGGCCGAGATCGTGGTCGGCGATGGTGGCACCGTGGTGGCCGAGCAGCTCATCGCCAAGATCGACACCGAGGGCAAGGCCGGTGCGCCAGCGCCTGCCGCTGCCGCCGCTGCTCCCGCAGTGGCAGCGGCTGCTGCGCCTGCACCCGCCGCTGCGGCGGCAGCGGGTGGCGCCAAGGGCGATGTGGCCATGCCGGCTGCCGCCAAGCTGCTGGCCGATAACAACCTGTCCGTCTCGGCCGTGGCCGGTACGGGCAAGGATGGCCGCGTGACCAAGGGTGATGTGCTGGCCGCTGTGGCGGGCGGTGCCAAGCCGGCCGCACCGGTTGCCGCCAGCGTGATTCCCACCGGCGTGCCCACCAAGGCACTGCCCCAGGTGGCCGCACCTGCCGCCCCCAACCTGGGCGACCGCCCCGAACAGCGTGTGCCCATGAGCCGCCTGCGTGCCCGCGTGGCCGAGCGCCTGTTGCAGTCGCAGTCCACCAATGCCATCCTGACCACGTTCAACGAAGTGAACATGGCCCCGGTGATGGAGATGCGCAAGAAGTTCCAGGACGCGTTCACCAAGGAACACGGCGTGAAGATCGGCTTCATGAGCTTCTTCGTCAAGGCTGCCGTGCACGCGCTGAAGAAGTTCCCGGTGCTCAACGCCTCGGTCGATGGCAACGATATCGTGTACCACGGCTACTTCGACATCGGTATCGCCGTGGGTTCGCCCCGTGGCCTGGTGGTGCCCATCCTGCGCAACGCCGACCAGATGAGCTTTGCCGACATCGAGAAGAAGATTGCCGAATTCGGCAAGAAGGCGGCTGAAGGCAAGCTGGGCATCGAAGAGATGACCGGCGGCACCTTCTCCATCTCCAACGGCGGCACCTTCGGCTCGATGATGTCCACCCCCATCATCAACCCGCCGCAGTCGGCCATCCTGGGCGTGCACGCCACCAAGGACCGCGCCGTGGTCGAGAACGGCCAGGTCGTGGTGCGCCCGATGAACTACCTGGCCATGTCGTACGACCACCGCATCATCGACGGCCGCGAAGCCGTGCTGGGCCTCGTGGCCATGAAGGACGCGCTGGAAGACCCGTCCCGCCTGCTGTTCGATCTGTAATTCGCAGCCAGGCGCAACAAACCCACCCTCGGCAACGCCCAGTGGTGGGTTTTTTCAACCTCATTTCAAGTATTCGCATCATGAGCAAACAATTCGACGTCATCGTCATCGGCGGCGGCCCCGGCGGCTACATCGGCGCGATCCGTGCCGCGCAACTGGGCTTCAACGTGGCCTGCATCGACGAGTGGAAGAACGCTGCGGGCGGCCCCGCCCCCGGCGGCACCTGCACCAACGTGGGCTGCATCCCCTCCAAGGCGCTGCTGCAGTCGTCCGAGCATTTCGAGCACGCCAACAAGCACTTCGCCGAGCACGGCATCAGCACCGGCAAGGTGACGATGGACGTGGCCAAGATGGTGGGCCGCAAGGACGCCGTGGTGAAGCAGAACAACGACGGCATCCTGTACCTGTTCAAGAAGAACAAGGTCAGCTTCTTCCATGGCCGTGGTTCGTTCGTGAAGGCCGTTCCACCCGGTGAGGGTGGAACCTCCGGTTCCACGGGCGGCTACGAGATCAAGGTCACGGGCGCCACCGAAGAGACCCTGGTGGGCAAGCAGGTCATCGTCGCCACGGGCTCCAACGCCCGCGCGCTGCCCGGCGTGGCGTTCGATGAGGAGAACATCCTGTCGAACGACGGTGCGCTGCGCATCGGCGCCGTGCCCAAGAAGCTTGGCGTGATCGGCTCGGGCGTGATCGGCCTGGAGATGGGCTCGGTCTGGCGCCGCCTGGGTGCCGAGGTGACCGTGCTCGAAGGCCTGCCCACCTTCCTGGGCGCGGTCGATGAGCAGATCGCCAAGGAAGCCAAGAAGGCCTTTGACAAGCAGGGTCTGAAGATCGAGCTGGGCGTGAAGATCGGCGACATCAAGACCGGCAAGAAGGGCGTGAGCGTGGCCTACACCAACGCCAAGGGCGAAGCCGTGGCGCTGGATGTGGACAAGCTCATCGTCTCCATCGGCCGCGTGCCCAACACCATCGGCCTGAACGCTGAAGGAGTGGGCCTGCAGCTCGACGAGCGCGGTGCCATCGTGGTGGACGGCGACTGCAAGACCAACCTGCCCGGCGTATGGGCCGTGGGCGACGTGGTGCGCGGCCCCATGCTGGCGCACAAGGCCGAGGAAGAGGGCGTTGCCGTGGCCGAGCGCATCGCCGGCCAGCACGGGCATGTCAACTTCAACACCATCCCCTGGGTCATCTACACCAGCCCCGAGATCGCCTGGGTGGGCCGCACCGAGCAGCAGCTCAAGGCGGACGGCGTGAAGTACAAGGCGGGTACGTTCCCCTTCCTGGCCAACGGCCGCGCGCGCGCGCTGGGCGACACCACCGGCATGGTCAAGTTCCTGGCCGATGCCGCCACGGACGAGATCCTGGGCGTGCACATCGTGGGCCCCATGGCCAGCGAGCTGATCGCCGAGGCCGTGGTGGCCATGGAGTTCAAGGCCAGCGCCGAAGACATCGCGCGCATCTGCCACGCCCACCCGTCCCTGAGCGAAGCGACCAAGGAAGCCGCGCTGGCGGTGGACAAACGCACCCTCAATTTCTGATTTGAGGAAAAAATGGCTGCTAGCGTCCGTAAATAGGGCGTTAGCAGCTATTGTTTTTATAGCATATGAGCCAGTTTTCCAGCGTCAAGGCCGCCTACCAGGCCGAATTGGAGGCCAAGGGTTTCAAAAGCGACCCGGCGCAACTGCGTGCCGTGGAGGCGCTGGACCGCTGCGCGCGTGAATGGGCCGCCTACAAGACACAGCGCTCGAACGCGCTCAAGAAGCTCATCAACCGGCCTGACATTCCGCGCGGCGTGTACATGTACGGCGGGGTGGGGCGCGGCAAGAGCTTCCTGATGGACTGCTTCTTCAACGCCGTGCCGCTCAAGCGCAAGGTGCGCCTGCATTTCCACGAATTCATGCGCGAAGTGCACCGCGAGTTGGCGGCGCTGCAGGGCACGCAGAACCCGCTGGACGTGCTGGGCCAGCGTATCGCCAAGCGCTACAAGCTCATCTGCTTCGATGAATTCCATGTGGCGGACATCACCGACGCCATGATCCTGCACCGCCTGCTGGCGGCTTTGTTCGACAACGGCGTGGGCTTTGTCACCACGTCCAATTTCGAGCCCGATGGCCTGTACCCCAACGGCCTGCACCGCGACCGCATCCTGCCCGCCATCGCGTTGCTCAAGCAGAAGCTTGAAGTCATCAACGTGGACAACGGCACCGACTACCGGCGACGCACGCTGGAGCAGGTCAAGCTCTACCACACGCCCCTGGGCCCCGAGGCCGATGCCGCGATGAACGAGGCTTTCGACCAACTGGCCGAGGTGCACGACGAAGACCCGGTGCTGCACATCGAGGCCCGCGAGATCCAGGCCCGGCGCAAGGCGGGCGGCGTGGTCTGGTTTGATTTCAAGACGCTGTGCGGCGGCCCGCGCTCGCAGAACGACTACCTGGAGATCGCCACGCAGTTCCACACGGTGCTGCTCTCCGATGTGCCCTATATGCCCGTGAGCATGGCTTCGCCCGCACGGCGCTTCACCTGGCTGGTGGACGTGCTGTACGACCGCCGCGTCAAGCTGATCCTGTCGGCGGCCGTGCCGCCCGAACAGCTCTACACCGAGGGTCCGCTGGCCCACGAATTCCCGCGCACGGTCTCGCGGCTCAACGAGATGCAGTCCAAGGAATTCCTGGCGTTGGAGCGCCGGGTGGTGGACACAGGGCTGACATGAGCAAATGGGGTTGGCTCGTCTGCTGCCTGGCCGTGCTTGCGCCATGGGCTGGGGTGAATGCGCAGGACCTGGCTGCTGACGCGGCTCAGGCAGAACGCGAGCGCAACGCCATCACGCAGCAGCAGGCGCAGGACGAAGGCCAGTGTCAGCAGCGCTTTGCGGTGGATGACTGCCTGCGTTCAGTGCGCAGGCAGGCGCGCGAACGCCTCCACAGCTTGCGCCAGCAGGAAGAGCGCCTGGATGAAGCCCAGCGGCAGGAACGTGCGCAGCGCCGATTGCGAGCCATCGAACTGCGCCAACAGGAGCATGCTGCCACCCAACCGCCGGTACCCACCCGCCAAGCGACCCCCAGGCAGCCCAAATCAGCGCCCGCACCTTCCGGCGATCCACGCGCCCATGCGCAACAACAACAGCGGGCGCAGGCAGAGAAGGCGCAGCGTCGCACTGCCCTGCAGGAGCAGGCGGCAGAACGCCGCCGTGCACGCCTGGAAAAGGAAGAAGTGGTCCGTCAGCGCAAGGCCCAGCGCGACGCTCGCCGGGCCGAGGAGGCGAACCGAGGTCGATCCCGCGCCGCAGCGCTGCCTGCGGCATCAGCGGCTCAGTAAACCTTGTCCTTGCGGGGGCGCAGGGTCAAACGGCTGCAGGTGGCTTGAAGAATGGGGCCGGCGCGAGGGGCTTTTTCTCTTCTACCAGTGCTTCGATCTTGACGATGGCCAGCGAGAGATTGTCCCCCGTGCCGCGAGCGCGGATACGCGCTTTCTCGATCAGGAATTCGGTCGCTTCGCGTGGTGTCAGCGATTCCACCACGGAAGCCAGTTCCGTGGGCGAGAAGTAGTGCCAGACCCCGTCGCTGCAGGTCAGCAGCACATCCCCCGGCATCAGCTGGTGGATCATGTGCGTGGTCATGGGCGGATCGCTCTCGGTGCCCAGGCAGCCCACCAGAATATTCGAGTGCGGGTGGGTATTGGCCTCCGCCTCGGTGATTTCGCCGCGGTCCACCAAGGCCTGCACGTAGGAGTGGTCGCTGGTGCGGTGCATCATGCGGCCATTCTGAAAGTGGTAGATGCGCGAGTCGCCCGCGTGGATCCAGTGGCAGTCGCCGCGGGGGTTGATCAGGAAGGCCGCAATGGTGCTGTGCGGCTCCTGTTCAGACGTGATGGCCGTGAGCCGGATGACGATGTGCGATTCCTGCACCAGGTTCTTGAGCATGGCCACAGGATCATCGGTTTCGGGCGAATAGCGGTCGAACAACTGGCGTGCGGTCAGCATGACCTGGTCGGATGCCTTGCGTCCACCGCTGCGACCACCCATGCCGTCGGCCAGCACGGCCAGCACGCAGCCGTTGTAGCGCGGGTGCGAGAGCAAAGCCACCTGGTCTTGCTGGTATTCGCGGTCACCCTTGTGGATGCCGGTGGAGGCACTGAGGCGAATCGGTCTGGACATGGCGTGGATTGTGGTGTGTGGCGGCCTGCCAAGCCCCAGAATAGGGCACAAGCTCGCTTATTATCGAACGCGCTGTGGCTTTTTCGCCATCGTACTGCGATTCTGTGTCCACACATCACCCCAGCCCTCTTGGTGCGCTGCCAGACGCAGTGCAGCAGTGCTTTGCCGATGGCGGCCCTTTGGCGCAAGCCTTGCCGGGTTTTCGCCAGCGCCCAGGCCAGACCGCCATGGCACTGGCTGTGGCCGACACGGTGGCCCATGGTGGGGCATTGGTGGTCGAGGCAGGTACGGGCGTCGGCAAGACCTATGCCTACTTGGTCCCAGCGCTGCTCAGTGGCGAGCGGGTGCTGATCTCTACCGCCACCAAGGCTTTGCAGGACCAGCTTTTCAACCGTGACCTGCCCCGCTTGGCCCAGGCGCTGGGTTTGCCGGTGCGCGCTGCATTGCTCAAGGGCCGCGCCAGCTACCTGTGTCTGCACCGCCTGGAGCAAAGCCGGCAGGATGCCTCTGCCTGCGATGCGAGCCTGACCCATGCACTGGCGCGGGTGGAAACCTGGGCCCAGACCACCCGCAGTGGCGACCTGGCAGAACTGCCGGGTCTGGACGAGCGGTCGGCCATTCTTCCTTGGGTGACCTCCACGCGTGACAACTGCCTGGGCAGCCACTGCCCGCAGTTCCGGCGTTGCCATGTATTCCAGGCGCGGCGTGAGGCCTTGGCGGCCGAAGTGGTGGTGGTCAACCACCATTTGTTTTTTGCCGACTGGGCGCTGCGTGAAACCGGCATGGCCGAGCTGCTGCCCGATGTCCGCGTGGTGGTGTTCGATGAGGCGCACCAGATCCAGGAGACCGGGGTGCAGTTTCTTGGTCAATCGCTGGGCAGCGCCCAGATGCTGGATTTGGCGCGTGACCTGCGCAGCGCAGGTATGCAGCGTGCGCGCGGCATGGCAGATTGGCAGGGTCTGCACCACGACCTGGAGCAGCTTGCGCGCCGCTTGCGCTTGGCGTGCGGCGCGTATCCCACGGGCACGCGGTTGAATTGGACGGAAGCTGTCCCGCAAGGCGTCACGTCTTCTGACTGGATCGAGGTGCTTGATGGCCTGAATCGGGTATGCGCCCAGGCCTGCGAATCGTTGGTTGCCGTGCTGGACATGGCGCCCGACTTTGTCCGACTGCACGAGCGAACCCTGGCCCTGCGCGCACAGGTGCAGCGCTTTGCCACGCCCACCCTGATCGAGGGGGTGCGCTGGGTGGAAGTGGGCCTGCAGGTTCGCCTGCTCGAGGCGCCGCTGGACCTGGCCCCGGTGGTGCAGGGGTGGATGCAGCTACCAAATGCCGCACAGACCCATCCGGGTGCCACACAGGCCGCCCCGACCAGGGCATGGGTCTTCACGTCCGCCACGTTGGGGACGGACGAGGCCCTGAGCTGGTTCACCGAGCCCCTGGGGCTGCACCAGGCGCGTACCTTGCGCGTGCCCAGTCCTTTTGATCTGGAGCGCCAGGCGGCGCTCTACGTTCCACGGGATTTGCCTCCGCCCACGGACGCTGCCCACAGCGCTGCCTTGGGCGAGTGGGTGGCTGAGGCGGCCTCACGCCTGCAAGGCCGAACGCTGGTACTCACCACCAGTCTGCGGGCGCTGCGTGTGCTGGGCGAGGCGCTGCGTGCCCGCTTGCCTGGGCTGCAGGTGTTGGTGCAGGGCGAGGGCACACGGCACAGCCTGATGGAGCGCTTTCGCCAAGGCAGTGCCCAGGGGGCGCCGGGCTGTGTGCTCGTGGCTTCGGTGTCGTTTTGGGAGGGGGTGGATGTGCCCGGCGATGCGTTGCAGCTGGTGGTCATCGACAAACTGCCGTTCCCGGTGCCGTCCGACCCCTTGGTGCAGGCGCACGCGCAGCGTTTGCAGCGGGCGGGCCGTAGCCCGTTCCGTGACCACGCCCTGCCCGAAGCGGCCGTGGCGCTCAAGCAGGGTGCGGGACGGCTGATCCGGCACGAAACCGATGAGGGAATTCTGGTGGTGGCCGATACCCGCCTGCTGGACCGTGGCTACGGCAAACGCCTGATGGCGGCCCTGCCGACTATGCGCAGGCTGGGGTCAGCAGAGGAATTTGACGACGCGCTGCAGGCGCTGATCACCAGAACTTCCACCATGGATCGCTCTTGCCCCTGAATCCGTTGGCGATAAAGCTGCTGTTGGGGTAGTTCTTGTCCAGCACGCGGCGCGTGTCGTCGCGCAACTGGGTCAAGCCCAGAGCGTCGTAGGACTGCACCAGGATGTACAGCGCTTCTTCATGGGCGGGTACGGCCTCGTAGTCGCTCAAGGCAGACTGCGCACGACCAATCGCCGCCACATAGGCGCCCCGCTGGAAGTAGTAGCGTGCCACATGCACCTCGTACTGCGCCAGCGAATTGATGATGTAGGTCATGCGCTGGCGGGCGTCCTGCGCATAACGCGAATCGGGGAAGCGTGCCACCAGCTCGCGGAAGGATTCGTAGGAGTCTTTGGCGGCTTTTTGGTCGCGCTCCGACAGATCCTGGCGCGACACCCAGGAAAACATGCCCAGGTTGTCATTGAAGTTGACCAGGCCCTTGAGGTACAGCGCGTAATCAATGGCTGGGCTGACCGGGTGCAGCTTCATGAAGCGGTCCAGCGTGGCAATGGCCTGGGGCTTTTCGTTCGCCTTGTACTGCGCGTAGGCCTTGTCGAGCTGTGCTTGTTGCGCCAGGGGCGTGCCCGCAGCGCGACCTTCGAGCTTTTCAAAAAGGGGTACCGCAGCGTCGTACCCGCCGCTGTTGAGCTCGTCGCGTGCCTCGGCGTAGATGCGGTCGGTCGTCCACCCTGCGGTTTTGTCTTCCGGGGTGCTGGAGCACCCGGTCGCCAGCAGACTGGCGGCCAACAGGGCCGTAACGATGGAAAAAGGGGCTCGCAACATGGCAGGCGGCTTTCTGACGGGAAGATGCACGGATTTGGCAGCGCCCAGGGCGCCGCAGCATGGCTGGTTAGCAGCGAAAGGATTGTAGCGACGGCCAGCGCCCCGCGTGGTGGTGCCGACCGAGGGGCGGGCGAGGGCTTTCTACAATGCAGCCATGTTTGTCCATTTGCGCCTGCACACCGAATTCTCCGTCGTGGACGGAACCAACCGGATCGATGAAGCGGTGGCCAGTGCCGCGGCCGATGGCCAGCCCGCGCTGGCCATTTCCGACCTCAACAACCTTTTTGGCGCCGTCAAGTTCTACAAGGCCGCGCGCGGCAAGGGCGTCAAGCCCATTCTGGGGGCCGAAATCGTGCTGGAAGGCGAGGGCAGTCACCCGCCTGCGCGCTTGGTGTTGCTGGTGCAGGGGAGCCAGGGCTACCTCAATCTTTCCGAATTGCTGGCCCGCGCCTGGACGCGCAATGCCGCCAAGGGCCAGGCCCTGTGCACCTGGGCCTGGTTGGAGGAACTCTCGCCCGGCCTGATTGCCCTTTCGGGCGCCCAGGCCGGGCCGGTGGGGCAGGCACTGATGCGGGGTGACGAGGCGGGCGCTGCCGATCTGGCGCTGCGGCTGGCGGGCGTGTTTCCGCACCGCTTTTACCTGGAGATCCAGCGCGCTGGCAGACCCGAGGACGAAACCCATGTGGCGGCCGCCGTGCCCCTGGCGGCACGCTTGAACCTGCCGGTGGTCGCCACCCACCCGGTGCAGTTTGCAACCGAGGAGGATTTTGAGGCGCATGAGGCGCGTGTCTGCATCGCCGAGGGCGAAATCCTGGCGAACCCGCGCCGGGTGCGGCGTTTTACGCGCGAGCAGTATTTCAAGAGCAGTGCGCAAATGCAGGCCTTGTTTGCCGATATTCCCTCGGCACTTGCCAACACGGTGGAAATTGCCAAGCGCTGCAATCTCACGCTGGTGCTGGGCAAGCCGCAGTTGCCCAATTTCCCCATTCCGGGGGGGATGACGATCGAGGAATTCTTCCGAAAGGTCTCGCACGACGGTCTGGAAGAACGACTGCTGCACCTGTATCCCGATGTTGCCGAGCGCGACCGTCAACGCCCGCGCTACGCGGAGCGGCTGGAGTTTGAGCTGGGCACCATCCTCAAGATGGGCTTCCCCGGCTACTTCCTCATCGTGGGTGACTTCATCCAGTGGGCCAAGAACAACGGCTGCCCCGTGGGGCCGGGGCGGGGTTCGGGAGCGGGCTCGCTGGTGGCGTATGCGCTCAAGATCACCGACCTCGATCCCTTGCAGTACAACCTGCTGTTCGAGCGCTTTCTGAATCCCGAGCGGGTTTCCATGCCCGACTTCGACATCGACTTCTGCCAGGCCAACCGCGACCGGGTGATCGATTACGTGAAGGAAAAATACGGCAAGGATGCCGTGAGCCAGATCGCCACCTTTGGCACCATGGCAGCCAAGGCCGCCATCCGCGACGTGGGCCGGGTGATGGACCTGAGCTACACGTTTTGTGATGGCATCTCCAAGCTGGTGCCCGCAAAACCCGGCCAGACCTACACCCTGGCCTATCCGCCCGAGCCCAAGAAGGAAGGTGACAAGAACAACTACGCGCTGGAACTGGAGCCCCTGTTGTACGAGCGCGTGCGCAAGGAAGAGGACGTGCGCACCGTCATCGAGATGGCGCAAAAGCTCGAAGGCATGACGCGCAACATCGGCATGCACGCGGGCGGCGTGCTGATTGCGCCGGGCAAGCTCACCGACTTTTGCCCGCTGTACCAGCAGCCGGGCAGCGAGTCGGCTGTCAGCCAGTACGACAAGGATGACGTGGAGGCGATCGGCCTGGTCAAGTTCGACTTTCTGGGCCTGGCCACGCTCACCATCCTGGAGATCGCCAAGGAATTCATCGTGCGTCGGCACAAGGGCCAGGAGCACTTTGCCTTCGAGAACATTCCACTGGACGACGGCCCAACCTACAGGCTTTTCTCCGAGGGCAAGACCGAAGCCGTGTTCCAGTTTGAAAGCCGGGGCATGCAGGGCATGCTCAAGGAAGCGCGCCCCAGTCGGCTGGAAGACCTGATTGCGCTGAACGCCCTGTACCGCCCCGGTCCCATGGACCTGATTCCCAGCTTTGTGGCGCGCAAGCATGGCAAGGAAGTGGTGGAGTACCCCCACCCGCTGGTGGAACCCGTGCTGGCCGAGACCTACGGCATCATGGTCTATCAGGAGCAGGTGATGCAGACCGCCCAGGTGCTGGGCGGTTACAGCCTGGGCGGCGCCGACATGCTGCGCCGTGCCATGGGCAAGAAAAAGGCCGAGGAGATGGCCGAGCACCGGGCCATCTTCCGCAAGGGTGCCGCAGAAAAAGGCATCAGCCAGGAGAAGGCCGACGAGGTGTTCGACCTGATGGAGAAGTTCGCGGGCTACGGCTTCAACAAGTCGCACGCCGCCGCGTACTCGCTGCTGGCCTACCACACCGGCTGGCTCAAGGTGCACTACACGGCCGAGTTCTTCTGCGCCAACATGACCGTGGAAATGGACGACACCGACAAGCTCAAGGTGTTGTACGAAGATGCCACCAAGCATTTCGGCATGCAGTTCGAGCCACCGGACATCAACCGGGGCAACTATCGCTTTGAGCCGGTGAGCGACATGGTGATTCGCTATGGTCTGGGCGCCGTCAAGGGCACGGGGCAGCAGGCCATCGAGGCGATCGTCGCTGCACGCGAAGGGCAGGGCGAGGGTCCCAGGGGCAGTGTCCGTGGCCCCTTCACCAGCCTGTTCGATTTCTGCGTGCGCGTGGACCGGGGCCGCATCAACAAGCGCACGGTCGATGCGTTGATCAAGGCGGGTGCGTTTGACGGCTTGCACCGCAACCGCGCAGCGCTTTCCGCGTCCATCGACCGCGCATTTGACTACGCTGCAGCCCAGCATTCCAACGCCAACCAGGGCGGGCTGTTCGACATGATGGGCGATGATGCCCAGGGCTCCAGCACGCAGGAACCCGAGCTTGCCGAAGTGCCGCCCTGGGGTGTGCGCGAGCAGCTCATGCAGGAAAAGACGGCGCTGGGCTTTTACCTGTCGGGCCATCTGTTCGATGAAGCGGCGCGGGAGTTGGCCAGCTTTGTGCGCATGCGGATTGCGGACCTGGTGGACACCCGTGAACCGCAAACCGTGGCGGGCATCGTGAGCGACTTTCGCGTGGTCAATGGCCAGCGGGGGCGCCAGGGCATATTTGTGCTGGAGGACGGTGCCTCGCGCGTCGAGGCTTCAGCCAGCGATGCTGTCGTGCAGGCGCACCGCGACCTGCTCAAGGACGATGAGCTGGTCATCGTGACCGGGCGCTTGCAGCCGGGACGCAATGGCTTTGAGGCCCGTTTCATCGTCCAGCAGGTGCACGACCTGGCCGGGGGGCGCTGCCGCTTTGGCAAATACCTGCGCGTGGCGGTGGGGCATCCGCCGCCTGACGTGGCGCGGTTGCTGCGTGAACATCCGCCGCGCAGGGAATCCACCGAGCACGGCGAGCTGCAGCATGGGCTGCGTGTGCGCCTGGGCGTGCGGTGCACGCAGGACGGCGACAGCGCCTGCGCCGAGCTGCAATTGGGCGAGGCCTTCCGCACCTACCCCACCGACGCTGCCCTGGCTGCCTGGCGCGCCCAGGCGGGTGGTGGTGACGTTACCGTGGTCTATGAATGACTGAACAGTGACCCGAGACCTTGAAATAGACCTGAATGGTCAAATTTCTTGACCCTGCAACTGTATTTTCTGCTCGCTAGAATGAAATCCATGGCTACCAAACCACCATCTCCCCCTCCCGGGCCGGTCGTCAAGCCGCCCGTGCCGGACGACGGCGGTTCGGTGGTGCTCGAACGGGTGCCGCAAAAGGTCAAACCCCCGCAGATGTACCAGGTGCTGATGCTCAACGACGACTACACCCCCATGGAGTTTGTCGTGGTGGTACTGCAGGAGTTTTTCCACAAAGACCGCGAAACCGCCACGCAGATCATGCTCAAGATCCACCTGGACGGCCGGGGTGTCTGCGGGGTGTACCCGCACGACATTGCGCTGACCAAGGTGCATCTGGTGCTGGATGCCGCCCACCAGGCGGGCCACCCCCTGCAATGCGTGTGCGAGCCGGTTGAATAAAGGCCTCCCCGCCCCGAACTACCCCCCTATCCCTGACCTGCAAGCACAAAGGAGTTCACATGATTGCCCAGGAACTGGAAGTCAGCTTGCACATGGCCTTCGTCGAGGCCCGCCAGCAGCGCCACGAGTTCATCACCGTGGAGCATCTGTTGCTTGCACTGCTCGATAACCCCAGCGCTGCCGAGGTGCTTCGCGCCTGCGCGGCCAACATTGAGGATTTGCGCACCTCGCTGGCCAACTTCATCAAGGACAACACCCCCCAGGTGTCTGGTACCGATGAGGTGGATACGCAGCCCACGCTGGGTTTCCAGCGCGTGATCCAGCGCGCCATCATGCACGTGCAGTCCACGGGCAATGGCAAGAAGGAAGTCACCGGCGCCAACGTGTTGGTGGCCATCTTTGGTGAAAAGGACTCCCATGCCGTGTACTACCTGCACCAGCAGGGCGTGACGCGGCTGGACGTGGTCAACTTCATCGCCCATGGCATCAAGAAGGGCGAGCCGCCCGAGCCCGCCAAGGGCACAGAAGGCCCGGCTGAAAGCGAGGAGTCTGGCGGTGGCGAGCGCAGCGAGAAGGCGTCGCCCCTGGAGCAGTTCACGCAAAACCTCAACCAGCTGGCCAAGGATGGAAAAATTGATCCGCTGATCGGCCGCCACTATGAGGTGGAGCGCACAATCCAGATCCTCTGCCGCCGCCGCAAGAACAACCCGTTGCTCGTGGGCGAGGCCGGCGTGGGCAAGACGGCCATCGCCGAGGGCCTGGCCTGGCGCATCACCCAGGGTGACGTGCCCGAGATCCTGGCCGAGGCCACCGTGTACTCGCTCGACATGGGCGCGCTGTTGGCGGGCACCAAGTACCGGGGCGATTTCGAGCAGCGCCTCAAGGGCGTGCTCAAAAGCCTGAAGGACAAGCCGCACGCCATCCTGTTCATCGACGAGATCCACACGCTCATCGGCGCGGGTGCGGCCTCGGGTGGCACGCTGGACGCCTCCAACCTGCTCAAGCCCGCGCTCAGCTCGGGCGCGCTCAAGTGCATCGGCGCCACCACGTTCACCGAGTACCGCGGCATTTTCGAGAAGGATGCCGCCCTGTCGCGGCGCTTCCAGAAGGTGGACGTGGTCGAGCCTACCGTGGCGGAAACGGTGGACATCCTCAAGGGCCTCAAGAGCCGCTTTGAGGAACATCACAGCGTGAAGTACGCCGCTGCCGCCCTGCAGGCTGCGGCGGAACTCAGCGCCAAGTACATCAACGACCGCCACCTTCCCGACAAGGCCATCGACGTGATCGACGAGGCCGGCGCCGCGCAGCGCATCCTGGTGGCGAGCAAGCGCAAGAAGACCATCGGCAAGGCCGAGATCGAGGAAATCGTTGCCAAGATTGCCCGCATCCCGCCCGCCAACGTCAGCAATGACGACCGCGGCAAGCTGCAGACGCTGGAACGCGACCTCAAAAGCGTGGTGTTCGGCCAGGACAAGGCGCTGGAGGTACTGGCGTCCAGCGTCAAGATGGCGCGCTCGGGCCTGGGCAAGGGCGACAAGCCCATCGGCTCCTTCCTGTTCAGCGGCCCCACGGGCGTGGGCAAGACCGAGGCTGCCAAGCAGTTGGCCTACATCATGGGCGTGGACCTGATCCGTTTCGATATGTCCGAGTACATGGAGCGTCATGCCGTGAGCCGCCTCATCGGCGCGCCTCCCGGCTACGTGGGCTTTGACCAGGGTGGCTTGCTGACCGAGGCCATCACCAAGAAGCCGCACTCCGTGCTGCTGCTCGATGAGATCGAGAAAGCGCATCCGGACATCTTCAACGTGCTGTTGCAGGTGATGGACCACGGCACGTTGACCGACAACAACGGGCGCAAGGCCGATTTCCGCAACGTCATCATCATCATGACGACGAACGCGGGCGCCGAGACAATGAACAAGGCCACCATTGGCTTTACCAACCCGCGCCAGGCAGGCGACGAAATGGGCGACATCAAGCGCCTGTTCACGCCCGAATTCCGCAACCGGCTGGATGCCATCGTGAGCTTCAAGCCGCTGGACGAACAGATCATCCTGCGCGTGGTGGACAAGTTCCTGCTGCAACTCGAAACGCAGCTCGCCGAAAAGAAGGTGGAAGTCACCTTCACCGACGCGCTGCGCAAGCACCTTGCCAAGAAGGGCTTCGACCCCCTGATGGGCGCACGTCCGATGCAGCGCCTGATTCAGGACACCATCCGCCGGGCGCTGGCCGACGAACTGCTGTTCGGTCGTCTGCAGGACGGTGGACGCCTGACGGTGGACATCACCCACCAAACAGACGACAAGGGAGCCGAAACCTCCGAGGTGCTCCTGGACATCCAGCCCCTGCCCAAGAAAGAGCGCGGCGCCACCAAGTCGGAACCAGCGGAGCCGGAGGAAGCCACGGCCGACTGAGGCATTCACGCACCGCGTGATGGGGCCCAGGGCAAGGGAGATTTCCCTCTGTCCTTGGCCCCATCAACAGTTTGTGACATGGGGGTATGTCCGGGGTGTGTACCATTCCGCCTGATTTGTGGCGTTTGCACGATTGCCAAGTACTGAGAATGACCCTACACCATCGCTCCCCTGATCGTTCTGGTTCCGCTCCCACCTTTCTTCCCACACGTCGCCACCTTGTGGCGGGCTTGAGCGCTCTGGCTACGGTGCCAGCGTGGGCGCAGTTCCGTGTGGAAGTCACGGGTGTAGGAATGACGCAGTTGCCCATTGCGATTGCCGCCTTCCGGGACGAAACCCAGTCTCCCCAAAAAATCTCTGCCATCGTGCAGGCGGATCTGGAGCGCAGTGGCCAGTTTCGTGGCATTGACACTGGCGGTGTTCGCCTGGATGAAGCCGCACGCCCCGACGTGGCTCTGTGGCGCCAGAAGGGTGCGGACTCGCTGGTGTCTGGCAGTGTGGTGCGCCTGGCCGATGGCCGCTACGACGTGCGTTTCCGGCTGTGGGACGTAGTGCGTGGCCAGGACCTGGGCGGACAGAGCTATGTCGTGGTGCAGGCCGATCTGCGGTTGGTGGCACACCGCATCGCGGACTATGTGTATGAAAAGCTCACAGGCGAGCGTGGTGTGTTTTCCACCCGCATTGCCTATGTCACCAAGGCTGGCAACCGCTTCAGCCTGTGGGTCGCCGATTCCGATGGTGAGAATGCCCAGGCAGCTCTATCCAGCCCCGAGTCCATCATCTCGCCTGCCTGGTCGCCTTCGGGTGGCCAACTGGCCTATGTGTCCTTTGAGTCGCGCAAGCCCGTGGTGTATGTGCACGACGTGGCCACCGGGCGCCGCCGCCTCGTGGCCAATTTCAAGGGTTCCAACAGTGCGCCTGCCTGGTCGCCCGATGGCCGCACGCTGGCCATCACACTGAGTCGCGATGGCAACTCGCAGCTCTACACCATGGACGCCAACGGCGGTGAACCGCGTCGTCTGACGCAAAGCAGTGGCATCGACACCGAGCCTGCCTTCTCGCCCGATGGCAAGCATGTGTACTTCGTCAGCGACCGTGGTGGAGCGCCCCAGATCTACAAGGTGCCCAGTAGCGGGGGAAGTGCTGAACGCGTGACGTTCAATGGCAGCTACAACATCTCGCCCGCCATCAGCCCCGATGGCCGTTGGCTGGCCTATATCTCGCGTGCCGGTGGTGCCTTCAAGCTGCAAGTGATGGAGTTGGCCACTGGCAATGTCACCGCCATCACCGACTCCTCAGCGGACGAGCGCCCCAGTTTTGCACCCAACAGCCGACTCATTGTCTATGCGACCCAGCAGCAGGGCCGTGAAGCGCTGATGACCACCACCCTGGATGGAAAAATCAAGGCCCGTTTGGCGGGGCAGGGTGGCGACATTCGCGAGCCGGACTGGGGTCCCTACCAGTTCCAGTGAATCCTTTTCTTTTTTGCTTTCAGGAGTTTTTCATGTTCAAGCGTATTCCCTTTGCCCTGGCTGTCCTCGCTCTTGTTGCCGGTTGCAGTTCCGGTGTCGATCTCGACAAGGTTCCTGTCGAAGACAAGAACGGTGCCCCTCTGTCCACGGGTGGTGCCAATGCGGGCAATGCCGGCCAGAGTGGTGTGCAGGGCGTGGACCTGTCCCAATCGGCCATCGACAAGGCTGGCCCCCAAGGCGTGGGCCGCGTGGTGTATTTCGACTACGACAGCTATGTGATCAAGCCCGAAGCACAATCGCTGATCGAAGCCCATGCGCGCTTCATCAAGGCAGGGGCTGCACGCAAGGCCGTGATTGAAGGCCACACTGACGAGCGCGGTGGCCGCGAGTACAACCTTGCACTGGGGCAGCGCCGCGCAGAAGCCGTGCGCCGCGCCCTGGGCCTGCTGGGCGTGTCCGACAACCAGATCGAAGCCGTGAGCTTTGGTGAAGAGAAGCCTGCCGTGCAAGGCTATGGCGAAGACGCCTATTCCAAGAACCGCCGCGCTGAAATCTCTTACCGTTGATTCACTGGCCCATGCGTGCTGCCATGACATCCCTGCGCCTGGCCCCTTCGCTGCTGGCAGCGCTGTTGGCCTGTGCCTATCTGCCCCAGGGCCATGCGGCCCTGTTTGAAGATGACGAAGCGCGCCGCGCCATCCTGGAACTGCGCCAGCGCGTCGATGTGCTGAACCAATCCAGCCAGCGCTCTGCCGAAGACAGCGCACAACTGCGCCGTGCCCTGATCGACCTGCAATCGCAAATCGAAGGCCTGCGCGCCGAGGTGGCCACGTTGCGTGGGCAGAACGAGCAGCTGGTGCGCGAGGCAGCGGAACTGCAGCGCCGTCACAAGGACATGGCGCAAGGTGTGGACGAGCGCCTGCGCCAGTTCGAGCCTGTCAAGGTCGCAGTCGATGGACAGGAGTTCCAGGCCGACCCTGCAGAAAAGCGTGATTTCGAGGCAGCCCTGACACGTTTCCGTGAAGGCAAGTTTGCCGAGGCGCAGACGCTGTTCGCCAGCTTCCTCAAGCAGTACGCGGGCAGCGGCTACCAGCACTCGGTGCGCTTCTGGCTGGGCAACGCCCAGTACGCTACGCGCGACTACAAGGAAGCCATCCAGAACTTCCGCGCCCTGTTGGCTGCTGCGCCCCAGCATGCCCGCGCGCCCGAGGCGGCCCTGTCCATCGCCAATTGCCAGATCGAGCTCAAGGAAACGCGCGGCGCCCGCAAGACGTTGGAAGACCTTGTACGCGCGTATCCGCAGTCCGAAGCCGCTGTGGCGGCCAAGGAGCGCCTCTCCCGTCTCAAATAAGGGCATCGCTCCTTGGACTCCACAGAGGCATCGCCTTTGCACGACGCAATGCCCGACATGGCGCTGGAACGGCGTTTTGGCGGGCTTGATCGGCTGTATGGCAAACCTGGTGCGGCCCGCATCCGTGCAGCGCATGTGGCAGTCGTCGGGGTGGGTGGTGTGGGCTCATGGGCGGCGGAGGCACTCGCGCGCAGTGGCGTGGGGAAGCTCACTCTGATCGATCTGGACCATGTGGCCGAATCCAATATCAACCGCCAGATCCATGCGCTGGACGATACGTTGGGGCAAGCCAAGGTGCAGGCGATGCGCGATCGCATCGCACGCATTCACCCCGGTTGCCAGGTGCATTGCATTGAAGAATTTGTCGAGCCCGGCAACTGGCCGGGAATATTGCCGCAAGGCGTGAACGCGGTGATCGATGCCTGCGACCAAGTGCCCGCAAAGACGGCCATGGCCGTCTGGGCAGGTGCCAGTCAGGCCATGTTCATCACCGTGGGTGCGGCGGGTGGCAAGCGCTTGGCGCACAAGGTGGATGTGGACGACCTGTCGCTGGTCACCCACGATCCCCTTCTGGCCCAGTTGCGCTACCGCTTGCGCAAGCACCATGGCGCGCCGCGGGACGGAAAGAAGATGCGCGTGCCCTGCGTCTTCAGCCGCGAGGCAGTGGCGCCGCCCGATGCATCCTGTGCTGTACAGGGTGACGGTAGCCTCAATTGCCATGGGTACGGCTCCGTGGTGGCCGTTACCGCCACCTTCGGCCAATGTGCCGCAGGGTGGGTGCTGGACGCCCTGGCGTCACGGGCTGACAAGTAGCTTTTGAACCATCAGGTTTCGGCGCAAGCAGCAATTTTCATACTATAATGCAAGGCTTTACAGCTTGGCTTCAGCGCGAGTTTAGGCTGTAGTGGGTCGTTAGCTCAGTCGGTAGAGCAGCGGACTTTTAATCCGTTGGTCGCGTGTTCGAGTCACGCACGACCCACCAAACTGCATAAGGAAACCCTGCTATCAAATTGGTAGCAGGGTTTTTTGTTTTCGGGGTCATGTAGCCACCATGTAGCCACTGGTACAGGGTTTTGCACCATGTAGCCAGCGTGTAGCCACTCCAGCGCCAGCAAAAGAAAAGCCCCACGGCGGGGGCTCTTTAGGGTCTGACAAAACAGGGGGGCTCTCGCGCACGCGCACGCGGAACGTTCCGGATTTTCCGCCGTACCTCTTTGTACTTTAGGACAGGTTGCCCGGAACCCGTGGGCTTTCAGGCGGTTTCTTTAAGCCCGCTTCCCCGGTACGTTGCGCAGGTCGGCGGGAAACTTCCACGCATCGCGGTCGCGGCCATACAGCGGCGGTGGCTTCCAATGCCCTTGCACCAGGGCAGACAAGCCCGTGATAACCAGCCGGTCTATCAGCGCTTGGGTGTTGCTGTTCGGGAAAAGCCCTTGCGCGGTCTGTAGCGCCTCCACAGCAGCAGGCCCCGGCATGTAGTCCACTCGCACGCGGTCAACTTTGGGCATGGTTTGATTCCTTTTGATTGTTTTCAGAGCAATACAGCCTGTGCAGCGGATGCACTGGTGCACTCGGGTGGCTCGGTGTTCTGGTGGCGACCTTCTCCAAAGCCTTCGGGTAAGCCTTCTTCGAAGTCTGCGCACCATTCGCCTGCAAGGTCTTGCAATGCCTGAAGCTGGGTTACCTCATAGCTCAGGTCTGCATGGGCGTGGTTACCGTGCATTGCCATCCAATCGGCAAGGTGGTCGATACGCTCGCGCAGGGCCACCATGCGGCGCTGCAAGGTGCCGATGGTCTTGGATGCCTGCGGGTCGCTGGCGATGATGCCGAATTGCTCGCACACGGCGCGAAGCTGCCAGGGGTGCACAAGGACGGTTTGCGGTTCTTCAAGTCCGCATTGCTGGGTCAACATGATGGCGGGGCCGTGTTCGTCGTTCACTTCTTCGGCGGTCAGGTGGTGGTGGGTCAGTTGGGTGGTTTTCATGGTGGTGTCCTCGAGTTGTTCAAGCCGCGCAGTGCACTGGTGCACTCAGGCCGATGGCCGGGCCATGTGCGCCGACGTGCCACAGCTTCGCGGGGTTTGCGCCGACGGCCTGCCACAGTCCGACAAGGGTTTCGTGCGCTGTCTGCTGTGCAGTTGTTGCAGTCCCTTTGCTGCCTATAGATGGCTTCTCTAGATGGTGTCCGTGTGGCGGTGTAGGCGAACCCTCAAAAATGCCCCTGTGTGCACCGTGTGGCGGTGCAGTGGCAGCCCTCCCTACACCGTGGGACGGTGCACATGGGGGCTTCTCTACACCGTGGGGCGGTGTAAGGCTCGCGTTTTTGTAGGCACTGCGCTGGAAGTTCGCCAAAGCCTCGGGGTCGAAGCCTGGGTGCACATCAAGCGGTGCCCACGTCACTGCATACCAGCTTGCTTTGCTGGGTCTGTGGCCTCGGACGGTCTGGTAAAGAAACCCTGCGGCCTCCAGTTCGCGGCGGGCCTTGGTCAGGGTGTCGTTAGAAGTCCATCCGCGTGCGGCCATGCGCTCGCGTGTGAGCAGCAATCGCCCGTTGTTGTCGCGTACATACTGCCGTGCAAGTTCCAGCAGCAAGGCGCGGGCGTACACGCTAAGGGCGGCGAATGCGGGGCTGTCAACGACTGCCCACGGTAGCGCGATAAAGCCCCCCGCATCGCGCTGGGCTGCATTGCCCTTGCGGCGATTGGCATTGCGTGCGTTAGCCATGCGTGCCACCCTTCAAGCGCCGCGCCATCCACTGATAGATTTTTCTGCGGTCGGCTTTGGTTAGGCTGTAAACGCCTGGGCGGCACTCCTTGCCGTCACGGTCGGTGAAGCTGATTCGCTCGCAAGGAATCTCAAGACCACGGCGCCGCAGTTCTGCAACCAACTCCGGGGAGTTGCTGGCGCCTGCCACTCGGTCAAGCGCCTCGCGTGGCATGGGGCGGCGCAGCAGTGCGGCAATTGCGCGCAGGTGACGCGGGTTGTCGGTGCCGGTAAACTTCGCGCTGTTCGGGGCGCTCGTCGTGATTTCGGTTGCGGCGGGCGTTTTCATTAGCGTCCCCCCTTGCGAAACCAGCGGGACGGGGCGGCGCACCACAGCGCCAGCAACAGGCGATTGATGGCGGCGCTCATTTAGGCCACCCCCAGCACGGTGCGAATCTCTGCCACGCTCCAGGCCAAGCGGCCATTGATGCGGATGCAGGAAACAGGGCCGGTTCCTGAGTTCATCGCCCATGTCCGCATGGTCTGAGGGCGGCGGTTCAGGTAATACGCGGCCTGTTCGGTCGGCACTGTGGGACGGTTGACCAGTTCCAGCGGGGGGAACTGCTGGGGCTCGGATGCGTTCAGCGCTTGTGGCTGTCGCGTTGTCGTAGATTGCATTGCAAACTCCTGCGCCTCTCGGCGTTAAGGTTGCCCCGGCTGACTTAGCAGGGGCACAGGTAACGCATCGCTGCGTTGACCTGTTGCAATGACTGTAGATTGCTGCTTGTGTTATCGGAAGTGTGAAAATCGGGAATTATTTGTTCGCGCCAATTTTTTCCCAAGCTCTAGCGTCAAGCACGACTGCGACCCAGCGCATGTCAGTGGTCTTGTATTGCTGTTCCAGGGCTCCCAACGTCATGGGCGCTGCCTTTTCTGCCCAGCGTGGCTGACGTATGACCAATTTGATGGCTTCTGGGATGCTCAGATGCTTGTCTGCAATGACGGAATCCACGTCAATCCGAAACTCGGCTTTTTCTGTGATGCACCATTTGGTTGGTGCTCCTGGTGGGGCGTTCACTTGAAAACCCGGAACATGCGTTTTTGCAAGTTCGATGGCGAGGGCCATCCAGTCCCCGGGTTGAACTCCATGCGCGTCAAAGAGTGCAGGCAGCTTTGAAAACATCTCGGCAGTGATTCGCTCGGCCTCGGCGTTGGTGTCCGATAGTAGGCCAAGCCGCTTTCTAACGACTGCCTTCTTAAGCTCACCCTCATATTTCATAGCACCCCCTCAGTGCAACCCTGAACAGGAGCCCCAGCAGGCGGGCAGGGAAACCCGCTTTTCGGTTCGCGGGCCTAGCTGGGGCGTAACGGTCAGGCGTGTGCGGCCTGGGGTTCGATACGCACCACGGCGCGGGCTCCCACAGCCTGGGCATAGCGCTGCACTGTGCGCATGGAAGGGATGGTCTTTCCCCCCTCCAGGCGTGCAATCACGCTTTGCGTGGTGCCCATGCGCTGTGCTACGTCGCTTTGCGTCAAACCGGCGCGGCTGCGGGCTGCAATCAGTTCGCGGGCCATGTCGAACTCAGCGGCTTGGCTTTCGTAGGCGGCCTGGGTTGCAGGGTCTGCCAGTAGTTCGCGCTTGACGTCTTTCAGGGTTTTCATGTTGCGGCCTCCAGGCGTTTGCGGGCGGTTTCCAAGGCGCTGCGGGGCGTGGTTTGGGTCTTTTTCACAAACACATGCAGCACCAGCAGGCGGCGGCCTTGGATGGCGGCATACACGGCGCGGGCGATGCCGTCACGGCCTTGCATTCGCATCTCCCACAGCTTGCCCTCCAGCGGGCGAATGTGTGGCAGCCCCACGCGCTGCGGGCCAAAGTCTTGCAGCAATTCGGCGATGTGCACAAACCGGGCCTGCATATCGTTGGGAAGCGCCTTTAGTTCGGGCTCTGCCAGCGGGTGCAATGTCACTGTCCAAGTGTTCATAGTATAGCTTTTTTGCTATTTACCAGCCACCACGCGCAGCGCACCGGGCGCGGCCTGGGCATCAAACTGCACCCCGGCCTGTTCCAGTATCCAGGCTTCAATGCGTTCGTGGTGTACGCGCAGCAAGTCCAACGGGCGCACGGTGTAGTGCTTTTCTGCGGTGGCGCTGGGCTTGTGTCCCATGATTTGCGCCACCACACCTGCGGGGATTTCCAGCCACTCGGTCAGGCTGCGAAAACTGCGGCGCAGGCCATGCAGGGTCAGGCCCTCGATACCTGCCACCTTGCACGCCTTGTCGTGGGCTTGGTGCGGCTTGGCAATGGGCTGCGCTGCCTTGCCCGG
>Ga0208826_1000290_pt1 | contig 56046 bp, 56 predicted proteins | sample AD_UKC115_MetaG_FD_184451 | JGI IMG/M metagenome (GOLD analysis project Ga0208826, IMG submission 184451) | Active sludge microbial communities of municipal wastewater-treating anaerobic digesters from Hong Kong - AD_UKC115_MetaG (SPAdes)... | ecosystem: Engineered > Bioreactor > Anaerobic >... | reverse complement strand
AAAGTTGGGCATGGCGTATTTTGATTACCGGAAGCACGGTCAGTTTGAATGGAGCGGCCCCGCCATCCTGTTCGCCTGCCTCGTGTTCACCCTGACCGCGCCCCTCTATGTCTGGGATATCCTCGGAATGTGAGGCGGCGAAGGATGAGTCATATTACACTTACAACAAAAAACGGGGAGTCGCAGGAGCTGTCCCTGCCTCTCCGAGCGGAAGAATTCCTCCACAGACCCGTGCCGTCCTTCTTGGCATACGGCACAGCGTCCGTTACCTTTGATACCCCAGACGAGACACTCAACGAGGCGCTCACGGACTGTCTGCCGGACAAGCTGGAGGGCGGCATTCAAGAGCTGAGTCTACTGGCATACATCCTCGGCAAAACAGACGAGGGCAACCTCGCCCGTATCGTTGAAACCCTGCCGGATAGCCCGATCAGCGTGCAGGAGGTTCTCCAAGGCGTCTACTCGTCCCATGACGTGAACATCTTTGCGGAGCAGCACAGGAGAACGCTTAGACGGGATATAGACAGCCAGCGCATGACCGGAGGGCAGCTCTTTGAGAAGTTCATGGAGCGCGCCCGAGAAAACGGCGACGCCGCCCGGTTCGATGAGATCGGAGATTACGTGTTATCCGAGAGTCTTGAAAAGGACAAACTGTGCAGCTATGAGTTCGATATGCTCCCCATCGTGAACTTCGGCGGCAGCGAGGGCATCTATATCGACTGCTCCCTGCGGGGAAAATTCGATAATAGTGGCCGCAACTCCCTTCACATCGGTACGCTCAAGACGCTTGACACGGGTCTGGACGCCTGCAAGACCATGGGCGAGCTGTGCGGCGCGCTCATGTATCACAGCAGCCGATTCATTAATGAGAACCTGTACCTCTTTGACTCCACGGAATCCATCGAACGTATGCTCACGAATCCACTCAAAATAGAGCAGACGCAGACGGAAGCGCCGCAGCTCGGCGTTCAGCAGATGTAGAGGGAGGCGCGGAAAGCGAGGTGATTTAGCAATTGTTTATATGGGATTTTCTGCTCGGCGACGTCATGGACCAGATCATCGATTGGGTCTACGGACAAGTCGTCGGTTTCCTCGGCGACTTCTTTGCCCAGATGGGCAACATGGGCGTCGAACTTTTCGAGATGAGCTGGGTGCAATCCATTGTTCTCTTTTTCTCCTATCTGGCGTGGGCACTATACGGCACGGGGCTTGTTGTGTCGGCTTTTGAGACGGGGATAGACTACCAAAGCGGCAGAGGCAGCATCAAGGATTCGCTGCTCAATGCGCTCAAGGGCTTTATGGCGGTCAGTCTGTTCACGACCGTGCCGGTTGAGCTGTATAAGCTCTCGGTGAACCTTCAGGCCAGCCTGACCTCCGGCATCACAGGCTACGGCAGCGGGATCGATACGTTGGCGACAAATATCATCAACGAACTCAGCGCGGCGGGTACGGCGGCGGATGCGCTCAACGCGGGCATCTTTGGCGGGCTTAACGCGATCACAAGCCCCATCCTGCTTCTGTTCATTGTCATAATGATGGGCTACGCCGTCATCAAGGTCTTTTTCTCGAACCTCAAACGCGGCGGCATCCTGCTCATCCAGATCTCGGTCGGGTCGCTGTATATGTTCAGCGTTCCCCGCGGGTACATGGACGGATTCGTCCAGTGGTGCAAACAGATCATCGGCTTATGTCTGACCACGTTTTTGCAGGCGACCATCCTCGTCGCCGGGCTCATGGTCATACCCGACCACTGCCTCTTGGGGCTTGGCCTGATGCTGTCCGCCGGAGAGGTGCCGCGAATCTGCGGTGCATTCGGTTTGGACACCTCGACAAGAGCAAACATTATGTCCGCCGTGTACACGGCACAGGCGGCGGTCAACACGACCAAAACCATCGTGCAGGCGGTACCGAAATAAGAAACGGAGGTAGCATGAAGCTCATTTATGTAGCGTCTCCCTACGCGGGGGACATTGAAAAGAACACCGAGTTTGCCAAGGAAGCGTGCCGGTTTGTCATGGACGAGGGGTACGCTTTTTTCGCGCCACATTTACTCTATCCGCAGGTGCTGGACGAGAACAACCCTGCTGAGCGGCAACTTGGTCTTGCCATGGGAAAAGAAGTCCTTGGCTGGTGCGATGAACTGTGGGTTTTTGGCGATACTATCTCGCCGGGAATGCAGGCAGAAATTGAACTGGCGCAAGAGCATGAGGTGCCCGTGAAATACATCGACAGTCAGGAACTGGCAGAAAGAGAAAGGCCGTTTGCGGAAAGGCATCCCTTCTGCTCTATGCGGCTGTAAGCCATGCTGACGATGGGAAGTCTTTTCGATGGGATTTCGGGCTTCCCACTCTCAGCAATCCGCAATGGCATCACGCCCATATGGGCAAGCGAGATTGAAGCCTTTCCCATCGAGGTAGCGCAGATACGCTTCCCCGACATGCTTCAGGTCGGAGACATTACGAAGCTGAACGGAGCGACGCTGCCGCCGGTGGATATCATCTGTGGCGGCAGCCCGTGTCAGGATCTCAGCGTTGCCGGAGCGAGGGCAGGACTTGCCGGCGCGCGCTCCGGACTCTTTATGGAGCAATGCCGGATCGTGAAGGAGATGAGAGATGCAGATATACTACGAGGCCGAACAGATCTGTATGTTCGACCCAGATTCATGTGCTGGGAGAATGTCCCCGGCGCTTTCTCCTCGGCAGAGGGCGAAGACTTCAGAGCCGTCTTGGAGGAAATTGTCCGAATTAAAGTACCAGGCATACATGTCCCTCGACCTGACGCCGGGCGTTGGGAATCTGCTGGGCGAATCGTATTGGGAGATACTTTCTCCTTGGCGTGGCGATGCCTTGATGCTCAATACTGGGGTGTCGCCCAGAGAAGAAAAAGAATCTTCCTTGTCGCAGATTTTGGAGCCCTCACCGCTGAAAAAATACTATTTGACCCAGACAGCCTGTTTGGGGATACTGCGGCGAGCCCGTGAGCGCGGCAAGGAGCTTCCGCCACAGCTCAAGGCAGCGCTGGAGATCCAGGCCGGCGTGACCCCGCCTGACCGCCCGGTCGGGTTGGGCACGTACCTCATGAACCAGCGGGATGAGAGCATCGACCTTGGCGACGCATCCGGCGCACCGACTGCGTTCGCGGCGAACCAGCGCGACAAGGTGCGCGACCTGCACGACGTCGCCGGAGCCTTGGGCGCGCAGCCGGGAATGAAGCAGCAGACCTTCGTAGCGGAGGGATGCCTGACCCCGTGGGACACCCAGCAGGAGCGCATCTTTACGCCGGAGAGCAAGGCCCCGACGCTGGCCGGAGCTGACGGTGGTGGTGGGAGGAATCCTGCGGGGCTGGTGTTCGCAGCGGGCTTCTCCGCTGGGCAAGGCGCGGCCGCTGGCGGAATAGGATATCAGGAGGAAGTATCCCCGACACTCAAGGCGGCCGAGAGCGGCTCGAACATGGTGCCGTCTATCTTATGCCTCAATGATCAGGGTGGTCAGCGCATGGATCTGAGTGAGGACATCACCGGTACACTCCGCGCCGATGAAAAGGGACATCAGCCGCTTGTTTATGAAAACCACGGTATCGACTCCCGCTATACCGGTCCGCATGACGTTGCGCCCACCATGTCAGCGCGCTACGGGACGGGCGGCAACAACGTCCCGCTCGTATCGCAGGAGGCGGGCACCTTCTGCATTGCCGGCAACATCATCGATCGGCAGGTCAAAAACGGCGGCAACGGACTCGGCTGTCAGCCGGATATTTCATATACCCTCACCGGGATGGATCGCCATGCGGTATTCGCGCGCCAGCGCGTGGATGTGTTCAAGGATGACGAGGTAGCCAGCACCCAAAGCGCCCGTCAGCATAAGGACGCGACCGACCTCATCTGTCAGCCGACATACCAGCAGACAGTGGGCACCATCGGGTTCACAGACCACAAGGGCGTGAATAACCAGTTCGTCAGTGAGGACAAATGCATCGTGGAGCGCACATGCCTCATTCGTCGTCTGACCCCGTTGGAGTGCGAACGGCTCCAGGGTTTTCCCGATGGGTGGACGGACATCCCAGACGCATCTGACAGCGCGCGCTACAAGGCGCTGGGCAACAGCGTCGCCATTCCATGTGTGGAGTTCGTCCTGCATGGCATCGCCGCTGTCCTGCGCCAGACCGAATCGAGTAAGTAATATGCTTCACTTTGCCGGTGTTCTTCGTTGGTATTGGTCAATAGCTTTTCTCATTACTTCACGCTATACTTGCGTTGCAAATCAGGAAAGGACGTGACCGCCATGGAGAGCACCAAGAATCTATGCGCTCAGATCCCTGAATCCCTGCACGCAAGGGTTCGGACAGAGCAGGAACAGTCCGGACAGACTCTGAGCCAATATGTCACCGCGCTCATCACCGAATACTACAATCAGAAAGAAGGAAAGAAAATGGACGGCAACAGGACAATGGCGTTTCAGATCTCGGAGGAACTGTTCCAGAGGATCAAGCGATACCTCGACAGCGAGTCTGAGCACACCGGACGCAAGCTCAGTCAGCGGGAGTTCGTGCTGGGACTCATCCAGCAGGCGTTGGACGAAGCCAACATCGCATAAGCATACCGACCGCACAGGGCTGCCGAGAGGCGGCCCTATACTTTTGGAGGTGAACATTATTGTATCTATACCCGGACAACCTGAAGGCCAAGGCCACGTTGTTCCTGTGGGAGCTGCGGGATGTGGGCATCATCGGCGTGGGGCTTTTGCTCTCAGTCTTTGCGCTGGCTCAGCTCCACATCTTCCTGCCCATCGTGATCACAGCGGTCTATGCCTTTCTCTCCATTCGCTTTGAGGGCACCAGCATCCGCGATTTCATCGTAAACGCAATCGGCTTCTTTTTCCTGAAGCCCCAGACCTACAGATGGGAGATGAACCAATGAGCAGAAAGAAGAAAGCTGCGGAAAAGGAGCGGCAGTCCACTCGTCAGCTCCTCAATATCCTCGGCATCACCAACTACAGCCTGCTGACCGGCCACGGAGAGCTGGTCTTTTTTTCTATCCGGCCCACCAACATCAGCGTCCTCTCCGACACAAGCGTCGCCGCGCGTATCTATGCGCTGATGACAGTTCTCAAGGGCTTGGTCGAGGTCGAGATGCTCTGCATCAACAGCCGCGAAAACTTTGAGGACAATAAGAGCTACCTCAAGAGCCGCACGGAGGCCGAGAACCTGCCCGCCGTGCGGAAGCTGCTGGAGCTGGACGCTGTCAGCCTTGACCGGCTACAGATCCAGATGGCGACGGCGCGCGAGTTCCTTATCATCGTCCGGCTCAAGAACGAAAAGGAAGCAGAGATCTTCCCATATCTCTCGCGCATTGAGAAATCCCTCAAAGACCAAGGGTTTACGGTGCGGAGATGCGATAAGGAAGCTATTCAGAGGCTCCTCGGCGTGTACTATGAGCAGAACGTGACCACCGAGGTCTACGAGGACAACGACGGCGAGCGCTGGATCATTCTCGGAGAGTAAACAGTAAATATCATATGGCCGTGGGAGATATCCTTCCGACGGCCATTGCCAGAGATACCTCCCGCAGCGGATACAGGAGGTATCTATTTTGGGTAAGCACAGCAAAAGAAACGTCGCCCCGGCGCAGGAAACTCATATCAAAGAGTTCCTCGACATGATCTCGCCGGGGATCATCAAGTTTAATACCGACCACATCATCTGCGGCAACACCTACCGTTGCGTATGGGCGCTGCGGGAGTATCCGACGACCACAGACGAGCAGGCCATCCTGCGCCACCTCGGTGAAAAGGACGGCGTCACGCTCCGGATCTATACCCGGCAAGTCACTCCCGCAGAGGAAAAGCGAATCATCCATAACGCCGCCAACAAAAACCGCATGGCCGGCTCCAACACCAACGACCTCCAGCAGACCGTCACAGCCGAGAGCAACTTGCAGGATGTGACGACGCTGGTCTCCACCATGCACCGCAACCGCGAACCGCTCCTGCATTGCGCGGTTTATATCGAGCTCATTGCCCATGAGTACGACGCCCTCAAGTTGCTTCAGACCGACGTGCTGACGGAATTGGTAAGAAGCAAGCTCAACGTGGACAGACTCCTGCTCCGTCAGCAGCAGGGGTTCCTGTGCGTCGGCCCCAGCGGTCGCAATGTGTTCGGCGCTCAGTTCGAGCGCGTTCTGCCCGCCAGCTCGGTCGCCAACCTGTACCCCTTCAATTATTCTGGCAAGACGGACGCGCATGGGTTCTACATCGGGCGGGACAAGTTTGGCAGCAACATCCTCGTGGATCTGGACAAGCGCGACGACGATAAGACGAACCCCTGCTGCCTCATCCTCGGCAACAGCGGCCAGGGCAAATCTTATCTGCTCAAGCTGCTTCTCTGCAACATCCTCGAGAGCGGCAAATCCGTCCTGTGCCTCGACCCGGAGCATGAGTACATCGACCTTGCGGAGAATCTGGGCGGGTGCTTTATCGACCTGATGAGCGGTCAGTACATGATAAACCCCTTGGAACCTAAGAGCTGGGACGATGGCAGCGACGCTGCAGATCTCGACGCTCCGCAGACCTTCCGGCAGAGTACCAAGCTCAGTCAGCACATCTCATTTTTGAAAGACTTTTTCAGGTGTTACAAGGATTTCGACGATGCCCACATTGACGTCATCGAGCTGATGCTGGCAAAGCTATACGCCAAGTGGGGCATCAGCGATCATACCAATTTCACCAAACTGACGCCCAATGATTATCCCGTACTCTCAGACCTTTACGCGCTGATCGAGGCGGAGTATAAAGCCTTCGACTCGCAGAAGTATCAGCTCTACACGGCTGAGCTGTTGCAGGAGATCCTGCTGGGACTCCACTCCATGTGCCAGGGTGCGGAGAGCAAGTTCTTCAACGGACATACCAACATCACCTCCAGCCGCTTCATCGTGTTCGGCGTCAAAGGTCTGCTGCAGGCCAGTAAGAACGTGAAGAACGCTCTGCTGTTCAATGTCCTTTCCTTCATGAGCGACAAGCTGCTGACCGAGGGCAATACCACGGCGTCGATAGACGAGCTGTACCTCTTCCTGACGAACCTGACCGCCATCGAGTACATTCGCAACTTCATGAAGCGTGTCCGGAAAAAAGAATCCAGCGTGATCCTCGCCAGCCAGAACCTCGAGGACTTTGCCATCCCCGGAATCGCGGAGTTGACAAAGCCCTTGTTCAGTATCCCGACGCACGCTTTTTTGTTCAACGCCGGCAACATCGACAAGCGTTTCTACATGGACACGCTCCAGCTCGAGGAATCCGAGTACAACCTCATCCGCTTCCCCCAGCGGGGCGTCTGTTTGTACAAGTGCGGCAACGAGAGATATAATCTCGTCGTCCATGCCCCGGCATACAAGGAGAAGCTGTTCGGCAAGGCTGGTGGTCGCTGATGGCGCTGACTGCGGCAGCGGCGGCAAAGATCGCCGCGACCGTCCTCACCAACGATAAGCTCCGCAAGACCGCAGGGTGGATCATCGCCGCAGTGCTGTCACCGCTCATCGTCCTGCTCGTCATCGTGTGCAGTTTCATGTCGGGCGGAGCGGATCACAACATCGAGGCGCTCGACCTCTCATACTACGGCGGCATGATCGCCGGCTCCGTGCCGGAGGCATACCGACAGCACATTGTGGATATGCAAAACAGCCTTGCCATTGTGGACAGCGAGATTTCAGCTGTCAACGCGATGTCGGAGGGCGGCAATGGCCTTGACTCTCACCGGGTCAAGGCCATTTTTTATTCTCTGTATTTCGGCGCCGAGAATCCCACAGCCGTTGGCATCGGACGCTTCGTTGACTGCTTCGTGTCCTATAAACAGCGCACAGACACCGAAAGCGGCGAGGTCTATACCGTCGCGGTGCCGCTTCCTCTCGAAAACGCGTACTCAAATATCCAAAACGCCATGGGCGTTCAAATCACCGATGCGGTGAAGGAAAACGTGACGGCGGTGATGCTGCGGACACGGAGCGGCGGCGACACCTTCTCCGGCGCATATCTGCGCGGCGACGGAGCCAGCATCGAGCTGGACATTTCTGAATTCATCGATCCATACACGAAGAACAATCTTGACCTCGTCGCTTATTCTGTGAGCGCATGGGAGAACGGCTGGGGCTATGTCTGGGGCACCTGCGGCTGGGTGCTGACCGACGCGCTCTTTCAGAGCAAGCTGGCGCAATACCCGGAGGGTGTCGGCAACTACGAGGACTTCATCCGTGAGAACTGGCTCGGCGGCAGAACAACTGACTGCGTGGGTCTCATCAAGGGCTACGGCTGGCTCGACATAGAATCCATGAGCGTCGGCTATGGTATCAACGGGATGCCGGACATTGGAGCAGACAGCATGTACTACAACGCGACCGTCAAAGGCGACATGTCCTCCATGCCTGACACGCCGGGGCTTGCCGTGTGGCACGAGGGGCATATCGGCGTGTACATCGGCAACGGAGAAGTAATCGAAGCCATGGGAACCAAGTACGGCGTGGTCAAGACGCAGCTCTCCGAGCGGAGTTGGACGGCATGGCTGGAGGTTCCGTATATCACCTACATTACAGAAACGGAGGCAACTGAATGAAGATAGTCAATATCACCCTCGCGTTCGATGACGAGAAATTGGACGCGCTGGAGTTTTCTTTGAAGAAAGAAAACTCCTCGGTACAGGAACGCATGGATGACGCACTCTCGAAGCTCTACGAAAAAACTGTTGCTGAGCCGCTGCGCGAATATCTGAACAGCCGCGCGACGCCTACGGTCAAAGAAAAGCCCAAGCGCCCGGCCAAGAATACTGCACCCAAGCCGCAGCCTGCACTTGCGAAGCCTTTGCATTCTGCTGTTGCGCTGGTAAAGGAGGATGAGCAAAATGGCTGACGATGTTTCCCTCGAGCTGTGGATGGACAAGCGCAGACTGGCTGCGCTGGAGCGCGTGATGAATGAGAGCGGCACTGATACGCAGACGGTGATGCAGGCACGCTTCGATGAACTGTACCGTCAGTATGTTCCCGAGCAGGAACGTACAGATATCAATAACACAATAGAAGGAGAGCGTCTTGCAGCGGAGCGTCGTGCCGAGGAAAACGACTCCTTCGCTATCTTCCATGTGCATGAGAATGGTAACGAGGAATACTACCGCACCAAGCTGTTCTCTGATCTGCTTGGTGCGGCGAGAGCACTGCGCCGCCATCTCCGGGATGAGAGCGCCGCCCGAATCTCATTTGCGGAACGATTCCCCGACCGCACGCCGATCACCCGCGAGAATTTTGAAAGCTATGTGCTGAAGCGAATGGATAATACCGGCCGCATCGTCGGCGCTTACGATATCGATTTCGGTAAGCTGGAGTTCTCCGGCGTGAACATCATGGACGGTTGGAAAACCTACGCCATGCGCGACGTCAGCACCGCCGTCTATCATGCCGACAGGAGTCAATACGCGCACCCGGCAGAGCGCCTGTATATTCTCCTCGACAAACTCGAGGGCAAGGAGATAACCTCTGCCGGGCATCTCTCTGCGCGTGAGCTGTCCTTCGAGGATGAGGTCTGCGAGATGAACGACCAACTCGACTTTATGCTGAGCGGCGGTTTTGATGTGGACGCCGCCTTCGGAACTTTTGTGGTGACCGACCAGAATGATGACTGGCTCAATCTTTACGCCAACTACGATATGCCCACCGGCGAGGTTTGCGATACCCTCGACATCGTCCTGCACCGCGGCGACGGCACAGACGAGGAACTCAGCTACTCGCTGAATGCCGCTGAAAAGGAAATCTTGCTCCGCAAGATGGATGCATACTGTCAGGAGCGGACCGGCATGACACTCGTGGACTACAGCGCCCAGCGCATGGCAGAGAACGACGCTCCGCTCACAGAGCCGCAAATGTAACGCGCCGTCGCGCTCGTGTGCGCCCTGTGTGCGGTTTTACCGGCGAGGGTGGCATCCCAGCACCCCGGCAGGACGGAAGCGCCTGTCGGGGCTTTTTACGGGAGATTTGGAGGGAGAATGGCGCTCACGATTTGTGTACAGGATAAAGCACCGGGGTCGCGCAGCGCCCTCCGATGCAGAAAACACCGCCCCGCAGAGCGGGTCGGGGCATTTTGGGTGAGGGGTCGTAAAACGCCATTTTCAAGCCAACCGGGGTCGTGAGATGCGGAAAAGCCCACCGTTGCTGGCTTTTTACAGGTGACGTGGGCGGAAAGGACAGTATTTTTATGGATGAACAGATAAAAAAGAAATTTGCCTTTTGGCTCAACCCGGACGCCAAGAGGCTGGTCGAGAACAGCTATCAAAAAGACAACTGCCAGAGTCAGTCGGAGTTCGTTGAGAACGCGATTCGGTTTTACGCCGGATACATTTCAGCGAAGGACGCGACCCCATACCTTGTGCCGGTGCTGACACAAGTGCTGCGCGGTCAGCTCAGTGGCTTCGCTACGCACATCTGCCGAAACCTCTTTCGCCTCTCGGTAGTGATCGTACAAACCATGCATATCGTCGCCGGGCTGATACGAGTGAGCCCGGAACAGCTAAAGCACTTTCGTAATAAATCCATCAGCGACGTCAAACGGCTCAAGGGTACGTTGACATACGAAGAACTCTACGAAGATCCAATACCGCTGGAATATGATTTGGATATCGACGCGCTCATACAGGATGACGATATGGACGAGGATGAGTGATCATGCCTCGCCTTATTTTTATCTCGCCGCATTTCAAAAGCGGTGCTGGAAGCGCCGCGCACCTCTCGTACCTTGTGCGCTACATCGCAACACGGGAGGGTGCAGCTTCAGCCCCGTCAACTGACGGCAACAAACCCACGACGCAAAAGCAGGCGCAGCTCATCCGCCAGATCATCAGAGACTTTCCTCTGACCAAAAAGCGCTTCGAGTATCAGGACTATCTCGCAAACCCGACGATAGAAAACGCCTCGGATTTCATCGGCATCGCCTTGGAGCAGAACCTCGACCAGATCGACAAGCGTGAAAACTATGTGGACTACATCGGTACACGCCCCGGCGTTTCCAAAACGGGCGCGCACGGTCTGTTCGACGGAAGCGGCAGAGCGCTGGTGCTGTCCCAAGTGCAGAAAGAAATATCCCAGCATTCCGGCGTCGTGTGGACGCCGGTTGTTTCACTCAGACGCGAGGACGCACAGGCAATGGGCTATGAATCCCCGGAGAGCTGGCGTGCGATGCTCTCCGCCTGCGCCGCCGACCTCGCAAAAGCATACAAGATAAAGCCGGAGTATCTGCGGTGGTATGCGTCATTCCATGATCAGACCCACCATCCCCATGTCCACATGATCCTGTACTCCACTGATCCGAAAGAGGGCTTTCTCACAAAAGACGGCATCACTCAGGTCAAGTCGGCGCTGGCTCGAAGCATCTTCCCCGAACAGCTCCAGGAGCTTTATGCCGCCGACACCCGGCAGCGCGACGCGCTCAAGGAAAACGCACGGCGACTGTATCAAGAGCTCATCGACCGCATGGCAAGCGGCGTTCTCAAAAACGACCGTATTGAAAAGCTGACCGAACAGCTCGTGGCGATGATGCCGACACACAAGGGCAAAGCGCAATACGGCTATCTGCAAGCGCCGGTCAAGGCCATCGTCGACGAGATCGTGAACGAACTGGCGCGGGATGCGGATGTGGCGGAAGCATATCGTCTCTGGTTCGATATCCGCACGGACATTCTCAGCACTTACCAAGACGGGGTGCAGGAGATCCCGCCGCTCTCAAAGCAGAAGGAGTTCAAGCCCGTGCGAAACATGGTCGTCTCCGAGGCCGCCAAGCTGGTCGGGCATGAGTTCTCATTCGAGGAAGATGCCAAGGACGAGCCTAAAGCGACGGCAAATGTGTGGGCGCTGATACGCACGGTCAAATCGGACGACGCTGATGAAACAGAACGTCTGGATGCGGCAGCGCTGCTACTACGCATGGCGGACGGCGGGAACCCCGACGCAGCATACGCCGTGGGAAAGCTGCTCATGGACGGAGGCGTCATGCAAAAGGACGCTCCAAAGGCGCTCGAATACTTTCGCATCTCTGCCGACGCTGGCAACAGCTACGCCATGTACCGGCTCGGCAAGCACAGCATGACCGACGAGGATACTCCCAAGGATACCGCCGATGCGCTGCGCTGGTTCACGTCGGCCGCAGAGCAGGGCAACGCCGCGGCGCAGTACGCTCTCGGAAAGCTATATCTCTCCGGCGAGGATGTGCCCAAGGATGCGAAGGCTGCGCTCCTCTGGTTTACACGCTCCGCCGAGCAGGGAAATCAGTACGCTCAGTTCTTTGTGGATCATTGGGGTGAGGCGCGAAGCCCGTCCTCGTTCATAGCGGCGACGCGGCTCCTGCATCACATGAGCCGAATATTTCAGGACAACACCCCGCCCAGACGCGGCGGCAGAATACAGCTTGACAAGAAGCTTCTGCGTAAGCTCAAGAAAAAGAAGATCGCCCAGGGTCACAAGGCGGATGATCACGAGCAGGAGCAGAGCTACATCACCTACTAAGATTGGAGGCGAGCATCATCGCACAGTATATTCATTTTTCCGACGAGCAGAAGCACCGCGCCAACTCGGTCGACCTGCCCGAGTTCCTTCGGCACAAAGGCGAGAAGCTCATACCGTCCGGGCGGGACAAGCGCCTCGCCTCGGATCACAGCATCACCGTGCGCGGCAATCAATGGTTCGACCACGCCTCTGAGAAAGGCGGACTCGCCATCGACTTTGTGCAGCAGTTCTACGGTCTGAGCTTCCCGGATGCCGTCACCATGCTCCTCGGCGGCGAAACCGGCGTGACCTATCTGCGGGCACAGCCGGAGCCTGTGCAGGAGCGCAAGCCCTTTGCGCTGCCACCGGCGCACACGGATATGCGGCGTGTTTATGCTTATCTGCTTCAGCATAGACACATCGACCGCGAGGTGCTGACAGCCTTCGCAAGAGAAAAGCTCGTCTACGAGAGCGCCGAGCCTTCTTCGGATAAAACCAAGATTTATCACAACGCCGTGTTCGTCGGGCTGGACGAACACGGCGTTTCTCGTCACGGGCATAAGCGGAGCATATACACTGAGGGCAAGAGCTATCGCGGCAACATCGAGAGCAGCGATCCCCGGTACAGCTTTCATTGGGTAGGTTCGACCGAGAGACTGTATGTGTTTGAAGCCCCGATAGATATGCTCTCGTATATCTCCCTGCACCCGGAGAACTGGCAGGAACACAGTTATGTGTCTCTCTGCGGCACGGCGGAACACGCCATGCTCTGGATGCTGGGGCAGTACGCACAGCTCGATGAAGTCGTGCTCTGCCTCGATAACGACGACGCCGGCATCAAGGCAACGGAGCGCCTGACCGCCATCCTTCAGGAGCATGGGTACGGGAATATTGAGATAGACCGCTCCGAGGCAAAGGACTGGAACGACGAGCTGGTCAACGCCTGCGAAGCGGAATCAACTATGATAATGAGATTGGAGTGAGTACATTGCAGGAAAACGTCTATTATCTGATCGCCGCCGCAGCAATCATGTTCGCGGTCATTGGCGGGCTCTCGCTGTTGGCGCATTACTATACCCTCGATGGCATAAAAAGCCGCACCGTGGGCGACGGTCAGCACGGCACAGCCCGGTTCGCCACAAAGAAGGAGATCCAGCGCACCTACAAGCGCATCCCGTTCCGCCCCAAGGCGTGGCGCAAGAACAAGGAGCTGCCGCAGGAGCAAGGCATCATCCTCGGCAGCATCGGAAAGAAGAACGAGGTCACGGCGCTGGTGGATACGGACGACGTCCACACCCTCATGATCGGTGCGTCGGGTGTAGGCAAGACTGCCTTCTTCCTTTACCCCAACTTGGAGTATGCCTGCGCCACCGGCATGAGCTTCCTCTGCACAGACACCAAGGGCGATTTGTTCCGAAACTACGGCGCCGTTGCCCGTGACCACTACGGCTACAATATCGCGGTCATTGACCTGAGAAACCCCACTCGCTCGGACGGCAACAACCTCCTCCATCTGGTCAACAAGTATATGGACGAGTACCGCGCCAACGAACACAACCTTGCTGCCAAGGCAAAGGCGGAGAAGTACGCCAAGATCATCAGCAAGACCATCATCAACTCCTCCGGCGACAGCGCCAACTATGGGCAAAACGCATTCTTTTATGACGCCGCCGAGGGACTGCTGACTTCCGTCATCCTTCTCCTTGCGGAGTTCCTCGCGCCCGACGACGACCACCCGGAGGAACGTCGACACATTATCTCTGTATTCAAAATGGTGCAGGAGCTGTTGGAGCCTTCCAAGGTAAAGGGCAAGAGCCAGTTCCAGATCCTCATGGCGAAGCTCCCGGCTGAGCATAAGGCGAAGTGGTTCGCCGGTGCCGCCCTCAATTCCTCGGAGCAAGCCATGGCGTCGGTCATGTCCACGGTACTGTCCCGGCTCAATGCGTTTCTGGACTCGGAGATGGAGCAGATCCTCTGCTTCGACACCGCCATCGACGCCGAGAAGTTCTGCAATACGAAAAGCGCCATTTTTATCGTGCTGCCGGAAGAAGATTTGACGAAATACTTCATGGTCAGTCTCATGATCCAGCAGCTCTATCGGGAGATACTCTCCGTGGCGGACGAGAACGGCGGCAAGCTGAATAACCGCGTGGTGTTCTACTGCGACGAGCTCGGAACCATCCCGCCCATAGAGTCGCTGCAGCTCATTTTCTCCGCCTCACGCTCTCGCCGCCTGCTCATGGTACCGATCATTCAGAGCTTCGGTCAGCTCCAAAAGAACTACGGCAAAGAGGGCTCGGAGATCATCGTCGACAACTGCCAATGCACCATCTTCGGAGGCTTCGCGCCCAACAGCCAGACTGCCGACGTGCTGTCCAAGGCGCTGGGCAGCCGCACCGTCATGTCGGGCAGCATCTCCCGAGGCAAGAACGATCCCAGCCAGAGCCTTCAGATGATGGAGCGCCCGCTTATGATGCCCGATGAACTCAAGAGCTTGCCCAAGGGACAGTTCGTCGTGATGAAAACCGGCACACATCCCATGCAGACAAGACTACGCCTGTTCCTTGATTGGGGCATTACCTTCGACAGCGTCTACGAAGTGCCGGAGAAAGCCGAACGCAAGGTCGCATACGCCGACAAGGACGAATTGGAGCAGAGGATACTGACGCGCTTTCACGCGGGGAAAGCGGTCGAGGATGTGCCGATAAGCGACAAGAGCGCCACGGGCGGAATCAGCCAGCGCGAGTCGGATATCAGCCTACGCGACTCAAAACGTCGCGGCCAGAGAGAATTTCAGCATCAGGAGGGCAAGTCATGAGTTACTTCGGAACCATCTACGCCGAGAACATTCCGCACCGGGCGAAGGCCGTGTATATGTATCTGCGTGACCGCACAAATGCTTCGGGAACCTGCTGGCCGGGGATCAAGAAGATCGCTGCAGACCTTCATCTCTCCCGCAGCACCGTCAAACGGGCGCTGGACGACCTCTACAAAGCAGGGTTTATAGAAAAGAAGCCGCGCTACCGTGAAAACGGCAGCCGCAGCTCCAATCTGTATGTGGTCGAAAAAGCATTGCCATGATGGTCGAGCGAGATTATTTCTTTCCGCCAAGGGGGTTCTATGACTACTAACTGAACCAAGGTGCGGTTCATGGTGAACCCACCAGAAGGCCCCACTCTAAGAATACTTAACATCAGAGATAAATTACTAATGATAATCATGTTCGGTGTTTCGCAAAACCACTATTTGATTTTCTGTTGCCATGATCTGTTCAATTTTTTTGCGCTTATAAAAAATATTTCAAATTTCTCTTGACGGTTGAGTGCCTGTTCAATTATACTGTATTTAGTTGAACGATTATTCAATCAAGTGGAGTGATGACAATGGCAAGGAACGAGTTTACCTGTGACTGTGCGGTCGTACACGGAGACGCAGTGCGCGAGGTACAGTCACAAATGAAGGACGATGCGCTTTATAAAGAAGCGTCCTCTTTTTTCAAAGTACTGGGGGATACGACAAGATTCAAGATTCTGTCGGCGCTTGATTATCACGAATTGTGCGTCTGTGAAATTGCAAACATTCTCAGCATGACGAAATCCGCGGTATCGCACCAACTCGCCACGCTTCGTGATTCAGGCTTTGTTATCTGCCGCAGAGAAGGCAAAACCGCTTATTATTCGCTCGCGGATGCACATATTAAGGAGATACTGGAAGCCGGTATCATCCATATGCAGGAGTAAGGAGAAGAAACATGGATAAGAAACAAAAGATTTCCCTTGCGAGGATCATCGCCAGCGCTGTTCTGCTTGGAATATCCTTTATCCCGAGCGTGACGGGCGCTGCTGATGCAATCGTTTGTATTGCGGCATACCTCATCATCGGCGGCGATGTTATCTTGGCAGCGGTCAAGAACATCCTTCACGGTGAAATATTTGATGAAAATTTCCTGATGGCTATCGCAACGATCGGAGCGCTTGTTATTGGCGATTATCCGGAGGCCGTTGCTGTCATGTTATTCTATCAGGTGGGCGAGCTGTTCCAGGACATTGCGGTGGAGCGCAGTCGCGCCTCAATCACCTCGCTCATGGACATTCGCCCGGATTACGCCAATATCGAGGAAAACGGAGATTTGAAGCAGGTCTCACCCGAAAGTGTGGCAACCGGTACAATCATCGTTGTGAAGCCCGGTGAAAAAGTGCCACTGGACGGCGTCGTGGTCGAGGGAGAATCGAGCCTCAACACGACAGCTCTTACCGGCGAGAGCCTGCCGCGCGACATCAAGGTCGGCGATAATGTGATCAGCGGGTGCGTCAATATGTCGGGGCTTCTGCGAGTCCGTACGACCGGCACCTTCGGCGAATCCACTGTATCCAAGATTCTTGAGCTCGTCGAGAACTCCGATAACGGCAAGGCCAATACTGAAAAGCTCATTACCCGCTTTGCCAAGGTATATACGCCCATTGTCGTTCTCGGCGCGGTACTGCTGGCGGTAATTCCGTCGCTCATCACCGGCGAGTGGATGACATGGATTCAGCGCGCGCTCATTTTCCTTGTGATATCCTGTCCCTGTGCGCTCGTTATCTCCATTCCCCTCGGCTTTTTTGGCGGCATCGGTGGTGCATCGCGCATTGGTGTACTGGTGAAGGGCTCCAACTATCTTGAGGCGCTTGCAAACGCTGAGATCGTCGTGTTCGACAAGACCGGCACGCTCACGAAGGGCAATTTCAAGGTTTCGGTAATTCACCCCGAAGTCATATCCGAGGACGACCTGCTTGAAATCGCCGCGCTTGCGGAGAGCTACTCCGATCATCCCATCTCTCAGTCTCTGCGCGCTGCCTATAATCGTACCATTAATAAGTCGCGCATCACAGACGTTGAAGATATTACCGGTCACGGCATTAAAGCGCTCGTTGATGGAAAAACCGTTTACGCTGGAAACAGCAAGTTGATGGACAAAATCGGCGCAGCATGGAAGCCTTGCGACCATGAGGGAACGATTATCCACATCGCTATCGACGGAGAATATGTTGGGCATATCGTTATCGCGGATGAAATCAAGCCGCAAGCAAAGGAAGCCATCACTGCACTGAAAGGTGCGGGCGTGCGTAAAACGGTTATGCTTACCGGCGACCGCAAGGCTGTTGGCGAGAGTGTGGCAAGAGAGCTGGGGCTTGACGAGGTTCACGCCGAGCTCCTGCCTGCGGATAAGGTCGGTCAGATGGAAAGACTGCTTTCGGAAAAGAGCGCGAAGGGGCAGCTTGCCTTTGTCGGCGACGGCATCAACGATGCGCCGGTGCTCAAACGGGCGGACATCGGTATTGCGATGGGCGCTCTGGGCAGCGATGCGGCAATCGAGGCGGCCGATGTGGTGCTGATGGACGATAACCCGGCGAAGATAGCACAGGCAATTCGCATCTCCCGCAGAACGCTGGGGATCGTGAAACAGAATATCGTCTTTGCTCTGGTAGTAAAGCTTGCGTTCCTTGTCCTTGGTGCATTTGGCATCGCCAGTATGTGGGAAGCGGTGTTTGCGGATGTGGGCGTGTCATTCCTTGCCATCCTAAACGCCCTTCGTGTAATGAAAGTGAAAAAGTAAGCCTGTCTGGTATTGAGACAAGCTAACGGGAGGGACGATATGATATACGCCTACAGAAGCAATATCGTGTGATTCTGCCGCTTCTTGACGGCTATGACGGCGGCGATACAGTTTTTACATCTATCGCGGATCAAGCACAGAAGATCGCCGTATATTTGACTGAGCATCACGCCGACAGGCTGTATGCAGCGGTCGGGATGTCAATGGGCGGCTTTATCAGTCTGGAATTGTTCTCAAGGACAAAAGTACATACTGAGAAGCTGGTTCTGGACAGCGGCTATCTGTGCCGTATGCCATTCCCGAAAATCGTGGCGTCAGTGGTGTCGAACGGCTTTTACGCTATCATGCACGGGAGCAAGTCCAAAATTATCCGACGCAGTATGCTGAATATGATGGGGTATTGTTTCCGTCGTGAAGACCTGTATCCGGCAAGCAAACAGACGATTTATAACAGTGAGTACACCTGCCTGACATACCGTCTGCCGGAAAATCTGAAAGATATCCATGCCGCCGACATTGCTTATTGGTACGGCAGTAAAGAGCCATATATGATAAAAGGTATGAAAGTCTTAAAGCAGATACTTCCGACAATGAAACTCAAATGTACGGGTGATGTCGGTCACAGTGAGATTATGTTAGAGCAACCTGAACAATACGGCAGAAACATTCTGTCCGCTATAATAGAGAAATAATTATCACAAAAAAGATGCAAGAGGGATTAAATCTCCTGCATCTTTTTATCTGATCAACATTCCGATTCAGGCACAAACAAACGCGAAAGCGGGACACACGACAAGCGGCCGCAAAACCTAATGATCTGCAATTCCAAGTGAAAGCATTCACTCCCTACTATTCTCGGGAGGCGCGAAGCAAAAGTCCAACGCAATAAGACTTGCACAGTCAATAACCAAGTGCTAAACTATGTTAGTAGAATGCGAGGTGATTGCAATGCTGGTTTCAACAAAGGGGCGCTATGCCCTTAGAGTTATGCTTGAACTCGCCGATCAGCAGCAGAATGCGTATGTCCCGCTAAGCCTGATAGCTGAAAAGCAGGAGATATCGGAAAAGTATTTGGAGAGCATTATCGTTCTTCTGTCAAAAGCCGGACTCGTCGACGGTGTTCGCGGGAAAGGTGGCGGATACAGACTCACGCGTTCTCCGGAACTATATTCCGTTGGAGAAATCCTTCGCCTTACAGAGCGCTCTCTGGCGCCCGTGTCTTGCCTTGATTGTACACCAAATGCCTGCACACGCGCTGAACACTGCAAGACGCTTCCCATGTGGGAAAAATTGGACGAAGTCATTTGCGACTATCTCAACAGCGTTACGCTGGCAAGCCTTTTAGAAAAATAAGTTCTTCCTACGGAGAGGCAATGAGCTCATTGCCTCTCCGTTTTATCTGCATTTATCAAAAATGTCACACGTTAAACCTATTGACAAGGTAGGCAAATAGCCGTATACTCCAATTACCTACTCCGAAAATAGGATTATGGTCTTGGACTTTACACACCAAATCGAAAGGAGATATGTTTATCATGAAAATATGCGAAGGAGCTTTTGAGCTGATTGGACACACGCCACTTCTAACGCTGAACGGTGTAATGCGCAAGTATGCATTGGAAGCCCGGCTCATTGCGAAGCTGGAACTTTTTAACCCCGCCGGATCGATCAAGGATCGCGTTGCGTACTCCATGATCCGCAACGCAGAAAATGCGGGACTGTTGAAAAACAATTCTGTCATCATTGAACCAACAAGTGGGAATACAGGTATTGGCCTTGCTTCTGTCGCCACCGCCATGGGATACCGCGTCATCATTGTGATGCCGGACACTATGTCTGTAGAGCGTCGACAGTTGATTGGTGCATACGGCGCAAGGCTTGTTTTGTCAGATGGCACGCTTGGTATGAAAGGAGCAATTGATAAAGCGAAGGAGTTGGCGCTGAAAATTCCCGGCAGCTATATTCCCGGTCAGTTTACCAATCCAGCGAATCCAAAAGCACATTACGAAACAACTGGACCGGAGATATGGGCAGACACAGATGGAACTGTCGATATTTTTGTGGCTGGTGTCGGTACTGGTGGGACAATTACCGGTGTCAGCCAGTATTTGAAGGAGCGTAACTCCAATATCAGAATCGTTGCCGTGGAACCAGTCGCTTCCCCGGTTTTGTCCGCCGGCACTTCCGGCAGCCACAAAATTCAGGGGATTGGCGCCGGATTTGTCCCGCAGGTGTTGAACCCGGAGAGCTATGACGAAGTCATTACCGTGTCGGACGCCGACGCCTTTGCAATGGGTAGAATGATTTGCCACACAGAAGGTATTCTGGTCGGAATCAGCTCCGGAGCCGCACTCCGGGCTGCGATAGAAATTGCAAGGCGGAAAGAGAATCAAAACAAGAACATCGTTGTGCTTTTCCCAGATACGGGCGACCGTTATCTATCAAGCCCAATGTTTACTGAGGAAAACTCATATGACAATTTATGCAGACAATGCTGCCACCACTAAAATGGGGCAAACGGCGCTGAATGCCATGCTGCCTTACCTGACGGACGGATACGGCAATCCGTCAAGCCTCCATTCGGTGGGGCAAAGGGCAGCGGAGGCGCTTGTCGGTGCTCGGGAACGAATCGCCGCGTGCCTTGGTGCTTCTCCAAAAGAAATTACGTTTACCTCCGGGGGGAGCGAGGCAGATAATCAGGCAATCATCTCTGCTGCGGAACTCGGAGAACGCAATGGCAAAAAGCACATTCTATCCACGGCGTTTGAGCACCACGCGGTATTGCACACATTGGAAAAGCTGAAACAGCAAGGATTTGAGGTTGAGCTTTTACCTGTTGGCTCAACCGGAACTGTGAGCGCAGAGATGGTGAGCAGCTCCATACGGGAGGACACCTGCCTCGTGACAGTCATGTATGCCAATAACGAGATCGGCTCTGTGCTGCCCGTTGCGGAAATTGGCGCAGTATGTAAAGAAAAGGGCGTGCTGTTTCATACAGATGCTGTACAGGCGGCGGGACACCTCCACATTGACGTCAAGGCGCAGAACATCGACATGCTGTCGCTCTCCGCGCACAAGTTCCACGGGCCAAAGGGAATCGGTGTTCTGTACGCGAAACAGGGTGTCAGCCTGCGCAATATTATTGAAGGCGGCGCTCAAGAACGCGGCAAGCGTGCAGGGACAGAGAACATTGCCGCCATCGTTGGCATGGCGGCAGCGCTGGAGGAGGCCTGCGCACATATGGATGAAAACGGGAAAAAGGTATCCGCGATGCGGGACAGACTCATCGAAGGGCTTTCACACATCCCGCATTCCGCGCTCAACGGAGATCCCTTAAACCGGCTGCCCGGCAATGTAAACTTTTGCTTTGAAGGCATTGAGGGAGAAAGTCTGCTGCTCTTGCTGGATGCGAAAGGGATCTGCGCCTCCTCCGGCTCCGCATGCACTTCCGGCTCTCTTGATCCCAGCCATGTTCTTCTGGGCATTGGACGTCCGCACGAGGTGGCGCACGGATCCCTGCGTTTAAGTCTGTGCGAGTGGAATACGCCGGACGAAGTCGGTGTAATTCTTGACGTCGTGCCCAAGGTCGTGGAGCACCTGAGAAATATGTCGCCGATGTGGAAAGATCTCGAAAGCGGAAAACGCCAATTTGTACTGTAAAGGAGAACGATTATGGCTCTATATACGGAAATCGTTATGGATCACTTCATGAATCCGCGCAATGTGGGCGCAATCGAAAACGCCGACGGCATTGGAGAGGTCGGCAACGCGAAGTGCGGGGATATTATGAAGATGTATTTGAAAATTGACGATGGTATTATTGCGGACGTTAGATTTGAAACCTTTGGCTGCGGAAGTGCAATCGCCTCCAGTTCCATGGCCACGGAAATGGTCAAGGGCAGAAGCATTGAGGATGCGCTTACGATTACAAACAAGCAGGTGGTAGAAGCTCTGGGCGGGTTGCCTGCGCACAAGCTCCACTGCTCCGTGCTGGCGGAAGAAGCCATCAAAAGCGCTGTGCGTGACTATTACGAGCGCAATGGAGTCCCTTATGATAAAAGCCGTTTTCCAAACTGCGAAAGCTGCGCTTCCTGCCAGATGGTATGAGTATGCCAAAAGCGCTGATCGCTATGAGTGGTGGAGTGGATTCCTCTGTTGCCGCTTATCTGATGAAAAAGGCAGGCTATCGCTGTATCGGCGCAACGATGAAGCTGTTTCATAACGAGGCTATCGGCGTTGGCCGCAACAGAGCCTGCTGCTCTCTTGATGATGTCGAAGATGCGAGGGGCGTGGCGTACCGTCTTGGAATCCCCTACTATGTATTCAACTTTTCAGATGATTTTGAACAGCAAGTCATCAGCCGTTTTATCAGAGCGTATGAGCGCGGTGCAACGCCAAATCCCTGTATAGATTGCAACCGCTATCTGAAATTCGAGCGACTGTACCAAAGAGCGGCGGAGCTTGGTTGTGCCTACGTGGCGACAGGTCATTACGCGCGCATTGAACAACGGGGCAATCGCTTTCTGCTGAAAAAAGCGCTGGACAGCGGTAAAGACCAGAGTTATGTGCTCTATGCCATGACGCAGGAGCAACTTGCACATACGGTTTTCCCCTGCGGAGAACTGAGCAAGGCGCAGACGCGGAAGATCGCCGATAAAGAGGGGTTTTTGAATGCGGATAAGCCGGACAGCCAGGATATCTGCTTTGTACCTGATGGCGACTACGCTGCGTTTATTGAGCGATACAGCGGAAAAAAGTATCCCCCAGGAGAGTTTATTGATGCCTCCAACACAGTGATCGGTCGGCATAACGGACTGATTCACTATACGATAGGCCAGCGTAAAGGACTTGGTATATCTGCCCCGCAGCCTCTTTATGTAACTGAAATCGATACGGAGCACAATCAGGTCAGGCTCGACAAAAATCAGGCGCTCTTTACCCACGAATTGGATGCCGGCGATTTCAACTGGATCGCATTTGAGAATCCGCCCCGGCACTTTTGCGCAAAGGCGCGTATTCGCTATCGGCAGGAGGAAATGTCTGTGGCTGTCGATGTACTGCCAAACGGCGGCGTTCACCTCTGCTTTGACGAACCCCAACGAGCCGTGACGAAGGGGCAGGCTGTCGTCCTCTATGACGAAGACAATGTCCTTGGCGGCGGGACCATCTTGTCGTAACCACGGGCGGTAAAACTGTATAATACCCTCAGATCACTTTTTCACATGAAGCTTGCGATACTCCAGCGGGAGCAGCTGATACGTCTCCCTGAACGAAGCAGAAAACTTGCTCTGGCTACCGAAACCCACTGCCTTTGAGATTTGCAAAACGCTGTCGTCCGTCTCGCACAGCAGCTCGGCAGCCCGCTCCATGCGATGCTCTTTGATGTGGGAGGCCAGCGATTTCCCATAGACCTCTTTGAATATCTGCTTGAGCGTGGTTGGATTCATCAGAAAACGCCTGGCAAGCTCATCGATGGTAATGCGCTGATCCAAATGCTGCAATACATATTCGTGCAACTCTCGGACGACCTCTGCCTGTTCCTGCGGATACCGAGCCATCCCGTTTTGCGCTTCTTCGCAGATATGTCCTGTATTTTCAAGTCTGGGACAGGAAACCTCCATGGTTTCCTCAATGGTTTTGTGCAGCAGTCGGCTCTGCTCGGAATCGGACGCCTTATAATAGACCTCTTTTCCGTCCCGCCGACTTGTGATTAACCCGCCTGCTTTGAGCTGGCGCAGATGATGCGAAACGGCGGGGCTGGTCATGTTCACCATGGCCGAGATGTTGATGACACACTCCTCGCAGTGGCACAACAGCCAAAAAATACGAACCCGACTGGGATCGTCCAATAATTTGAACAGGTTTGCTACGATCTCAAAGTCCTCTGCATGGCTCAGCTTTTCACCTAAATGCTCCTCAATATGAGGCTCTCCATGCTGATGCGGCAACACATACTCACTCAATTTTACGCCCTCCTCGTGAAATATCCCTTTTGGAAATGTTTCTCTCCCTTTCGGAAGCTCTGCCTCTCAATGCGTTGACATTCTCCATTTGCTCCATTATACTATGGCCATAATGATTAAACAAGTGCTTAATCATTAAATAATAACAAAAAAAAGAAAAGGAGCTTTTCTTATGAAAAAGACTTACAAGATCGAGGTCGATTGCGCCAACTGTGCACTTCTGATGGAGGAAGCGGCACGCAAGACGCCCGGAGTAGGCACCGCTACCGTAAACTTTATGACACAGAAGATGATCGTAGAGTTCGTGGAGGGACAGGAACCGGCTACCGTCATGAAAGCTGTTCTCAAAGCCTGCAAAAAGGTCGAGCCTGACTGCGAGATCGAACTGTAAACCGGCATCGGCGCCCCTGACGCGAGAGCGGACGGGGCGCAGCTTTCGGGGGAATGCATGAAACATATAAGCAGACATTAAACGCTGCAGGAGGATATAAAATGAGCAGGAAACAAAAGGTCATGCTGGTACGAATTCTTGTTTCTTTGGGAATGCTGATCGGGCTTGCCGTTGCGCCCATTACGGGGCTGCCGCGCATGGCGCTGTACTTTATAGCCTATCTGGTCATCGGATATGATATTCTGAAAAAAGCGGGACAGGGCATCCTGAACGGTCAGGTTTTTGATGAGAACTTTCTCATGGCCATCGCAACGCTGGGTGCCATTGCCCTGTCCACATATGACAAAAGCGGCGATTATACCGAGGCCATCGCCGTCATGCTCTTCTATCAGGTGGGTGAGCTGTTCCAGAGCTACGCGGTGGGCAAGAGCCGCCGCAATATCAGCGCGCTGATGGACATTCGTCCCGACTACGCCAATATCGAGCGTGACGGACAGCTTGTGCGGGTCGATCCTGATGAGGTTACCATCGGCAGCGTGATCGTGGTTCAGCCGGGCGAAAAAATCCCGCTGGACGGCGTGATTGTGGAGGGGGCTTCCGCCCTGAACACCAGCGCTCTGACCGGCGAAAGCCTGCCCCGTGACGCCAAGACGGGTGACGAGGTCATCAGCGGATGCATCAATATGACTGGCGTACTGAAAATCAAGACCTCCAAGGAGTTCGGGGAATCCACCGTATCCAAGATTCTTGAGCTGGTGGAAAACGCCAGTTCCCGCAAATCCAAGTCTGAAAACTTCATCTCCAAGTTTGCACGCATCTACACACCGGTGGTCTGCATCGTAGCGGTGCTGCTGGCTGTGATTCCGCCGCTGGTCAATCTCTCGACCGGGGTTCCAGCCCTTTGGGAAGTCTGGATCTACCGTGCGCTGACCTTCCTCATCATCAGCTGCCCCTGCGCACTGGTGGTCAGCATCCCGCTCAGCTTCTTTGCCGGTATCGGAGGTGCCAGCAAGGTCGGTGTGTTGATCAAGGGCTCCAACTATATGGAGACACTGTCCAAGACGAAAGTGGTCGTGTTCGACAAGACCGGCACGCTGACAAAGGGCGTGTTCGAGGTCAACGGCATCCACCACAACTCTATGGAAAACGAGAAGCTGCTGGAATATGCGGCTCTGGCCGAATGCTCCTCCTCCCATCCCATCAGCAAAAGTCTGCAAACCGCTTATGGAAAATCCATTGACCGCAGCCGCGTAACGGATATTGAGGAGATCAGCGGTCACGGCGTTATTGCCAAGGTGGACGGAACCACCGTTGCCGCAGGCAACAGCAAGCTGATGAAGAAGCTGGGTATCGAGTATAAGGACTGCCACAGCGTGGGCACCATCATTCATCTGGCCATCGACGGCGCATATGCGGGTCACATCGTCATCTCTGATGTTGAGAAGCCCACCTCCCGCCAGGCTATCTCGCAGCTTAAAAAGGCAGGTGTGGAGAAGACCGTCATGCTCACCGGCGACGCGAAGGCCGTCGCTGACAAGGTCGGCGCTGATCTGGGCGTGGATGAGATACACAGTGAACTGCTGCCCAGCGACAAGGTCAGCGAGGTGGAGAAGCTGTTGAAAGCACACACCGGCAAGGGCAAGCTGGCCTTCGTGGGCGACGGTATCAACGACGCGCCGGTACTCTCCCGCGCAGATATCGGCATCGCCATGGGCGCGCTGGGCAGCGATGCCGCCATTGAAGCCGCCGATGTGGTGCTCATGGACGACGACCCCCTGAAGATTGCCAAGGGCATTCAGATCTCCCGCAAATGCATCTCCATTGTCTATCAAAACATTGTGTTTGCCCTGTTGGTCAAGGCGGTATTTCTTGCCTTAGGTGCTACAGGCTTCACAAATATGTGGGGTGCCATCTTCGCCGACGTGGGCGTGACGGTGTTGGCCGTGCTCAATGCGATTAGGGCGCTGCGCGTAGGCAAGCGATAAACAGATAGGGCGCAGGCAATATCGCCTGTGCCCTTCTCAAAAGGAGCAATATGATCGAACAGGATTTAAACCGGGTAGCCGGCTATTTCAAGGTACTTGCCGACCATTCCCGCATTCGCATTCTGATGGTTCTTTTGAACGGCGAATGCTGCGTCAACGATTTGGCGGTCTGTTTGAGCATGTCACAATCTGCAATTTCTCATCAGCTGAGAGTTCTTCGCTGCGAGCGTCTTGTGAAATCTCGAAAGGCTGGAAAGCAGGTGTTTTATTCCATCGCAGATACGCATGTCCAAGGCGTACTCGCTGTTGGAGCGGAACATGTTAACAGACATTATGTCAGTGGAGGAAAGTTGCAATGAGTGATATTAAACAAATTTTGCTTGTAGATGACGAGGTAAAGATTACGCAGGTTTTGGCTGCATATTTGGGAAAAAGCGGTTATCACACAGCAATTGCCCATGATGGAAGCGAGGCGTCCCGTTTGCTACAAAGCCAGCCCTTTGACCTGATTCTTTTAGATTTGATGCTTCCGGATATCTCAGGAGAGACGCTCTGTCGGACCATTCGCACACATTACCGTACCCCCGTCATTATGCTGACGGCAAAGAGCGATGAGGCTGATGTCTTGACGGGTCTGCAGATCGGAGCTGACGATTATATCACCAAGCCCTTCAGCCCGCGCATTGTTGTAGCGAAGGTCGAGGTAGTTTTGCGTCGGACGCTGAGCGATCATCTGGTCAGCGCACCCGTATCCTACGGCGGAGGCTTTCTTCAAATTGATTTTCAAAACAAGACGGTGAAACGGCAGGGCAAGGCAATTCATCTCACGCCCACTGAGTATCAGATCCTCTCCATGATGGCAAAAGCGCCGCATCGCATCTTTTCAAGAGATCAGCTGATCAGCTTCGCGCTCAAGGATGACTACGACGGCTACGACCGCAGCGTCGATACATACATCAAAAGCATTCGCAGTAAAATCGAGCCGGATCGCCGAAAGCCTGTTTTCATCACCACGGTACACGGATTTGGGTATCAATTCTTAGGACAAAAGGATTTGGGGGAGCGCTGATGCGGAAGCTTCGCACACAACTGACCGTTTTATTCGCCCTACTGCTGAGCGCGGCGTTAGGCGCCTTTGCCTTGTTTTTTAACGGTGCGGTGGACAAGCTCTTTGAGAGCTATGCCAATGAGCAGCGGCTTAGCCAAATTCAGCAGATTCAACAGCAGATCAGTGAACAGTATGACCCCCTGTGGGGCTATAGCTTATCCGGGCTGGAGGTGATTGGAAACGCTGCACTTCAAAACGGGTTGATTGTCCATGTTCGGACGCTGGGCGGCGAACTGGATTGGGACATCTCTGTTCACAAAACACAGGAATGCCAACTTGCCTTACAGCACGCAGAGGAGAATATGCATAGTCGCTATCCAACCTTTAACGGTTCATATGTGGAACAGGACTACGACCTAATGTATAACGGAAAGCAGGCTGGCTATTTAACGGTAGGCTATTACGGACCCTATGCGCTAAACGATGCGGAATTAAATCTGATCAACAACCTTAACCGCACTCTTTTTGCCTTGGGTGTTGCACTTGCCGGAATTGCAGCGGTTCTTGTGTTTTTGCTTTCCCGCTATTTCACTCGGCCAATTTCCGAAGTTGTTGGTGCCACTGCGAAGATTGCCAATGGAGAATATGGCGAGACAATCCACACGCAGCCTAAAACGCAGGAGCTTGCATCGCTGGTTGAATCGGTCAACGAGATGTCGGAGACCCTGCGTCTGCGTGATGAGCAGAAGCGCCGGATGACGGCTGATATTGCCCATGAACTCCGTACTCCTTTGAGCAATCTTCAAAGTCACGCCGAGGCGGTCATGGATGGCGTATGGGAGCCGACGCCGGAGCTATTTCAAAGCATTCATGAGGAAATTCTCCGCCTGACACGCATTGTGGCCCAGCTTCGGGAACTGAATGAGCTGGAAAGCGAACAGCTACAGCTGGACATAGACAGCATGGATGTTGCTGAGTTGTTTGAAAGCATTCGTAGTGATTTTTCTGTACGGTTTCAGAGCAAAGGTGTTCTGCTGCTGCGCGCTCTTTCTGATGGGCCGGCCACCCTTTGGTGCGACAGAGACAGATTGAAGCAGTGTCTGGTGAACCTTGTATCCAATGCGCTGCGCGCCACGCCCCAAGGTGGTCATGTCATGCTTTCCTGTGAGCAAACGTCGGAGCAGATCTGCATCGCCGTAGCTGACACAGGTATCGGAATGGAGCGGAAGGATCTTGATCAGATGTTTGAACGCTTTTATCGTGCAGACCCTTCCAGAAGCAAAAATACCGGCGGTATGGGGGTCGGGCTTGCGATTACCAAAGCAATTGTCGAGGCACACGGCGGACAGATTTCAGCGCAGAGTGCTCCTCATATTGGCACAACAGTGACCATGGCCTTTCCGAATAACCCAACCTCTGTTTCTCCGCCAGATGAGTCGAGGGACATTCGGTGATAAATGAAAAAGCAAACGCCATCTGATATAAAAGGGGTTTCAAATGAAAAAATATGCATTCCAAAATTTGTTCGGTGTGGAAGGATGGAATATTGCTTGGTATGGAGTAATCATTGCTTGTGGTATGATTTTGGCTGTATGTCTGGCATCCTACCGTTGTAAGAAAACCGGATTTGATAAGAACAAGCTGATGGATTTCGTTTTAATTGCAATCCCTGTCGCGATTATCAGTGCAAGAATATACTATGTAATATTTAAATGGGATGTCTACCGTGGCGACTTTTTCAAAATGATTGCTGTATGGCAGGGCGGGTTGGCAATCTATGGCGGAGTCATTGGAGGCGTTCTGACGGCCTTTGTTTTCTGTCGTATAAATAAACATTCCTTTTTGCAGTTGGCGGATACTGTGCTTCCCTCCTTATTACTTGGCCAGATTATAGGCCGCTGGGGGAATTATATCAACCAAGAAGCGTTTGGAAATCTGATAACAAATCCCAAACTGCAATTTTTCCCCTACGGGGTTTATATAGAAGCGCTTGGCGAGTGGCATCAAGCAACATTTTTTTATGAGTCGGTGCTGAATGTTCTTCTGCTCGTTGTCATGCTGACGGTCTATTCGAAGTTTAAGGTGCGGGGAATCTTATTGCCAATCTACATGATCGGTTATGGAGCCATTCGTTTCCTTGTGGAGGGACTGCGCACAGACAGTTTATACATCATGCCGGGAATGCGGATTTCGCAGGTATTCTCACTGATACTTATTCCATGTGGTATTTTGCTGCTGGGCTTGATTTGGAAAAGGGAGAAGAAAAGATGAAATATGGTCTTTTGCCGAGAGGAATATGGCTCATATTTAGTAGGAGCTTTCAAGTCGCACTGGCTGACGTTTTACAAGAACCAGCGCCAGCATTAGTGATGAAAAAGGCCAAGAGGAACTATCGGTCAATTTTATCCGGTGTAAACGAATTTGACCATGACGACCGATTTGTTATCAATATTATAAGTTGCGCAATGCTGGCTGCCGTCCTGCAAAGCGTTGAAAACCCCTATGAGGTTTCCGAGATTCAGGCATATTACGAAGCTGCGATGGATACACCTATCATGCGCTTTTTTGCCACACACAGTGGCGTCTATACTGTCAAGGGACAAGCAAGCATGAAACGGCGCGCAGAAAGAAGTCGGGAAATCACGAATCCATATTCGTGGAAGTTCACTTATGAGCCAGGTATAACTGTAAATCAATACAGTGCCATTTTCTCAAGCTGCGGTATTTGCCACCTCATGCAGGAATTAGGGCTTTCACAGTATGTCCCGGCCATGTGTGCGTTCGATTATGCAATGAATGCAATGGATGATACGAAGTTTTCAAGAAAGTACACTTTAGCCTCTGGCGGCCCCTGCTGCGACTGCCATTATTCACACAGCAATTCGAAGAATTTAAACTGAGTTCACAGACTATCCCGCCTTCCCCACAAAATCCCCATATTTTTAGCCTATGCTTTTACAAGCGGAAAACCGCTGAGCGCGGTATTATGAATACAACCGCTGCATCCCTGATGCGTTTTCGTATCAGGGATTCTTCAAAAATACAGGTTGTTACCGTTTTGTCATTTTTATCTGGAGGTTGGCGTAATGTGGATTTCAAAATACTTCAAAGGCCCTTCCCGGCATTGCAAAACATCGGTGCCCGATTCAGCGGAGCACTCTTTATCTGAGCAATTTACAGAAATGAAGCAGGTGTTCCGCCACAGGGCACTTCCACTGTTCATCGGCGTGTCTTTTGTATTGTCTCTGCTCACGGTGTTCTCCCTTCTCTATACACCCGCCTATGCGGTCAATCTGGAAGGAGAAACGATTGGTGTCGTGGCGGATGTCTCTGTTTATGAACAAGCCAGCGCATCCGCACAAGAGGAGTTGACAAGAGTACTCGGAACTCCCTCCAACGAGCTTGATGCGGCTGAACTGTCCATGACAATAGCGGATAAGAATGAACTCATTACCTCTGAGGAACTGGCTAACTCCATGCTGGAGCAGATAGATGAGTTGCAGCTCGGATATGTTTTATATATTGGCGAGGATGCGATTGGTTTATCCTCTTCGCAGGAATCTCTTCAAGCCATGCTGGACGAAATAAAAGCGCCTTATGAAAATAAAAACACGATAAGCTCTGCCTTTTCTGCGGAGGTCTCTATTCGATATGAATATACGGCGCGATCCACACCCTCTGATCCGGACGATGTGCGCGCAAAGCTGACTGCGAATCAGACGGAGGCCACAACTTATACGGTGGTGAAGGGCGACACTTTCTCCGAAATCGCGGAGCGCTTCTCCATGTGGCAAAATGAGCTGCGAGATCTGAACCCGGCGGTAACACCTGAGAAACTATCCATCGGCGAGGTACTGCTTGTAGAACAGGCTGTGCCGGTTCTCTCGGTCATCACGGTGGAAAGCTCTTCCTATGAGGAAGATATCCCTTCACCCGTTGAATATGTTGACGATGATACGCTTTATATCGGGGATTCCCGTATTGTAAAAAAAGGGTCGGCCGGTATTGCAGGCATAGAGGCAGAGATTACTTACCAAAACGGCGTCGAGACTGCGCGAAACATCCTAAGTGCCACGACGAAAGTGGAAGCGACCACAAGAGTCATTGCACGCGGGACGCAGGAGCCTCCCAAGACGGCTTCCAAGGGCTCCTATATTTGGCCTGTCAACGGCAAAGTTACTTCGGCTACAGGAACTCGAACGCTTCTTGGAAGCACAGGCTATCACAGCGGTCTGGATATTGCAGTCCCCTACGGGACGGAAGTAAAAGCCGCAGACGGAGGAACCGTCACCTTTTCCGGCTGGAAAGGCAACTACGGAAATCTGGTCATTATCACGCACGACAATGGGACGCAGACATACTATGCGCACAACTCTGAATTGTTGGTAGATAAGGGTGACAAGGTGTATCAGGGACAGTCCATTGCGGAGGCGGGTTCCACCGGGCGCTCCACCGGAAGCCACTGTCATTTTGAGGTGCGGGTAGACGGAAAAACCAAAAATCCATATAACTATCTATAAGGAGATGCGGATTGATCGTTTCGGAACTGGGTATCCTTGACTGGATTCAGACAACCCTGCGAACCCCGGTTGGTGACATGGTGATGCCAATGATCACAGCATTTGCGGATAAAGGGATCGGTTGGATTCTGCTTGCCTGTGCACTCATTCTCATCAGCCGAACAAGAAAGACTGGCATTGCGCTTTTTCTTGCGGTCGGCATAGAGGTGATCCTGTGCAACATTCTTTTGAAGCCGCTCGTAGCGCGGTCAAGGCCCTTTGTATTGAATCCAGAGGTTCACTTGATGATCACAGCGCCGTTGGACTATTCCTTTCCTTCTGGACATGCCGCCGTTTCATTTGCCTGTGCATCTGTCCTTTGGCTCAAGAAAAGCCGATGGCGTTTTCTCTTTGCTGCTCTTGCGGTTGTCATTGCCTTTTCGAGATTATATTTATATGTGCATTTTCCAACGGATGTGCTGGCTGGCGCATTCATTGGAATATTGGCGGGGATAGCAGCATGTCGCATTCTCCGCAGATTAGAACAAAACCAACTATGCCGATGACCGCAAATACAATGCGGTCATCGGCATTCAAAGCGCGAGGAGGCGTGAGATAATTAAACGGATTCTGTGTGTAATTTTAACTATTCTATGTGTTTTTGCGCCGATGCGTGCTTATGCCGTCGAGCAGGGCGCTTCCGCTGAAAGCACACCCCAACTCCAGTCAGAAACCGCGGTTTTAATGGATGCGGAAACAGGCCAGATCTTATTTCAGAAAGACATGAACGAGAGAATGTATCCGGCAAGTATCACAAAAATCATGACAGGAATGTTGGCACTTAAAAATGCGAAGCTGACCGATGTTATAACAATGTCCTATGACGCAGTTTTTTCGATTGACAGAGGATCATCTCATGTCGCTTTGGATGTGGCGGAACAGATTACTCTGGAGCAGGCACTATATGCGCTTTCAATTGAATCAGCCAATGACGCCGCGAACGGAATTGCGGAGCTGGTGGGCGGCTCTATGGAAAACTTTGCAACAATGATGAATGCTGCCGCCGAGGAGTGCGGCGCAAAAAATACGCGTTTTGTCAACGCCCATGGTCTTTTCGATGAAAGCCACTATACCACCGCATATGATATGGCAAAGATTACAGCACAGGCAATTAAGGTCCCCGGCTTTACCGATTTTTTCAGCGCCGATTATTACGAGGTTCCCCCAACTAACAAGCAGCCGGATACCAGGTATTTTCGCAACAGGAATAAGCTGCTGAATGGAGAGGTTCCCTACGAGGGAATTGTGATGAGCAAAACGGGATGGACTACAGAATCACAGAACACACTGGTCACAGTAGCCGAGCGCGGCGAAACCACCTTAATTGCGGTTGTTATGAAGTCTTCCATGAGCAGCTACAAGTGGGATGACACAGTGAAGATGTTGGACTATGGCTTTTCACAGTTCTATCCAACACAAGTATCTATCGCACAGCTTGCATCCCAGCTGAATTTAGATCCTGGGACTGAAATAGCAGAGCCAAGCACACTTGCTTTACTGCTGCCAAATGGAATAACAACCAAGGCTTTAACCGCTCATCTTGATTGGGGCAACGCACCGAAAGGTGTGCCGGCAATTACGGTTCCGCTCTGCTTGCAGATTGGTACCCCTGCAGAACCAGAGGACGATCTTCTTGAAACCCAAGTTGCCATTTCCTCCGCAGCAGCCTTAGAGCAGAATGTGGGCAAAACTGACAATCAAAGTGAGGACTTGTCCAAAGGGCAAGGTAAGAACAGGTTTCCCATTGTGGTCGCTATTCTGGCGGTGGTTGTCGTCGTGGTTATAATCGCATTGTATGTACTTCATCTGCGGGCAAATTACCTTCGACGGAAGCGTCGAATGCAAAGGAGAAAGAGGCAAGCACAGGAACGAAGAAATACAGAGCGGTGGGATCGATAAAACATGATTGCCTCACACATGAAGCCCTCCATAATTTCATCACATCGGAGCGGTAGAATATAATTACTCCAGATCGATTCGGTTCAGCAAAAGGCGGCTTTCTTCGTTCTCCTCTCTCTGTTTTCCAATAGATCTGAATACGACCGTATCTCTGGATTTACATAGAGACAGGGGCAGCGTCATTTTTGGCGCTGCCCCTGATGCGTTATTTACTTGGCTGCCATAAATGATGTTTGCATTATCCGATCAGCGTCTGGGGATCAACATATTCGCCGTTATATTTCACAGTGAAGTGAAGATGGGGGCCCGTTGACATTCCAGTGCTGCCGACATAACCGATTACCTGACCAGCAGTCACCGTGTCTCCATCGCTCACGACATATCGCGTCATATGCATATAGATAGATGTGTACCCGTCTCCATGACTGATTGACACATTGTAGCCAGCAGAATCATTATAACTTGCGTTCGTAACTGTCCCGCTCCTCGTTGCATAGATCTCCGTACCTGATGCACATGCCATATCCAAACCGCTGTGAAATTTCTCAACCTGTGTTATGGGATGTATTCGCCAGCCGAAAGGGCTTGTCAAGGTATAATAGGGCACAGGCGTCATCCATTGTGAGCTTGGGGCGTTTCCCGGAACATCCGGGGACGTGCCGCTACTCGGAGCCGGAGTCGGGGGGACATATGAAGCCAGCCATTCTTGATACGCTGCATCCGCATATTCTTTTTCCTTTTGCGCAATTTCCTGCAAGAGCTGTTCTTGCTTATTTTCGGATGCGTCAATCAATGCTTGATACTCGTTTCCTTGTGTCGTTAATTCCTGCAATAATGCAGCCGCGTCCTCTTCTTTTTCCTTTAGAAGCATCTGAGACTCCTCAAGGGACTTTTTAGTATCCTCAAGAGCTGATTTTTCTTCTTCGAGTGCATTTGCAGCAGCAGACACAGCTTCGGCAGCCTCGTTGAGATTGTTTAACTGCCGAGCGTCATAAGCCATTATCTCACGCACCGCGTCGATACGAGAAAGAAAGTCGGAAATGCTGTCTGCTTTGAACAAGAATTCCAAATAGGTTATATTCCCGTTCTCCTCCATTGCCCGTATCCGCTTGCGGCAGAGCACATACAGCTCGTCATACTTCTTCTGCGTTTGCTCCAGCTCTTGTTGCTTATAAGCAATCATTTCGCTATAGTTCTCAATTTGTACATTTGTATTTTCAATTTGCTCATATATCAAAAAAACTTGCTGTTCAATCCTGCTTTTCTCCTCGGAAATCGATTGAACACTGCTGAGAACATCCGCTTTTTGCTGTTCCAAACCGTCAATTTCAGCCTGTAGCGCAGATTGTTTTTCTTCAAGTCCGTCGATTTGCTCCTGAATGGTGTCAGACGAAACAGCCTCGACCGCTATAGAGTTTAGGCTTAGCAAACTCGCCAAGAGTAGTATCAATACAATTATTTTTTGTCGCCGTTTAGGTTTCACAAGCAGTTCTCCCTCCATGTGGCAGAGATACCGCCAAGTTTAAGATCAAAATGTGATAAAACTATGAGTTTTTACATGAAATATCTTTTCCTCATATTTTTACCACATGGTTTTTATACAATTTGTTCGATAATACTCAACAAACGGCAATAGTGCACAACTGTCCTTTTTTCTACAATCGGATTCGGATTAGTTAGAATCACAAAGGAGAAAAACACATGACATATAAACGTGGAAAAATCACAGCCGCATGTATCGTGGGCATTATGGGCCTGTCGCTGCTTGCCGGCTGCGGGCAAGCCGGAGCTGATACGCCTCAAGCGGAAGCTCAGGTCAATGTGTTCACAAGCGAGATGTCCCTTGGAAATGTATCTATTGAAGATGAAGCTGTCGCATTGGCAGAGGCACCATCTTCGCCAACACTTTTCTCAATGCCACAAGCGTCCGGCACACTGGTGAAAGAGAATGATCGGGCGCAAATCGATTATTCCAACACAAAAGACGGGTATGTGATGGTTCGTTATTCCGCCGCCAGCGATAAGAAACTCAAATCGCAGGTCAAGGGTCCAAGCGGTACCACCTATACCTACAATCTAAAGGCTGGGGCGACTGAGTGGGAGACCTTTCCGCTGTCGGATGAAAACGGTGAATATAAAGTGATCGTTTACCAGAACACCTCCGGAAGCAAGTATGCGACAGTACTGTCGGTGACCTTCTCCGTAGAAATGGCGGATCCGTTTGCACCGTTTTTAAGACCAAACCAATATGTGAACTATGAAACAGGCGCAGAGAATACAGTTGCAAAAGCAAAGGAACTCTGTGACGGCAAGAAAACGACACTTGACAAAATTCGGGCCGTCTACAATTTCGTTGTTACCACCTTGACCTATGACAAGGAGAAGGCCGCTAATGTTCAAAGCGGTTATCTGCCCGTGTTGGACGAAGCGCTCGAAACGAAGAAAGGAATCTGTTTTGATTATGCGGCAATGATGGCCGGTATGCTGCGCAGCCAAGGAATCCCCTGTAAGCTGATCGTGGGATATGCAGGAAGTGCCTACCACTCATGGCTCAATGTTTACACAGAAGAAAGCGGCTGGATCAATTCGGCGGTGTTTTTCGATGGCACAACATGGAAACTGATGGATCCGACCTTTGCCTCATCGGGAAACCAGAGCTCCGACATTATGAAGTATATCGGCGACGGAAGCAATTACACATCGAAATATATTTACTGATTTGCGGCAGCAAGCAATTCCAAATGAAATAGTCATTTTGCATCTCCATATTGGAAGGTGGATGGTGATACTTTAGGAACAAAAATGGAAATTGAAAAATAAATAAAAAACTTTGCAAGGTTTTGGCGTGCCTTGTCGTGTTATTTATGAAGGCGCAAATCAATACATAATAAAAACATCTTGGAGGTACTTCACAATGAAAAAAACGATTATGGCTGCGACGGCTCTCGCCCTTACGCTGTCACTCGGCACTACTGCTTTTGCGGCAAGCCCCACTGCTGCGGCGACACAGAGTACATCTGCAACACGCACAACCTATACGCAGCATCTGTCCCATCGGAACGCAAATCACACCACAGCGGTAGGCAACTGCGTTTTCGTTGACGCCAATGGCGATGGCTCCTGCGACAACGGCGATACTCACTGCAATTTTGTCGACGCCAACGGCGATGGCGTTTGCGACAATGAAGATTCCCACTGCACGAACTTTGTGGATGCAAATAGCGATGGAATCTGTGACAACTGCAAAAATCTGAGCGCGCATAACAGCGCCAGCCATTCTAACGGCTGCTCCACCAACGGCGCGCACAACGGTCACAGTGAAAGTGAGCATAGTGCCACCGCCACAAGCGGTGCAGCCGCTAATCATGATTCCGGGAACCACAATTCCGGCCGCCACGGCAGCAGCCACCACTAAGCCCCGGGTTACAGCACAGGCGGCAGCGTTACGCTACCGCCTGTGCCTTTTGGGGATGACAAACTGTACTTGGGCTTGTATAATGACAAAAGTGAGGTGGTGAGCGAATGCGAAGCGAACAGGAGACGAACCGGGCAGTTGGACTGTATTCCAATATGATTCGGAGAATCTGCCTTTATCATTTGAAGGGCAGCGCTGACACAGAGGATGTTTTTCAAAATGTCTTTTTGAAGTATCTGCTGTATGACGGCGATTTTGCAGATACCGAGCATGAAAAAGCATGGTTCATCCGTGTAAGCATCAACGCCTGTAAAGACCACCTGAAAGGGCTGTTCCGGCACAGCACCGTATCGCTGGAGGTGCTGGCCGAGGAAGCCGCCGCGCTGGAGCCAGACCACCAAGAGGTATTGGAAGTGGTCTTATCGCTGCCAGCCAAATACAAGGACGCCATCTACTTGCACTATTATGAAGGTTATTCCGCATTAGAAATAGCTGCAATTTTGAAATCAAAAGAAAACACCGTCTATTCGCTTTTGTCGCGGGGACGGTCGATGCTCAAAGAAAAGCTGGGAGGTGATGGATTTGACGAATAGAATACAGGATGCGTTTGACAACATCAAAGCGTCCAAAGAACTGAAATCCTCCACTATGCGGTTTCTGCAAATGGAGCGCGAAAAGCGCAGTCCTCGCCAAGTTCGACGGCCAGTATGGAGAAAAACGCTTGCGGCAGCCTGTGCCATGTTGGTGTTGATGGTCGGTTTCGGCGGGTATTATACCATACAGACACCTGTCGCCTATGTTAGCATTGATGTAAATCCATCGGTGGAACTGGCGTTGAACCGCTATGACCGGGTGGTGTCCGCCACCGCCTATAATGAGGACGGAGAAATTGTTTTGGACGGCGTTACGGTCAAGGGAAAGCTCTATACGGAGGCCATCGACCTCATTGTGGAAAGCGACGCGATGCAGCCCTATTTGACGGAGGATTCCGCACTGACCTTCACGGTCGCTGCCGGCGACAGCAATAAGGAAAGCACGATTCTTTCCGGTATTGAAAACTGCTCCGGCTGTCAAGAACACGGAGGGCGGAGCTATACGGCAGATGTGAACTCCATGACCGAGGCGCATGACAGCGGTCTGTCCTTCGGGAAATATGCCGCCTATCTGGTGCTCTCCCAATATGACAACACTGTTACCACAGAGGATTGTCAGGATATGAGCATGGCGGAAATCCATAGTCAGATCAGCGAACATGAGAATGATGGCGAGCATACCGGAAACGGGAATGGCGCCGACAGGAACAATAATTGCAGTGATGAAGAAACCGGGAAGTCCGAATCTGGTCATGGAAATGGACATGGTAAAGCTTCAGATGATTAATATGATTTAAAATATCCGCGCATTGGGGCGGGAACGGCATTAGATAAGATGCCGTTCCCGCCTTTCCTCATACTATCCCCACAATTGTCTTCTATAATTCTCATGAAAACCATGATTAGGAGGTTTTGTATGAGCGAAGACGAGAAAAACAGCTTGAATACCTCTGATAACGGTACGCCGCAGAAGGCGGAGTCTGATCAAGATTCCACCGATGGCGGCTCGTTTGTAGCAGATATTCTTGGCACGCTCGGAATTGGAAGTCGAAGTTCCGGCAAAGGCCCTCCCGCGGAGTCGGGAAAAACAATCAAACAGCGTCCCCCAGCATCCCCACCGCAACTTGAGAATGAAGTGCGGACATCGCAATGGGGACAAGACACATCCTACCATCAGGAAGCGGATCTATCACAAGACCCTATTGGCGCAGATGCGATAGAAATCCAATCGCCCAAACGAACAAGTCACAAAAGATGGCTCCTTTTTCCGGTACTCCTCGTCTTTGCCGCAGGCACATTCTTTCTTTTGAAAAATCGGGAACCGACGCCTCCTGCCCCAGATGTCGTGGCAACCTACAATGGAAAAAACATCACAACAGCGGAGCTGAAAGCCTTTATTGAGCAGGAAGGCTTGAAAGAAATGGAGCATATGATTTGCCCAGCGCATGGATATGACCATTCAAAGTGCGATCCTACAGAGGAATGCGAATCACATCCCGTCGACTCGCTGGAGGGTTATCAACAGATGACGGCGCGTCTGGCGACAGAGCAGATGGTGATGGATTGGGCGGAAGAAAACGGAATGCTCCAGCGAGAGGATGTTCGTCACACCATGTCTGATCTGCTCAATGATGTAACGGTATCGCAGTATGCCGAGCAACTTCACAACGAGAACGTCTCGGTGGAAAGTGTTTCAAGCTGGGAGGTTCAGCAGTACTATGACGATAATCGAGCGGCCTACGCGGGGAAAACGCTCTCGGAGGTCGAGGACGAAATTCGTCAAACGCTTGCCTCTCAAAAGGATGAAAACTTCTTCCCGCAGTATATCGAGCAACTCAAAAAAACGGCTGGTCTGCAGGTGAATTTTGATATTCTCAAGGTAACCGAACCGACAGAGCAGGAGATTTCTGCGTATTATCAGAAAAATCAGAATACATATGCTGTTTCGGAATCCGCGACCTACCTTGAAATACGCATCACCGGCAGTGATGCGGCATCCCGTGCTACAGATGCAAGCCGGAAAATTCGTTCAGGAGAAAGCTTTGACTCTGTCGCAACCTCCTTTGCAGAGGGCGGCAAGGCAGCCGAGCAGACAATAACCAAAGAAGATGCCGCAAATGGCGGCAAACAAAAGCTTTTCACAATGAAGGTCGGCGACATCAGCGACCCTATTGACAACGGAGACGGCTCACAGAGCATTTTGCAGTTGAAATCTAAAAAGAGCGCGGGAGTTCAGCCGCTTTCTGAGGTGAAAGCAGAGATTCGCTCTGCGCTGCTTGAGGAGAAGACTGCGCAAGAGTATGAACAGCGCAAAACGGAAACCCTGTTTTCCATTCATAGCCGCCGTTACACTCTGGGCGATTTTTACACAGAGTTCTTGGAACTATCTGAGGTAAATCAAAAAAGCTATGCGTCCTTCGATAAAAAGAAGCAGCTGGTGGAACAGATCATTTCACAGGAGCTTCTTCTGGAGGAGAGCGGCGACGCTGCCAGTGGAGAAAACTCCCATGACATGGAGGAACTGAAGATTCAATATCTTTCCCAGATGATTCATCAAGAGGAAGTGGACGACAAATTGATCGACGCGACAGATGAAGAAGCACAGCAGTATTACGATGAAAATCTGGAATCGATGGTATCCCCCGCAACCGCTCAACTCAATTTGATTTGGATATCCCAGGGCGACAACGCAGAAAAGAAAGCCTTGGCAAAATCTAAAGCGGAGGAAGCCCTTGCCGCGCTGAAGAATGGAACGGAATTTTCTGCCGTCGCCGGGCAATATTCTGAGGACACTTCCGCAGAAATCGGTGGTGAAATTCAGGGGGAATTCCATGAGGGCGACCTTGATCCCAGCATGAGCAAAGCGATATCGTCTTTGGCAGTGGGCGAATACAGTGAAATCGTTGATTTTGCGGGCGGTTACTATATCATACAAATCCGGGAACGGGCGGAGAAACGCCAGCTTGCCTTCGAGGAGGTTTCCGAAAACATCAAAGCACATTTGCAGGAGCAGCAGCACGCACAATTGGAAGCCGACATGGAGCAAACGCTTCTGGAGCGCTTTGGATTTACCGTCTACGACAAGACGCTTCGACAACTTATGAAGGAAGCGGCTGTTGAAAATGAGGCGGCATCATGAAGCAAAAGCAATCGGAAAGGCTTGGAACCGTAGGTGGACAAGCAGTTTTGGACGGCGTCATGATGAAAGCAGCCGGGCGATATGCTGTGTCGGTGCGGCTTGCGGACGGCTCCATCCATACTGAAGCATTCCCGTTCCATCCTCTGTCGGAACGCTGCCGGCTGCTGGCGCTTCCCCTTGTGCGAGGCTGCGTCAATTTCTTTCAAATGCTGGCGTTGGGTCAGACGGTTTTAACATTGTCCGCCGACGCAGCGGCCGCGCCGGAAGAACGGAACAAAGAACCCAAAACCTGTGGGTTCTTGATTTCCGCTGCTACATGGGTATTTGCCGCAGCGATCAGCGTGGGGCTGTTTATGTTTCTCCCGGCGCTGCTGATTAAAATTGCACAGCAATGGATGCCGCTCGAGACCGTTTGGCTCAGAAATATTGCAGAGGGATTGATTCGCTGCGTTATTTTACTTGGCTATCTCTGGCTGGTGTCCCTCGTCCCGGATATGCGCCGCACCTTTGAATACCACGGAGCAGAGCATAAAACGGTAGCCTGCTATGAGGCTGGAGAACCCTTGACGCCGGAAAACGCAATGAAGTTCACCCGCTTCCACCCGAGGTGCGGAACCAGTTTTCTGTTTGTAATGATACTGATCGGCATTTTGTTTTACTCCCTTCCTTTTTTCACGTGGGACAGCGTTTGGGAGCGGGTACTGACAAAGCTTGTATTCTTCCCGGTCATTGCCGGTATCGGATATGAGGTAATCCGATTTTCAGGCCGTCACCCAGAAAACAGATTGATGCGCATTCTCACAATGCCCGGATTGTGGCTTCAGCGTATTACCACACGGGAGCCGTCCGCGCAGCAGCTTGCCGTCGCCATTGAAGCGGTTCAAGGCGCACTATCAACCATTTGAAGGAGGCCCAACATGGGACGAAAAGAACGAACCATATTCATAACAATTATTGCAAATATCATTTTGATCATCCTGCGCTTCTTTCTGGCAAATCTCTCCGGAAGCATTGGTCTTGCGGCGAACGCATGGCATTCCTTTACGGATGTATTCGTGTCGAGCGTCGTATTTATCGGCCTAATGATCACACAGCATGCGGGTGACCGACTGAAAATCGCCACGAAAAAGGCGGAGCATATCCTTGCTATCTTCGTATCCGTATTCATTTTCTACATGGGGTTGGAGATTCTCTCCGATGCGCTCAGCGGTCAAAAGACAGAGCTGCGTTATGTCCCATTTGTGGCAGCCGGAGCATTTCTGGGCGTCGCCATCAACTACTTCATGGCCCGCTACAAAATCTATGTGGGCCAGCAAACGAACTCACAGAGTCTCATCGCTGACGGTTATCATTCCAAGATGGATATGTACTGCTCCATCGCTGTCCTCGTCGGTCTGCTTGGTTCCCTCTTTGGAATGCCCAGCCTTGACAAGTTTGCTGCCATCGTAGCTATGGTTCTGCTAATGGTTTCCGGATATGAAATTTTGACCTCCAACCTGCGGATGCTACTTCACCCGGAGGAGGATACGGGCACCGGTGAGCATGTGCATCATCACCACGGACATGGCGGTAAAAAGGTGGCGCTCAGTACAGGCGCACTCCTGCTGGGGGTGTATCTGCTATCCGGCGTCTATATCGTACAGTGGGACGAGAGCGGTATCGTGCAGCGCTTCGGCAATGTGGTAAATGCCTCCGTGCAGCCGGGAATTCACTACCGTCTGCCGGCACCCTTTGAAAGCGTTACACTGGTAAACGCCGAAAACATTGAGAAGATTGAGACTGGAACGCAAGAACTGCTCACCGGCGACACCAATCTGGTCAACATCAATCTATCCGTCCATTACAAGATTAAAAACAGCTCCGACTATATCCTCAATGTCAGTAATTCGGACACGCTGATTCAATCCAGTGCGGTCACAAGTATTCGGCGTATCGTCGGCGAGAGTAAGATCGACGACATTCTAACTGAGGGGAAATCCGCCATTGAAGCGGACGCACAGCAGGATTTGCAAAAGGCCATGGACGTCAACGGAACCGGTATTGAGATTGTCAGCGTTCAGTTGGTCGAGGCTGCCCCGCCCCAAGCGGTGCTTGCGAGCTTTCAGGATCTCGCAACCGCAAGACAGGATCGGAGCATTTACTTAAACGAAGCGCTGGCCTATCAAAACACGATCATCCCGCAGGCAAATGCGGATGCGTATCAGCAGGTTGCTGAGGCCGAGGGGTATCGGCAGGAAAAGATATCAACAGCACAGGGAGATGCCACGCTGTTCAGCCAGCGGCAGGAAGCTTATTCCGCCTCAAAGCGAGTCACCGAGTTCCGACTCTACATGGAAGCCATGGACGAAATTCTTCCCAATGTTCAGAAAATATTGCTTGGCGGCAATGTCAAGGTCGACAACGCAGACCTTTGGATCCCAGGCACAAAAGCAGCAGACTAAATAAATATTTTTTATGGAGGAACATCCTATGACAAAAGAAAAACATGCAGTAAAGCCGAAGCTGTTTCTTGCAATCGGCGCCGTATTGGTTCTGCTGCTCCTGACCCTTGTGGTTTATCAGGTCGATACCACCGAGTTCGCAATCGTCACCCAATTCGGCAATCCTGTCCGTGTTGTAGAGAATCCCGGCCTGCAGGTCAAGCTGCCCGACCCCATACAGTCTGTTCAGCGGCTTGACAAGCGTGTTCAGGTCTATCAAACTACTTCTATTGAGCTTCTTACCTTGGATAAAAAGAGCGTCTCTTTGGATTATTACGGGACATGGAAAATCACCGATCCTGTAACCTTCTTAAAAACGGTGAAGGACAAGGTCGGCGCGGAATCACGTCTGCTGGACGTCTTCTCCTCCAGCCTGGGCGTACAACTTGGCAAGTACAACCTTGACCAGCTCGTCAATACCGATCAGGAACAGCTTCAATTGGATACGATTTTGAATGATGCTACGGGATACGCAAAAGAACGCGCCGCAGAATACGGAATTGAGGTCGTCGATGCCCAGATCCGCGTGCTCAACTTCCCAGATGCAAACAAGCAGAGCGTCTATGACCGCATGAGCGCCGAGCGAGAGCAGATGGCGCAGAAGTATCGTTCGGAAGGCAGTGAAGAAGCAGCCAAGATTCGTGCGGACGCCGAAAAAGAGCAGCAGGTGATTCTCGCCGAGGCTTATGCTCAAGCGCAGCAGATCAAGGGCGAGGGTGATGCGGAAGCAATCCGTATCTACGGAGAGGCGTTCCAAAAAGACCCCGCATTTTATGAGTTCATCCGTACTCTTGAAACCTATGAAAAAACAATAGACGGCAATACGACACTGATCCTGCCGTCCACGGCCGAGATTCTAAAATACTTGAGCGGTTCGCAGAACTGAGGTGAAAAAATGTCAGATCCTACGAAAAAGCCGGGCGATGAGAAGAAGAACATTCTTGGCGTCCTTAAAGACAAAACGGCGCAGCTGAAAGGAAAGTTGCCCGGTGTTCATCGTCCGAAAAACTTGTCTGATAAGAAGAACAGTGTTTCAAACGATCTCAAAAACGCTTTCCGTCACATCAACCCTAAAAAAGCGGTATGGTCGCTAATCGGTGCAGTGTTTGCAATTTATCTGCTGACAGGGCTGTATGTGGTCAACCCTGGGGAACAGGCTGTCATCCGTCGCTTCGGTGCGCCGCAGGCGCAGGCGGTCAGCGAGGGTCTCCACTATCGCCTTCCTTACCCAATCGACACGGTTGAAAAGGTAAATGTTTCGGAGGTGCGACGCGCGGATATCGGCATGACGCTCCCGGATCACCTCCACCAGCCGGACGACGCGCCGCAGGCAATTCAACTGCTAACCGGCGATGAAAATATCATCACTTCTCAGGCAATCGTGCACTACAAGGTCAGCGACGCCACTAAGTTCCTATACAATGTCAACGGCAACAGTGAGCAGCTTGTGCGATATAGCGTTGAATCGGCATTGGTACAAGCCATGGCCAGCACACCCGTGGACGATATTCTCAGCACGGAAAAAGTAGCCGCGCAGAATTCGGTCATGGCGTTGGCACAGGAAGCACTTGACCGATACGATGCCGGTATCCAGCTTACCGCTTTTAACATTCAGGAAATTGTCCCGCCTGATGCGGTGTCCTCTGCCTTTCTCGATGTAACAGCGGCAAAGGAGGATAAGGAAACCGCCATCAACGAAGCTAACGGCTACGCCAACAGCCTGCTTCCGCAAGCTCGCGCTAACGCCAATAAAACCGTTTCGGATGCGGAAGCGTATAAGGCAGAGCAGGTCTCTCGGGCAACCGGTGATACGGATAAATTTCTTAGTATGCTGGCTGAATACCAAAAGAATTCGAATATATACACGGCGGACACGACAAAGTACCGCTTGCTGCTGGAAACGCTGGAAAAGATTTTGCCCAATGTCAAGATGTATATCGTTGACTCGGCAAACGACAGCGTAAATGTCAAACTGATTGATGAAAGCCTCTCTGGAAACTCTTCCATCGGCATCGGTAATTAGCTCCCATTGACTGTTATACTACACTTTTGAAGAATCAAGGTGGTGGCCATTGCGAAAGACAATACTGGTGATTGACAAAGACGAAGCGGCTTGCCGGGAGATCGAGATGCTGTTTCATGAAAAAGCAACGGAAGTTCATTGCTCCCAAAATATTTCTGAAGGATTAAGTCGATATTTTGTCGGCCAGTATTGTCTCGTAATCGTTGATGTTGCGCTCCTGGAGGGCTGCGGATTTTCGTTGCTAAGCATCATGAGAAAGGCAAAAAGTGTCCCGATTTTGGCAATTGCATCCGATGATAAAAATATTGATAAAATAGCCGCCTTGAATAGCGGAGCGGACGGATTCCTATTGAAGCCATATACGAAAGAGGAGTGCTATGCAGTCACCGATGCGCTGATACGCCGCCACATTGAGGTCAGCATGGCTGGAACAAACGATCTCCCAATAGAGATTGGCAAGAAGATCCTCATAGAACCTCGGTACAGATTCGCTGTCGTAAATGGACATCATCTCAATTTGACGCGTAAGGAATATGATATACTCTACTTTCTCGCCAAGCGACCGTATCAGGTTTTCACAAGGGCTCAGATATACGATTATCTGTGGAATATGGATTCATACTTTAACATTGACGACACGGTGCGGTTCCATATTCAAAATCTACGGCGTAAGATTAAAGCTGCTCTCGACGGGAATGATGGCTGCATAGAAACCGTGTGGGGAGTAGGGTATCGTTTTAACCCGACGGCCCTACAAGCTTAATACTGCTTTTCAAAAAGACCGGCTGATGCCGGTCTTTTTATTTATAAAAAACCTGCCTTTTCTCCCAAAAATCTCCGATTTATCAGATAAGATATTTCATAGTGGTATGTCTGTGTAAGGAAACGGCAAACATAAAAACCAGCGACCCGCATCCTTGCGGGTCGCCGAATGGAACGATTACTATTTACGTTTGCGAAGCGTGGCTTTCAGCGCCTTGACCATCTCGGAGATCAAACGAATCTCCTCTGGGCTACAATCCTTCAGCTCATCGGCGATCTCGTGGTCAAAGACGTCCTTTTCACACAGGATGCTGTCGCAGACCAGATCGTCAAGAGAAGCACCGAGGGCGTTTGCAATGCGAACCAGCGTACTCAGCCCAACTTTTGAAGCTCCTCGCTCGATATGGGAAATGTTTGACGTCTCGATTTCAACCAGTTCCGCTAAGTGCTGCTGGGTAAAGCCCTTCTTCTTGCGGAGCGCCCGAATCCGAGCGCCGAGGGCAGTATAATTTAAATCCATACGGACACCCCACCTTCTTTAACAATATTATTGTAGCCCCTTATTGGGTGTGGTAAAATAATATCATGCCCCTTATCGGGTGCTGTATTAACATATCGAAGGGAGAATTATCATGTGTATATCCTCCTGCGCTATAACCGGCCATCGCCCGACCCGATTTAAGTTCAAGTATCGGGAGGACTATTCACTATGCAAAAAAATTAAGCGCAGTCTCACAGCACAAATTGAAAAAGCATATCAGGACGGGGCGCGGACATTTTATGTCGGCGGTGCGCTGGGGGTTGATATGTGGGCTGGGGAGATTATTGCGGAATTGAAAGCCAAGTCGGAATATGCGGATGTTCATCTGATCTGCGCGCTGCCATTTGATGGATACGATAAGCAATGGGATGACAAGAGCCGGAAGCGGCTGGGGCGCATCCTTTCTGCCTGTGACGGCGCAGTAAAGGTGAGCGAAGCAGAGTCCCCGGACGCATACAAAATCCGCAACTATTACATGGTGGATCATGCCGACCGCCTGATCGCGGTGTTCGACCATGAGCATACCCCACGGAGCGGCACAAGCCAGACGGTCAACTACGCAAAAAAGCGTGGGATGAGTATCACCTATATCCATCCAGACACGGCGACAGTCTCAGAAGAATAGTGCATCAAAGCAAGCTTTTAAGCGGCGGTCATTTATTTGACCGTCGCTTTTTGCCATATATTGCGATTTTCCTCCGACTTTCCTCTTGCTTTCCTATTAAAAAGCTCCGAAATAACTTCAATTCTTCTTCTAAACTTTACTCATTAAGAGATTTGGCGGTGATTCCGATGGGTTCTTTATCTGCTGGTTTATATCTAAAAAGTAAATACAATCGGCACGGCGGCGTTTAGCCGTCCACAAAGCAACACACATTTCAAAGAGAGGTGACGCCGCCGGTGTGCCGTCCGCGATAAACGCGGGCAAGGAGCTTTGCTATGAGTATTTTTACTTATGGCATTAAGATGTATCCATGTCTTGCTCCCAAACGACACACGGCTTTCAAGACAAAGAGAACGCGGCATAAGCAAAGGCGCTCCCATGTAAAAGCAAAGCCTCCGCCTGCCCGTCGCTTTCTCTGCGGACTTCTTAATGCAGATAGAAAGACGGCCAGTTTTGCGTATTCACGCAGAATTGGCCGTCTTTTTTCTATTTATGGCAGTTTTGTGGGCTGCCGTTCCCCTCCGCTTTTGAGATTTGGATTTTTCAAATTTCAGAATGACGGAGGTAACGGCTTATGCCGAAATACGATAAATATCACCCTAACTATAGAAAACTCTATCCGGAGATTGAAAACCGTCCCGATGTTCTCCATGTCCTAAAACAGAGTGATCGGAAAATGGAGTATATGGAGGTTGATCTGAAGCAGGAGCGGTTTGTGCAAGATCAGGAGGCTGGGACGGCCGTGTTCCTGCCAAGCCGGGAGGACTCCTATGACCGCCTACAAGACGAAGAGTATATCCAGTTCGCCATGGACGAGCTCACTCCGGAAGCCATCGTGGTGCGGCGGGAGGAAATTCGCCTGCTGTGGATCGCGCTACGTCAACTGGAGCCAGAGGAATACGACCTGATCCAATCCTTGTATTTTAGGGGAATGAGCGAGCGCAAGCTCTCAAAACAGACGGGAATTCCCCAACAGACTATCAATGACCGGCGGCGTCGTGCCATAGATCGGCTCAAAGTTTTTTTGAAAAATAATTAAAAAATTCCGGTCACCCCCCTCACTCAACGGGAAAGAGAGTGAGGGGGGTTATTTATATCGTCCCCGTTGCTCCTTGAAAACTTAATATCCAGCGACTTGAACACATTAGCTGACGGTCCTCGAAAGGGACGAGCGACAAGTCGGGCGCGCGAAGACCACCTGTGCGGATAGTATATCCGTATCAAAGACGGCCAAACAAGGTGCAGAGCGGTACCCGCCCGGACGAAAACAGCCTTGGCAGGCTGTTTTGCAACGACCCCGTCAGCCTACAATGATACTTCTGCCCAGCCACAGCCACACGCAATGGGGGCAGCTCGGAGAGATCCTCGGAGGGGTGAGATTCCCATGATGCGCGCCCGCGCAGTTCAAGTATGCTGCCCACGGCTCGGGAAGTAGTGTCAAATGGAGCCATCAGATAATCAACGCAATATGGAGGCCGCTCAAATGTACTGACGCAAGCTGACGCCTGCCCAACCACATCCGGGCGGCCTCCGTGCCTACATACAAAACATATATGGAGGTATACCTCATGAACCAGCGCTTTCGTGATTTTTACCGCGGCGAGGTCTATTACGCATATCTCGAACCCTCCTTCGGTCACGAACAGGGCGGAACCCGGCCTGTCCTGATCTTGCAAAACGACATCGGGAACTACTACTCTCCGACGCTTATCGTCACGGTAGCCACTACCCGGAAACGCAGGAAGCTGAATATGCCCACCCATGTCGAGCTTTCGGACATCGAAGGTCTACCAGATGTGTCCGTTTTTATGCTGGAGGTGCTTCGGACTATCGACAAGCGCCGAATCCGCAGCTATGCGGGCAAGCTCACCAAAGAGCAGATGGATCAGATTGACGCAGCCCTACGGATCAGCCTGCGACTGGACGAGGATGCATGGATGTCCACAGAAGTGGAGGCTCCGTGATGAACGCTGTGCTGAAAATCGATCAGATCTACCGAGTCTATAACGGAGCAAGCAGAAAAGGCACGCTTCCGATGCGATTTTAATAGATCCGCCATGTCAGAAAAGCAATGGCTTTACAAGGAGGAAGACTATGAACGCAAAAACCAAGCCCGATTTCCTGACGCCCAACGACTTTGCCTATCTCCTTCAGGTCATGAACCGCCTTGTTGAGCAGGGCATCATCACCGCGCGCCACAAGGAGGAAACGGCAAAGCGCATAGCGGAGGAATACGAACTCGCACCGTTGTATATTTAGTGCATTTGGGTATAGATATTCCATCGGCTTGATGGTATTGTGTGTTGCTGAAAGGAGGCGAAACACTTGAAAACACTGCCCATGACAGGCACTTCGGCGCTGCGGGAGATACACTATATCGAGGCGGCCAAAAAGACCGTGAGCGCCAAGCCCCGCGTCGCCGGTTACGCCCGCGTCAGCAGCGACTCGGACGACCAGTTCAATTCCTTCTCGGCACAGGTGCGGTATTACACCACGCTTATATCCTCCAACGAGAAATGGGAGCTGGCGGATATCTACGCCGACGAAGCGGTGACCGGCACGTCCACGGAGAAACGCGACGACTTCAACCGCATGATGGCAGACTGCCGCAAGGGTAAGATCAACCGCATCATCACCAAGTCGGTCAGCCGCTTCGCCAGAAACACACTGGACGCCCTGAAAGCCATTCGCGACCTCAAGGAACTCGGCGTCACTGTCTACTTTGAAAAGGAAAACATCGACACCGCCCAGCTTGAAAGCGAAGTCCTGCTGACGCTCTATTCCGCCTTCGCCCAGGACGAATCCCTGAACATCGCCCAGAACAAAAAACGCGGCAACAGGATGCACATGAGGATCGGCGACTATGTCTCCCCCAACGTACCCTACGGATACCGGCTGGTGGACAAGCTCCCGCACATATACGAGCCGGAGGCGGCAGTCGTGCGGCGCATCTTCTCCGAATACCTATCCGGCCTCGGCGCATACGAGATAGCCCGCGGGCTCACCGAGGACGGCATTCCCCGCAAGGACGGCGGCAGCAAATGGCGGCCACAGGGCATTCTGGTCATGCTCCGAAATGAGCGCTACATTGGGGATATGCTCCTCCAAAAAACCTTCAACAGCGACGATCTGCCATACAAGCAAGTCACCAACCGGGGTCAGTTGGAGAAGGTCTATATCAAGAACACCCATGAGCCGATCATCGACCGCCTGCAATTCGAGCTTGCCAATATCCTGCTGGACAGGCGGGGCAAGCTGGTCGTAACGACGCACGGCGAGTACCCGTTGAGCAAGAAGCTGCGCTGCGGCGACTGCGGCGCTACCTATCGCCGCAAGGTCACGAACGGGATCACCTATTGGGTGTGTCGCCGACACAATAACAACAAGAACGACTGCCTGGCGCCGCAAATACCGGAAACGCTCATATACGGAGCCTTCACGACACTCTACAACAAGCTGAAAACCAACCGGCGATATATCCTCACCCCGATGCTAAATCAGTTGGAACGGATGCGGGAGCGCAGATATCTGGACAACCCCGAGCTGCGGGAACTGAACGTCAAAATAGCGGAATTATCAGAGCAGAATCACAGGATGAACGAGCTAATGGCTCAGAAAATCCTTGATCCTGCTCTTTTTATATCCCAAAGCGACGCACTCACCCGCAAGCTAAGAGAACTCAAGCTGGGGCGCTCCCGCTTAATGGACGCCGACTGCGAGGACGAGCTCATCGAAAACACAGAGGCTGTGCTTGACGCACTCTCCGCCGGCCCGGAGCATTTATACGGCTTCTCGGCGGAGCTGTTCGCCGAGCTGGTCGAGGATATTACGGTCACGGCGGGCAAGCTGACCTTCCGCCTGAAGAACGGTCTGCGCCTGACCGAAAACATAGAAAGACGGTGAAGCCATGAGAAAGAACCGAACCCTGCCCTATGGGTATCAGGTCACAGCGGGGGCGACTTCCGTGAACGAGCCGGAGGCGGAGATCGTGCGGCGGGTGTTCCGCGAGTATGCCGAGGGGCGCTCCTACAAGGCCATCGCCGAGGCGCTAACCGAGAGCGGCAGCCGCTACACGCCGGACAAGCCGGAATGGAATAAGAACATCATCGCAAGGATGCTCCAAAACCAAGTCTACCTCGGCAGCGAACAGTTCCCGCCGCTTCTGGCAGAGGATGAATACCGATCAGCGCAGGAGGCAAAAAAACCGTACAGTCTGCGACAGGCCTCGGAGCTGAAAACGATCTGTGGGATGCTGGTCTGCGGTGTCTGCGGCGCTCCAGTCAGGCGTCGGAACAAGTCTGACGGCACGGAGCGCTGGTACTGCGAAAACGATTATCACCACATACCGGCGACCCTGACCGATGCGGAGGTTGTGGAGAAGCTGCGCGGCGTTCTCGCACACATGACGGATACGCCCGATGCCATCACAGTCGAAGCGCACTCTACGGAATATAACGACATTGCCATCGCCCGTCTCGAAAACGAGATAAACGCCATGCTCGACCGCGCCTCGGACAATACGGAGGAACTGCTCGGCATGATCCTGCGCCTCGCCGCCGATAAGTATGCCGCCGTCAGCGGCGTCGACGCGGAGAGCAAACGGATAAGGCAGACGCTCAAGTGCGGGCAACAGGACATCCGCATCCTGCCCGAGATCGCCGACAGTGTCATCATTAGCTCCAAGACCATCATATCCGTCAGCCTGAAAAACGGGCAAAACATATCGGAGGTAGGATCAGACATATGAAAAGACCGGACAGAGAGATCATCATCATTCCCGCAGAGGAACAGAGCCCCCTGCAAAACGCCATGCGGCGGCAGCTTCAAGTCGCCGCATACTGCCGCGTATCCACCGAGCAGGACGAGCAGCTCATGAGCTATGACGCACAGAACACCTACTACACCGACATGATCATGCGGAATCCGGAATGGAAGTTCGCCGGCGTCTTTGGCGATCCCGGCGTCAGCGGCGCATCCGCAGAAAAGCGGCCGGAGTTCATGCGGATGTTCCGCAGATGCAAGACAGGCAAAATTGACCTCATTATCACGAAATCCATCTCCCGCTTCGCCCGAAACACGCTGGACAGCATCGGCTATGTGCGGCAGCTCAAGGCGATGGGCATAGGCGTCTACTTCGAGAAGGAGAACATCAACACGCTGGACGGAACCAGCGAGGTCATCCTGACGATCCTATCCAGTCTGGCACAGGAGGAGCTCAACTCCCTCTCCGGAAACGTCAAGATGGGCAAGCGCATGGCGATGAAAGAGGGCAAGGTCTCCTTCCAATACGAGCGGATGTACGGATACTGCAAGGGCGACGACGGCGACCCCGAGATCATCCCCGACCAGGCGGAGGTGATCCGGCGCATATTTCACAGCTACCTCTCCGGACGCAGCGTCGGCGAGATCCGCAAGGCGCTGGAGAGGGACGGCATTGCCTCCCCAACGCAGCAGGACGAGTGGACGACCTCGACCATCCGCAATATCCTCGCCAATGAGCGCTACTGCGGCGACGTCCTCCTCCAGAAAACCTACATAACCGACCCAATCACAAAAAAGGTAAAGAAGAACAATGGCGAGCTTCCCAAGGTATATATCAAGAACAACCACGACCCCATCGTCACCCGCGGGGAATACGAGGCGGCGCAGACGGAGCGCGCCAAGCGCGGCTCGAAACGCAAGACCTCGCCCAAGCCCGGACGCACCGAACAGGCCAAATACAGCGCCGCCCACGCCCTCACGGGGATGCTGATCTGCGGGGAGTGCGGCACTGCCTACCGCCGCATCGTCTGGACAAAGAACGGCGTCAAGAAACCCGTGTGGCGCTGTATGAGCCGCTTGGAATACGGAACGAAATACTGCCGCCACTCGCCGACGCTGGACGAGGAAAGCCTCCAGAGCGCCATTGTGCAGGCCATACTGGACAGCAGACAGGCGCGGAACAATGTGCTGCCCTATCTGACGGAGAAACTATCCCAGACGCTGATGCGCGACTATATGGAGCGCAACGACACCGAGCAGATAGAAAGCCGTATGAAAGAGATACAGGAGGCGGTCATGGCGCTCATCAGCTCCGGCGATACCGACGCGGGGCGCTTCAAGGCGCTCAATGATGAGATGAAAACGCTGCAGGAAGCGCTCACCCGACTTCAGGAAAGCTGCGGCGGCGAACGGGAGCTACAGCACCGGATGAACCGCATGACTCGCGCTCTGGAGCAGGAACAGGCCATGATTGCCGACGAGTACGACGACAACGTGGTTCGCTGCCTTATTGACACCATCAGGGTGGTGAATGGCAACAGGCTGCGGATCACCTTCGGTTCGGGCTATGAGTACGAGCAGAGCATCTCGCCCAACATTCGCGGGATCAGCTGACATATACGACTCAATATGCACTTGCGAACAGGTAAATATAAATGGAACAGGAGCTGATACAATGATTTTTGCAACCGGCGATACCCACGGGAATTTCCTGCGCTTCGACAAGAAGTATTTCCTTGAACGGGATGAGCTTTCCTGCAGCGACCATGTCATCATCTGCGGCGACTTCGGCGGCGTGTGGGACGGCAGCAAAAAGGAGAACCATATGCTGGACGAGCTGGACGCCGCATCCTTCACCACGCTATGGGTCGACGGGAACCATGAGAACTACGACCGGCTTCGCAGATATCCCACGGAGGAATGGCATGGCGGCAAGGTGCAGCGCATACGTCCAAACATCATCCATCTCATGCGGGGGCAGGTTTATGAGATAGAGGGATGCACTTTCTTCACCATGGGCGGCGCATCCTCCCATGATATTGACGATGGCATCTTGAATCCCCACGCTCCAGACTTTGAGGAACAGTACTGGATGATGCGAAGGATGGGCGCACGCTTCCGTGTGAACCACCGAAGCTGGTGGAAAGAGGAACTGCCGTCCGATGCGGAATACGCCGAGGCGATTGCAAATCTCGACCGAGTCAACTGGCGGGTAGACTATGTGATCACACACTGCGCTCCCACGGGTCTGCTAAATCTTATCGGCAGAGGTTATACGCCCGACCGACTGACAAACTTCCTCGACATGGTCAGCAAGCGGCTGGAGTTTCACTACTGGCTGTTCGGACATTACCATGACAACCGTGCCATCGAGCAGAACTACATCCTCATCTATGAGCAGATCGCACAGGTCATATAATCCCGGCACAGAGAAAAGCGCGGCGGCTGACCGTGTTTTTCTCTGCGCCGGAGCAAGAAAAGGCGCACAGCGCCGGAAAGGAGATGCTCATGAATATCAGGAAACCAATTGATTTCAGCGGCCTCTTTGCGAAACTGGATTCCGTCATGCAGGCGGGAATGCCACAGATGGCGCTCTACTGTGAGATCGGCATGCTGGTTTGCGGTCGCACCGAGAAAGGCGCTGCCGTTGTCGCCGCCGAATATCTGCAAGCGGCCTATCCCGATATATCCGGCTTTTCTCCGCGCAATCTGCGCCGTATGCGGGATTTCTATCGGGCATATGAAAACAGCCCCGCCCTGATGCGCGAGGCGATGAAGCTCCCATGGACGCTGAATGTGGTCATTCTTGAATGCATCAGCTCCGACTCCGTGCGAGACTGGTATCTCCGCGCCGCCAAGAAGCTGGAGTGGTCCAAAAGCGAACTCGTTGCCGCAATTGCCGACAACGCGCATGAGCATCTTTTCGTTGATGAAGCCGTGTCGGTATGCTATACTGAGAACGAAAACAGTAACGCAGGGAATGAAACCTATGACAAAGATACTTTTCGTCTGCCACGGCAACATTTGCCGCAGCCCGATGGCGGAATATATGATGAAAGATATGGCCAAAAAGGCGGGCTGCTCGGCGGACTTCAAGATTGCATTAGCCGCTACAAGCTGGGAGGAAATCGGCAATCCCGTCTACTCACCCGTAAAGAGGAAGCTGGCCGAGCATGGGATCTCCTGCGAGGGACACTCGGCGCGGCAGCTCACGAACAGCGACTACGACAAATACGACCTGCTGATTGGGATGTACAGCGGGAATCTGCGGGATATGTATCGCATCTGCGGCGGCGACTATGCCGACAAGATGCACCTGCTGTTGGACTACACCGACCATCCCCGCAATGTATCCGACCCGTGGTATACCTGCTACTTCGATGCGGCGTGGCGCGATGTTGAAGTCGGATGCCGGTTATTGCTTGAAGCAATAACCGATGGAGTAATGTAAGCAGCATGAATCGTACCAGATAATTCGGATAGAAGCATCTATTGCCGGAAGCCCCTTCATGCGGTTGCGGATTGGGTTTTGCGTGTGAGTTCAAATCCCCGAATTTTCCCTCAAAAACGCATTGGGGTTCAAATTGGGCAGACCTCACAAAAACCGGCACACAGGATGGTGTGCCGGTTTTTTTCTTTTTTAGTTTCTCCGGCAGCCGCCGCGCTAAGACGGCATCGTGACGGCCAGAAAGATCTCCGAGATCCGGTACCAGGTCGGATAATTT
>Ga0208826_1000289_pt1 | contig 56112 bp, 44 predicted proteins | sample AD_UKC115_MetaG_FD_184451 | JGI IMG/M metagenome (GOLD analysis project Ga0208826, IMG submission 184451) | Active sludge microbial communities of municipal wastewater-treating anaerobic digesters from Hong Kong - AD_UKC115_MetaG (SPAdes)... | ecosystem: Engineered > Bioreactor > Anaerobic >... | reverse complement strand
ATGTGGGGTAAGGTTTACCCCTCTGATGAGAATAACCTGATACCCCTTTCGCTTAAATCGCTGGTTGTTGAGGCTAACGGGAGGGTTGTGCTGATTGACAATGGGATAGGCAGTAAGCAGGATGCAAAGTTTATGAGCCATGTTTACGCTTTTGGCGGCGAGGGCTTGTTGCCCGGTTTAGCAGCAAGGGGCTACAGGCCAGAAGATGTTACCGATGTGATTCTCACCCACCTGCATTTTGACCACTGCGGTGGAGGGATTTTCCGTGATTCCCATGGGAAATTTCAGCTGACATTCCCTAATGCCCTTTACCATGTTTCGGCCGCACAATGGGAGTGGGCTACCCACCCAAACTCCCGGGAGGACGATTCCTTTCTTCCTGAAAATATTCTTCCTATGAAGGAGTTGGGTGCACTACACCTGATAGAATCCGAAGGAGAATTGATACCCGGACTTTCTCTTAGAATTTTTAACGGCCACACCCGCGGACAACTTATTCCGCTAATCAGCTATCGTGGGAAAACGCTGGTATTCTGTGCCGATCTTTTCCCTTTCACTGCCCAAATTCCTTTACCCTGGATTATGAGCTACGATGTTGAACCGCTTAAAACGCTTCAGGAAAAGGAGCAGTTTCTCAACGAGGCGCTTCGGGGGAACTACATTTTACTGTATGAACACGATTACTTTGCCGATTGCAGCCGCCTTCAGCTTACTGCTAAAGGAATAAGGGCAACGGAGGGTTTTTCGTTTCAGCAGCTTCTAAAAGAGCTGAACGAATAGCCTGAAAGTATATGAAATAAGCGGGGCAAAGCAGAAGACAAAAAGCGCTAGCGATATGCAAACATCTACCGCGATACCTTTTACGGGAAATGGGCTGCCAATAATTTTAGCTGCTGCAAACCCGGCAACCCGCATGACCAGCTGAATCAAAAAAAATGCGAATATCTGCAAAGAATGAGGGTTGATAAGCTTTGCTGCGGATATATTTCCCCTTACAATTTCAGAAAAACTTTTTGAAAGTCCCCGGCTCGGAGGTATTAACCCTGTACTTTGGGTGAGCAGTGCAGGAATTGGATATTTTTCGGTCTTGAACGCAAAGGAGTATATAAAAACTGCCAGGATAACGACAATAAAAAGTGCATTAACAGAAGCGTAAACGTTAATACCCTTTTTGCAAGACGGAGGTTTCAACTACTTTAATGGCTTTTATTGCTGGTTTCAAATTGAATCTTACCCGAGTCGGTTTCAATTACCACCCGTGTAGATTTTTTTAAGGCTCTGGCAGCAGCTTGTCCTGCCTTGCGAGCCTTCTCTTCCGGTATGTAGCCATCCAGACTGTCCAGCTCGTTTTCGAGCTGGCGAAGTGAGTTTTCGAGGCTGTCGGAAACAATTTTTAAGTTCACATCTCCCTTGCCAAACTCTTCCTCAAAGGCCTTGCCAAATTCCTTGCCAAAAATTTCTATCTTGTCGCTATTCCTAATTGCCCTGTCGGCAAAGGCAAATGTGCCACTAAAGACAATAAGCCATGCGGCAGCAAGCACAATAGATACCAGCGAAACAATCAAGGCACCTATACCCAGGCCCTTAGACCCATAACCATTCGAAGCCTGCACAATAGAGATTATGCTGAAAGTAAGGGCCAGCACTCCCGGAATGAAAGCCATAACGCCAATACATGGTATAAAGGCCAAGACCAGCGAAACAACTCCTAACACTATCCCGATAACACCCATAACCTGTCCGGCTGTGGTTCTTGTTTCTACATCCATATTCTGGTTTTTTTAGTTATACAAAAATGACGAAAATTTAAGTCATCCGCTGCATTGAGCACAATAAAAACTACTGTTTTTGATCCAAAAAAAAATTTCTGGAGGAGTAGATAATGCTACTTTAGGCCATGACCTAAGGGTTTAGGGTAGAGTTTTTATTTTCAAAGGGGATAGGCATGATTTTTTCCCGATGCTGCAATATAAAAAGCAGGGAGTAGAAGTTGAAATAATAACCCCGGTGAGGGTTGAACAATTACCTGCTACTTTTGTTAGCGGGTTGATGCTTTTGTGCTATTTCAGAGCAACCGAAAGTAAGGATGTTATAATTTTTTCGGGAACCATGGGTGATTACATACAGCTTAGGCGTGAGTACATGCTTAAATCGCTGCGGAAAACGGATGTTCTACCAAATCCGTTTGAACAATTTGATATTTGGTTTAAGGAGGCAGTGAATGCCAAGCTACCCGATCCAAACGCCATAACCCTTGCTACTTCAACCTTTGAGGGTAGGCCTTCGGCACGTGTTGTTTTAATGAAACACTACGATAGCGATGGAATTGCTTTTTTTACGAACTACGAGAGCCGCAAAGCCAGGAACCTGCTGCAAAACCCCTACGCTGCTATGGTGTTTTTCTGGCCGGAGCTTGAAAGGCAGGTAAGAATTGAGGGAAAGGTGTCCAGGGTGAGTGAGCAGCAGAGCGACCGCTACTTTCAAACTCGTCCAGAGGGAAGCAAGATTGGTGCATGGGCATCGCCGCAAAGTTCAGTAATTCCGAACAGAAGGTACCTGGAGCAGCTTCATGCTGATTTCATGGAGGAGTTTCAAGGAACAACCATTAAGCGTCCACCAAATTGGGGTGGCTACATTCTTCAACCCGCTCTTTTTGAGTTTTGGCAGGGAAGAGAGAATCGCCTACACGACCGCATCCAGTACTCCCTGGTTAACGAGAAGTGGTTGATTGAGCGCTTGGCTCCCTAGCCGAGCCGTTGGCTTTTCCACCAGTCAATGTAAACATTACTATTATCCAGCCCAGCCAGACCTGGCGGTTCGGAGATATTGCTTTTGCACCCACCTATGCTAAATTTTGTGCGCTTTGGCAAGTTGCATTCATGCGCCAATGCCCCCGGTTACTTTTTTGTAGGGCTTAAAATGGCAAAGCCTTAAAACTTCAACCTTAAGTGTGAATTCTGCCACGAAGGCTTGAGATAGTGTTAGGATATAAGCTACCTTTGAAGCAGGTTATCTGCATTTGGGCGGGTAAGCGTACTGTTGGATAATGCCCGAAGCCGCTGGCAGTGTGAACCTGAAATGAGACATCCTCATTACCGGCTATGATGTGTGGTGAGTACTTTCCCTGGATTACTACCTTTTTGCCAACCCTTAGCAGAGAGGAACAAATATTTTTTTAAAACTATACACCTAGGGTCATAGTAAAGTGTTTTGCTAGTTGTAATAAAAAGTTGAAATATGCATGATGAGCTGGAAATAGTGGAGTACAACTTTGAGTCGTCATCACACAAGATTCTTCCAGGTGTGAATAAATATCATTGCACATTGCATAACCTAGATATTGAGTGCAACTATACTTACTCTACCGAGGTTGGCAATCCTAATAGCAATGTTGACACCAAGGATATTTGTATTGAAGAAAACAGATTTTATAAGTATCAAATCATAAAACCTAAAGGCGAAGCCACCACCCAAAGAGTGGTTTTTCTATTTCATGGGTTCAACGAGAAAGACTGGGGAAAATATGTGCCCTGGGCCAAGGCAATTTCTGAAAGCACAGGATTCAGCGTTATACTATTTCCTATAGCTTTTCATATGCAGCGGGCGCCAAAAGGCTGGAGCAATAAAAGGGAGATGTTTAAGCTGAGCGAAATGAGGAAAAGAAGCTACCCGAATGTGGTGCACTCAACCCTGTCTAATGTTGCCATTAGCATCCGGCTGCATTCAATGCCTCAGCGATTTATATGGTCCGGATTGCAAACTTACTATGATGTAATTCAGCTGATTGAAGAATGCAAGGAAGGGAAGCATCCCTACATCAGCAAAAATTTTGAATTTGATTTTTTTGCCTACTCCATAGGCGGATTTCTTGCCCAAATACTTAAGCTAAGCAACTACAACAATTATTTCGCTAACTCAAAGGTTTGTTTATTTTGCAGCGGAGCCACTTTTAACCGGCTATCACCAGTTTCAAAATTTATACTCGATAGTGAGGCCAACATAGCGTTATACTCATTTTTAATCGAACATTTTGATTCCGTTCTGCAAAAAGACAACCTGCTCCATCATTATATCACTGAACATTTAGAGGGTCAGGTGTTTCGGTCAATGCTCAACTACCAGAGGATGAGAGATCTCCGTGAAGGCTTATTGAAAAAATACGAAGATCAGATTTATGCTATCACCCTAAAAAAAGATCTTGTTATTCCCTCTTTTGAGGTAATTAATACATTAAAAGGAGCCTACCGCACAATTAATATTAAAGTAGAAGAACTTGATTTTAACAGGGAGTATATTCATGAAAACCCTTTTAATGCTGATAGTGGCACCTCACAATTGGTTGATGAGGATTTTAAGCTGGTTTTTAGTAAAGTTTCCGATTTTTTTAAAAAAGGATAACTTCAAAATTTGGCTTGATTTACTTTCTATCTCTGGTAAAATGTGCCCCAAAATGGACGCTATTAGATTCTTTGCCGTATCCGTTCTTCAGCCAAAGTTTTTCTACGAAAAGATTCATTTCCCATTAGCCTTAATGAAACTTAAGACATCACGCCATAATTGGCCTACAAAACATGTTAGGTTCAGCTGTTAAGTTGGATTACCGGACAAGTTAGGTTTTGGCTGTGTATCCATCCCTGAAGCCCTACCAGATGGGGCTATTTTTCCATCCATTCCCTTGCTATGGTTGAACGCTTAGTCCCCTAATCGGACTGCTGGGATTTGCTACCAATCAATCTAAGCATTTTACCAATAAGCACAGCGGAATCTAAAGGTTTGGTGATGTAGTCGTCGCAACCGCTTTCAATGCTCCTGTTTAGCTCCGACTGCAGGGCGTAGGCCGTTTGGGCAATTATAGGCGTGTTGGGCCGCATTCGCTTGAACTCAACAGCAAGTTCAAAACCGTCGGCATCGGAAAGGCCAATGTCTAGCAGAACAAGCCGGATGCGGTTGTTTGACTTGAATAGCTTGCGTGCCTCCTTGGCATTTTTGGCAAATAGAATTTTTGCACCCGTTCGTTCCAGTACCCGTTCAAAGTAAAGCCTGATTTCGTTAACATCCTCAACAACGAGTACAGTTTTTCCTTTTAGCTGGCTTACAGGTTGTTTCACTTCGCTTGAAGGTTGGACGGGGGCTGGTGTATCTTTTTCGGAAAATTCAAGGGGAATGTTAAAGAAAAACTCTGAACCTTCACCAGGTTTACTCTCCACCCAGATATCCCCGCCCAGGAGTTCAACAAGGCCTCTTGAAATTGCCAGGCCAAGACCCGAACCCCCATATAATCGGGTGTATGAGTTGTCGGCCTGCCTAAAACGCTCAAAGATGAGAAGCTGATTTTCTATAGAGATGCCTATTCCTGTGTCCCTCACGTAAAACTGAATTTTTGAAGCGTCATCATCCGAAAATATGGAGTATCCAAAGTTTATACTTCCGCTTGGGGTAAACTTAATGGCGTTGCTCAGCAGGTTGGAGAGAATTTGCTTAATTCTCACCGGGTCGGAGTATATAACAAAAGGAGATACACAGGTTTTTTCGGGCTTGAAGAGCAGGGTTTTGCACTCATCCTTAAGCTTAAGCTGGTTGGAAAATATCAGGTAAAGCTCATCCATCAGCTCGTTCAGGTCGAATGCGTTTTTATCAATCCGTAGCTGGTTCGACTGGATTTTAGAAATATCAATAATATCCTCCAGCAGCGACAGGAGCTGCTTGCCGCTGTTCTGAATCAGCTCGATGTACTGCATTCCGGTTTCCGATAGCTGCTCATCACTTTTGATTAGCTGGGTGAACCCCAGCACAGCGTTCATTGGCGACCTAATCTCATGGCTCATGTTGGAGAGAAAAGCTGTTTTGAGCCTGTCCGATTCCTCTGCCTTTTCCTTTGCTCGGATGAGCTCCTGCTCAATCTTTTTTCGCTCGGTAATGTCGTTAGCAATTCCCACATGGGCTATTGCGATTCCGTTCTCATCGTAAACGGCCGAGGTGGAAAGGAATATTGGGAAAACTGCGCCGTCTTTTCGAACGTTGATGAGCTCTCCTTGCCATCCGCCCTTAAGGGTTTCCTCATGAATTGTCTTATCAAGTGTTAAGTCCCTGTCGGGGGTTTTGAGGATGGAGGTGTGCTTGCCTATAATTTCGGATTGGGTGTAGCCATAGGTTTTGGTGAAGGCGGGGTTAACGAAAATAAAATGTCCATCTGTATTGGTAATGGAGATGCTGTCGTTGGCGGTCATGATGGTTTGCGCCAGCATGTTTGCTTGAGCTTCAAACTGTTTTTTCTGGGTAATGTCCCTCTGTAGGACCAGGAAAAGGCTTCGTCCCGATTGAAGTAGCCTAACTTCGTTGAAGTAATCCTGATTGTTTTTGGAAAACTTATACTCAAAAGTCTGAAGCTTGCCGCTTTGCTTTGCCAGGCTAATGGCATCAGTAAATTTTTGGAAAACGTCCTGGGGTAGAAATTCGGAAAGGGAATGCCCTATCATTCCAGCGTTAAGTTCAAAATCAAGCAGTTGTTCCGAAGGGGCAAAATCGATAAGGTCACCGTCGGCATTGATTCGGAACAGCCTATCGGGTATAGCTGTAACCATGGCCCGAAAACGCTCCTCGCTTTCCTTTAGAGCATCCAGCGTGAATTTATGCTCGGTGATGTCAACCAGCACCCCATCGAGGTAGTAAACCTCGCCGGAAGCATTTTTGACCCTTCGGAGTTGATTGTTAGCCCATAAATTTATGCCATCTTGTCTGCGGAACGATTGTCCGGCAGGTGCACCCGGTGATAGCTTTACTGATTCTTCAACCCAATCGTCGTAATTAGTAGCTATAAACTCATCCATGCTGTGGCCTATCACTTCGCTGGTATCGTTAAAACCAAGCGTTTTGGCAAAGGCGGGATTTCCGTACAGTATTTTCCCTTCAGGGGTCAACCGGTAAATGCCAACAGGTATTTGCTCGGTTAGGGTTCGGAACTTATCCTCACTTTCACGCAGGATAGCCTCAGCATTTTTTCGCTCGGTTATATCGTGTCCAATTGCCAGCACAACCTGAAGCCCAAAGTAGGTGCCCTTGCTAAGCACTATATCCATTGGCACTCGATCGCCATTGCTTTTCTTTCCCCAAAATTCTAAGTATTGAGTTTGACCCTGGTGCGCTATCCTAATCTTCCGCTTCACCTCTTCCGTGCTGCTCTTTTCCTGATCGGCCAGCTCCATTAGGGTTAAGCCTAGGGTTTCCTCCTTTTCTTTACCGAACAGCTTAAGCCCGCTTGGGTTTACATCAAGCAGTATGCCGCTGGCGTCAATGATGTAAATAGCCTCACCGGAGTTGTTGAAAAGCCCCCTGTAGCTCTCCTCGCTTTCTCTTATGGCCTTTTCGGCCTCTTTCCGTAGCGAAATATCCCTAACGACCACCATGGTAACCCTTTCGTTGCCAATAGTGGCCAGGTTTACGTTTAGCTCAACAGGAATATTGCTACCATGAGCACTCACAAGTAAGGTTTCATAGATTGAAGGTTCTTTTATCCCCTCCAACCGATTTTTATAACGGTTTTGTAATTTTTCCCATTCGCTTTTAGGTAGGTAGGTATAAAATGGCTTGCCAACTAGCTCGCAATGTTGAACCTCCAGCAGTTCTGCAATGCGTGGGTTTCCGTAGGTTATTATGCCATCCTTTGAGTAAATTATGCCATCGTTGGATTGTTCTACCAGAATTCTGTACTTCTCCAGCGACTCCCCCAGCGCATCTTCTGCCTTTTTTGCTCTTGTCATGTCGATGGACACAACCATAATGCCGAATTCGCCGCTGGGAAATAAAACTCGGGATTCGTGCAGCTGAACAAATCGCTTGCTGCCATCCTTGCGTAGGTTGTAAACCTCGGTGATAAGCTGCTCACCAGCAAGTATTTTTTTTATATTCTGATCAACTTGAGGAAGCGTTTCTGGCGGAACAAGGTCGTGAAACCTCATTTTAAGTAATTCGGAGGACGAATACCCCAGAATTTCGCTTGTTGCATTATTCGTAAAAATTATACTCCCGGCGCTGTCGCTAAGCAGAACTCCGTTTGGCGACTGTTCAAAAAGTACGCGCCAGGCTTGTTCCTCAGAAAGGATTTTTTTAAGCCTAACATGATTGGATCCTGCATTGCCATCGGAGAAGATGGAGGAATGATCGAACCACTTCCTTGTGATGGCCAGTTCTACTTGCAAACTCAGCTCATGGTTGGTAAAATCAGGATTTACGTGGTTGGTTGAGTCTAGCTCGGGAATAGATTTTTGAGCATCGGCAGTATTTTTGCCGGAGTAGAACAGCAGTGGTTTTTCCGGGTATTTCCTAAAAACTTTAAGGATGGCGTTGTAGCTTGCACGATCAGCTACTCCTACTATGGCCAAGTCGAATGCCGGTAGCTCCACATCCGAGCCAACCCTATCAAGGGTAATAAGGGAATAACCCATCCCATCAAGCCGAGGCTCAAATTGGAAAGAAGGTAAAACTTTGTTGGTTACCAGCAGCACTATTCTTGAAGCCATAACCAAAAGTTTGAAAGTTGAAATTTAGCATTTTTCAACTCCGATTTCAACTTTTTTTAACATAACATCCGTCAACCCAAGGTATATTTTGACGATGGAGATTAATTTGTTTACCAGCAACCCGTTACAGTCTTTAGATGGAAAAGGTTTGCAGCTGCTATATCAAAAGTGAGCCGTTTTGGGTTGGTAGCTCTCCATGGCATTTAGAAATGATAAATTTTGATACACAACCTTCCTATAAAGCCATACCTGATATTCATCAAACAGCCTGTTGGCTAAAATACTTTTTCTTAAGTTTTAGAGACACGTTAACCAGTGAAATCAACACGGGTACCTCAACCAGCGGGCCAATAACCGCGGCAAACGCCTCGCCCGAGTTGATTCCAAATACAGCAATGGCCACCGCAATAGCCAGCTCGAAGTTGTTGCTGGCTGCCGTAAACGAGAGTGTTGCGGTTTGCCGGTAGCTGGCACCAATTCGCCTGCTCATGAAGAAGGTAATCAGAAACATTACAACGAAGTATATCATCAGCGGGATGGCAATCCTAATCACATCCAGAGGAATTTTTACGATGTACTCGCCCTTGAGCGAGAACATCACCAGGATGGTGAACAGCAGGGCAATGGGTGTTAGGGGGCTAATTTTCGGAATAAAGTGGGTGTTGTACCAAGCTTTACTTTTAATGCGGGTGAGAACGAGTCGTGTTAAAAACCCGGCGATGAAGGGTATTCCCAGGTAAATGAACACGCTAGTGGCTATTTGTCCGATGGTAATTTGTGAAATGGTTTCGTTCACCGGAAGCCCGAACCAGCCTGGCAGTATGGCAATAAACAGGTATGCGTAAACCGAGAAGAACAGCACCTGGAAAACCGAGTTGAAGGCTACAAGCCCGGCAGCATACTCAGTGTCGCCTCCGGCCAGCTCGTTCCATACAATCACCATGGCAATGCATCTTGCGAGCCCTATGAGGATGAGGCCATACATATAGTCAATGTTGAATCGAAGGAATACAATGGCCAGCAGGAACATCAGGATGGGCCCAATAACCCAGTTTTGAATTAACGATAGGGATAAAACCCTGGTGTTGCGGAAAACATCGCCCAGCTCCTCATACTTAACCTTGGCCAAGGGTGGATACATCATTAGTATAAGCCCAATGGCTATTGGGATATTGGTAGTGCTTTCGGGCGATGCTTTTAGTGAATCCCAAAATACTGCTATGGATGGGAAAAGGTAGCCTGACAGCACACCAACCAGCATGGCCAGGAAAATCCACAACGTCAGGTAGCGGTCAAAGAACTTTAGTCGGCTTTTCGAAGGCATGGCTTTAAGGCTTTAACAGGTTATCGTGAAATTTCCGGAATTCTTCCCCAATTTGATCTCTCACCCTTCGGAATACCGTGAGCACCTCCTCATCGCTGCCCTGTGCTTCGGCAGGGTCTTCAAAACCAATATGAAGCCGATTTTTGACCTTCCCAATGAATGCGGGGCAGGATTCTCTGGCTCCTCCACAAACGGTAATCACGTAGTCCCATTCCTCGTTAAGAAACTCATCTACATGATGGGTTCGGTTATGGCTGATGTCAATTTCCACCTCCCCCATTACCTTTATGGCATATGAATTTACGGCTGGTGCGGGTTGTGTTCCAGCCGAATGCACTTCAAAATTACCTCCAAACAACTTGAGAAAACCCTCTGCCATTTGGCTACGGCAGCTGTTGCCGGTGCATAGAATTAATATTTTCATGGTTATTCCCGATATAAGAATGGATGGAGTGCGTCTAATTCCGTAACCTCAAAAAAATTATACTCTAAAAAAACACTAAAAAATGGGGAAAGTTTAGTACACTATTTTCCGGGTAATTCTATGCTCCAACTTTTTGTCTTTAACATTCCCGTTGGGGGTAACCGTACACTGGTAGGTTAGCTTTTCAGTCCAGTTCCCAAAAGTATCATAGCTATACTCGTAGTAGTAGCCTTGTCCAATTTTTGATCCAGGCAACAGCTCGAGAATGACGTCGCCATGGGAGTTAAATTCTCTTTTCAGGGTTGATTTAGGCTCGGGTTTGTCAGGATCGAGGGGGTATGCGGTTGCCATTACAAACTGGTCGTTGGCCTTGTAGGAGAGCACCCTGATAAGGTTGTTGGCAGGCACATAGATGAGGCGGTCTATACCGCTCAGCTCGCCCTTTTCATTGAATACCCTAACCTCCACAATCCGTCCGGTGCTGTCGCAGCTTACCAGAGCCGTGTTTATAATCTTACTTTCAACACTTTTGTTAATCTCGTTCAGGTATCCGGTGGTGTCGTTATATTTCAGGGTGATTTCCTCGTTCACCCAACCCTTGTAGTTGATGAATTGATGCGTAGTCTTTCTAATGGGGTAGCCGTTTATGTTATACTCCCACCTGACTTCATTCTGAACTCCCCCGGCGCTGTTGTACTTAATTTCTGATACTACCTTACCCTGAGCATTAAACTGTTTCACCACCCTGAACGATGGAGTTTTGGCTTGGTCAAGTACCAGGACTTCGTGGAGTTCTTCCACGCTTTTAAATGCAGGGCCTCTTGATTCAGACCCCCTGGAGTTTAGGTAAATTTCAACCAGCGGCTGTGCCTGGAGGTATAAGCCGAGTTCTGATAGTATGCAAAAAAGAATTAACAGAGCTAGTTTGCGCATTTTTCTTCTGTCAATATTTTGGTAAATTTAATAATTCTGTATTTTCGGAGGCATTAGCTCTATTTTTTTCTGATTTTGCTGGAAAGAAGTATTGGCGTTAAAGTTCTACAACCCTAAATATCATTTGTTCAGCCTGCATTTGTAACCGGTACTTTTACCTAAATTGTTGATAACCGGGAGGGAGCGCTGAAATTCAAAAGGCTGGCATAACAGCGCTAAGTTTTTTCGCCCTTTATTAAAGTTACCTTTAGGCTGTGCTGAAGGTTAAATTATCTGGAACGTTGTATTTTAGACTACAATGTGTGTAGCTTTATGACTAATTTTATGCTGGTTAAAAAATAAAATTCCTTTAATGTAGTTAAGCATTTCATGTTGAATGGGTATGAAAAAAAGGTTGGTAGTGTTGACAGGGGCAGGCGTTAGCGCCGAAAGCGGTATAAAAACGTTTCGTGATTCCGATGGGCTCTGGGAGGAGTATGATGTTATGGAGGTTGCCAGCATTGAAGGATGGTCCAGGAATCCACAGCTGGTGCTCAATTTTTACAACGAACGGCGCAGGCAGCTGCAAAAGGCTATGCCAAATCCTGCCCACTTGTCTCTTGCCAAGGCTGAGTCGGACTTTTTGGTTTACATTATCACTCAAAACATCGACGATCTGCATGAGCGGGCAGGGAGCACTAAGGTGCTTCACCTGCACGGTGAGCTGAAAAAGGCTCGCTCAACTGTTAATCCTGATCTTGTATATGACATCGGGTACAGCGATATACACTGGGGTGATATGTGTGAGCTGGGGTCACAGCTGCGTCCACATGTGGTTTGGTTCGGCGAGGCGGTACCGGCCATGGAGGAAGCTGTGAAGCTTACCCAAACGGCAGAGCTCTTTGCCGTTGTGGGGTCATCGTTGAACGTTTACCCGGCCGCAGGGCTCTTGAGCTATGTTCCCCGTCATTGCCCCATCTTTTTGGTTGATCCAAAGGAGGTAGCCACCTTCAGAGACGATATCACCGTTATTCGTGAACCTGCCTCAACGGGAGTTCCCAAAATGCTCAGGCTAATGGCCTAAAAATCTTCATCTACTCCTAAATCAGTATTTTTAGCATAACCCCCGATTTCCAACCGGAAGTTTTTATGATTAAAACGAGTATTGATTTTGACCCAGCTGCTCCGTTGGCATTTCATATTTTACATTTTATCCCAGAAAACTTACGATTTAAGTAAAAAGCCGTTCATTTTGTATCGGAATAAATTGAAAACCGTAGAAAATATCAAAATCTAGAACGTTAAACATTTCGTGTTATTGATTTAATAGGAGTTGCCTGAATAGATTTATACAGAACACCTTGGCGCAAAGTTTTTGGAGTGTTTTTTGCCTCCATTTAACTCAAGGAGCACCGTGCAAGGTAACGTGTTGGCCACGTCTATAAGGCGATTGTTTTTTCGGAGGGTATAAAAAATCAACTTTTACGCAACATGAAAGCAGGGTATAGGGGTTTTCTAGCAGCAGCAGTAGCAGTTTTACTCGTTAGTTTGGTTTATCCTTCTGGCGTTTTTTCACAGGATTTAAGCCAGCAAATAGCTAATTACGAACAGCTTGCCGCTGAATTTGAGAAGAATGGCGATGCCAACCAGGCAGCCTACTACTTTGATAAGGCAGCCAACCAGGCATGGCAGGCAAGAGACCTGAACAGGGCAATTGCTAATTTTGATAGGGCGTTGGCAAACATCAAGCAGGTGGGGAACGTCAACGGCGCTAAAACAATCTATACAAACCTTGGGCTAATATACTGCGAGAAGGGCAACCACAACGAGGCCTATAACAACTTTTTGGCAGCACTTGCAGCTGCCAGAAGCTTAGGCCGAAAGGACGATATTGCCAATGCCTTGGTTAACATTTCAACAGAGCAGATTGAAATGTCCGATTTTACTGGTGCACAGAAGAGTCTCGATGAAGCCCAAAGGTTGGCGCAAGAAGTTGATAATGCCAGAGCCTTAAAAAATATTTACTTCAACTATAATAAGCTTTACGAAAAACTTGGCAGCAAGGATAAGGCTGATGAGTACTTCAGGCTCTACATGATGCTAAATAAGAAATTGCAGGATGACGAGTTCAAGGCAAGACAAATGCTCGCTCAGGCCAAGGTTGACAGCGCTGGAAGAATTATTAATCAGATTTCATACGAGAAGGAATCTACTGCTCGTAAGCTAATGGAAACCAGCCATGAGCTTCAGCAAACCACCAACATACTCAAGGAGACCGAGCGAATTTCCACCGAACAGCGTATGCAGATAGACCTGCTAAATACTCAGATGAAGCTCCGCGAAGCCGAAATTAGGAACCAACATCTACTCCAAAGGATTTACATCGGGTTGATTATTATTCTCCTTATGTTTGCCGCCATTTTGTTTTGGGCTAATAACCAGAAGCAAAAAGCCAACAAGCTTTTAAGCGAGAAAAATGCTGAAATTTTCGCCCAGAAGGAGGAAATCAGCCGGCAGGCGGATGAGCTTAGGGAGTTGAATGCTTTAAAGGATAGGCTATTTTCCATAATTGCGCACGATCTCCGAAGTCCATTGTTTTCGCTTATCACCATGCTTAACATTGCCAAGGAGGGACATTTCACCGAGGAAAGTTTTAAGGAAATAATCAGCGAGCTGTCGTCCAACGTAAGCCACACAACCGCCCTGCTCGAAAACCTACTTACCTGGGCCAAAAACCAAATGCAGGGAACCAAGGTGAAACCGGAAAGATTCTTCCTGAACGAGGTGGTTACTCCCAGGCTTCAGCAGCTAAACGAGGTTGCCCTTCAGAAGAATATTGTCATTACCAACCACGTGGATGAATCAACATCGGTTTATGCCGATCGCGATATGCTCGACCTGATTATCCGAAACCTTATATCAAACGCCATCAAGTTCTGCAATGCCGGAGATAAAATTCAGATATGGAGCTCCGTTGAAAATTCCCATGTAAAGGTATGCGTTGAGGACACTGGGGTTGGAATTGATGCCCATAGCCTAAAAAAACTCTTTGGCAGCCAGGTTAGCTCAACCCCGGGAACCCGCAACGAAAAGGGGACAGGTCTTGGCCTGATACTATGCCGGGAGTTTGTTGAAATGAATAATGGTAAAATTTGGGCCGAAAGTACTCCGGGAAAGGGTAGCCAGTTCTTCTTTACTCTTCCAATATCAGGGGAGCAAGCCAGCCGTTAGCCCGATTATCCGTTCTGTTTTACCAACAACTATGCTTGCTGGCGGGAAGGGTGTGTTTTTGTAGCTGATTATGCTGATCGGCTGCTTGCTATAAGTGCAGGGCAAATCATTAAGCTGATTCGGTTCAACCCTTTTGGCAATCAGTACTCAATAATCATGTTTAACCGGTTGCGTGAGGGGTAAAGCTCGTAGCGAATGGCCTGGTAGTCAATAAGGTTGTTTTGTGCATCGAATCTTGATATGAACTTTAGCATACCCTTGTCGTTATACTGCATTTCGGTGCGGGCATTCGTGTTACCTGAAGGGTTAAGCTCCTCAATCATAATCCTATTACCTTTGGAGTCATAAGCGTAGCGGAATTGCTGGGTTTTAGAACTCCCATCCAGAAATTTTCTGGATATTGTTTCGGCCACTTTTCTTCCCAGGGAATCATAGGTTGGGTGGCAGGTGAGAAGGGCGATTGAATCCAGTGGGGCAAAACCTTTCTTCGATTTTACCGTTCGCTTGATCTCGGTTCCTTGACTGTCCCATTCCGATTTTAGGGTGTAGGCTTTTTTACCGGTAGCAGATGTGGCAATGGCCTGAACAGGCCTCCTATTGGTGTAGCCATACCTGATGTTGAGGTAAAGCGAGGTATCGCCGGGTTGAACCCTGTAAATAGCCTCACTGGCAATAAGCGAGTCGGGAGTGTAGGTAAAAAGGTGAAACCTGATTAACCGTTCGTTCTCGAATTCGTCGGTACGGGTAATTATTTTTCCGGAAAATGTATGCCATGTATGGCTGGTAACGCGCTGACTTTCGTAATCGCGATTAAGAATTGTATGGGTTCTTCCAAGCGAGTCCTTTATTTCTTGCCGTATAGCCCTGCTGTTGGTGGTGCGCTTACCATCTTTAATCTCGTAACGGCTGGTAACGGTAACCCTGTACACATTTTGCGGGGGACGATTTTGGGCTTCAACAGGTAATATCCACGCCAGAATGGTTGTAAATAATATGGCTGAAATCAGCAGTAGCCGTTTTGTATTCATATCTATAGAAGTTAGGCAGTAGAAATTTTCCTTGTAAAAATACGAGTTAAAAGCGAAAAATGTTCAAGTTCAAGCTTTTCCTTTAGCTGATGCTTAAGTAGAAAACGTGTGGGGTTGGAGGGTTGCGAAAAAGATTGCTCAGCTATTACACGTAAAGCGGAAGCAGCGATTCAGATTTTTTTGAGGTTCATATCAATACTCCTTATCTGGTGGGTAAGTGCTCCAACAGATATAAAGTCAACGCCGCAAAGGGCGTAGTCTCTGATATTTTCCAGCGTAATTCCTCCGGACGATTCGGTTTCCACCCTGCCACCTATCATCCCTACTGCTTCGCGTGTGGCCTCAACGCTGAAGTTATCGAGCATAATCCGGTTTACCCCGCCTACCCGTAAAATGACCTGTACATCCTTGAGGGAGCGCGCTTCAACCTCAACTGCCAGCTTTCGGCCAGTTTCATTCAGGTATTTATGGGCCAACGCAACGGCATTTTCTATTCCCCCAGCAAAATCAATATGGTTATCCTTTAGCATGATCATATCGAAAAGGCCCATGCGGTGGTTCATCCCTCCACCAATTACTACTGCCATTTTATCCAAAATCCTCATGCCCGGTGTTGTTTTGCGTGTGTCGAGGATTTTTGCTTTTGTTCCCTCGCAGCGGTTAACGTACTCCCGTGTTTGGGTAGCAACACCGCTCATTCGCTGAAGGACGTTTAGAACCAAGCGTTCGGCCTGTAACAGGGAGTGAACTTTTCCTTCCGCCTTAAAGGCGATATCTCCATATCTGAGCAAGTCACCATCGCCTCTAAAAAATTCTACTTCAACCGAGCTGTCAATCTTCTTGAAAATTTTCAGAGCAACCGATAGTCCGGCAATAATGCCCTCCTGTTTCATCATTAGCTGTACTTTGCCGGTGGCCGACGGGGGAATACACGAAAGCGTGGAGTGATCGCCATCACCTATATCCTCAGCAATTGCCAGGTTGAGAAGGGCTTCAACGAGAAGTTCAGGGTTTGTAGCCATTTATATTCCGTTTCCTTCCTCGTCCTGCTCAATGCGGAGCTGATGAATGAAAAATTGGCTACCATCGGATTTTAAGAAGATGGAGATGCGAAATGTATTGCCTTTGGTCTGCAGCTGCCCAATGGCGAAAGCCGAGGTTTCCTTTGCTCCTTGATGGCTAACGGCAAACTTAACGGGTTTGTTTTTCTCGAAGAAATTCTTGAGCAGCTGAACGGATTGCGCCTGACTGTAAAAGTTTTCCTCACCCAGCATGTCAATTTCTATGGTCTTGTAGAAATATTTTGCCAGATTAACCGCATCGCCATTTTGCAAGGCTTCTGCTGATTTACTAATAATTTCGTTGGAGTCCTGTTGAAGCACAGAGGCACTCGAACCCAGCATAATCAACAGGAACAGAGAAAGCAGCTTAATTTTTTGTTTCCCCATTTCTACAGTTTTCTTATTGTTACCACACGGCTAAACTACAAAAATCCTCAAAAATTGAGCCAATAACCTATAGGTTAATTTATTTCTTATACCTAAGGCCAAATATACCTATAATCATTTTTTCAACCAAGTGTCGTTGTAGAACATGTTTGTTTCAAATTATCTCCATCAGTACGGAAGCTTTTATGAGTCGATGTCCGACACTCTTCAAGCCGTAAATTATTTTTTTGAATTTTTTGTTTACTCCATGGTGCAGCTTTGGGTGTAAGTATTTTTTACCTTTGCGTTAGTAGTAAAATTTGAAATAGCTGTTTTTGCTGGGTTAAAGTACCGGCAGGATGTTCTCTTTTTTTAGAAGGTTTGATAGTACTTGATTAAGGTTGATGTTTTTATAAATTTCACCATGTTAAGCATTACGTATTTAAAAGCTGGATAAATCACTTCAACCATTTTATTGTGAAAATTCACTTGATTCTTATAGGGAAAACCAGCGTACCGTATCTTTCCGAAGCAATGAACGATTACCTAAAGCGGATAGAAAGGTACTGCCGCTTCGAAGTTAAAGTTTTGCCCGAGCTACGTAATACCAAATCAATGCCGGTGGAAGTTCAGCTACAAAAGGAAGCAGAAGTGCTTATGCCGGTAATGGGGAACTACCAGGAGGTTATTCTGCTTGATGAGAAGGGTAGAGAGTTATCATCCGAAGAGTTTGCCGGTTTTATTCAAAAGAAGCAAAATTCGGGTTTGCGTGATATTGCTTTTGTGGTTGGCGGCCCTTACGGTTTTTCAGATGGGGTGAAGCTGGCTGCTGCCGAAAGGTTATCGCTATCAAGAATGACATTTTCGCACCAGCTTGTTCGGTTGGTATTCGTGGAGCAGCTCTATCGTGCTTTTACCATTATTAATGGTGAACCTTACCATCACGCCTGATTTAGGCCTGATTTTTGATATGAATTTAGCTACATACCTAATCCATCCCGAACTCTCATCGAAATGAACAAGAGGCTGGTTGCCATTGTCGTCCTTGCCATTGCTTCGCTTACACTTTTGCTGGTCTCCCAATACCTGTCGAAGTCTGCGCTGGATGTAAGGTTGTATAGGCCCAACGTTAAGCATTTGGAGAGAATAGTTGAAAGGGAAACAACCTATTCCGGCAAGCTTGCCCGAGAGTTTCTGGGTAAGGTTAATAGCAACGCCAGCTCCAGACAAATATTCGAATCGGGAGTTGAATTTAAGAGGAAGCTTGAGGGTAAGTGGGATGGAGAGCTATTCCTTTTTTCTCACGATACGCTCTGCTTTTGGTCGTGCAAGCTGGATGTCTCTGGCGTTCCGTTTGATTCCTCACAGGTAGGTCTGGTAAAAATTCAAAGCGAGTACTTCTTCACGCAATGGTTTACAGCAGGTAAGGGGCTGCAGCTGCTTGTGTTAAACCCAATTTATAGCGAATATCCCTACCAAAACAAGTACTTGAAAAACTCCTTTAGCCCGTTGTTTAAGGAATTTAATAATTATAGAATTTCCATTGACCTGGTTTCCAACGCAATACCCGTAAGACCCCACAACGTTGCACCCTTTTACCTTGTCCCTCTGGACATTTACCAAAATGGCCATGTGAATCGTTTATGGCCCATTCTCCAGTGGATAGCTTTTGCAATGGCAGTTTGCGCAGTACTGCTCATCTTCGGACAAAAGTTTTTTAGGTATAAGCCATTGTTGAAGATAGCCGGGGCAACGGCCGGTATTTTTATAATCCGATACCTGTCCCTTTACATGGAAATTCCCTCCAGGTCGGGAATGAAAATATTTAACCCCGAAATCTACGCCCATTCATTCATCAACCCATCTCTTGGCGATTTTTTTATAAATGCTATTCTAGTCTTTATGCTTGTTCTCTTCATAAGACAAAGTATTCGATTGTCATTGAGGCATATCAAGAACATGCACCTATACCTGCTTGCAGCTTCTGTGCTGATTCTTTTTTTAGCTCTATTCCCCATAACGGACAAGCTGCTTACATCGCTGGTTACCCATTCAACCTTAACCCTTGAACCCTACCGTATATTTAGCCTTTCGGTTTACTCAATAATTGGATACCTATCTGTTAGCCTTTGGGCTGCCTCTGCGGTCATACTTACCATTACCTGGGTTAGCGTAGTTGCGGAACAGCTCAGCTTAAAGCAAAGGCTAATCCTACTGGTATCAGGACTCTTAGTAGTAACGCTCCTATCGCTGGCACTAACCAGCAAACCATCCGGTTTGGGGTTGGTTTGGATGTGGTTGACGGTCGCATACGTTCTCCTCGTTTACCGCAGCTCAAAAACCCATCTCTTACTAAGACACATTTTGGTGATTGTTACCATATTTTCAGCTTATTCCGTATCAACCGTATTTATCAAAACATCGGAAAAAGAGCTGAATGTGCGTAAAGTTCTTGCCATAAACCTTAGCTCGGAGCGTGATCCGCTAGCCGAAATGCTTTTACCCAACCTCTACCAAAAAATGCTTACCGATTCTTACATCCGGGATTGCATTAGGAATATTGAGCAGAAAAATGCCGAGCTCTACAGCTACCTACGTAAGGACTACTTTAAGAACTACCTGAACCGGTATGACCTGCGGGCAACTGTTTGTTCGCCATCATCAATTATAAATGTTGATGGAAAATCCACCTTGCTTTGCGACAGGTTTTTTGGGATGCTGATTGGTGATTACGGCATTATGCTACCATCATCACGATTTTACTACCTGAACACCCAAAGCGGGTTTATAAGCTATGTTGGGGAAATTAACTACCGAATAGGTGACAACATTCGTAATCTATACATTGAGCTTACCAGCAGACCGGGATGGGAGATGCTGGGCTATCCAGAGTTGCTTATTGAGGGCAGAGCCTCCCAGCAGCAGCTTAAGGAGTACTCCTGGGCCAAGTACCATAACGGAAATCTTATAACCCAATCGGGTGAATTTCCCTTCCGGCAAAAAGTAAGCGGTATCAACCCCACAACTCAAGTTTTTACCTGTGAGAACTTCCTCGGCTACAACCATCTCACCTATCGTCCTGGTAGTTCGGATATAGTTGTCATTAGCCGTCCCAGGGAGAAACTCCTAAACGTAACCGCTTCTTTTGCCTACTGCCTTTTTTTATACTTTGTTATGTTTTTACTATGTTTTAAAATAGCCGACATTCCCCTGCGGCTAATACCAACTCATGCCAGCTTTAAGAACCGGATTACCCGGGCAATTATCCTTATTGTTACCTTGTCGCTCTTGATGGTGGGTGCGGCAACCATTGCTTACAATATCAAGAACTTTGAACAGCGCAACGAAAAGAATCTTAGCGAAAAGCTTATTTCCATCATGTTTGAGCTGGATAGAGATGTTGACCTCATTCAAAGCAACGATCCCTCGGCCATTGGATTTCTAAGCGATCGCCTGGTTGAGCTATCGAACATTTTCTACACCGATATCAATATTTACGACACAACCGGAATGCTGCTGGCTACATCGCGTTCCGAAATATTTGAAAAGCAGCTGGTTGGACCAAGAATGAACCCTGCGGCATGGCATGAGCTGGCAACCAACCACAGCCCGAAATTCCTTGATAACGAAAATATAGGAAAGGCTAAGTTTCTTTCGGCTTACGTTCCGATACTAAGTTCGAATCGTGAGGCAATCGCCTACCTTAACCTACCCTACTTTACACGCCAGGAGGAACTACGCTCCGAGCTCTACTCCATTGTGGTGGCGATTGTCAACATTTACGCTCTCCTTACTCTTATAGCAATTTCCATTGCCATTATCATTTCGAGCCAGATAACACGTCCCCTACAGCTTATTCGAGAGCGTATAGGCAAAGTAAGCATTACAGGGAACAACCAAACCATTAACTACAGTAGCGATGATGAGGTTGGCCAGCTAATTGGAGAGTACAACCGCATGGTTAACGAGCTTACCCGCAGCGCCAATGAGCTGGCTAGGAACCAGCGTGAGAGTGCATGGCGCGAGATGGCCATGCAGGTTGCTCACGAGGTGAAAAACCCCTTAACTCCAATAAAGTTAAGCCTACAACATCTTGTGAAGGCCAAAAAGGATAACTTGCCCGACTGGGATGCCCGATTCGAGCGTTTTGCCCAATCACTTTTGGAGCAGATAGAATCTCTGGCGGTGATAGCAAGCGAGTTTTCCCTATTTGCCAAGCTTCCTTCTGCAAAAAGGGAGCCGGTAAAGCTGCTGGATATAATAAACGACACTGCCAACCTTTACAGGGGATATAGGAATGTTGCGCTCAACGTTATTAGCTACATGGAGGCTGAACCGCTGGTGCTGGCCGACAAGGAGCAGCTTATCAGGGTTTTTAACAACCTCATTAAAAACGCCATTCAGTCCATTGAGCGGGGTAAGGATGGAAAAGTTACCATAACCCTTGCCCCTGAAAATGATTTGTTGATAAGGGTTGATGTTACCGACAATGGGGTGGGAATTCCCGAAGAGGTGCTACCCAAGCTGTTCACACCTAATTTTACCACAAAGTCCGGGGGAACTGGTCTTGGCCTGGCCATTTCGCGGGAGATTGTATTGGGCTTTGGGGGAGAAATACTAGTCAAAACCCAAAAGGATTTAGGCACAACCTTTTCAGTTTTGATACCGTTTTTAAAGCATTAGCTTCTGTTTTTGAATTATCAGCTATGCGGATTGGCAGTTCCCTTTTTTAGAATAAACCTGTTGTAGGCCAGCAAGCCCAAAATTGTTGCCACGCCTATAAAGCTAAACATCAGCCAAAACATTGAGGGCCGACCCATTTCGTTCACTAGCTTAACATACGAATAAGCGCCTAGCACGCCCCCAATTCCACTGCCGATAACTCCATAGAGGAACGAGTAGCCCATGTAGAGTGCTTTCTTGTCATCGGGTGCAATTAGCCCGATGTAGGAGATAAACTTGGGTTGGGCAATCATCTCCCCGAGCGAAAAGACTATCATTCCTCCAATGAAAACCCAGGCATAATTTGACGTTGCAAGAACGGCCATGCCTATTGTTCCCATGGCAATCCCCACAATCATGGTAGGTAATGCCCGGGTGTTTTTTACAATGGCCGAAATAATCAGCTGCAGGGCAATTATGGTTCCGGCATTTACAACGGTTACATGTTCTGCATCGAAATGCCAATTGGGGTTGCTTACAAAAATGGCAAGCAATGAGTTTACGAAAGTATCAACTGGCGTCATGTCAACGTACTCTTTTAGAAACCAAAGAACCGAGTCAAACATCTGGAAGTAGAGAACCCAAAAGCCCGAGTAAACCACTATCATAAGGATAAACTTGTAGTCCTTTAAAACCAGCACCATTTCCTTGAATACCATTATCAGGCTTTTGTTACTCTTTGGTATGGTTGGCTCCTTATAAGCGAAGAGGTTGAGAAAGAGCAACCATCCCGTTCCCACGGCAGCCATTATGAAAATGTAGCTCCAGCCTATTGATTTAAGCAAAGGGACAAAAATCAGGGGAAAAAGGAATGCTCCCAGGTTGATGGCCCAATAGTATATTCCAAACCCCAACGACGAGTTCCGGCTGTCGGTTGATCGAGCTATGGTTCCTGAAATGATAGGCTTAAAAAACCCGGCTCCGGTAACCATTAGAATTAAGCTAAGGAAAACGGTAGCATAAGTATTGCTGAAGCTGGTAAGCAGGTAACCAAGGCTCATCACTGCAAATGAAAAAAAGAGTATTTTCCTGTATCCAAACCTATCGGCAATGGCGCCCGAGATTATTGGCAGGATGTAGAGCAGGGGGGTAATAACGCTTTTAATGACTCCAACGCTTTCCTTGGTGAAACCAAGCCCTCCCTCGTTAACCCCAAGAACAAGGTAAACGGAAAGTATTGACATCACGCTGTAGTAGGAGCCCCGCTCAAAAAACTCCATGGTGATTACTGTCCAGAAATTGCGTGGGAATGAACGTAATCCTGATTTACTCATAAAATATGGTATTAAAGAAGAAAAATCGAAATGTTATGGGGGTGAAAGTAGTAAAAAAATAACTGGATAAGCTAATCGTATGGGCTTATTCCCGGATTTCAGGCATAAAAAAAAGGGACCCTCCTACGGGTCCCTCCACTGGTGTGTTTATAGACGAAACAAACTATAGAGCCTTTATAAATAGGATTAAAAATCAAATACAGGAGTTGTAAAGGGCTACTTCGCTTTTTCTGCCTTGGAAAGGGCCTGTTCTGCTTCCTTTAGGGTTGCTTCTGCTTCCTTTCGAGCATCCTTTGCCTTCTTCATGTTTTCTTCCCCCTTCTGAACCATCTTCTTTCCAGCTTCATACTTTTTTAAAGCTTCCTTGTAGCTCGCATTCCAGCCTTTCAGGTCTTCCTTATACTTGGTTTCTGAAGCTTTAATTTCCTCCTTGGCGCTATTTGCCTCGTCCTTATCCTTTGATCGAAGCTGTTTTTCAAGGGGTTTAAGCTCGGCAAAATGGGCCTTATCGAGTTGTTTCTTTTCAGCTTCAAGAGCTCTAACCTCAACCTCGGCCTCCTGGATGATGCTCTTACCCGCGCTAATCAGGCTGTCAGCAGAGTTGACCTTTGCATCGGCCTTATCGAGTTTTTCCTGGGCAATCTTGACTTTTTCCTCCAGCTTCTGGAGTTTTAAATCTTCCTGTGCAGATGCTGCAATGCAGGTTATTAAGAATACTGCAGCAGCCAAACAAGCGAGTAGTATTTTCTTCATAGGAGTAAAATTTTGCTAGTGTTCGGTAAATGTTTACCAGCTATAACTACGAAATTTTATGTTTAGAGTTTCGGTAAAAAACATTAAGGGCTACACCATGTTCGGGTAGCCCTGATGCTTACTTTCTTACAAATATAAAATCACCACCTTCGTCACCTGCATCCTTTATTTCTCCATATACCGGTGTTACCGGACTGCTGCTCATGACGACATTCTTTATGCTGGCAAAAATTTCCTCGGCAGTTACGTAGTTCTTGGTGTTTCCATCAAGTCGGGTAACCAGCTGTTCGAGGAACACGCTCCTGTCGGGAACTTCGGTAAGGTTTCCGCTGGTCATAGCCTTACGGCTGGGCGCATCAAAAGCTTCCTTGGTTGAGCTGGAACCCTCCTGAAACGCCTTGCGGCTATGGAAAATGCTACCACCAAAGCAGGCATCTGCAATAAGGAGGGTGTGTTTCGATTTTATAGCTGCAACGTAATCTTTTATTTGGCTGTTGGCCAGCCAGTTGGCCGTGCTATTCCCCTTTGAATCCGTGGGTATCCAGTAGCCAAAATCAGTTTCCTTGTCCCAGTATCCGTGTCCGGCGTAGAAAATTAGCAGGTTGTCATTCTTACCAATTCGCCTGGTGAGCATATCAAGGGCATTAATCATCTGCTCACGCGTTGGGTCTTTAAGGAAAACAACGTTGTTGGGATCGAAGGTGTAGCGGTTTACCAGCACGTTGTAAAGTTTAGTGGCATCACTAATAGGATTATCCAGGTCGGTAATGCTGTTGTCCTGGTAGTCGTTTGCGCCCATAATCAAGGCGTAGAACTTAGGTGCAGTCTTTGGTTGGTCAAAAACCAAGTCAAGTTCTTCGGTTTCTCCCTTGGCTACCTTTCCTGAAGGGGCTTTCCGTAGAACGAAAAATTTCTTTTCAACGGCATTCTGTCTGAGATCAACCGCGCGTATGGCAATTTCGTTGCGGCCAATTTCCAGGGGTATGCTAGCCTCGAAAATTCCGTTGGAGTCAACCTTTGCCTCAAAACCGTTAACCAGCACCTGGTAAATTCCGCTTTCATCCGATGCCTTGCCCTTTACGGTCATGCTGCTGTCGGTGGTGGCATACTCTTCACCTGAAGCCAATGATCTAAGCCGTCGGTCATCCATTCCAATGGATGACTGGGCATACGGACGACCCCGGGTGGCTTCCTTGCCGGCCAACGGAACATCTGCGGGGGAGGTAACCACAATTTCTGGAGGAATAGCATCGGCAATTTCAACCTTACGAATATCGAAACGTGCCGGTTGGGAGGTCAGCTGAAAGCTGTAATCCCGCTTAACCTTAAGGCCTGTGGTTGGGGCTGGCGATACGGGGAGGTCGCGGAACTGGAGCTTTCCAATCTTTAAGTCTATTCCATACTTTTCGTCGGTAATAAGCTCAACGCCCAGGTCGAGTCTCATAATCCTATCCATTTCGGCAGGAATGCGCTCAAAAACAAAACGCGATTTTACAGTTTCGCCCTGTTTGATTGTACGGGTTGGGGTTGAGTACCGCTCGTTGCCCTGTACCTCAGCAATGTTCCCTTTTTGGGCGTCGTACTTTTGCTTGTTGAAGTCGGTAATGGTAACAAGCCCATTGATAATTTTAAGGTCGCGGGTTGGTCCGTTGTTGGTAATTGAGAGTAGTAGCTCGATGTTACCATCCTTGGTGCGGTTCAGACTTTCAAGCGAGAAGTGCACCTGGTTGAAGTCGTCGGTCAGTGGTTTGGTGGTGCTGGTTTTTGCATCAAGCTTAAAAATCACATCGGAGTTGAGCTCTTCCAAATCCTTAAGAACATCCCAAACCACAATGAGGTTTCTTCCACCGGGGACATTGCTACCGACGTTACCCTTGACACTTTTGGGCTGCTTGAAGGTTTTGCCCCCATCAACGGAGTAGTATGGGGTAATGTTAAATAGCTGACCAGGGGTTTCGCCGGAAATGGCGTACTCCAGGGTTATTTTTTCACCCAGCTGCTTTGGGACAATTTTGCTGAACTCCTGCGAGCGAGCCGGCGAGCAGAACATGAGAACTCCGGCTACGATAGCTCCCATGTAGAGGTTAAATTTTTTCATCACAACAGGTAGTTAATATGATACAATTTACTTTAAAAATTTTTAATCCGAAAGGTGAAAATCAAAGCTAAAAATTTGATTCGACTTCATTAAGCTGCAAATCAAGTTTTAGTGTATCATTAGCAAATTTAATGCCGTTTATGTTGAGCGAAGCCCTGAAGGAGGCAATCTCCCTGCTAAGGTTGGTAAGCTTGGTGCTGTACTGGTCGTCCATGCTTTTTAGTTTAATGCTGCTCTGCTGGGCGTTAAGGGTTAAATAGTTAACAAGTTGCCTCAGGTAGCTGCTCCAAAGGCCAGAGTAGGAAATAAAGGGGTGTTGCCGGGCGGAGTCCTGAGGAGATACATAAGAGTAGGGAAACATGGGGTAACCTACCTCTGCATTGTTCATGAAGGAGCTGGTTAAAAATCTTTTGCCCTTTTCCCGGAAAAGGAAATGGGAGCTAGCTGCGGAGTCCTCTCCGAAGGTTGCATTGCAGAGAAGCTCATACTCTGCCTGTTCGTCAACTACGTCATCAAAGGTTGCCTCAACCAGGAATGCAGAGCCAACGCTTGTAAGCTTGTAAAGGCTATCATCCGAATGGTTCCCGGGGTTGTAGCTTAGCAATACCACATACTCGTTGTAACGGGTGAAATGGGTATCAACTACCTCAAACATGGCGTTACTAACCGTGGCCAACGATGAAATTTTGAAGTATGTATCGAACCGTTGGCGAAGATTGGTGTACCTGCCCACCTCGTTGGCCGATGAGTATATATCCCTGTAGTACTGAACCCTGGCGTTGTAATTTAACAGTGCCATTGATTTTGCCCTGAGGTAAGCCTGCTCTCTTGCTTTCTCCATTGGCATGTCGGGATCGGATATTCCCAAACCCGCAGCTCCTTGGTACAGAACAGGAGGGCTAAAAAACCATCCGGGAAGGGTGTCGGGGTAGTAGCTAAGGGTGCTGATATTTTTAAATGCACAGTTTGAAGTGCCCTTAACCTTCTGCGTGGTGTCCTGAATGAATAATCCCTCAAACTTATTCCAGTCCTGGGCAAGAATACTCCTTCCTGAAAATGGAATTACCATGTTGAAAATCAGCACCAGGCTGCTTGACAGGTAAAATTTAACCATACTCCACTATAGGTTTTAAATAAAACACAGAAATCTAGCCCTAAAAATTAAGTATTTAAGATAATTTTTTACCTAAAAGGTGTTTTGTTCCGTGAACCATCAATTTACATTGATATATCCGAATTGCTTTCTGCTCCATTTTGCCATTCATTTTGAAGTGCTGTGCCAGTGACTTTTGTGCACTGCTCCTTTGATATGGAGGATGCGACATTTGGTCAAAACAAGCATACATAAGCTGTTAACAATAGAATTTACTGTCCTTAGGTATAGAAAGAAATTTAGCCGAATTATTGGAATTGGTACCCCAACTCTCCTTATTTTTTTATTAATTGCGTTCAAAATTATGGTGTTGCTGGTTAAGCTAAACGATCATGATTTCCATTTGCATTCCGGTATATAATTTTGATGTAACCGAGCTGGTTGATGAGCTGCTCCGACAGGCAAATCATCTCAACTACCCGGTGGAAGTGTTAATTTTCGACGACCATTCGCAGCAGTACTTCCGCCAGCAGAATTCACTGCTGGCCTCTCGTAGCAAAACCAGCTATTTGGAATTCGATTTCAACATAGGCAGGTCGAAAATAAGGAATCGGTTGGCGGACTTCGCCCACGGAGACTGGCTGTTATTTCTCGATTGCGATGTTATGGTTGATAGCCCCGATTACCTAAAAACCTATGTTGATAACCTTGGCAGGGCAAAGGTTCTTTGTGGTGGTCGGGAGTATGGCCCCAAGCCATTCAGACCGGAACTTCTTCTACGGTGGAAGTATGGCGTCAGCAGGGAGTGCAAATCGGCCTTTGTTCGGCAAACCGATCCGTACAGCTCATTTATTAGCGGAAATTTTGTAATATCAGCTGATATTTTTAACGCCATAAGGTTCAACGAGGCGTTGTCGGGCTACGGACATGAGGACACGCTGCTGGGCATTGAGCTCAAAAGGCATAACATTGAAATTCTTCATCTCGATAACGCTGCTCGGCACCTGGGGCTCGATCCATGCGGCGAGTTTATCAGCAAAACGGAACAGGGAATAGTTAACCTGGTTAGGATACTTAATATTTCAGCAGGGAACCGTAGGGAAATTGAAAAATCCATAAAGCTGCTCAGGATATTTAGGTTTTTGCGCCACATAGGCATGCTTTACCCATTAAGATGGGTTTTTAAGGTGCTCACACCCTACATCCGCAGGCAGCTGTGCAGCAGCAACCCCAACATTCAGCTGTTTGACCTTTACAAGCTATCGCTGCTATCCAAAATTTACAGGCCGCATTGGCGGCAGGTTTCCTAGATATTCCTTCTTCGGCTATCCCTATAACTCCGCAAGGCTTACTTTGCTCTGAAGTAGATTTGCAGGGGAACACCGGTGAAATTAAACTGTTCGCGAAGCCTGTTTTCTATAAATCGCTTGTAGGGTTCGCGGATGTACTGGGGAAGGTTACAAAAGAATACAAAAGCTGGAGTTGGCGTAGGCAGCTGGGTAACATACTTTATTTTGATGTACTTGCCCTTGTAGGTCGGTGGCTGCTGAATGTCGAGAGTTGCCTGAAGGAATTCGTTAAGTTTTGAAGTTGGAATGCGCTGTTTACGATTTTTATAAACATTTGATGCCGTTTCGAGCACCTTAAGTATTCTTTGTTTGGTGAGGGCTGAGGCAAAAACAATGGGGACGTCCTGGAACGGGGCTATCCGCTCTTTAATTAGCTTGGTGTACCGATCTGTTGTTTTGGTGTCCTTTTCCACCAGGTCCCATTTGTTCACCACAATCACCAAACCCTTGCGGTTCTTCTGAATGAGGTTGAATATGAACAGGTCTTGATTTTCCATACCCTGAGTGGCGTCAACCAGGAGCAGGCAAACATCGGAGTTTTCAATTGCCCTGATGGATCGAACAACCGAGTAGAACTCCAGGTTTTCCTCAACCTTCGTCCGTCGGCGCAGTCCTGCCGTGTCAACAATAGTGAAGTTATAGCCAAACTTGTTGTAGGTAGTATCGATGGCATCGCGGGTGGTGCCGGCAACAGGGGTAACAATGTTTCTTTCCTCGCCAACCAGGGAGTTAATAAGCGAAGATTTGCCCACATTTGGCCGACCAACAACTGCTATTCGCGGTATTTCCAACTCCTGAACCTCCTCCTGAACCGGAGAAAAACTTTTTACCACCTCGTCGAGCAAATCACCTGTTCCGGCGCCATTGATTGCCGAAACGCACATGGGGGTCCCCAGCCCAAGTCTGTAAAACTCGTTGGCATCATACCTCAACAGGTTATTGTCAACCTTGTTGACAACCAGGTGAACGGTTTTTGAAGAACGACGGAGAATGTCGGCAACAGCGGTATCCATGCTGGTTATTCCATCGCGCACATCAACCAGAAACAGAATTACATCGGCCTCCTCGATGGCCAATATCACCTGCTTGCGAATTTCCTCCTCAAAAACATCATCGGAGTTAACCACGTAACCTCCTGTGTCGATTATCGAAAATTCTACCCCATTCCAATCCGACTTGCCGTAAATCCTGTCGCGGGTTACGCCCGACACCTGGTCAACAATTGCATGCCTGGAGCCCACCATACGGTTAAAAAAGGTTGACTTGCCCACGTTCGGGCGACCAACTATGGCTACTATATTTCCCACTGAACGTTCAATTTTACGTTAATTATGTTTTGGTTTAGCAAAACTTCTTATCTGCAGGGTGAGTTAAGGTTCGGGAAAGCTTGTTATGATGGGTAAAACCTAGCTATAAGGGATAGCCAAATCTTTTCAGCTTGCTCGTATCGTTGCGCCAGTTCTCGTTTACCTTGACAAACAACTCAAGGTAAACCTTTTTTCCTAGGAAAGCCTCCAGCTCCAGCCTTGCCTCGGTTCCAACCTTTTTGAGCATGTTTCCCTGATGACCGATAAGTATTGATTTTTGTGACTCGCGTTCCACGTATATAATGGCCTTAATACGGTCAATGGTATCGCTCTCGGTGTACTGCTCAATTTCCACCTCAACGGAGTAGGGAATTTCTTTGCGGTAGTTGTTAAGAATTTTTTCCCTGATAATCTCTGAGGCGAAGAACCTTAAGGTTTTGTCGGTGAGGGTATCCTTTGGAAAGAATTCGGGACCTTCGGGCAACCTGTCGAGAATGAAGTCCACCAGCGAGTTGAGGTTAAAGCCATGCAGGGCGGATATGGGGATGACGGTGGCGTTGGGCATCATGGTGCTCCAGAGGTTGAAAAGCTCCTGAACCTTTTCCTGGGTAGTAAGGTCAACCTTGTTGATTGCAAGGACAATCGGTTTGCCAAGTTGCTGCAGCTTGTTCAAAAACTCCTGATTCTTATTCGGAGTTTCAACGGTATCGGTTACGTAGAGAATGATATCGGCATCCTCAAGGGCTGTTTCCACGAATTTCATCATGGCCTGCTGAAGCTTGTAGGCAGGTTTTAGTATTCCTGGGGTATCGGAGTAAACAATCTGAAAGTCTTCGCCGTTAACAATTCCCATCAACCTATGCCTGGTTGTTTGGGCTTTACTAGTAATAATGGATAGCTTCTCACCCACAAGCGCATTCATCAGGGTTGATTTTCCGACATTTGGATTACCAATAATATTTACAAAGCCCGACTTGTGTGTCATGAGCAATTCCTGATTTTATGAGTGTTTTGGCTCACGTTAACGTGTAAGGTAGTAAAGGCTACTTTTCTGAACAGGAGGGGGGGTTAGAACCTCCCCATTTTCAGCATGTTAACTTCCTTTGGCGTAAGGAAACGCCATTTACCGCGTGGTAGATTCTTTTTGGTAAGGCCGGCAAAGTAAACCCTGTCCAGCTTAACTACCCCGTAGCCCAAAGCGTCGAACATGCGCCGAACAACCCGGTTCTGTCCGCTGTGAATTTCAACTCCTAGCTCGGTGCCATCGCCTCCCTCAACGTAGTCAACGGCGTCAACCTTTACCACTTCACCGTCAATTTCAATGCCTTCGGTTAGTTTTTGAAAATCGTTGGGGTTAAACTTACGGTCGAGGCCAACCTGGTACACCTTTTTCTTTTTAAAGCTTGGGTGGGTGAGTTGTGCGGTAAGTTCGCCATCGTTGGTTAGCAGGAGTACGCCGGTGCTGTTCCTGTCGAGACGTCCAACCGGGTAAACCCTTTGAGGACAGGCTCCTTCAATAAGCTCCATTACCGTACGCTTGGCGTGTGGGTCATCCATTGTGGTGATGTAATCTTTGGGTTTGTTGAGCAGGATGTACACCATGCGCTCCGATTTCAGAACCTTACCCTTAAAGCAAATCTCATCGGTTAGGTTCACCTTGGTGCCCAGCTCGGTTACCACCTTGCCGTTAACGGTAACCTGTCCGTTTTGAATGTAAACATCGGCTTCCCGTCGGCTGCATAATCCCGAAATGGCAATATAGCGGTTAAGCCTGATGGGGCCAGTAGGATTGGTGGAAATTTCGCCGGAATTATCTTTTTGGGGGCTTCTCTCCCTAAAGGTATTAAGATTTTTACGTTCTATGTGCTTGCGCTCATCTCCGTAGCTGCCTTGAAATGTTCTTGAACGGTAGCTTTGAGCAGGATTGCTATCGAAATCCCTGTTGTAGCTGGAGCCCTGCCTTTCCCTCCTATCGGATGAAAAGTTACGGCTGTTGGTTCTGAAGTTTTTGGGGTGGGAGAAGTGTCCGTCAGAAAATTCGTGCCTGTTACCCTCGAAATGTTTAGGTTTATCATCGTGGTAGCGGTCTGAACTCCTGAATGGCTTATGAACATCAGGACGGCTATCCTCGTATGGTTTTCTGCTAAAGCGAGTTGAGGGATCGGTTTCAGAGTATTTACCAGATCGCGGGGTGTAGCGATTAGGTTGCTCCTCGCCAACATGGTCGTCGTATCTCGGCCGATGTGGCCGTGATGGAAAATCCCCAGCAGGTGCTGCGATTGGTTTTAGCTTTCTGCGTTGTTGGGTTGGTTCTTCGTTCTGCTGCTCGGAGTGCTGTCCGGAGTTGTCGTAATCATCCCTGAACTTTTTGGGTTCGCCCTCGGATGATGGGGTGCTGCTTTCATTTTCCGTTTCCGGAGTGGCTTTTCTTGATGTCAAAGTCCTTGGCCGGTAAACCCTGGTGGGTTCTTCCTGGGAGTTAGTCCGCTTCTCGCGTTTAACATCCCTGTTAAAACTTGATTTTTCCATTTTACTATTTACTGTTACACCTGAAAGGTTAACTCTTTAACCTTGCGTTGTTTGCATCCAACTAGTTTTCAAGTTGATGAATGCCTGTTTCTCAAAAATTTGAGGTTGCAAATGTATAAAAATAATTATTACAAAGGAAATTTATTCCAAAAAAATAAATGAATGGTAGTACAGCTGGAAACCGGTTTAGGAAAAGTTGAGTAGCCATGCTATTTGTTGTTAGGTTTGCTGTACCTATGCAAGCATTGAACTTATAAGCAAGTTTTCTAAATATGCCGGCTTAATTACGCGAAAAATGCTTGTTACAGGCTGCCTTGATTTGGGTCCAAATGCAACTAATCATGACGTTAACCAAATGCTTACCAACATTTATAGTGGTAGAGTTTGAAGGCAGACACTTAAATGTACATTTATCCATAACTTGGAGAGGTTTAACGCTTAATGTTGGCGTATATAGGCGGTAAGCGCTTGAATAGCAACATTGAAGGAATTTGTACTGTGGATAAAGTTGCCGTTTACTTGAAGATGCCTGTTGGCCAATGTTCAAGTTATTGATATGGAAAATTTGCTATGTTGCAGGTACTTTTATTTATCCCGAAAAATTGTCTGGTACTTGGACAAATGGATGCAGGTTTTTTTTGAAATGGTTGTGCGATATTTTCATCAGCAGTGTAAATATTTTGGTGAAGTATCTTCAAAGTGAATATATATAATGATTTGTTAACAGGTAGCGGATGATGACCATTTACATTAAGTGCGTTTTTAAAAATAGCTACTATTCGTTAAGACGAATTAAGGTCAAGACCAGCTCTGGTGGCACATACTATGTTGGTCATGAGGAGGTTATAACAATTAATTCCGGAAATGACGAATGGTTGGACTTCAGGCTGGATTACCATAAGCACAGGTTTACTATTGATAGGAATACGAATGATCAGAAACTCTACCTGGTTGTTATGCTAGAATTTAGGGATAAATTTCCTTTTAGCCATCTCGATGTAATGTTCAGGAACTGCATGAGGGTTAAAGCAGTTGACAAATATCAGTTCGACAACTTTGAAAATACGATTGCCATTACAAAATTTACGAGCAAGGAGTATTCTTTTATCGACTATTTTACCTGCACTTTATGTTTATTGATTTTTTTGGGATATACTGTTATGTCTGTTATTTATGAAGGCATTGATGACAGAAACTTTATATTTATAATTGGAATTGCAGGGGTGTTCTCATCCCTAAGACTTATCATTTTAAGAAAGTCCATTTCATCAGGAAGTTTTGATGTGGTCATACGTACATCTTCTTTTATCAATTTAATATTGTTGATATTTTTAGATGTCCCTACTTTAGCTAAAGTTTTGTTTTTAGGTATATCGGTTTTGCTTTTCTTAATAGATATTTATAACAAGCATTTTCAGAAGGTGGATGAGTAATGGTTGAAAATTGTGCGGATAAAACCTGAATGTTAATGGAACAATATTAATTCAGCCACTCCATCAATTTTCACGATAATAAAATTGTCTCCATTTAAAGAAAATGTTGTTTTCCGATAACCATATCGGAATAATGAATAGTAATCTTTGCGTTCTTTGTGTAATGTCTTTGTGTGCTTTGTGGTTTCTAACATTATTTAACCATAAAGTTCACAAAAAATGGGTGCTTCATATAGCGATAAGCTTCACATTGTTTTTTTAAAATACTGAAAAACATATGCGGTTTTTAACTATGTTGAAGCTAGTTGGCCAACATGCTTGAAGCATGGGGTGAAACCTTCGGGAAGTAAATCCATATTTTAATTTATTTATCGGAAATCGGTGAACGAATTTAAAACTTAATCCAAAAAAATTCAGTATAAGTACATATATTTGTACTCAAATAGTAACCTAAAATTTTTAGATTATGCTCGCAGCAAATTTTACTGAATTTAGGGTAGGCCTGAAAAAGTTCCTGGACGAGGTTGAGATGAACAATGAAACTCTTATAATTAAGAGGGGAGCAGGAATGGGTGCCGTGATGATGTCGCTTGAAGAGTATAATTCCATAATGGAAACCTTACACTTGCTGAGTTCAAAGGCTAATGCGGAAAGACTCTTTGAATCCATTAACCAGATGAACGAACGGAAAGTGGTAAAAGGCAAACTTTTAGAGTAATGACTAGAATTACCTTCTCCAGAAATTCGTGGGAGGAGTACAAGTCGTGGCAGGTTGATGACAGGCTTATACTTAAAAAGATAAACGAACTTATTAAGGACATAGAAAGACATCCTTACGAGGGGTTAGGCAAACCTGAACCTCTGAGATTCGATCTGGCGGGTTTTTGGTCCAGGCGGATTGATAGGGAGCATCGCCTGGTTTACCGGGTTATAGACCAGGAAATATTGATTTACAGCTGCAGATACCACTACGATAAGTAGTGCATAGCTATTTTCTTGTACTGAGCTTGCCAACCTTAAGGTTTTATGTGCTAACTCATTAATAAACTACCAAGTAAGGCAAGTTGCACAGAAACGTGAAAATGAGCAATAGGTATTTGCCTACGGCGAGCACTTCGTGGTTCATCCGAACGTTAACCAGTGTAAATACGCCAATTCGTAACATAATGTCAGCCATTGCATTAATGCTGTATACTGATGAAATATTCCTTTTGGTTTACTAGATCGATGAAAAAAAACTTTACCGTACATAGGCCCTTTCGGGAGCACCCCTTTGCAGCTTCGGGGCAGTAGTGGTATCCTGCCCAACATATTTGGCTTTTTAAATCAGCCTAAAAGGCTACTTGGTTTTATAAACCGGAGTTCTCTCCTTATGCCAGGGGAATTTCCACACAGCTATACTCATTCAGAAAATCCGAGTGGCAAGGGCTGCTAAAAGGCAATGTAGAACTCCGAGGTAAGATTCCTGTACTCTTTTGAGAACGATCCATCAACCGTGTGAATGCAGAGGGATGACTCTATGGTGGCCTTTCTTTCAGCCTCCAGCTGAACCAGCATTCGCAATGTTCTGCCACCAGGCTTGGACAGTATGTTTAGTTTTTTCGAGCAGAACAGGCCATAGTGTGATGCCTTTGCAATAAAAACGTTGCCCTCGGCGTAGGGGAAAATTCCACAAAACCGTCCACCTGGCAGCATCAGCTTTGTAGCTCCCTCAAGCAGGGCAGGGGTAGGCAGGGTGTCGGTATGGCGGGTTATGGTTCTTCTGCCGTCGGAGGGCTTAAGCGAGCGGTTGAAGTAGGGCGGGTTGGAGACAATAAGGTCGTATCGGAATTCAGCGCTGGAGGCAAAATCCTGAAACGAGGTGCAAACTACCCTTATCCTGTTGGCCCAGGGCGATCGGGCGGCGTTGCCTGCTGCCTCCTCGGCCGATGGTGCGTCAATCTCCACGGCGTCAACCATTGCTGTTGGGTTGCGCTGGGCTACCATGAGCGCAACAACCCCTGTGCCGGTGCCCACATCCAGAATTCTTTGGACCCCCGAGACATCTGCCCATGCCCCCAGTAGCACCCCATCGGTGTTAACCCGCATGGCCGATTTTTCCTGGAACACTTTAAACTGCTTAAACCTAAAGTAGCTGTTTGCCATTTCAGAACATCTATGTGGTTTAGATTTCGCCGTGAACCCCCATGCCGAAAAGCGCAAAGTCGTACTTCACGGGGTCGTCAGCGTCAAATCCACGCAGGGATTCAGTGAGTTCCTCTACAGCCTTAAAATCGTTTTGTTTGCGGGTAAGCAGCCCCAGTGCTCGGGCAACCCTGCCGCTATGAACATCGAGCGGGATAAGTAGGGCTGACGTGGGCATTTCGCTCCAGAGGCCAAAGTCTATCCCCTCTTTTGGCGGCCTAACCATCCACCGCAGGAACATGTTGAGGCGTTTGGCTGCCGAACCCGACTCCACGTTTGGAACATGCTTCATGGCATGACCGCTAAAATTTTCCTGAATTAACCGGAGCCGGAATGCCTCCAACGCTTGCTTGGCTGTTCTTGTTTGTCGGAAGCCATTGGTAAAGATGGCTTTTAAGCCTCCACCATCGGCGTAGATGCGCTGCAAACTTCTAATAAACGCAATGCAGTCGGATGAGTTGAAGGTTCGATGGGCAAAGCCGTTTAGCCGTTTCTCATCGTTTTCTGAGAAATTTATCACGAACTCGAACGGGCTGTTGTCCATTATGGCCATAAGCCTGTTCATGCTGCCTATTATGCTTTTACGGGTGCCCCATGCGATGGTGGCGGTGAGGAGGGCAGATATCTCAATGTCCTCGGTTTTAGTAAAACGGTGGGGTATAAGTATAGGGTCGTCGGAAAGGAAGGATGCTCCGGCATAGCGATGATAGCGGTTGTTGAGTAGTTGTGTCAGCTCTGCACGGTTTTGTGGAAGTTTCATGGGCAAAGCAGTCCGTCGTTCATGCCAACCTGCAGGTCAGCCATTTGGGCAAGATCCTTATCGTGAGTAACCACCACAAAGGTTTGGCCCAGCTGGTCGCGAAGCATGAAGAAAAGTTTGTGCAGCTCCTCCTTATTTCGGGAGTCCAGGTTACCGGAGGGTTCATCGGCCAGAATTACCGTAGGATTGTTAACCAGTGCTCTGGCCACGGCCACGCGTTGCTGCTCGCCGCCCGACAGCTCCGAGGGCTTATGGTCGAGCCTGTCCGATAGGCCAAGCATCTTGAGCAGCTCGGTGGACTTTTTTGTGGCCGTTGCCATACCTTTTCCTGCAATCAGGGCGGGCATACAAACGTTTTCTAAGGCAGTGAATTCGGGTAAAAGATGGTGGAACTGGAAAACAAAACCAATATGGGTATTCCTAAATTTGGCCAGCTGGCGGTCGTTCAGCTGTGCTACATTTTCGCCATTAATAAGCACTTGTCCGGAATCAGCTCTGCCCAGGGTACCCATTATTTGTAGTAGGGTTGTTTTACCGGCGCCACTAGGGCCAACAATTGCTACAACTTTTTTCTCAGGTATTTCAAGGGTGATACCTTTTAGAACCATCAGTGCACCGTAGGACTTGGTAATATTTTCGACCTTTATCATTGCTATCCATTAGATTTTTGCCTGCGCAAATGTACCAATTTAGCCCAAAGTAACGTTGTGGTGGCACTTATCCTGCCGGTGTTTTGTTTGCATTATCCGAATCGTTCCTTTTTTCACTTGTATCAACCAAATCGCTGTTATCACCCGGGCTGGAGGGATTATCTACGTAGCTGCGTAAATCGGACATGGCGTTATCCATCCTTCGGTAAAGTTTTCCCAGCTTCCTGGCAACCTTTGCTACCTCACGAGGGCCAACCACCAGCAGGGTAACCAGCAGGATAACCACAAGCTCGCCAAAACCAATCGACAGGGTAAGCATTTCGGCACCATTTGGTCAAAGATAGCGATTTAGAAAATGTAAAAAACCTTGCTCTATGGAAATTTCATACTGGCTGAAATGATTATACAGTAATCTATTCATGTATAAAGTTTAGGAAATCTTGTTATTAACAAACGGTGTGAATTTTAAAAAAATAATTCAAATATTCCCAAAAAATGTTTTAGATTGGCAGGATATTTAGCGGTAAACTTTAAAGCTGAAAGCAAGCGGGGCTGGTTTTACTATTTTAGCATCAGCAGGCTTGCATACAAGAGCAGCGAACCGGTTAGGTCTGTAGCTTGATCGTTTGAATGCTAGGTGATAAATGGTTTAGTAAATAGTAACTAAAACAACATACAAGCCATGCAGATGAGTAGAATTTTGATACTGGGTGCCGGGCTTTCGTCCACCAACCTTATTGAGTACCTATTGGGGAATGCGCCAGCCTATGGCTGGACAATTCGTATTGGTGATCTTTCGTTGGAAGCAGCCGCCGGTAAGCTTGGGGGAAATCCAAATGGACAGGCCTTCAAGTTCGATATTTTTAATGCTGAACAGCTCAGCGCTGAGGTGGCCTGGGCCGATGTGGCAATATCCATGCTGCCTGCATTCATGCACCCAGTGGTGGCTAAGGAGTGCGTCCGACAGGGGAAGCACCTGCTAACCGCATCGTACGTTTCCGATGCCATGAAATCGCTCCACGATGAGGCCAGACAAAAAGGGGTTGCCTTGATGAACGAGCTGGGGGTTGACCCCGGAATTGACCACATGTCGGCCATGAGGATGATTGACGGTATTAGGAACAAGGGAGGGAAAATTACCGGATTCATCAGCAACACCGGAGGGTTGATTGCTCCTGAGTGCGACAACAACCCATGGAACTACAAGTTTACCTGGAACCCACGCAACGTAGTGCTTGCAGGACAAGGGGTTACGCATTTCCTTGAGAATGGAGAGCATAAGTACATTCCATACCACAGGCTTTACTCCAACATTCGCACCTACAACATTCCTCCCTATGGCGAGTTTGAAATGTACCCAAATCGCGACTCTCTTAAGTACAGGGAAATATACGGTATTAACGATATTCAAACCATTATACGCGGAACGCTACGCCGGTCGGGCTACAGCAAAGCCTGGGATGTGTTTGTCCAGCTGGGAATGACCGACGATACCTACAAGATGGAGGGCAGCGAGATGTTGACCAAAAGGGAGTTTCTCAACAGTTTTCTACCCTATAATCCTACCGAAACCGTTGAGGAGAAACTGCAGCGGGTGATTCCTGCTGCTCAGGATAAGATTATTTTTAACAAGCTAAAATGGCTGGGCATTTTTGACAACGAGCTTATTGGCATGGCCAACGCAAGCCCCGCCCAGCTGCTGCAGAGAATTATGGAGGAAAAACTTGGTCTTGAACCCAACGATAAGGATATCCTCATCATGCAGCATATATTCGACTATGAGCTTGACGGGAAGAAGTTTCAGAAGAAATCAACTCTTACGCTCGTTGGCGAGGATACCGTTCATACCGCCATGGCCAAAACGGTGGGCACACCCCTGGCCATAGCTGCCAAAATGCTAATGACCGGGCAGGTGAATGACAGGGGTGTGGTGATGCCCATTAAACCCCACCTCTACAACCCCATTCTGAATGAGCTTGAGGAGTACGGGGTAAAGTTCGTGGAGGAGGAGCGGCAGCTTTAAGTTAGAAGGGGAGGTTAGTTGAATTCTTACGCATCTGCAAGGAGCTGCATTTAGCCTATTCATGATAATGCCTTATTGAAAGAGACGGTTTATTCAACCCAATCAACCTAATCATGAAGTTGACGTTTACCGGATTAAATGCTGGAATGGAAAAGAGAAGCATCTGCTGTATTTTTTCAGTCTTACTTTTCCTGTAAGTAAGATGTAATGGGAAAAGGGAGGAAGAGTTTGAGGTGGTAAAAGGAAAGCGGCCGGGGCAAAGCCCCGGCCGCAGCCACTTTAGCCCAACCTTTATACGCTGTCCGAAACGTTTGGTATTACGATGGGCATTCTATATTCTATCAGCTTACACTAGAACGGTATAAGCACCAGTCCTACCGCAAACGGGTAAATTTCCGGGCCTTTGTTCTTTTCAAAAAGTTGGGTTGGGTAGTAGTTGGCAAAAAGCCGTAAACTCCTGTATCCTGCTCTGGCAGTAACGCCGTAACGGAAGGTTGCAATGTTGAAGTCGCTACGCCCCTTATCCTTATGGCGATCGCCATCGTCGAAAACTACCTTGGTGTGGGTGCCAATCCTCAACCCACCAATTACTCCCGCCGAAATATAAATTTTGTGGCGATCGGATTCGCTAGTGGGTATCTGAAACTCTACTAGCAAAGGAAGGGTCAGGTTAACTGTGCTTAGTTTTGTTTTATCAACCTTGTATCCGGCAAGCAGGTAGGAGCTGTCGGCAACCGTTACTCCGTTTACAACCTTTAGAGTCAAGGGGTTATTAAAATGGTAGTCGTTAAATTCAAGCCCCATACCGGTTACCAATCCAATCCAGCTGGTTCCAAAACCCATGCTGTACTGTAGAAAATTTAGGTTTACGTTCCACGAACGGCTTTGCTTCAGGTCGAGCCATTCAAGCTCGTTGCTCATCGAGGTGGAGTGGTCGGCATCCATAAAGCCATTTACACCCATTTCAATTCCAGCCCAATGACCCTTAAATTTTAGTCGGTTGCTACGCCTGAACGAGTTCCTAAAATCCTTGTTCAGACCCTCGGGGATTTCAACGGTAGTTTTATCCTTACCCTCAACAATCACGATGGTTTTTTCGCCAAGCCTGATTATGGTAGAGTCCGATTTCGTGTTGCCTTGGTTTCTGTCCACTATTATCGTGTCGCCTTGGTAAGCAACATTATTGTCCCCGGTATTGCTATCAACAACAAGTGTGTCGGAGGTAGTCTCCTCAACCGTATCGCCATCAGCTACTTTAATGGTTTTCTCCACATTAACCACCATGTTGGGTTTCCTATGATTTGTGCTGAGGGTATCAGAGACTTTTAAAGTGTCAGCGATTTCGAGGCTGCGGAGCATGGTTTCCTTTTCGTTTTGTGCGGTTAGGGTGAAAAAGCTCAGCAGCGATGATGCAAGAATTACTAGCTGTTTCATTTTAGTTGAAGTTAGAAGGTTGATTAAAATTTTCTGTAGGACGGTAGGATAGGTCGTTTTGTTACAGCACCGCTAGTTATTTTTTCGAATTATGGTGGAGATGGCTATTAGCCTGGAGTCAACCTCAATATGCTTGGAGGTGTTGGTGCTGTCGGTTTTTACGTTATAGCTGATGCCAACCAACCCTGCAAGACGTTTTAAACTCAGGCCAGCAATATCGGCCAGCGTGTAAACTTTGGCAGTTGATGGGGCTACATTAGGTGCTAATTCTTTTTCCCGAAAAGCAACACCTTGTACCTTGCCAGTTATTGGAAGGGGTTTAGGGGTAATACTAGCAATTGGCTCAATTATCGGCTCTTTGGAGGCTATTTGCTTTAGCTCTGCCACATTTGTTCTCATGGGCTGAAGCTCTTCGTTGTCCATGCTTATTGTTGATGTAGAGGTTTTATATGCCAGCGACACTGCTACCCGGCTCTCCGGTTTTGGCTGGGTTTGTGGGTAAGTGGTGGTGGAGGTTGGCCTGTTCTCCCTTGGCTGCGATTCTATGATTGCGCTTTTGGCCATTTGATTTTGGGGTTGCAAATCGTCGGGAAGGCTTAACTTGTGGATGGTATGAAGGCCAACAATGGCTGCAGTAATCGCTGCTGCCGCTGTTAGCATAATCCTTCGTTTTGAAATGATACTATGCCTTTTTAGCGAAGCTTTGTTTGGAAAAGTATGGCTATTCTCGGAAAGTAAAAGGGTATGGGCATAAAGGTTGCGGAACCGTTCAACCTCGGGATGCTGCCCTTTCAGCTCTTCGAGCCTTGCTTTTTCAACCTCGGAAATATCACCCTCCAGTTCGGCGATGCAAAGGTAGTCCATCTCGTTGCATGAGAAGAGATCCTGTTCAACGGTTCTCCTAAGCCGTTGTTTCCCTGAAAAGGAAAGGTTTGGTTTTGGAATGGTTAGCTGGTTTAATCCATCAAGTTCTGAAGCAATGTCGGGATGTAAGCGAAGAAACTTTACTAGTTCAGCCTCAACCTCCGGGCAAAGCTTGCCATCGATGTAGTCGAGCAGGTACTCCTCGTATGTATTTAGGTTGATGCTCATCGGAGTTAAATTAAATTTTCAATACTTACGAGTTTTTCCTTTAGGAAAACTCTGGCTCTGTAGATGTAAACCTTAACCTGCGATTCGTTCAGTCCTGTTATCCCTGCAATTTCACCGTAGGAGTACCCCTCGTAGTCGCGGAGCAGCAGCACGGATTTTTGAACCGTTGGAAGCTGGTCCACCGCATGGTTGATAATTTCCTTTACGTCAAAATTGGGTTGATAGCCAATTTCTAATACTGGCTGCGCATTTTCTAGCTCCTGCTTGTGCCTATCCCTCCTGATGGCGTCAACCGAGGCATGGTACGAAGTGGTGAAAAGGTATGACTTTGCTTTTGACCTATCAATTTCCCCACGCTTAACCCATAGCCTCTCGAAAGAATCCTGCACGTTATCCTCTGCCAGCATGGTGTCGCCAAGCATTTTCAATGCAAAGCGATATATTCCGTCGGAGTATAAATCTACGCAGCTGTTAAAATCCTCAACGGTCATCTATGGCTGTAAATTTCATGTAAGACGATGGAGTTGCTTAAAAGTTACACTTCTCAAGGTATCCTTTAAATGGAGCAGGACAAGTTGTTCAAAAGTTATACCGCAATTTATCGCCCTTTAAATTCGGGTTAAATGATGATTTTGCGACTTTCAACATTTTGAAATCTTCTTTACGGGTAGGTTATGATACTCTAAAAATTAATATTTAAAGCTATTCTAAGGGTGAGCAAAAAAGTAGTACTCTGAGTTACGCTCAAAATGGCGGCGGAACTCATCCCTGGTTAGCGGGTTTCCGCTATCGGTAAGCCAACCCTTAAGGGTTGAAATTTTCAGACCGACGGTGCCGGTTAGGAAATCGTAAAGATCATCGGGGTTAGTCCCGTAGTAGTCGCTTGCACCCAGCCCGCATTCAAAAATAATATTCGGCCTGCAACGGCAAAGAGTGCTACGGGCACCAAGTAGCACTTGGAGTTCAGCACCCTCGACATCGATTTTCATAAAATCTATATTTTCCTCCTCATTGACAACGGAGTCCAGCGTGGCCATTTCAACCTCAATCTCCTCAACCTCGGGATGTCGTATGCTGTAGCTTCGTTTTAAAATTCCGCTGTAGGCAGGCGCATTTCTAACCAGCTGGAAGGGGGTTTTCCCTATCCTGTCTCCCAGCACAAACGGATATACCCAGCACCTTCCCGAGTATTTTTTTTCGAGGGCATTGTAGAGCGAAGGAATAGGCTCAAAGGCCAGGTGATGGCCTTTTGGGGCAAATTGTAGGAACAGGTCAAGAATTTCTCCCCTATGGGCACCCACGTCAATGCAGGTGGAGTCGGGCTTTAGGTGTAAGGAGATAATCCTTTTACTAAGCCTGTCGTACCTCAAATTTTTTGTGAGATCGAGGTGAAGCCGGTTCAGGGCTTTCCTAAGCAGGCTTTTAAGCTGGCCGTTCATATCCAAACTGCATGAGGTTGATTTAAGCAGGTTTTCAAAATTAGGAATAGCTGTGGAGCAAGGGCAAGAGGTGTAAAAGTAGGAAGAATTTGCCGATAATTTATATGATTACCTATCAACCTTAAGGTTATGGTAGCAGCACAGCCGTGGCCAACCAGCTAAATACGGCGTAACATGCTATATGCTAAAATTGTCGGACAACCCCTTCAACGGGTTGCAAAAAAATAGTAGGTTTGCAGTCGCTTACTAAATATCCAATACCTGGATACGCCAATTGCCGAAAAATTTCAGCTTGGGTATTAACAGGTAAGCGCTTTAAGCGACAGCGGGTAGCTAACGTTGGAGCATTAACCCGGTTACTGATCATTAAAACTTGAAAAACACTAGATGGCAATGGCAAGCAGCAAGCCTTCAATTCCAAAGGGGACCAGAGATTTTAATCCGGAACAGATGGTCCGGCGGAACTACATTTTCGACAGCATCCGTTCGGTGTTCAGTATTTACGGCTACCAACCCATCGAAACGCCTGCCATGGAGAACCTCTCCACCCTGCTGGGGAAGTATGGCGAGGAGGGCGATAAGCTACTTTTTAAGATTCTTAACTCGGGCGATTTTCTTGAAAGGGTTGACCCCAGCACAGCCAGACCTGGCAACTCCAATGCCGTTTCGCTTGCCATTTGCGAAAAGGGACTACGCTACGACCTAACAGTTCCCTTTGCCCGCTTTGTAGTTCAGTATCAAAACGATATTGTGTTTCCCTTTAAGCGCTACCAGATACAGCCTGTTTGGAGGGCCGACAGACCGCAAAAAGGACGCTACAGGGAGTTCTATCAGTGCGATGTGGATGTAATTGGATCCACCTCGCTTCTCAACGAGCTGGAGCTGGTTCTCATCATCAACGAGGTGTTTCAACGGTTAGGTGTTCGCGTGGTTGTGAAGCTTAACAACCGCAAAATACTAAGCGGTATTGCCGAGGTTATTGGTGAAGCCGAAAGGTTAACCGATATCACGGTGGCCATTGATAAGATTGACAAGATTGGTATTGATGGGGTGAACAGCGAGCTCAGGGAACGGGGTGTATCCGAAGTCGCCATAGAAAAGTTGCAGCCAGTTATTTTACTGAAGGGCAACAACACCGAAAAACTTGGGCTGTTGAAAAATACACTAGCTCCTTCCGAGGTGGGGATGAGGGGAATTGGCGAGATGGAAGAGCTGCTTGAGCTGATTCGACAGAGCGGTGAGCTTTTATCGGAAGTTGAGCTGGACCTCTCGCTGGCACGTGGGCTAAACTACTACACCGGAACCATATTCGAGGTAAAGGCTGCTGATGTCGAAATTGGCAGTATTTGTGGCGGTGGTCGCTACGACGATCTTGCCGGTATTTTTGGAATGAAAAACCTAAGCGGGGTTGGAGTGTCGTTCGGTGCCGACCGCATATTCGACGTAATGCTGCAGCTCAACCTCTTTCCCGATAGCCTGCTATCCTCCACGCAGGTAATGTTTACCAATTTCGGGAAAAGCGAGGCTGCATACTGCCTTAAAGCTCTTCGGCAGCTTAGGGAGCAGGGTGTAAGTGCAGAAATTTATCCCGACCCTGCCAAGATGAAAAAGCAGCTCGACTATGCAAACCGGCGTAGGATTAAGCTGGTTGTCATTGCCGGCGAGAGCGAGATGCAGCAAAACCAGCTATCAGTGAAGAATATGGAAACAGGAGAGCAGGCTACTATTTCTGCTGAAGATGTTGTAAGCTATATCAAAGAAAATATTTAAAGCCATGACCAGAATTCATAGGATTTCACCCCAACCCCTCACATGGAAGGTTTTAGAGGATATTACCACCGGGGATTTCAGGCTATCGCTTTCGGATGAGTCAAAAGTTCTGATTGAAAAGTGCCGCCGTTACCTGGATGTCAAGATGGAGGAAAGCAGCGTTCCCATTTACGGCATCACCACTGGGTTCGGCTCGCTTTGCAACAAAACAATATCCCGAAATGAGCTGTCGCAGCTCCAGAAAAATTTGGTCATGTCCCATGCCTGTTCAACGGGCGCAGAGGTAAGTTCGGAAATTGTTAGACTAATGCTTTTCCTTAAAGCACATGCCCTGTCGTTGGGAAAATCGGGTGTTCAGGTTGCAACGGTGGAGCGTATCATTGATTTCTACAATAACGACGTACTGCCTGTTGTTTACGATCGTGGCTCGCTTGGAGCTTCCGGCGACTTGGCTCCGCTGGCCAATCTTTTTTTGCCTCTGCTTGGCATGGGTGATGTAAGGTATAAGGGAAAGGTTGTAGAGGCTCTGGATGTGTTAAAGGAGTTTGGGTGGCAGCCCATTGAGCTGAAGTCGAAGGAGGGGTTGGCTTTGCTGAATGGAACCCAGTTTATGAGCGCCCATGGTGTTTCCGCAATGCTCAAGGCATTTAGGTTGATAAACCTTTCCGACCTGATTGGCGCAATCTCCCTAGAAGCTTTCGATGGACGGGTAGAGCCGTTCCACGAGAATATTCAACAGGCCAGGCCACATCGGGGACAGGTTGAAACCGCCAGGCACATTAGGGCAATTCTGGAGGGTAGCGAGCTGATTAACCGCCCCAAAAAGCATGTTCAGGATCCCTACTCATTCCGCTGTATCCCTCAGGTTCATGGGGCATCAAGGGATGCCATTGCGTATGTTGCCAGCGTAATTCTCACCGAGGTTAACTCCGTTACCGATAACCCCACCATTTGGCCCGATGAGGATTTGGTCATTTCGGGGGGCAACTTCCACGGGCAACCGCTAGCCCTGGCCTACGATTTTCTGGCTATTGCCCTTGCCGAGCTGGGAAGCATTTCCGAACGCCGCACAGCTCAGCTCATTTTAGGGTTAAGGGGGCTACCTGAATTTCTGGTGGCTAACCCCGGGCTAAATTCCGGTTTAATGATCCCACAGTACGCTGCTGCCGCCATGGTAAGTCAGAATAAGCAGCTTTGTACACCTGCGTCGGTTGATTCCATCGTTTCATCCAACGGTCAGGAGGACCACGTGAGCATGGGGGCTAACGCTGCAACCAAGCTGCTGCGCGTGGTAGATAATGTTGAACGCATTTTGGCCATTGAACTCCTGAACGCAGCCCAGGCAATGGAGTTTCGCCGTCCAGCCAAATCCTCGCCGGCTATCGAAAGCATACTGGCAAGCTACCGCCGGCAGGTTAAGTTTTTTGGTGAGGATAGAATTATGTTCAAGGAAATTGATAAAACTCTTGAGTTTATTAGAAATATTAAACCCGGGGAATGGCTATAAAAAAAAGATGTACGGTAGAGGGAAACTGCTAGTTTATCTCAACCATATCAACCGGAATTTTGAGGACTAGTCGTAGGTCGCGGCCCCAATCGCGCATGTCGAAGTCGTCGCTTTCGTAGTGGCAGTTTATTCTTACTTCAACACCCCTGCTGTATAGCTCCTCAACTTTTTTTAAGAAACTTACCAGATGGTGCTCCGAGCAACCGTTGATAAATGTGAGGTATAGGTCAACAGTAATTTGCTTGGGTTCAAATTCCGTAGAGTATAAAAGAAACCACCTGGTGATAGGAGCAAAGAACGACTCGGGATCGCTGGGTATTAAATTCCCAACCATCGAAATTTTTCCTGTGCTTTTGCTACAAATTACTTCCGGAGTTTCCGTTGTTGCCTGAATATGTAGATCAACCAACCCTTTTAAACCCTCTTTCGAAATCATGCTGATGAAGATATAAACGGAGCTAATGTAAAAAAAATTCAAACAATGGCCGGATAAAAAAATGAAAAAGTGATGCTGATTTTTTTTACGCCTGACCCTTGTTGGTGTTTCTGGATACCAATAGTTATTACAACCTTTTCTTCTACATGAAGGTTGTTTTGAGCGGCTACCCCCTTTTCTAACCTGTAAATATGAATATAGGCGGTGTGCTGGAAGGTTTTCGTCTAAAGCCCTTTCGGAATCTTTCTTTCATGAGCCATCCTCTATGCCCACCTGTTCCTTTGAAGTTTGGGAGTAATCGTTTGCTTATAGGCTTTCTAAAAAAATGAGAATATATCTTTTGTGAACTTAAGTTTCCTGGTTGGGAAAAATGATTAGCTTACATTCTTGCTACTATCTATTAGTTTAGGTAAAAGTCTGTGCTAATCGGTTTCATCTGCCTTTCTTATTTACAAGGCAAAGTTTTCAAAACATTTGTTTGATAGTTGAAAATTATTATGTACGTTTGTTTTAAATTCTAAAACCAATAACTTATGAGAAAACTGAGATTATTTGCAATTGTTGCGGCTATTGCTTTAATGTTTACCGCATGTAGTGACGATGACGACTTTTCTGTTGAGGGGAAATGGAACATTGTGAAAGAGACCACAAATGTTTACTCAGGTACTAGCGCTACCGGAACACCTGTATATACCTATACAGAAACGCAAGATCTAGGATGGATACAATTTAACAGCGATGGAACAGGCATCGATAGTGAAGATTATACATTCACATGGACGCTTAAGGGTGATAAGCTTGCCATAAATCAAGATGGAGAAGAAGTTACCCTAACTCTTACAACTAAGGATGGCGGTAAGATGGTTGGCTACTTTCAGGAAACTTTCACTGAAGATGAAGGGGATATGACAGTAAAAGTAATTATTGAATTTGCCAAAGTTTAAGAATTCCTTCAATTTTCTACAAAGGCTATTCAACACCTCTCACCAAAGAGGTGTTTTTTATTGATGGTTTTTTAAACAGGTGTTCATTGCTGATGTATGAAGTGAGGTAAGCATGACAATTATCCTGCGATAAGGCTGTACGTTCAGCTGAATACTGAATAGAAAATAAAACGTCCTTATTTTCACGGAAAGATAATGCCATCACGGCTCTTTAAAATTTTAAAATCAGGATAGCGCAAAAACAGCTACATTTGAAATTCTAATATCAGCATAAAACTCAAACATTTAAAGGTGAGCAAAAAAGGCGAAAAGCCCTCGGGGAGAACTCCCCAGAAAAGAGGGGTTACCAAAAGGGACCTTCGCGAGGGTCTGATGGACGTATTCATCAAAAACCCTAATCAGAGTTTTAACTACAAGCAGCTATCAACAAGGCTTGGCGTGAACAATGACAACACCCGGAGGATGATAACCGAGGTGCTCTACGAGCTTGTTGGCGAGGAACGGCTGGTTGAGCTTTCGAGGGGCAAGTTCCGCCTACAGGAGCAGACAAGCCTGGCAACAGGAATTCTGGTAATGAGTAAGGATGGATCGGGAGAGGTAACCACCGACGATAACCGTGAGATTTTTATTCCTGATTTTAGGCTTAACCACGCCCTGCATGGCGATAGGGTGGAGATTAGCATTTACCGCCACCGACGAATGGGGTTACTTGAAGGCGAGGTTATTAGGGTGATTGAGCGTGCCAAGCGAAATTTTGTCGGAACCATATCGTTGCTTCGCAACCACGCCTTCGTGGCTCCCGACAATAAGCTGATGCCCTATGATATCTTTATTCCCCATGTTGAACTTAGGGATATTAAAAATGGCCAAAAGGTTATTGTGCAAATTACCGATTGGCCTCCCCGGGAAAAGAACCCAAATGGAAAAATAGTTGAAATTCTTGGAAATCCGGGTGTGCACGAGGTTGAAATGCACGCTATTCTGGCAGAGTTTGACCTGCCCTACAGGTTCCCCGAGGAACTCGAGAAACTTGCCGAGAAGATTGACGACCGTATTTCCAATGCCGACTATGCCAGCAGGCGCGATTTTAGGGATGTGCCAACATTCACCATTGACCCGTTTGACGCTAAGGATTTTGACGATGCGCTATCGGTTCAAATTTTACCAAGTGGCAACATTGAGGTGGGTGTCCATATAGCCGATGTTACCCACTTCGTGAAGCCGAATACCCCCATAGACAACGAGGCCATTGAACGGGGAACTTCCGTTTACCTGGTTGACCGGTGCGTTCCCATGCTTCCCGAGAAGCTTTCAAACTACATTTGCTCCCTTCGCCCAAACGAGGAGAAGCTCTGTTTTTCGGCAGTTTTTGAGTTAAACGACAATGCTGAAGTCCTTAGCGAGTGGTTTGGACGCACTGTAATAATCTCCAAGCGACGATTTACCTACGAGGAGGCTCAAGCTATTATCGAAACCGGCGAGGGCGACCTCCATGAACAAATACTTCTTCTCCACAAGCTGGCACAGAAGCTTCGGCGTGAACGCTTTAAAAATGGCGCCATTGCATTTGAGCGGATGGAGGTAAAATTCGAACTCGACGCCAAGGGTAAGCCACTTGGAGTGTACTTTAAGGAGAACAAGGAATCGAACCAGCTTATTGAGGAGTTCATGCTGCTTGCCAACCGAAAGGTTGCCGAGCTGGTTGGCAAGCAAAAACCTGGTAAAGAACGATTTCCTTTTGTTTACCGTATTCACGATAAGCCTAACCAGGAAAAACTCGATAACTTCCGCACATTTATTACCCGCTTCGGGTACAAGCTTTCAGGGGAGAGCAGCAGGCAGCTCGGTAAATCACTTAACAGCCTGATGGACGAGGTGCGAGGAAAACCCGAGCAAAACCTTATTGAAACACTTGCACTGCGTTCAATGGCAAAAGCGCGTTACTCTGCCAACAACATCGGCCACTACGGACTGGCGTTCCCTTTCTACACCCATTTTACCTCGCCCATACGTCGTTACCCCGACATGATGGTTCACAGGCTTTTAGCGCATTACCTTAGCAACGGTAAGCCTAAGGATAAGGAGCAAATTGAATTGCTTTGCAAGCATGCAAGCGAAATGGAGATTAGGGCTACCGAAGCCGAGCGCGCCTCTATTAAGTACAAGCAGGTTGAGTTCATGCAGGATAAGGTTGGACAGGTGTTTATGGGTGTTATTTCAGGGGTAACCAACTTTGGAATATTTGTTGAGCTAAGCGACTCCCAGTGCGAAGGCCTCGTGGCTATGAGAGATCTCGATGACGACTACTACCAGTTTGATGAGGAAACTTATGCCTTGGTTGGAAAAAGAACCGGACGTCGTTTCCAGCTGGGCGACCCGGTAAAAGTTGAGGTTTGGCGAACTAACCTGGCCAAAAAGCAGCTCGATTTCAGGCTGGTTGATGGTGAGGTACATCCTGGCAACTCCCAGCTACAAGTTAACAGGCCACAAAGGGCTAAAAAGGGTTCGGGTAGTAAAACGCATTCCATGTCCCGTTCTACAAGTAAAAGAAGGAAGAAGTAGCTGGCTGCTACTTGTCTGAGGCTAAGCCCATTCGGATGCAGGGTGTTTTATCAGCTTAAACCCCACCTTAATTATAGGTTGTTCAACACCCTTACAGCACAGTCCTTTAAAAATTGAGAAGGCCACCTTGCGGTGGCCTGGGTGGGCCCAGCTGGGCTCGAACCAGCGACCCTCTGATTATGAGTCAGATGCTCTAACCTGCTGAGCTATGGGCCCCAAAAAATATAACTTCTACAGTTTTTATTTGGAGTGCAATATTACATATTTGCGCTGATATTTCATCAAAAGGGATTAAAAAATTATGGCCGAAAGTAGCTCAACAAGTTTTTCCATCCGTAATATCAGGAATATTGTATTCGATTTAGGCGGTGTTCTTCTCGATATAGACTACAGCAAAGCAGTTATGGCTTTTAAGAAACTTGGTGTTGCAGATGATGACCACCTGTTATCTGCCGGCTCGATGGGTATTTTTAACCGGTTTGACTGTGGTCAGATTTCTCCTTCAGCTTTTCATGCGGAGATGTGTGCCCTGGTTGGAATGCCTCTTTCCTACGAGCAGGTTGTAGGTGCGTGGAACGCCATGCTGCTTGACTGGGACGTAGCCAGGCTGGAGCTGGTTGAGGCGCTTAGACAGCGCTACAGGGTTTACCTGCTTAGCAATACCAACAGCATTCACTACAGCAGTTACAATCAAAAACTCGAAGCCATTGCTGGAGGTCGCTCGCTAAGCAGCTACTTTGACAAGGCTTACTATTCCTTTGAAGTGGGATTGCGCAAACCCCAGCGGGAGATATTCAACCTGGTGGTTGAGAGTAGCGGGTTGATTCCTGCCGAAACCCTTTTTGTTGATGATACTGAGGAAAATATCATGATGGCTTCGGAAGTAGGAATGGCAACCCGCTGGATTCGACCTGGTGAGGCTGCATTGCTATCGTCGATTTTAGCTGGATTCTTGAGCGAACCGGTAGGCAGGAGCTGATGGTCTACCGCTCTTCCAGCAGCAATTTTACCAGCTCTTCAGTTTCCTTTGCAAACGTAACAAAGTGCTCGCCGGTTCCCGGGCCTGAAAAGCCTGTTTCGACCCTGCGAATTTTCCCTTTTCGGTCCAGAATCATGCTGGTTGGGTAAGCCATTTGCCCTTCAATGGCGTACAGCACCGAGTCACGCTGCTCGCGCCCACGAGGGGCAACGTACAGAAAGGTGTAGGCTGCGCCAATGCTTTTTGCAAAACGCTCAATTTTTGGTTGTGATTCCTTAAAAGTTTTATCCTCAAAGCATAGCGAAACTACCTCAAAACCTTGGTCACGGTATTTCTCGTAAAGTTGCTTGTAGTAACGTCCCTCGTCAAGGCAGTTTGGACACCAGCTGCCTCCGGCCAGCACCGCCAGCACCTTACCTCTAAACTTTTCGTCGGACGATTTCACCATGTTGCCGCTAATATCCTTGCCTGCAAACTCAAAGGTGTCAAAGCCCTTTTTTACCCGAACCAGCTTATCGGCTTCGGGCAGCTTAGCCTGCGGATCTTTTGCTGCTCTCCACGGGCTAACCCATTTTGGACTACCCGAAATTACCCCGTTAACCATGGTGTTTTCATCGGATATTTCACCCTTTACAATAATGGTTTGGGCGCCATCATTTTTTGAGAAGTAGAATCGGTTACCGGATACCTTCCCTTCAAAATACCGGTAATCGCCGGTAGTGCTAAGAATTGTACCAGTCACACGGCTTCCATCCTGCTTTAACTCGGCAACCATGACGGTGGAATCGGGAGAGCCCGGATTTTCAATAAACCACCATCTTCCAGTGATGTTGAAGGCTGGAGGTTCGGAATACCATGGGAATCGGTCTATTTGACCGGCAAGAGCATAGAATTTGTATCGCGTTCCGGCTTGAACACCTTTTGGATAGTAGAATCCCTTTAGTGAGTCACCGCAGTACACAACTAGCTCGCTGGTGAAAACGGGCAACCTGGCCCTAAGAGTGTCTCCAACCAGCTCCACTTCATCAACGTTGATCAGCTCGTCGGCATTCCGAATGGTCATGGAGTAGGTTCCGGAATCATTTTTAAGCTCGAAGTTGAAGGGAACATCCAGCTTGCCGCCTGTTGAATCGAGCTGGATAACCCCCAGCCAGGGGCCGGTTGCCAACTTGTGCTCGCCTGTTGTACAGGCCGATAACCAGGCAACGGCAGCAAAAGAAATCAGGTATATTTTTTTCATCATCGTAATGGTTAACTTTTATTTGATTTTTAGGCAATGCCTGAGTTTAATGGTTGCCCTAAACTTAAAGAAAATTGCGAATGCATCTATTATTTTGACCCTGAAAAAAATCTAAAATTTCCTTTTACCCTTTGTTCTCGTCAAGAATGATAGCCTGTTGACTCTGGTTCTACATGCGAAGCGCAGCTACAAGTAGCAAACTTAAACTTTTGATTACGTTAAAACATTGATAGGAAGAACTTTTCTATAATTATTTGTCGTGTTGTGTAACCATATTCGGGCTTATTTAAAAGTTTGTCTAAATTTGTTTCAATCTTCATCATCACTAATCATCTCCATGGCATTAACCTAAAATTTACCCAAAAAGATGAGCCAAGTTGCAAAATGGCTGTTCCGCATTTTAGCCGTAGCTGTTTTTCTTTTAATTGCGGCGGCTGTGGTGTTACCACTGGTTTTTAAACCTCAGCTTAAGCAGCTGGCCAAAACCGAAATTAATAAAAATATTAACGCTACAGTTGAATTTGACGATTTTCAGGTTTCGCTTTTAAGAGGTTTCCCGAATTTATTTGTGGGGCTTAAAGGGGTAAGCATTGTTGGTGTTGAACGCTTTGCTGGCGATACCCTTGTATCGTTCGGAGAGCTTGGCGTACGGGTGAACCTATGGAGCATAATCGATATGGAGGAAATTGAGGTGAGGTCGGTTTACCTAAGTGATGCCAAGGTATTCGCCAGGGTTACTGCCGATGGCAGCAAAAATTGGAGCATTGTCAAAACTTCAGGCTTGCCTCAAACCGAGGAGGAGGATACAGCTGCCGCTAAGCCAACCAACATCAGGATTGCACTAACCCGGTTTAAAATTAACAACGCCACTTTTTTCTATGCTGATGATTCACTTGGCATGGAGACGGCACTTCGGGGCGTGAACCTCTTGATTTCGGGCAACATGGTTAAAAGGCAAACCGAAATCAGGCTTAAATCCTCGGCCGATGAGTTAGATTTAAGGGTAAAAGGCATACGCTACATTCGTGATGCTGAAGTTAGGTTTAACGCTAACATGGGGGTCAACCTCGATAACGGCACTCTATCGTTCAGGGAGAATGAGCTGCGTATAAATCAGTTAACCTTACTTTTTCAGGGCATGATGCGAATGCACAAAGGCAGCATTGGTATGGATGTTAGCTTTAGCGCTCCTTCAACCGATTTCAAAGACCTGCTTTCCCTGATACCGGCATTCTACCTAAAGCGCTACGAGGATATTCAAACCTCCGGCCAGCTGAAACTTTATGGAAGCGTTAACGGGGTTTACAACGACTCCATTTTGCCCAGCGCATCAATCGAAATTGCAGTGGCCAATGCCATGCTCAAATACCCCAAGCTACCAAAATCAGCCAACGGGATCAACTTTGATGCTAAGGTTTGGTTTGATGGTACAAACCCCGATAAATCAACAGTTGATGTAAACAGGCTTCAGTTTAGCCTGGGCGGCAACCCCTTCGACGCCTACCTTCATGTGGCCACGCCTGTAAGCGACATGCAGGTTGATGGCAAGGTTGTTGGGAAGGTTAACTTTGCTACCTTGGCCGATGTTATTCCCCTCGACAGCATTTCCGTTACCGGCCTGCTGGAGACCAACCTGAAGTTTGGAGGACGTATTTCACACCTGAAGGAAAAGGAGTACGACAAGTTCAACGCTGAAGGTTCCCTTAACATTTCCAACTTCACTCTTACCGGATGTGATTCTACCCGGCAGGTTAAGGTAGGTGAGCTAATCGTCAACTTTTCACCAAAATTCGTTGAGCTGCAAAACCTTAAATCAAGTCTGGGAAGCAGCGATATGCAGTTAAGCGGTAGGCTGGAAAATTTTATACCGTTCGTTTTTAGGAATGAAGCCCTGCAAGGTCAATTGAATCTCACATCAACCCTGTTGGATGCTAACGAGCTGCTATCGGGATTTAGAGTTCAGGCTAAACAGCCGGTTGATTCGGTCGTTACCCATGGTGTAATTAAAATTCCTCGCAACTTTAACTTTACTTTGAGCGCAAGCGTTCAGCACCTACTCTACGGCAGACTCGACATTTCGAACCTGAAGGGAAATGTAGAGGCTGACAGCGGCATAGTCAACCTGTACAACCTAACCATGAACATGCTTGGAGGTGATGTGGCTCTGGATGGTATCTATAATCCCATTGATGTTAGTCTCCCCAGAGTTAATCTCGATTTGTCCATTAAGGACGTTGATATCCCGTTGGCATTTAAATCATTAACCTCACTACAGCGTATTGTTCCAACTTTCAAGAACCTTTCGGGTAAGCTATCGGGAAGTATCAGCATTGCCTCCATGCTCGACTCATCCATGATGCCCGTGCCCAGCTCCATTATAGCCAGCGGTAAGCTCCAGTCCAAGAGCATAGGCTTTAAGGAGTCTGCAGTTTTCGGGAGGTTGGCAGATGTTTTTAAAAAGGAAGAATTCCGTAGCCCTTACATGAGCAATGTAAATGTTAACTTTAAGGTTAACGAAAGCAGAATAGCCATTGAACCCTTTAGCACCAGCGTGGGTGGTGCTAAAATGAGTGTAGGCGGCGACATGGGTTTCGACCAGTCTCTTAACTTTAAAGCCAAGCTGGCAGTGCCTACCGAGTTGTTCGACACTGCTGCCGATGCGCTGAGCAAGTTTTCTACCAAAACAAATGTTAGGGTGTCAAACTTGGAGTTGACCCTTAAAATTTCCGGTACTTCTTATAAACCCCTAGTTAAGGTTGATTGGGGCGATTTTACTACCAACATTGACATCCCCGGGTTGTAGTTCTGGATTGAGTACACGCAGACAAAAAAAGTTTAGAATTGATTTTACCTGGTGGGCAATACAACACTAAACCAGAGGCATGACCTGCTTTGGTGATGAGATGCCTAAAGAACCTGATAAGGGTTTTGGTTTACCCTTTGCAAACGTGGGGTGTTCATAGTCAACCTAAAAAAACGCACATCATGCTTTCCGTAAAAAGCCCTGCATAATTTTCCGTATGCCAGCCAGGTTATATTAAATATGGCTAGATCAAGGTCTTTTTAACCACCTTATTGTTTTTCCAGCTGCAAATAGATTATATTTGCTTAGCCATTATAGTTTTTCCCTTTAATTTACAGGATAATAGTGTTTGCTAGGTATTGTCCCAGATTTGAATGGAGAGGTGCTTCATTTTTATTTATATATTATCCCCGAGAGTGAATATGTTTCAATAGCATGCTGATAATCTTAATATTGGTAAATTATGCGGATTAATAAGTTTCTACTCGTTAGTGTTGTGCCATTTTTGATGCTGACTTCATGCCAGAACTGGTTCAACCGCCACTTAATTCCGGGCAAAGCTCAAAGGGAAGAAGTTCATCAGCGCTTCAGCGAACGGCTCAAGTTGGTTGAGGCATACGATACATCCATTCAAAGAATTGTTTCCTACGACTTACCCCTGAAAACAAGGGAGGGGTTTGAATTTTTGTATGCCTACATGCCGCTCAGCGATTTAGCCATGCACAGCAGCAGCTATGTGCTGGAGCAGGTACAGCTGGCACTGGAGGCTAAAGACCACTTTAAATGGGGAAGGAAAGTACCTTCCGACATTTTTCTGCATTTTGTGCTGCCCTACCGGGTGAATAACGAGTACACCGATTCTGCCCGCA
>Ga0208826_1000288_pt1 | contig 56228 bp, 34 predicted proteins | sample AD_UKC115_MetaG_FD_184451 | JGI IMG/M metagenome (GOLD analysis project Ga0208826, IMG submission 184451) | Active sludge microbial communities of municipal wastewater-treating anaerobic digesters from Hong Kong - AD_UKC115_MetaG (SPAdes)... | ecosystem: Engineered > Bioreactor > Anaerobic >... | reverse complement strand
TCGCTCCTTCTCTTGATGAGTTTCCAACCCAATTCTAACCGAATTGGGCGGAGTCGAGCCACCGGCTTCTTCCTAACTTTCAACTAAACCTGGGACATGCTCCGCACAACTAAATAAAGTCCTAGCGTAAACGCAGAAAACCGGCCGAGGCAGCCGGTTTTCTGCGTTTGTCCATGTGTCTACGCTTACCCGGTAAAAGTACCTGTTTTCGACCAATCACATCCCCAACCATTGACCGCCCTGTCAACCTCTTGTATAATCTATGATATCTTGGTCGCACTACGGGCAGATTACCCTGTTCTCTATCGGTGTTACTTGGGAATTTGGCAACACATCCCATACTCCCAATGAGTCTCAGGCAGATCTGAGACGGTCTGTCATTCTGGGCGAAGCGACGCATCAGGCCGCTGGATTCCTCCCCGATGCATCGTCCGTGTCGCTCGGAATGACACCGCAGCATGATAACCTGAGATTCCCTAATTGGTAACCCGTCGATGTTCCATCACTCGCTCTTGGGGGGACACACTATGTCTAGCTCATTCCGTGGACGAATCCTCACGCTCACTTTGCTGAGCATCATCCTCTTCACGATCGGAGGTATGGCTGCGTTCGCCGACACAACCGGCGATGCGGCGGCGTCCGCGTCCGATGCCGATAGCGCGCAGGGCGTCAGTGCGCCTGCCGTAGTGGCCAAGGCCTCGGCGTCGGATGACAAGTCCCCCGGAGGCGGCATAGGCACTACGGATGGTATGCCGCGGATCAGCGTCACACCGGACTTCCTGGAGAAGAGCCTGGGAGCGAACGAGTCCGGGGAAGAGATCATCACCGTTGGCAACAAGGGAGATGCCGAACTGAGCTTCACGGCTACCGTCGAGTCTCATTATGAGGCCCCGGAATACGCAGCGTCGACCGGAGCCTCGCCTCTCCTTCCCGGCAAGCCCGCGCCTGACAAGCCGCTGGTATTCCGGGCGGGCGGCCCGGACTCATTCGGCTACATATGGAAGGACAGCGATGACCCGGGCGGCCCGGCGTTCAACTGGATCGAAATCCGCTCTACGGGCACTGAGATCACGGGCCTGACCGACAACAACTTCGTCGGTCCGTTCCCCATCGGGTTTTCGTTCGGCTACTACGGCGATACCTACGACCAGTTCTACGTTGGCTCGAACGGCTTCATCGGATTCGGTCCCACCGAAGGGTATGACAACATGCCCTACTACAATGCCATAGTATGGTTCCTCCGCGATCTTATCCCCGGGCCGGAGTCGCAAGTCTACTACCAAAATACCCCCGAGGGCCTGGTAGTCGAATTCATCAACTTCTTCCCGGGCGAGGGAGGGATGTACGCTCAGACGCTCGACCCCAACGCGATGATCACCGCGGAGATCATACTGTGCCCCGACGGCCGCATCCTGATACAGTACCTGTCAATCGGATCGGAGTTCCCGTCGAATGACGGTTGGGTAGCCATCGTGGGTACCGATGATGCGTTGATCGCCTCCTACCCGGGGGACACATATATCCGCCCGCTCTTGGCTATCGAGTTCCACACCGTAGAGTGGCTGACCGTGTCGCCGACCAGTGGCTTCGTGCTTCCGTCGGAGAGCGCCCATCTCACGGCGTCGTTCGACGCCTCCGGGCTTCCCGAAGGTTTCTATGAGGCTTTCATCAGAATCGCATCCAACGATCCGTTCCAGGAACAGCTAGTGATACCCGTGGCGCTGAACGTGAACGGACCGCCGGAGATCTCAGTATCGCCGAGTCCTCTGGAGTTTGGTGACACACCGATCGAATATCCGGCGACCAGGGATCTCACGATCTACAATCTCGGGGGCGGCGTGCTCGACGTGACTTCCATCACGAGCGACAATCCGGTGTTTACTCCCCAGTTTGACTCCATGGCCCTCGCGCCCGACGCGTCGTTCGACCTGCGTATCACGTGCCAGCCGACCACCCTGGGCGAGCAGACGGGAACACTGACCATTGCCAGCAACGATCCCGTGAACCCGGTTGTCACGATTTCGATGACGGCCAATTCCGTCGAGCCGCCGGTGATCGGCGTTGACCCCACTGAGATCAGCGCGACCGTCGAGTCCGGTTCGATGACCACCGGGACGCTTACCGTAAGCAACACCGGTCTGAGCAACCTCGATTACACGACGACATTCCGGTTCCGGAACTTCGACGAAGATCCCGTGTTGTTACAGATCCCCTACAGCCCCTGGAGCATTGCCTGCCTTGCCGCGGACCCGAACTCCGGCATGGTCTACGCCCAGGGCATCTGGAGCAACTATTTCTTCCGCTATATACCGGAAGTGAATTACTGGGACGGAGTCGCCATGTGCCCGATCTTCTGCGGCGCGACCGGCGGCGCGGCTGTGCTCGACGGCAAGATCTACACTGCCTACACGGACAACAGCGAGCAGATCGGTGTGTACGACATCTCATACGATTATTGGACCACCATCTGGAACGGCGCGCAGGGCGGCACGGCCTCGATAGCCGCTGACGGGACCTATCTCTATCTGGTCTCGCAGACCAGCTTCGTCCGCTGGCAGCCCGGTCAGGACTCCTGGGAGTCTCTCCCATACCCGCCGTTCACGGCTTCTCCTTACGGCACGCTCAGCTACTTTGACGGATATCTCTACCTGACGCAGGGCGAAGGCAGCACGCTGTTCGCTCGCTATGACATCAACGGCGGCGTCTGGCAGTCTCTGCCGGAGTTGCCCGATGGGGCGGTGCTCGGTGGAGCGATCGATCCGGTCGGCAAGTGCTTCTACGCCTACGGCAGCTACTATGGTCATAGTCTCTACCGATACGATATCGATTCGAATACTTGGAATACCGCTCATCTCCGCATCCTGGACTATGTGAACGACGGCGGCATGGCGTACTCGCCGCTCCCAACTCCGCGCATCTATACAACAGGCGGTAAGGAGTCCAGCGCCTTTGCTTACATCGATCTCTCCGGTTGGGTGACTGCCAGTCCAGTCAGCGGCCAGGTTGCGCCGGGCGGCTCCAACGAACTGACGCTCACCTTCGACGCCATGCAGCGGTTTGGCGGCGAATACCACGCCGACCTGCTCATCGACTCGAACGATCCGACCAACATGCGCGTGACCGTCCCGGTGACGCTGACGATCACCGGCGTTCCGGATATACTGCTTGACAGCGATACTTACGACATAGGCATGGTCTATGTGGGCCATCCGAGGACGGAACGGACATACGTATATAATGGTGGGACAGCCGACCTGAACATCTCCGAGATCGTCAGCAACAATCCCTCCGTGACTATTGCAGACTACCCCTCGGTGATCAAACCGCAGACCTGGGGCGAGATCGGAATCACATACTCGCCGACCGTCGAAGAGGAGTTGTCCGCGCTGCTGACCATTGTCAGCAATGATCCCGACACACCGCAGGCTCAGATGGTTGTGATCGGCTCGTCGCTGATGCCCCCGATTACCGCTCTTGACCCGACCAGCTTCAGCAAGACCCTGGAGTCGGGCAAGGCAGCCCAGGATGTGCTCACTCTGAGCAACACCGGCTTGAGCGGCCTCGATTACTATATCACGGTCGAGTACGACTACGATGATGAGGATCCATACCGGAAGTCGTCCGAGTACTGGTTGTTCGTCGAGCCGTTCTACGGGTCGGTGGACGCCGGCGCCTCCCAGCCGATAACCGTGAATTTCAATGCGGAGTATCTCATTGCCGGCGAGTATTCGGCGACGATCATCGTCGATACCAACGATCCCGCTAATTGGCGGACTGAGATCCCGGTCAGCCTGTCGGTATGGGGTACGCCGAACATCGAAGCGGTTCCCACCGCCATCGACTTCGGCACCACATTCGCCGGTAAGACGGAGACCGTCACTCTCACCATCCTGAACACCGGAACCGCCGATCTTACCGTGTCCGGCATTACCGCATCGGATGCCAGGATCACGCTGTCTGTCAGCCAGTTCGAGCTTGCTCCGGGCGAGCTCCAGGATATCAATGTCGAATACGAGGTCGGCGAGCCACTGGGACCGGTGGCGGAGTACATCACCATAAACAGTGACGACCCCGATTCCGCTGTCCTGCAGATCCCGGTATCGGCGACGGTCGTTGAGCCGCCGGCGATTTCGGTGAATCCCTCAGCGATCAACAAGACGATCGAGTCTGGTACCAGCGCCACCGAAGCGTTGACCGTAGGCAATACCGGTGTTGCGGACCTCACCTACAGCCTCACGGTTGGAGTGGAGCAGACGAGTCAGTCTGTCAGCGCTCAGTCGGACGAGATCGAGTGGGTATCGTGCGCCAACAGCCCCGTCGCTCTGTGCTGCGTGGCGACCGATCCGACCACCGGCATCCTCTATGCCCAACAGAATCGAGGATATGCCTTCTATCGATACCTGCCCGAGTCCGATACTTGGGAGACCCTGGCCCAGAGTCCTTTCTACAGCGGCAACAATGGCGGAGCCGAATACCTGGACGGCAAGATATATACAACTTATACGTCTGAGGATTATTATATCGGTATCTACGACATCGCGCGGAATTCCTGGACTTACATCGACAATGGCCCTCTAGAGGGCACAGGCGTGATCGCGACGGACGGCACGCATCTGTACTTCCTGGACGCCTACAGCTTCAGGCGCTACACCCCGAGTACCAATACCTGGCAGACACTTCAGAACGCCCCGTTTGGCCATGACGAATGGGGCTCGATGGACTATGCGGACGGTTACCTCTATCTGGCGCGCGGAGACGGCTACACGGAGTTCGCGAGGTACAACATCGCCGAAGGTAGCTGGGAGTTGCTGCAGAGCCTGCCTGGCGGGGCGGTGCTCGGAGGCGCGATCGATCCCCAAGGCAAGGCGTTCTACACCTACGGTGACTATGGCGGGAACACGCTCTACCGGTATGATATCCGGTCGGGCGTATGGCAGACCAGCAGCATCCCGGTATTCTCGTATGTGGATGACGGTGGGATGGCGTACTCGCCCGTGCCCACTCCGAGGATCTATGCCGTTGCCGGCGAAGATGGGACCGGCTTTGCGTACATCAATATCGGCGAATGGCTGTCCGTCGCTCCTGTGAACGGCAGGATATCGGCCGGCGGCTCCAACGAGCTTACCGTCACAATAGACACCGATGGCCTGCCTCTCGGCGAGCATCACGGCACCATCAGCATAGAGTCCAACGATCCGGTCGCACCGCGCATCGATGTGCCGGTGACCGTGAACGTGTTCGGTGTACCGCACATCATCCTGAGAACCACTTCGATCGATTTCGGAACCGTCTACATCGGCTTCCCCGAGACCAGGGATCTGGTGATCACGAACTCCGGCACCGGCGACCTGACAGTTTCCAGCATAGTCAGCGACAATGCCCTGGTGACCGTATCGCCGGCCAGTGTCACGATCGCTCCGGGCGCATCGGTGACGGTCGCCGTGCAGTACGCGCCTGTCGCGATCGAGACCCTGTCGGCCACTCTGACCATCAACTGCGACGCTCCCGAGAACCCTTCGCTGTCAGTGCCCGTCACCGGCAGCTCACTGGCGGCTCCGGCGATCACCGTCGATCCGCAGTCGTTCACCGAAACCATGCAGGCGGGCGAGATCCAGCACAAGACGCTGACAGTGGGCAACGCCGGTCAGTCAACACTCGACTACACCGCTGAGATCATCTTTGGCGAGCCGGGCGCCGCCTCGGTCGCGGCCCAGCCCAAGTACTCCAGCGAGTTCTACACGCCGATACCGAAGAAGGGCGCGGAGACCCGCGTTGGGCCTGTTGTCCAGGGTACCGGCGGACCTGACGCGTTCGGCTACACATGGATCGACAGCGATCAGCCCAACGGTCCGGTCTTCAACTGGGTGGACATCTCCTCGACCGGTACCATGGTGACCGGTTTCAGCGACGACAACTTCGTCGGCCCGTTCCCGATCGGTTTCGACTTCGAGTTCTACGGCAACACGTACAACCAGTTCTGGATCTCGTCGAACGGCTTCATAGGATTCGGTCCGGTTGACTCCTACAACTACTACGGCAATACGGCGCTTCCGAGTACCTATACGCCGAACAATATCATCGCGTGGGCGTGGGATGACCTCTACCCGCCGTACGGGGGCATCGATGTCCGCTACGAAACGCGCAGCGAAGGCCTTGTCGTTCTCTTCGGCAACTATGCCCACATCAGCGACTGGTCCATGCGCGCCACCGCTGAGATTATCCTGAAGCGTAGCGGCGACGTCATCATCCAGTACCAAAGCGTGACACCCAACTGGCCCAGGTACTACACGGTAGGTATCGAGAACTCCGATGGCACTCAGGGTCTCACCGTGGCCGTCGATCCTCCGACCAACTACATCAAGCCGAACCTCGCCATCCGGTTCTCCTGCAGGAACTGGCTGGAGATTACGCCGGAGAGCGGCTCGCTCGAGCCGGGTGCTACCGAGCCGATCGATGTCACGTTGGATACGTCGCGCCTGAACGAGGGCGACTATGCTGCGACCATCGTCCTGCGTTCGAACGATCCCGCGAATCCGACGGTCAACGTGCCTGTGAGCCTGCATGTCGGCGGCACACCGGATATCTCCGTGAGCCCGACCTCGCTCAACTTCGGCTTGGAGTATGTAGGGTATCCGGTGACCCGCGAGGTCACGATCTCCAACCCCGGCACCTCGGTCCTGCATGTTACCGGCATCGAGAGCAATGCGGCATTCGTGTCGCCGTCCCACAGCGCGCTCGACCTGGCTCCCGGCCAGTCTCAGATCGTGACGCTCACGTTCAACCCGGCCGAAGCCTTGACTATGGATGCGGCGCTCACCATCAGCAGCAACGACCCCGAGACGCCGACGATCGTCGTGCCGATGACCGGATACTCGCTCATCCCGCCGATCTTTGGGGTCGATCCCGCCGGCGTCCGCAGATCGGTCGAGGTTGGCGCTTCCGAGGACGTGGCGGTCACACTCAGCAACACCGGCGGCAGTGACCTCAGCTTCACTGTGGTCAACCCCGACCTCGGTTGGTGCTGGTCGACTCCGACGTCCGGCACGATAGCGCCGGGCGCAAGTCAGGTGCTCACGGTCACGCTCAGTGCGGAGTCACGGTCCGTAGGCAACTACTGGACCAGCATTCGCATCGACAGCAACGATCCGGCGCGGCAGTCCGTCACCATACCTGTAGCCATGGACGTGTGGGGCACTCCGGACATATCGGTCGCCCCGGCATCGATCGACTTCGGCTCGGTGTTCTTCCCGCGCCAGTGGACTGCGACCTTCGTCGTGACCAATGTCGGAACCGACACACTCGGCATCACCGGCATCACGAGTGATACCGGATCGGTCAGCGTCGATCCGACGAGTTTCAACCTTGCTCCGAACGATGCTCAGACCGTGACGGTCACTTACGATGCTCAGCAGGCGGAGACACTTGCGGCGACCCTGGCTGTCGCCAGCAACGATCCGGATGCTCCTTCGGTTGTGATTCCGGTCACTGCCGTCTGCGCGGAGCCTCCGATTATCGGTGCCGACCCGACGAGCCTGGCGAAGGTACTCGAGGCGGGCGCGACCGGAGTCGAGACGCTGAACGTAGCGAACTCCGGCGGCAGTGATATGCACTTCACCGCCCACGTGGTCTACGATGATGTCACAGGCGCCGGCGTTCAGGCCTACTCTCCCGAGTACTACCTGCCGCTGAAGAAGGGCGCCGTGGATACCCGCAAGGGCTTCCCCGTCACCCAGAGCAGCGGCGGACCGGACAACTTCGGCTATCGCTGGTCGGCCAGCGATGAGGCCGGCGGTCCGTCCTTCAACTGGATCGACATCTCGTCCACCGGCGCCCAGGTCTACGATCTGGCCGATGACAACTTCGTCGGTCCGTTCCCGATCGGATTCGAGTTCCCGTTCTACGGGACGGACTACAACCAGTTCTGGATCTCGTCGAACGGCTACATAGGCTTCGGACCGGCCATCGATTACAGCGCGCGCGGCAACACACCGCTGCCGAGCACATCGACGCCGAACAACATCATCGCGTGGATGTGGGACGACCTCTACCCGAACGGCAGTGTGCGATATCAGACCCGTGACGAGGGCCTGATCGTGCAGTGGACGAACTACGGAGGGTACGGCCGTCAGGACACCATCACCGCCCAGATGATCCTCAAGCGCGGCGGAGAGATCCTGCTGCAGTACCTGGCGTCTACGTCCGGCTGGCCGTACAACGAGGCCACCGTCGGCATCGAGAATGCAGACGGCACCGATGGACTCACAGTGTGCCACAATACCACCTTCATCCAGCCGGGGATGGCGATACGGATCTCACCGCGCAACTGGCTCTCAGTCAGCCCGACCGAGGGTACCGTAGCCGGCTCCGCGAGCATGCCGCTCGAGGTGACGTTCGATGCGGCCAACCTTGTCGAGGGTGATTACTCCGCGCACATCGAGCTGGTCTCCGACGACCCGGCTACTCCGGTGCTGAACGTTCCGGTCAGCCTGCACGTCGGTGGCACCCCGGATGTCTCGGTCGCTCCGAGCAGCCTGGACTTCGGCAGCGTGTTTGTCGGTTCCACGGCCGCGCGCGAGTTCACCGTCACCAATCCGGGTACTGCGACTCTGACGGTCAGCAGCATCGAGACCAACCATGCGGCGGTCACGGCATCGCCGGCTTCGTTCACCCTAGGCCCGGGCGATGCTCAGACGGTGACCCTGACCTACGCGCCGACGCAGGTGGAGACACTCACCGGCGTGACGGCGACCGTCAACTCCGATGATGCCGAGACACCCACGCTCACGGTGACTCTCGCAGGCTCATCGCTCATGCCGCCGATCTTCGGCATCGATCCGGCAAGCGTCACGGCCTCCGTCGAGTCACGGAGCAGCACGAGTACCTCTCTGACGCTGAGCAACACCGGTGGAAGCGTTCTCCAGTGGAGCGTTCAGAGCTCGGGCGCTGGGTGGTGCTCGGTAGCGCCGACCTCCGGCTCCATTGCAGTGAGCGGCACGAGCCCGTTGAACGTGATCCTGAATGCCGCGTCGCTCGCGGTCGGCACTTACAACACGACAATACGACTCGCCAGCAACGATCCGGCGACACCCACCCTGGATGTGCCCGTCACTCTGAACGTCTGGGGCGTCCCGGGTATTACCGTCGCACCGGCATCTCTGGACTTTGGCCGGATGTACGTCGGCTATCCTAGGACGATGAATGTGGTCATCACAAACCCGGGCACCGACGTCCTGAACGTCACCGGTATCACGAGTGATCACGCCGCGGTCACGGCATCGGAGAGCAGCTTCACCCTTGCCCCGCTGGCCGAGAAGACGATCACGATTACCTACTCGCCGACCCAGCCGGAGACGCCGGCGGCGTTGGTCACCATCGTGAGCAACGATCCGAATACTCCGGAGATCAGTGTCTCCGTTGCCGCCAGTACACTCGAACCGCCGGCTGTGAGCGTCGCGCCGGCCGGCTTCTCGAGGACGCTGGAGTCGGGTTCCTCCGCGGAGGACGCCCTCACGATCGGCAACACCGGCGCCACCGACCTTGAGTACGAGATCGACGTAGTTTACCAGAGCCAGGGAACGTCGGCGCAGGCTCAGTACGATGCCTCCTACTATGAGGAACTGCCGAAGGGCGGGAAGGATACGAGAGTCGGCTCCCCGATCATCCAGGGCGCCGGCGGACCGGATAACTGCGGCTACTTCTGGAAGGACAGCAATGAGGTCGGCGGACCGATCTTCAACTGGGTCGATATCTCGTCGATAGGTACCCGGGTGACCGGCCTTGGCGATGACAGCTGCCTCGGTCCGTTCCCGATCGATTTCGAGTTCCCGTTCTACGGAACGAATTACAACCAGTTCTGGATCGCGTCAAACGGCTATATCGGCTTCGGACCGACGAACGGCTATGGCAACTACAGCTATACCCCGCTGCCTAATGCGAACAATCCGAACAACGTCATCTACTGGTGCTGGCGCGACCTCTATCCGCAGAGCGATACCGAGGTCTACTACCATTCCGACGGCAACCAGCTCGTCGTCCAGTACAACAACTACGGCTGCTACGGCGCGCCGAACGAGAGAATCACGGCCGAGATCATACTGCGACCGTCCGGCGAGATCCTCGTGCAGTACAAGTCGTTGACGCCCGGCTGGCCGGTCAAGAACTACACGATCGGCATGGAGAACGCTACGGGCGACGATGGGCTCCAGGTAGCCTTCAATACCGCCTACCTGCGGCCGAATCTGGCTCTGCGCTTCGGCACTCAGGACTGGCTCCGCGTCAATCCCGAGTCCGGTGTGGTTCCTGCCGGCGACAGCAGCCCTGTCTCGGTCTATTACAACGCGGCCGATCTCGTCGCAGGCGAGTACAGCGCCAATCTCCGGATTGCCTCCAACGATCCGGCTACGCCGGTCGTCAATGTGCCGGTCAGCCTGACAGTCACCGGCACTCCTGATATCACCGTGAGCTCGGCCGAGGTTGACTTCGGCACCGTCTATGTCGGCTTCCCTGCTACCAGGGACGTCATAGTGACGAACCTGGGGTCTGATGCCCTGCACATCACGGACATCGTGAGCGCCGATCCGAGCCTTACCATCACGACGCCGACCGTGTTCACGATCGGGGCTCACCAGTCGGCCACCGTCACTCTGAGGTATGCTCCGCAGAGCGACGGCACCCTGAACACTGCGATAACCATAACCAGTGATGATCCCGACTCGCCCACACTGGTCGTTTCGGTGGTCGGTATGGCAGCCAGCGCTCCGTCCATTACGCTCAATCCGGTCAATCTGAGCACATCGCTTCCTGCCGAGACCAGCGGTCAGGAGACCATTACCGTCGGCAACACCGGTCTCTCCGATCTGCAGTTCACGGCAGTGGAGACTGCGCCCTGGATGACCCTGTCTCCGACGACCGGCACGGTGGCTCCGGGGGCGTCTCTCCCGATCACCGCTACGTTCACCCCGGGCCAGTTGATGACCGGCAGCTACATGGACTCGATTCAGTTCATAACGAACGATCCGGCGAGTCCCACGCTGAATCTGCCTGTTACGATGGCGGTCACGCAGGCGGCGCCTGAGCAGCCGTTCGGGCCGAACCCGGCCGACGGCGCGGCCGGTGTCCGAACCGACGTCACTCTGCAGTGGCAGAGGCCGGCTCGGGCCGCGAGCTACGATGTCTACCTGTGGCCTGCGAGCGAGTCGAAGCCTGCAACGCCGACCGCTTCCTTCTCATACACCAGCTTCAAGCCTGCAGCCAGTCTGGCACAGGATACCAGCTACAACTGGCAGATAGTCGCGAGGAACTCCGCCGGGGCCACCGCAGGTCCTGTGTGGAACTTCAAGACCGAGCGGCTGCCCGATCTGCGGGTAGCGGCCGTCGAGGTTCCCGTGACCGCATGGTCCGGGCAGTCGGTGCAGGTGAGCTGGCGCATCACCAATGCCGGCGCCGCAGCCACCGATGTTCCGGTGTGGTACGAGCGAGTCTACCTGTCCGAGAGCCCGACTCTCGACACTGAGACGGCCCGTGATCTGGGATACTTCCGGAACAGCAGTTACCTGGCCCCGGGTGAGAGCTATGTCGAGAGTCACAGCTTCGACCTGGACGAAGGCATATCCGGCTCGTACTACGTCTTTGTCATCACCGACGCGTACAACCACGTGCGTGAGGGAGACGAGACGAACAACGAGGGTCGGAATACGGCCGCTATGCAGGTCAATCTCACCCCGCCGCCTGATCTTCAGGTGACATCCGTCGTCGCGCCGCCGACCAGCTTCTCGGGCCAGCAGATCCCGGTCACATGGACCGTCGCCAACAACGGAGCCGGTGATACACTGGTGGGCGGCTGGACCGATGCCATCTACTTGTCTGCGAGCGAGACTGTGGACGTCAATACGGACTACATGCTCGGGTCAGTCAACCATTACAGCGCTCTGGCTCACGGTGACAGCTACACCGAGACAAGGAACGTAACGCTGCCGAATGCCATCGCCGGAGAGTACTACATCCACGTGGTCACCGATCGGAACAACACTGTCTACGAGCATGCCGGCGAGGACAACAACGTCGGGCGTACGGCTAACCACGTATCCGTCACCCTCGCGCCGCCGCCCGACCTCGAGGTGACTGTGGTCGGCACGCCGACAACCGCATTCTCCGGCAGGCCGATCACCATCAACTGGACCGTGGCAAACCACGGCCCCGGTGAGACCATCGAGACCGGCTGGAGCGATCGCGTGTACCTGTCCGCCAGTCCGACGTTCGATCAGAATGCGACCGAGCTCGGCACCTACTATCACAGCGGCAGGCTCGGGCCCGACGGCACCTACAGCCGCTCGGCGACCGTCACGCTCGCCAACGGCATAACAGGCACCTACTATGTGTTCGTATGGACCGACTACGACAACGGTGTCTTCGAGCATGTCTGGGACGACAACAACATAACCAGGTCGGCATCGGCCATGACTATCAATCTGTCCGATCCGCCTGATCTGCGTGTCACCACAGTGACTCTGCCGGAGGTCGGTTGGTCTGGCCAGCCGATAAGCGTCTCATGGACCGTACTGAATGACGGCGCTGGCACGACCTATGTCACCTCGTGGCGCGACCGCATCTTCCTGTCCACCGACCAGATCCTCGACGGTGGGGATCAGCAGCTCGGCACGCGGCAGCGCACGGCCGCACTCGATGCCGGTGGCACCTACACCGCCACGCAGACAGTGAGCCTGCCTCACGACATTCAGGGCAGGTACTATGTCATAGTGAAGACGGATGCGGATGACCGCGTCTACGAGCATACTCCCGCGGCGGAGAACAACAACTACACTGCCGCCGAGCTTCAGGTCGCATTGACCCCGCGGCCCGATCTCACCGTCAGCAGTGTGGTCGCTCCGGTGGAGGCCGGCTCCGGCCAGCGAGTGAACATCGAGTGGACAGTCACCAATAGCGGCTCCGGCCCGACTCGAAGCGATCAGCAGGGCTGGTACGACGTGGTCTATCTGTCCGCTGATACCACCGTCGGATCGGACGATATCCTGCTCGGCTCTCAGTGGCACTACGGCATTCTGGCCGTCGGCGCCGACTACACTCAGCGCCGGGAATTCACGCTTCCGAACGGCATGGTGGGCGAGTACTATGTGCTGGTCGTTACCGACAGATACAGCTACGTGTATGAGGCCGACGACCTCAATAACACCGGCCAGGCTGCCGCGAAGATGAGCGTCTCGCTTAGTCCGAGCGCCGATCTTCAGGTAGTCTCGGTCGACGCGCCCGCTTCGGCGGAGACCGGCCAGCCGATCACCATCAACTGGAGAGTCGTGAACAACGGCGCAGTGGCGACCGCTTCTGGAGAATGGTACGACTCGCTCTATCTGTCGAGAGATACGATCTTCGACGGCGGCGACACGGGAATCGGGTGGTTCCACCACTACGGCGCCCTCGAGCCCGGCGCCGGCTACGATGGCACAGGCACGTTCACCATACCGTCCGGATTTGAGGGCGAGTACTACGTCATCGTTAACACCGATCCCGACGACAGAGTCTGCGAGCACGGCGCCGCGGCCTCCAACAACACCGGGTACGATGCCGAGGCGCTGATGGTGAACGTACCGCCTATCGATTCTCGTGACCTCGTAGTGGCGAATGTCACCATCACGGGGACCGGCATAGTCGGCCAGCATACCACGGTTAGCTGGACCGTCCGCAATGATGGCAGCGGCACGTTGAGCGGTTACTGGGAGGATGTTGCCTACCTGTCCGCAGACGATACCTGGGGCATCGGTGATCCGGTGCTTGGACGAGTGGGCGAACATCGCACGCTGGCGTCCGGCGGCCAGTATGTCGCCAACCTGAATGCGGTTATTCCGCCGGTCACACCGGGCGCATACAAGGTGATCGTCCGCTCCGATGTGAGAAACCAGATCCGCGAGGGAGATGAGACCAACAACTCCGGACTCTCGGCTCCCAGCATGATCGACTGCCGGCCGCTGGCTCTCGGCGCGCCGTACAGTTCGAGGTTCGAATGGGCAGCGGAGCACTACTACAAGGTCTCCGTACCTGCCGGTGAGGATCTGCTGATCAAGCTCGACGCTGCGAACGCCGTCGGCGCAAACGAGCTCTACGTCAGATACGGGGCCATGGCGGACCGGATTCACTTCGACTACTCCTACAGTGCGCCGTTCCAGCCTGATCAGGAGATAGTAGTCCCGAGCACTCTGGCGGGCGACTACTACATACTGGCGCGGTCCACCGGAGTCGGCGGTTCGTCCGATTACACGATACTGGCATCGCTGCTCGAGTTCAGCGCTCGCTCGGTATCGCCTGATGTCGGCGGCAACACCGGTACCGTGACGACACAGATCGTCGGCGCCCGCCTGGGTGAGCATACCACGGCGAAGCTGGTCATGCCCGCAGACCCGGCGGACGTCATCGTCGAGGCCCAGAAGGTCTACTTCGAGAGCACAGCGACGATTACCGCGGTGTTCGATCTGAACGGCGCGCCCGTCGGGACGTACGACGTCGTGCTCGAGAACCCGGGTGGCCAGACGGCGGTTCTGGAGGGCGGCTTCACGGTCGAGGAGGGCCGCCAGGCCCGCGTGAGCGCCAGACTGGTCGCTCCGCCGAGATGTCGTCCGGGCCGCGAGTACACCCTGTGGCTCGAATACTCGAACCCCGGCAACGTGGATGCCCCGGCTCCGTGGTTCAGGATCAGCAGCGCCGACGTGCTGATGCGCGCTGAGAGAAACGACGAGTTCGCGTCTGAACCGATACAGGTGCTCGGCATCAACTTCGACGGCATCGCCGGGACGCTGCCTCCGGGTGCGTCCTACAGCATCCCGGTCTACTTCAGGGCCGAAGCGCTGTCGAGGATTCGCTTCCATCTGTCCAGAGTGCCGATGAACGACACTCTGATAGACTGGGTCAGGGTCGAGGAGCAGATGAGGCCCGATACCGTCGATCCGGCGGTATGGGGTCCGGCGTTCGCCGCGTTCAAGGAACAGGCCGGCGATACCTGGGCGAGCTTCATCACCTTGCTCGACAATACGGCAACGCGGTTGAGTCTCAGAGGCGACTACAAGTACCTCATCAGGGACCTTGTGGAGTTCCCGATGGACGTCGCGTACGGCAAGCCGGTGGCTTCCATCTCCGGCAGGGCGCGCAGAGCCGACACGGGTCAGTACCTGCAATACGCGAAGGTGGTTGCCAGGGATGATACCGGCTATACCATCCGCTCCGCCGATACCGGAATGGACGGGCGGTTCATCATCGACAGCCTGCCGACAGGCACGTACACCCTCTTCATCGAGGGCTACTACGCCAGAGAGCCGATCGTCGCTCCGGTGCCGCCGAGCACCGACGTGACGGGCGTCATGCTGGATGTCTATCCGGTGCCGCCTGATGAGGACATCGTCACCGACCCGCAGCCGATCCCGGACTCCGATCCGGCGATCACCACCGATCTGAACGGAAACGCTCACATGGTGTGGATGCGTGGCGGAGAGATCTGGCATGCGGTCAACAGCGGCTCCGGGTGGAACGTCACCGGCCGCGTGGCTGATGCTGAGGGATCCGAGCCGAGCGTAGCATTCGGCCCGAACGTCTACGACGGTACCACGCCGGGCATCATGGTGGTATGGCAGACCGGCTTCGGCAACGAGGCCAAGCTGACATACTCCGTCGGCCGCGACGAGGGTGGAACCTACGTATGGACGGTTCCTGAACAGCTCACATCCGACACGTACGGCGACTATGCCGCCGTGCCGGTCATTCTCGATAACGGCGACAAGCTGGTGCTCTGGCTCCAGCGTGACTGGAGTGTTGAGGACGACGGCGACCTGTACTACAAGGTGGTCGGAGCCACACCCACCGCTCTCTGGACTTCGCCCGAGACTGCTGCGGGCGGACCGATCCTGCCGATGTCGGAGAGCTGCGTGACCGTTACCCTCAAGAAGGGCACGTCGCTTCCGGGCAGCATTCCTCTCATCGGCGGTAAGTACGGCTTCGAGGTCTCCGGCCAGGTCTGCGGCGGCTCGCGCGGCAAGCCTCAGTGCGATGCCTGGTACAAGGGCTCCGTCGGACTGACGGTCAACCTCTCCGACAACCTCGAGGCCGGAGGCTCGGCCAGCGTCCAGGCTACCTGGACCACCGATCCCGACGCCTGCGCCTACGTGTTCAACAACGCGCAGGTCGAGCTGAAGGGCGGTGGCAGCGGACATATCCCGCTCTGGGCGCCTCCAATCCCGATCCCGGGCGTCAAGTTCGACGTCGGCGGAATCATCGAGGGCGAAATAGGCGGCAGCCTCTCGTGGAGCTCCGGGAACTTCCCGGGTTGGCCGGACGGTGGCGGCGCGCAGATCAGAGTGGGCGCCGGTCCGTACGGACGGTTCAAGGCCGAGGTTTTGGGCTACGAGGTCGCATCCGGCGAGATCAAGGGTGTCGGCAGTGTCATCGTGGCCTACCAGGCGCCTGACAAGTTCGACTTCCTGTCCTGGTGCTTCGAGTTGACCGCTGAGGGTAAGCTCTTCGATGCGAAGTACACTTGGTCCAATAAGTGGGGGCCGTGCGGTGAGATCTCATCGCTCGCAACCCGGAAGGCTGATCCGAAGCACGTCCTGACGACGGCATACAGGGTCTACGACGGAGTGCCCGTATTCTCGTCCCTCGATTGGAGCATCGATCCGCTCCACGGCACCGGCAACGTCTACGAGGGCCAGACGGTCCTGGCAGACATCTCCGGCGACACCAGGGATGATATGCCCGCGGCAGTTGCCAAGAGCAGCACCGGCGAGGTGCTCGCCGCATGGGCGAAGCAGCATCCGGATCCTGCGGTTGCGATGGGCAGCTCCGTGTTCGTAGCCGGGTACGACGGCACGACCTGGAGTGCTCCTACCAGCATAGACGGTCTGGGTTACTTCGATAAGGACGTATCCCTGACATTCGATTCTAACGGCGACCCGATGGTCGTCTGGTCGGCGGCGCCGGCCAACGTCACGATCAGCGGCACCGGCCAGCAGATGCTCGATGCCCTGAATGCAGCCGATATCCGGTACGCCAGACGCGTCGGCGGCGAGTGGACCGCTCCTGCCACCCTTGCAAGCCTTGCGGGACGCGACGACGGCGTGAAGGTAGCATCCGGTGCTTCCGGCCAGATACTGGCCTCGTGGAAGAACACCGACGCTGCGACCAACGTGTCGAGCATCTATGTCTCGACGTGGGACGGCACGGCTTGGAGCGCGCCGCTCCAGTTGGCATCGTCTGTTCGGTGCGACGCGCCCGCGGTAGGATATGCGGGCGGCAATGCGATGGTTGTATGGGGTCAGGATACGGACGGCAACGCCGAGACCCAGGCCGACCAGGCGCTGTTCACATCGATGTACAACGGCGCTTCGTGGAGCACACCGGTAGCTCTCGCCAAGCCGGTCCCGACGGTCAAGAAGCCGAGCAAGCCGGCTGTACTCGATGCGAACGGCTTCCCGATCGAGGATGCCGCGGCCGCGGAGCGGATGCAGGCTGTTCAGGCCGCGTATGCGGATGGCCTGATCAACTGCCCGACCTGCGCCATGGAGTCGCAGGCCGCTCGCCTGAAGGCATTGCTCAGCCCGGGCGTGCCGCCTGACGAGTGCTGTGACGACGATGACGACGATGACGATGATGACGACGACGATGATGACGATGATGACGACGATGACGATCCGGACGAGCCCGATGATCCGGACGATGACGACGATGAAGACGATGACGACGAAGACACCACCGGAATCTGGCCGGTAGACCCGAACGAGATGGTCGGCCCTGCAGGATACGGCGATGATGCGTTCGTTGCTCTGAAGCAGGCCATGCCGTACACCATCTACTTCGAGAACATGCCGGATGCTCTTGCTCCTGCCTCGCAGGTGAGAGTCACCCAGCAGCTCGACGCGAACCTCGACTGGAGATCGTTCAGGCTCGGCGAGATCGCGTTCGGCGACAAGGTGATCCAGGCGCCGGAGAACCGGAGCTTCTACCAGTACCGCTGCGTACTGGACGATGGCAACATAATCGACATCAACGCCGGTATCGACGTAACGACCGGCCAGGTACAGTGGCTGCTCACCACGCTCGATCCGGCGACCGGCGAGCCGCCCGCGGACCCGAATGCGGGCTTCCTGCCGCCGAACGACGATACCGGACGCGGCGAGGGCCACGTGACCTATACCATCAAGCCCAAGCCGGGCGCTCATACCGGCGATATCGCGAAGGGCAAGGCCCGGATCGTGTTCGATACCGAGTTGCCGATCGATACCAACGAGGTGTCCAACACCATCGATGCGGTGGCTCCGTCCAGTTCCGTGACGGCGCTGCCCGCGGTGGCCGAGTCTCCGACGTTCACCGTCTCGTGGTCCGGTGTGGACGATGTGGGCGGCTCCGGAGTCGGCTCCTACACGGTCCACGTATCGGAGAACGACGGCCCGTACACGATGTGGAAGGCCGACGTTGCCGAGACATCGGCGGAGTTCACTGGTGAGCCCGGCAAGACCTACCGGTTCTTCAGCGTGGCCAAGGACAACGCCGGCAACATCGAGGAATCGCCGACAGAGCCCGATGCGGTCACACTCGTTCCGGAGATCGCTCCGACCGATCCTCAGCCTGAGGACGGTGCGACCGGAGTAGTCCCGAACGTCACGCTCACCTGGACGGCCGGATACGGATCGACCAGTCACGACGTCTACCTGTGGAGGGACGGCGCCGCCAAGCCTGCGACGCCGACCGCGGCCGGCCTGGCCGAAGCTCGGTATCAACCGACGCCGATGCTGGACTACGCATCGACCTACCACTGGCAAGTCGTGGAGCACGGTCCGCACGGCGACGTAGCGGGCGAGGAGTGGACGTTCACCACGGCGGGCGTGCCCGTCCAGGTGTCTCCGCTCGACGCCAAGCGCTCGGCGGACGGCAGCTCCGTCATGATCGATGGGATGGTCGTCACGGCCATCTTCCCGGATGCCTTCTACGCGGAGACTCCGGACAGGGCGATGGGTATCAGGGTACGCTACGCCGATCCTTCGGTCACCCTGAACGCCGGCGTGGCGATCACCGGTGTCATGAGCACGAACGCCGACTTCGAGCGGTTCGTGGATGCCACCGAGGTTCTCGTCGGCGATCCTGTAGCGCCGATCGCACCTATCGGACTGAATGTCCGGTCGGTCGGCGGCAGCAGCCTGGAGTACGACCCTGCGACCGGCGCCGGCCAGAGAGGTACTGAGGCCTATGCGCAGACCGTCCAGATAGTCAGAGAGCCGACCATGGTGCTCGGTACGAACAACATCGGCCTGCTCGTGAGGGTCTGGGGCAAGGTCACCGCCGTCGGAGACGGGTGCTTCTATGTCAACGACGGTTCGGCCGGCGATGACGGCAACCCTGACGTGAAGGGTGTGAAGGTGCTCGTACCGGCCGGCCTGACCGAACTGCCCGATCCGGGTGAGAGAGTGACGGTTACCGGTGTGGTCTCCTGCTACGAGTCCGGCGGGCACGTGTTCCGCCAGATCCGGGTATGGAGGGAATCCGACATCGTGTCGCACTGATCCCGGCCATAGAATGATGCATCAACGGCCCGTGTCTCAACCGAGGCACGGGCCTTTTTCTCACCTGCATGTTGTCTGGAGGAAACACGGAGCGCTGCAGGCAACTACTTCATGTAGGAAGTCCGCAGAACGGAGACGGATATGATCCCCAAGTGGCTTGATTGGGCCCAGCGACTGAATGCGGTCGCGCAGAACGGCCTCACATATGCGACCAACCCATACGACATCGAGCGGTTCAACCAGATACGCGAGATCGCCGCCGAAGTCATCGCCGAGCACTCCGACGTGCCCTTCGAGCGGACGCTCGATCTCCTGGCGCGGGAGGACGGATACATGACCCCCAAGATCGATGTGCGAGGGGTGGTCTTCCAGGATGACAAGATCCTGCTCGTGAAGGAGAAGGTCGATGGCGGATGGACTCTCCCGGGCGGCTGGGTCGATATCGGTGACTCGCCGAGCGATGCGGTCACCCGCGAGATCCGCGAGGAATCCGGCTACAAGACGCGGGCCGTCAAGATGCTCGCCGTCCTGGACCGCAACAAGCACGGGCACCCGGCGTTCATCTACCATCTCTACAAGCTCTTCATCCTCTGCGAGCTGACCGGCGGCGCTCCGTGCTGCAGCATCGAGACCGACGGCGTCGAGTTCTTCGCAGAGGACGAGATCCCGAATCTCTCGGTCGGGCGCGTGACCCGCGAGCAGATTGCCCGCCTCTTCGAGCATCACCGCAACCCCGACCTGCCGACGGATTTCGACTAGCGAAATGGGGCTATGGGTTGGGGGTTGCGGGTTATGGGTTATGGGGAACCCCGGAACCCACAACCCACAACCCACAACCTGACGCCTCATCCCGCACGATGGCAGGAGGGGTTTGGCGCATCGTCGAAACCTGACTCGGAACTCACAGGAGGTACAAACATGAAACGTCTCACACTCATGCTCACCGTTCTGATGCTGACGATGTGCGCTGCCGCCATCGCCGGCAAGCAGGTCCCGCCGTGGTTCAAGCCGCTCTTCAACGGCAAGGACCTCACCGGCTGGCAGCACGATGCCGAGGTCGAGAAGCACTGGAAGGTCGTAGACGGCGTCCTGACCTACGACGGCAAGGGCGACTCCCTGCGCACCGAGAAGAACTACCGCAACTTCATCCTGATGGTCGACTGGAAGATCGACAAAGGCGGCGACAGCGGCATCTACCTCCGAGGCAAGCCGCAGGTCCAGATCTGGGACAACCCTATCGGCTCCGGCGGGCTCTACAACGACAACAACCAGCCCCGCAGGAATGTCGATAGGCCGATCGGCGAGTGGAACAGCTTTACGATCATCATGCGTGACGGGTACGTAACAGTCATCGAGAACGGCGTCCAGGTAGTCGATCGCGTGAAGATGAACAGCATCGGCGGCCTGCCCGAGACGGGACCGATCGAGCTTCAGCATCATAACCACCCGCTCTGGTTCAAGGACATCTACATCTACGAACTGCCGGACTGAGGCCGGAGCGCCCGTGTCCTCATGGGCTTGTCGAGTAGGGAACGGCTGCTGTCCCGACGACTGTGCGGCTAGGCCGGCGAGGCAGTACTGCTCGCATTCCGCCGTCGGAATCGCTGAGACGCTGAGTACCTGAGACACAGAAGGCCGTCTCGGAGATGATCCGAGGCGGCCTTGTTTCGTCATTGGCGGAGCGAACATCGAACATCGAACATCCAACATCGAGCATCGAACTGCAGTACGACACGATCTTCGGCGGGCGGATTCCCTGCGCCTCACTCGGCTCTCTTGTATGTGATCACTGCGGAGCCGGGCGCGTTGGATATCTCTACCTTCAGGCCGTCACGCAGGAGCGATCGGCCGCTTACCTTCCGAACCGTATGATCATCCGGATTCGTCACCTGGTAGCGCGCAGTCGGATCGAGTCCTCGCAGTCTCAGGCTCATGGATGCGACAGGGCTCTCATCCCTGCGAAATGCCTGGATGACTCCGCCTCCAATCTCCGGCGAGTCGTACTGCCAGGCGATCCAGGTGTCCGAATCCACGCTGTATGCCGTCAGAGGGTAGAAGTCGCCCAACAGATAGGGACCGATCTGTCTGATCTCGTCGACGGCCTGGCGGAAGGCCTTGACGTCCCGATCGGGGTCACCCGGGTCGTAGCCTATCCGGTATGCGGGAGCGTAGGCGCTGCGCATCACGTAGAGATCGCCGTTAGGAGCGCCGGTGCCGTGGAAAGGGATCCAGAGCGAGATGCCGTAGGTCTGGCACTGCTGGCCGATCGCTCCCGGCTTGTCGAAATGTGCCACCGCCCAGTCGCTCCTCAGCAGCGGGACCGAGCGCCGGAGCGTCTCGAGGTCATTCCTCCGACCGCCGCTGGCACAGGTGTCGATGTACATATTCGGGTGACGGCGAAGCAGCTCGTCCCAGAATGCCAGGAACCCCCGAACGTAGAAGCTCTCGGTGATGCCCTGACGGTCGTCAGCGTCGTTGCCTCGCCAGAAACCGAGCGGAGAGATGTTGAAGTCGCCGCGGTAATGATCTATCCTTTCGTTCACCAGTATGCTGTCGACTCGCTCCGTGATCCATTTCCGGGCCTCGGGGTTGCCGAGGTTCAGCAGTCCTCCATCTTTGCCGCCGAGCACCCACTCCGGGTGGTTCTCCGCCAGCCAGGTGCCTGCGTTCACCCTCTCGGGCTCGAACCACACGATGAAGTCCCCGCCGCTCTTGTGGATGCAGTCGGCGACCGCCTTCAGGCCGTCGGGAAACCTCTTGCGGTCGACCTCCCACGTCCCGGTGTCCGTCCATTCGCCCCTGTTGACATACCAGCCGGCGTCGATGATCCAGTGATCGAGCTTGACCCCATCCTTCAGCATGCCCTCCACCTGGCCGATCTCCTCGGCCGCGTTCGGCAGCGGGTTTCCGCTGCATCCCCCGAATTCGGCCCGCATGCTCTTTCCGCCGGGGCGGGGCATGTTGTGCGCGATCATCCATCGCCGCCAGACGTTCTGTGCCCTGATCCAGTCGCCGCCCTCCCAGAACTGGAGCACGACGAGCGGCGTACGGACCTCCTCGCCCGGATACAGTCTGAGGTGCGTCAACTCCTGCCCGGCTGCCACTCGAAGACCGGAGTCCGCGTCACGCACGAAATCCGCCGCCCACTGCCCAGGCCAGCCGAGTCCTATGATCAGCCCCTGCCGGTCGGGTATCTCCACGTTGAAGAAGCAGAGATCGGTGTCTGTCGGCCTCCCGCCTCCTGCGGTGACCCGTTTCTTCGCGCTCGGCCCGAGAACGCTCAACAGGGGCTTGAAATCGGTCTCGGACATGGGAGATCCGATCGCATGGTGGAGGATGAACTCACCCTCCTCACCCCGTGACAGCGCCATGTCCAGCGCGCGCAGATCCTCCAGGATGGGGGTGTCCTTCTGCCCCGTATTTCTGAAGTACACGGTCCATTCGACGGTGGGATAGTCGCTGTACTGCACTACCTCCGCGCGCACCTCGAGGCGCGTCTCCGGATCGAGATACGTATGGGTCCGCCGGGTCCGTTTGTCGTCCAGCTTCTTCGTCGCAGTCGTGTACTTCCAACCGCCGAGCAGCTCATCGGAGTGCCTGCCGCCATAGACGAACGAGAACGGCGGCGTGTTCTGATCGGGTCTCCGTAAGCTGTCGTTGACCCATGCGTCGCGCCTGTCCATCTCTTCCCGGCTCGGTGCGGCAGCCCACACCTGGAGCGAAAGGCATGCGATCACTGTCGAGCACACGAGTATCAGTTCGGGCCGCAGCATCTCGGATTCCCTCCAGTCTCAAGCGCAGAACCGCTCAGTACGACACAATCCTCGGGGGCTTGATGCCATCCAGACACGCCTCGATCAGATCGTCCACCCGGCAGGTCGCCAGGCCGATGCAGGTATCCGCCGCGCCGTAGTAGACCTTCAACTCACCGTCCGGCTCAAGGATCGCGCCGTTCGAGAAGACGACATTCGGCACCTCGCCGCACCGCTCGTAGCACTCCCTCGGCGTCAGGATGAACTCCGGGCACTGGCCGATCACCTGTGTCGGGTCCTCCAGGTCGAGTAGCACCGCGCCGAGCCGGTAGACCACGTTGCAGGCGAACCACACGCCGTGGATGATCTGCAGCCAGCCCTTGTCGGTCTTGATCGGCGTCGGGCCGATGCCCCACTTCTCGCGCATCCAGGTCTCGATCTGCAGGTTGATCGGCTGCCAATCGCCCCAGTGGACGAGGTCCGGCGAGTATGCGATGAACGTCATCGCGTCGTTCCCGCTCATCGGGCGCTCGAGGCGCGCGTACCGGCCCCCGATCTTCTCAGGGAAGAGCGCGCAGTTCCGGCTCCACGGCTGAGTGATGTGCGACATGCGCTCGAAGGTTTGGAAGTCGGTGGTGCGGCAGAGTCCGATGCGGACCGTCTCCTGCATCGTCTGCGCGCAGTAGGCGATGTAGTACGCGCCCTCGAGATGAGTCACGCGCGGGTCGTAGCGGTGCTTCTCCCAGATCAACTGCTCCGGCGTGCCGGGGATCTCGATCGGCTCAGGGTTGACGGTGAAGTGGATGCCGTCATCGCTCATGGCGACGTGCAGGTGGTTGTCACGCCGGCCGTCCTCCACCCGGGGGATGAGGACGTACTTGTCGCCGAACTTCGTCGCCCCGCAGTTGTAGATAGCGTTGATATGGTAGGGCAGGTCCGCGTGTGTCAGGATCGGATTGCCGGGATACCGCTTCAGAAGCTCTTCCTTCAGTCTCATACTCGTACTCCTAATCGTGATCGTAGTCGATCGGGCGAAGCATTGGCGACTAGGTCTGGCAGTTGGTTCTTGCGCCATGGGCTGATGCTTAGCCCCTACAGCCGCCGTTCGGGCTCAGCCGATCCCATCCGTTGGCTGCCGGCCCATTGTAGCCACCCCGTAGGAGCGTCGTCAAGCCGCCCATGTAGGGGCAAAGCATTGGCCCGTGGGACTGCATCCAGGTCTCGGACCCGACGCCAATGCTTTGCCCGGATGGACGAGTATGAGACACAAAGAACACCGGGGTATGAGGGCAAGCTTCGCCCCCATACCCCGGTGCCCGGGACCTAAACTATGTCTTCCACTTAGTCCGTCTTGACCAGGAACATCTGAGTCACGTAGTAGCGGCCGTTGGGCGCTCGATACTCCCCGACGCCGATGTTCTCGTACCTCGGCTCGAGGATGTTCGCCCTGTGACCCTCACTGTTCATCAAAGCGTTGTGACCGCGTTCCACGGTAACGATCGAGCAGTAGAACAGGTTCTCGCCGATCAGCGCCCACGAGGGCCTCGGAGCCATCGCCAGATAGCGATCGAGTGGCGATGTCTGGCCGGCGGTCGGAGACGTATGCGAGAAGTAACCCTTGTCGCCCATCTCCTTGCTGTGCGCCCGAGCCACTTTCACCAGCGTCGGGTCGATAGTCAGTTGGTTGAGTCCGCGAGCAGCGCGTTCCTTGTTGACGAGCGCAACGAACTGCAGTTCCTCTTTGGACATAATCAAGCCGCTCGATCGGACAGCGGAATACCCGAAATCGGCAGGAACGTCGGTGGCGGCCGGCATCGTCATCGCAACCGGTGCGATAGCCATGTCAGGGGTCACATCGGTGGCCGGTGTCGGTGAAAAGCTGCTGACGGTCATCAGCAGCCCAAAGAACAGCGATAAACTTGTCATATAGCCCTCCTCCAGTACCAATCGGGTAATTCCATACATCGGCCACGATCTGGGGATGGAATTTCGGCGGTCACTGCAGGTTTGTTACTGATGAGTTAGTATAGGGTGCTGACTGTCTGATGTCAACCCATTCAGATTTAAACCTCTGCAATATCTGTGCCAAACTGATAACTTAGCTAGCTAGTGATTATACCGGTTTGTCAGCCCGCAGGATTCGCTCTCCTCGCAGAGAACATAGCGGTGTGAGTGCGCCAATGCCTCAAGGAGACCGGGAAATGACCACGCCTTACGCTAGTCTCATGATGCGGGAATACGCATACTCCCTGATCGATCTCGATGGCGTACGATCGGTGCTCGACCTCGGGTGCGGCAAGGGGTACGACCTCCACCGGATCGGAGAGATGCTCGGCCCTGACGCGCGGCTCGTCGGGCTCGACGGGTCGGAGGAGGCGATCGAGGCCGCGAAATCCGAGGTCGGCGATGACCGCCGGTGCGAGCTGATCCTGGCCGATGCCTCCCGGCCTCTGCCGTTCGCAGATGGGGAGTTCGACCTCGTCTACTCCCGCGACATGCTGGAGTGCATCCCCGACAAGGATGCGCTGATCCGCGAGGTCCACCGCGTGCTGAGGCCCGGCGGGCAGGTCGTCTTCGTCCACTGGGACTGGGACTCGCAGGTCATAGACGGCACGGACAAGGAACTCGTGCGCCGGATGATCCACACTTTCGGCGACTGGCGGCAGAAGTGGATGGCCGACGTCGATTCCTGGATGGGCCGTCGGCTCTGGCGGACGTTCGCCCGCAGCGGGCTCTTCGAAGGGCAGGTCTGTCCCTACGTAGTCACCTCCACGGAGTTCGCCCCGGGGCATGCCGGATACGGCCCCATCAACGACATGGAGGCGCTCGTCAGGCGAGGGATGGTCTCACATGAGGACTACGACCGCTTCATAAGCGATATCCGGGCGCTGGCGGAGAGGGGCGAGTACTTCTACGCCGCGACGACCTACATCTACGTCGGGAGGCGCAGGGACAGCCCGGGAATACGATAGGCTCGGAATATGGGGGAATGGGCGTCCGGTCTCTCCTACACTCCCATACCCCCGCACTTCCATACGTCGAAAGGAAACACCATGACATCACACACAGGCATTCTGATCACTCTGGCGCTGATCGCGCTCTGTGCAAGCGCCTCATACGCGGCCGTGCTCCCGCTCGACAAGCCCGGAATGGGCGTCAGGGTCGAGGCCGGGAAGTACGTCGTGCGGGGGAAGACCATCGAGGTCCCGTCCATCGTTGAGCTGACGGTCACGCCGGCCGACAAGGTCGTGGTTGAGAACGAGGTTCATGTCCTGAGCGACCAGCAGCCCGGTACCTGGCACATAGGCACCGCGTTGAAGAAGACCCTCGGCCCGGTGGATGTGGGCACTCGTCTGCCCCTCGCCATCGATCCCGATTCGGTCAAGGTCTACTCAGGCGGAACGGTCTACCGTGAGGGGACCGACTACTTCCTGGAGCGGGACTGGGGCGGCATATGCCGGCTCCCGAACGGCTCGATCGGTTCCACGCAGCAGGTCGGCATCGACTACGCCGTCTACCTCGAGCGCATAGACATCGTTCAGGCCTCGAGAGACGGCAAGGTTTCCATCAAGACCGGTAAGGCCGTCCCGGTATGCGCCCGCGCGCCGAGAGCCGATGCCGGATGCGCCGTGCTGGCGACCATCTACATCCCGTACCGCACCGAACGGATCGAGGCGGCCAACATCCTCCCGATGCCTGAGAAGGACATCACCTGGCGGAGCTTCATCAAGGCGAGCGGACGGGAGTATCTCTCCAACACGCTCGGCCTGCTTGCGGCCGGGAAGCCGGTCACCATCGTCTGCTGGGGCGACAGCGTCACGGCCGGCGGCTCCCCGAGTTCGCCCGATAAGCAATACGTCGAGCTTTTCCGTCAGCGCCTGAAGAAGGCGTATCCGAAAGCCGAGATCAACCTGATCAACGCGGGCATCGGCGGATCGAGCACCGACTCCCGGCGCGCGGGCTACGAGAAGGAAGTGCTCGACCTGAACCCCGACCTGATCACCGTCGAGTTCGTCAACGATTTCGGCCTCCCCGCGGATAGGATCGCCGCCAACTACGCCGAGTTCATCGGCAAGGCCCGGGCCAGGAACCCGAAGGTCGAGTTCATCATCATCACGCCTCACAGCATCATGCCCCAGTGGATGGGCAACTACCCGGTCTTCATCCCGGCGCTGAGGAAGGCGGCCGCCGACAACAAGGTCGCGCTCGCCGATGCGAACAACATCTGGGCGAACCTGCGCACGATCGGCATCCCGTACATGACGCTGAACGCGAACGGCATCAACCACCCCGACGACCTCGGCCACGAGTTCTTCGCCGCGTGCCTGATGAGGCTGATGTCGCCGGGACGGTAGAAGCATGGCCGATATCATCATCAGAGAGTGCACCGAGGGCGATCCGGACGCTGTCAGCCGCCTGCAGCATCTCTGGGACCGGTATCTTCGATGCTCTTGAGCAACTGGCCAGGTCTGAGTCGATAGAGTACAGTGTGGAGGCGATCGGCGCCGCGATGGATGCTTTCAGGCGCCTGCGCCGATCGCACCACCCGGATGCGTCGGTAGCGGAATGCAATGGCGCTGCCGATGCATCAGCGTATGGAACGGGCGCTGTCCCGTTCCGTTGGCTGTAGGTATCCACCAGAGCGGAACGCGACGGCGGGCGTTCCCTACGTGGATATCCGAGGGGCTTCGGTAGCGCCGCTTCGTCTTGCTTCCGAAGCATCCGGTTCCGGTCGTTGGACCTTCTTGGGTCCCTGATGCATCATATATAGCAGTGAAATCCAGCCGGCGGAAGGTCGAGCCGAACTTGCTGAAACCTTTCGCCGGCTTTTTGGATCTTTAGGTTAGTGAAACCTGCGAGGATATATACATCGGCATATCCTGCCTCGGTGTTGGCGATCGTCGGACCGGCGCTCTCAGCCGAGCCCGGGACCACTGTCGCGCCTGCCGACAAGCCTGAGGTCATCCGGGCGGTCAAGGTCAATCCCCCACCGCAGATCGACGGCCTGCTCGACGATCACGCCTGGACGATCGCATCGAAGGTCGACGGTTTCACGTACCGAGGCAAAGTCCCGAGGCAGAGGACGATCGCCTGGTGCTGCTGGGATCCCGAGAAGCTCTACTTCGCATTCGACTGCAAGGACACCGAGCCGAAAATGATCCGCGCCCAGCAGATCAAGCGGAACGGTAGCATCTGGTCGGACGATAGCGTCGTCAACATCGACTGCCTGCACGATCATAGCTCCTGCTACGAGTTCGGGGTGAACTGTCGGGGCACGCAGTATGAGTATATCCCCGGAGGAAGCGCCCTGAAGGTCGAATGGCGGGGCGATTGGCGCGCGGCGTGCCGGAGGTACGACGGCGGAGATCGAGATCCCCTTCAACATCCTGCGCTATCCCAAGGGCCAGACCACCCTGGGGCTCGCCTTCGAGCGCAACATCCCGCACGACAATGAGTTCGTCCGATATCCCAATATGGGCGAGAACTGGAGCGCCGACCTGATGATCGACTGGGTCGGCCTGGTCACTCCCACGATCAAGCGCGATTTCGTCTACATGCCGTTCTCGCTGGTCGAGGTGGGAGGCGTCGGCAGGATCACCAGCGGCCTGGACATCAAGCGCACCTTCGACAACAACGTCGTTACCGCGCTGACCATCCGTCCGGACTTCAAGACGATCGAGCAGGCCGTAGACAGCGTCGATTTCTCGTACAACCCGCGGTACATCCAGGACCGCCGGCCGTTCTTCGCGGAGGGTTCGAGCTACTTCGGCGACAGCGTGCTGTTCTACCCGCACTCCATCGAGAGCATCGACATAGGCGGCAAGGTATTCGGCAAGGTCGGCGTCCACAAGTTCGGCGTGCTCTCCTTCGCGGACATGGGCGACTTCAGCTCGAACTACCTGACGTATCGCTGGGAGCCGAATAACCGATGGAGTATCGGCGGCGATCTGTTCAACTACGACGGCTTCGGCGAGGACACCCGCATGGCGAAGTTGGAGATCACTCACGGAGACCAGGCGCGCCGTTACAGCATGGGACTGGGATATCGGCGCAGCTTCGACCGAACGCATGAATATGGCGATGGGTCGTACCTCAACATCTACTACAGCAACTGGGGCGCGCAGAGGCGGCTCGGCTACGCGTTCGGCTATGATGACATTTCGCCCGACTTCTCGTCGCCCGTGGGGTACATCAACGACCCGGGCAGACGCGGTATGTGGTGGCAGTCCAGCTTCTACGACAGGTTCGATTCCGGGTCGCTGCTGGGATACGGCTGCGACTACGGAGGCAGCTATGCAGGCAAGTACGGCGGTGGATTGTTCGACAAGGGTCACTGGCTGAGCGGCTACGTGTCGTTCCGAAACCACACCGGCTTCGACTTCAGGATCGACAACCAGATCAGGCCGCCCGACCGGAACCACACCACCGGTTTCGGCTGTTGGTGGAGGAACGACGATCTCTACAGGAGCGGCAGCTTCGGCTATCGTTGGGGCAGACAGGACAGCGCCGACTACGGGTTCTTCACGTTCAACCAGGGCTTCAGGCTTTCCGAGCGGCTCTCGGCCCACATCAGCACCGAGCATCTGCGGATGAACTACGCGCCCGACTCCGGCGAGGAGGACGTCTCGCGCGACCAGATCGTCTGCTCCGTGGCGTACGACATCACCTCCGAGCGGGGCATCGGCCTCGGTTACCGGCATCAGGAGGGTAAGTCGAATCTGTTCCTCACATACCGCCAGCAAGTGCGCTTCGGCACGGACATCTTCATCCTCTACGGCGACCCCAACTCCCTGACCTCCCGAAACCGCCTCTCCCTCAAGCTGGTCAGGGTGCTTTGAGACGTCGCCAATCCCGACGGTGGACAGGTGGATGCCATCAAGTCCCTCGGGTATGTCATGTAGGGAACGCCCGCCGTCGCGTTCCGTCGCCGGAGACCTACGACCCCCGGAACGGGACAGCGCCCGTTCCCTATGCGGGTGCATCGCCGGCGCCGGATCGCCCCCTGCCGTCTGCAGTCTCCTGAGGAGGGAATTCCCCGGATGTGGAATAACCTATAGAGTAGCGGCGCCCGGATTCCCGATCCGGCGGAGGAAGGATTCCACCGAATAATGCCGCCAGTGCCGTTCAGCGGCGCGCAAGAAGTGGTACAGATTGGAAGTCTCTCACATTGAGGGCCCCGAGCCTCAATCGCACCTCATAAACCACCTCGCCGACGCGTTCGCTCAGGATGAGCGGATACAGGCCTGTTGGCTCCGAGGCTCGTTCGCTAAGGGCACAAGCGATCATTACTCCGACATCGACCTCGCAGTCGCCGTGGACGACGAGCAGTTCCACTACGGCTTCCAGAGCGTGCGCGACCTCGCCTGTGGGTACGGTCAGTGCGTGGTTGCCTGGGACAGCCCGAAGGACATCAACGGCGCCGGCTTCACCGCGTTCTACGCCGACTGCAACTTCCTCGACGTCAAGGTCTATCGCGCCTCCCGCGTGACGAGCATTCCTCCATCCGATCCCGTCCGGCCGATCTTCGACCGCGACGGCCTCCTCGATCAGCCGCGGATAGTCGTCTCGCCGGAGGACAGCCTCGCGCCGCCCGTCGGCGATACCGTGTACTGGAAGATGATCTTCTTCTGGATCTGCGTCTACTCCGCTGTAAGATTCGTGAAACGGGAAGAATACTGGTACGCGGCCGGCATGCTCAACGCGATCAGAGGCACGCTCGCACAGGTGCTCTGGCTGTGGAACCACCCGGACGAGGTGACGGACATGTCGTTCATCGTCTGGGGAGTGGTGCGCAGGGACCTCGATCCGGCGTTGGTCGAGGAGCTGAACGCGACGATCCCGAAGTCGGAGCGGCGGGAGATGGCGGAGACGCTCGGCAAGCTGGTTGAGATGATGGAGCGGCATGGGCGACAGATCGCGACGGACACCGGCGCGGAGTATCCCGGAGCGCTGGCATTCGTCGCGGCGCGGTTCTATCGCGACCAGTGCCTCAAGCCCGCGGCGTGATCGGTAGTGATCGGTAGGGGCTAAGCATTGGCCCGTCGGACCACACCGACCCCCGGAGTCAGTTGCCAATGCTTCGCCCCGTGGGGTGGGGGACGATGAAAGGAAGCACCGTCAGACGCGGTATCCTCAGTCTCATCGCCCTGTGCGCGCTCCTCTCAGCAGGCGCATCCTGCTCCGCCGAACGCAAGGCTCCCGACTTCACGCTCGCCGACCAGCATGGCGTCAGGCAATCCCTCAGCAGCCTCCGAGGCAAGGTCGTAGTCATCTACTTCTGGGCAACCTACTGCCCGACCTGCGCCAAGTTGTTCCCCATCGTCGAGAAGCTCAATGCTGACTACGGGCGCCGGGGCGCGGTCGTCCTCGGCATGAATGCTCAGCTCTCGCAGTTGGCGGACAAGTACCTGCGCGAGCGGGGATACAGGCTGCGCACCCTGCACGATCCCTACGGCAAGGTATCCAGGAGCTACCGCGTTCCCGGCCTGCCGGTCCTGACGCTGATCGGCAAGAACGGAATGATCGCCCGCACCTTCATCGGCCAGGCGCCGGAGAAGGAGGTCCGGGCTGCGATCGACAAGCTCCTCAAGGGCGCTTCTCTCGCCGCATCGAAGCCGAAATCCTCGTCCGGCATGTGCGAAATGGTGAGGCTCGACGCCCCACCGGTCCGCTCGTCCGGCCGCGTGCTCGTCCCGATGCGAGGGATCTTCCAGTGGCTCGGAGCGAAGGTGAAGTGGAACGAGAAGGCGCGCTCCGTCTCAGCGTCGAGCGGCTCGCGCAGCCTCGAGGTTGCTGTCGGCAGCCGGCGAGCGAAGGTCGGCGGCAAGTCAGTGAGCCTCGACGCACCACCGCAGATGATCGGAGGGCGGGTCTACGTTCCCCTGCGGTTTGTCGGCCAGGCGCTCGGCGTCAAGATCGAGTACCGCCCGGACGACGGCGGCGTTCTCCTCACATCCGGCTCCAAGTGCGGATTCGTGCCGGTGTACTGATTGCCCCTGTCCCTCCAAGTCGCGCCCAACCTCCTCTCATGGGTGAGACTGAGCAACTAATCCGCGATCCATGTCATACGAGTTTCGTGCGGTCATGTGCAGGGTACATCGCGTATCGGGCAGGGTCACAGACAGCGTGAACCCCCGGTGGAGTTCCTCATGGAGCCACAAAGCGACACGACTCCGCGTAGAGCACGCGCGCCGGGCACACTCTGGTGGACGTTTGTGATCGCCGGCGCCGTATTGGTTGCGGCCGCCCTGCCGCTATTCGCGCAGCAGGGACCCTCAGGCGTAGCGACGGAGGTCCGGGCCGCCTCGGACTCAGGCGATCGTGTCACCCTGGCGGAGCGTGGCATCACCACCAGGTTCGATTGGACCAACTACTACCAGGGCCTCATGTCCGGAACCGGCGACAAGGAGTGGGAGTACGGCGGCCGGTTGGATAGTTACACCACTCTCGACGCCGAAAAGCTCGGCTGGTGGAAAGAGGGTGTCCTCCGCTTCCACGGGGAATACCGATACGGCAGTCTGCCTTCCAACCTCGACGGCGCGTTGCTGTCGACCAACGTCGGCATGCTCCTTCCGACCAGCGGCGACGATACGCCGGAACTCACGGAGATCTCGCTACTGCAGAAGCTCAGCGGTAACAAGAGTCTCATCATCGGCAAGATCAATACCCTGGATCTGCTCGCAAACGACCCGTTCTACGGTGGCGGGGAGTCACTCGTTTCTTGAACCTGGCTTTTTCCGCGCCGCCAAGCGGTGTAACGCCTCCGGTCATCATGGGCGCTATTCTGAGTGTCCCCACCCCGAAGGTCGGCTGGACTTTCATGGTCTACGACCCGCACGACCGTACTGATGACTATTGGCCGGACCGCCTGTTCAGCGATGGCGTGTCCGTCTCCGTGAGCGCGAAAATCGGCGGCCTGGTTCGGGGGCGCACCAGCAGTGCCACGCTCACCGGCAACTTCAGCACGGTGGACAGCCTGGACCTACGGGAGATACTGCTGCCTCCTGAAGTGCAGACCGGAGTCAAGGATAACATCTGGAACGCCAACCTGGTGCTTGCCCACTTCTTGCGCGAGAGCAAGCCGGGCGCGGGCGACGGATGGGGTATCTTCGGGAGAATCGGGATAAGCGATGGCAATCCGAATCCCTTCCAGAAGTTCTTCTCAGGCGGTATCGGAGGCAAAGGACTCTTCACCTCGCGGCCCGACGATACATTCGGCCTGGGTTACTTCAACTGCAACTTCAGCGATGAGCTTCAGAGCGCGCTCAGCCCCTTGGTGGAGCTCAAGGACGAGCAGGGTTTCGAGTTCTTCTACGATTACGCTCTCTCTCCTGATGCTCGTCTGGCCGTGGATCTCCAATTCGTGGACCCGGCGATCGGAGATGCCGACGATGCTTTTGTCGGAGGACTGCGCCTGAGGTTTCGTTTCTGATCGTCTCGAAGCCGGAAAGGACTAGCAGGATGCTGAACACGGATGCGACGTTTCGCGATGCTCGGCCACCGGATCGGAAGTCGGGCAAGGCGGTAGTGATCGCCGGGACGGTACTACTCTCCGTCTCGGCGACGATGGCTTTCGCGCAGCAGGGAGCCCCGGATGGCGCAGCTCTGCCCCAGGCTCCTCCCTTTTCCGTCGGTAGAGTCTTGACGTTCCTGCTCGTGGTACTGGGGCCGTCTCAGGTAATCGGCCCGTTCGCGGCCATGACGCACGGGCGTGATCCCGCCTTCAAGAGACAGCTCGCGTTCAGGGGCATCCTCATTGCGGCGGTCGGCCTGATCGCGGCGGCCACTATCGGCGTGAATACCCTGCGCGAATGGGAGATCTCGCCCGGTGCGCTCCAGTTGGCGGGAGGTATCATCTTGTTCCTGGTGGCCCTCAGGACGGTCATGGAAGAGTTCGAGCCGAAAAAGCCCAAAGGCGAGAAGCCGGAATCCGGCGCAACACCCCCGCCCAGCGCGTCAGACCTGGCGTTTTCGCCTCTCGCATTCCCGACCATCGTCACGCCGTGGGCTGTCGCCGTGGTAATCCTGTTGGTGGTACTGCGCCGGGATTTCCTGCTGGAGATTGCAGCGGTGACGGCCTTGGTGCTCGTGCTCGATCTTCTGGCGATGCTGTACTCCGACCGCATCCTGAAGAATTCTCTGGTCATCTCGGCGCTTGCTATCGTGAATTCAGTCCTGGGAGTGCTTCAGGTCGCGCTGGCGGTCCAAGCATCCTACGAAGCTCTACGCATGATTCAGATTACGTGATTCCACACGGAATGATAAACAGGAGGATGACCGTTATGGAGAGATATGTAGACACCGACACGGAAGTGCTGGAGGAAACAGAAGAACTCACCGAAATGGAAGCTGCCTCGCTGTCCGCCGAGGCTAGGGCCATCGAGATCGAGCACCAGATGACCGACGACGAGAGGTTCTCGCTCATCATCAGCATCATGGGCTATGTGCCGGGAAGCATCACGGGGGGCCGCGACCCGCGCATTCCCGAAGACCTCAAGAACATGAGCGCGGGCTATACGCCCGGTATTCCGCGGCTGGGCATTCCGGCGATTCAGAGCAGCGACGCCAGCATGGGCGTCACCAATCCCGGCTATCGGCCGGACGATAAGGGCGCCACGGCGTTTCCATCATTGATCGCGCTCGGATCGAGCTTCAACCCGAGACTCGCGCGCGAGGGGGGTGAAGCGATCGCCAAAGAAGCGCGCATCCGGGGGTTCAACGTTCAGCTCGCCGGCGGATGCAATCTGATGCGCGATCCACGCAACGGCCGGAACTTCGAGTATTTCTCCGAGGACCCATATCATACGGCCGTGCTTGTCGCCGAGCAGGTCAACGGAATCCAGAGTCAGGGTGTCATCTCAACACTCAAACACTACTCACTCAACTGCAACGAGACAAATCGCCACTGGCTGGATGCGATCATCGATCCCAATGCGCACCGCGAGTCGGACCTGCTCGTGTTTCAGATTGCGATCGAGCGCTCTCAGCCCGGCTCGATCATGACGGGCTACAATAAGATCAACGGCGAGTACGCCGGCGGGAATCATCACCTACTGAACGAAGTCCTGAAGGGCGCGTGGGGCTACAAGGGGTGGGTGATGTCCGACTGGGGCGCGACACCTGATTGGACCTTCGCGCTCAAAGGTCTCGACCAGGAGTCGGGTGTCCAGGCTGACAAGGTATTGTGGGGAAAGGAGCCGTTCGTCAATGATCTCCGAAATGCCTACGCTGAGGGCAAATTCCCCAGGGAGCGCCTCTCCGACATGGTGCGCCGCATCCTCCGCTCGCTGTTCGCGGTAGGCGTTGACCAGTGGGGCCCGGCGCCGGACGTGGACATGGAGAGGCACAACGAGATCGCGCTGGAAGGCGCGCGCCAGGGAATCGTGCTGCTCAAGAACGACGGCGCGCTGCCGCTCGCGACCGACAAGCCGCTCAAGATCGCCGTGATCGGCGGCTATGCCCAGCAAGGGGTGATCAGCGGCATCGGATCGGGCGCGGTGACGCCGGTGGGCGGATTCGCCGGCGTTGTCAAGATCGGTGGCGCGGGTGTCATGGGGAAACACCGCAATCTTTTCCTGTTCGCGCCGTCTCCGCTCGAGGAACTGCAGAAGGCGCTGCCGGCGGCACAGATCGACTTCGACCCCGGGTACACGCCTGCGGAGGCTGCGTTGACCGCTAAGCGATCCGACCTTGTCATCTTCTTCGGAATCCGCGTCGAAGGCGAAGGCTTTGACAGCGCCGACCTATCGCTGCCGTGGGGACAGGATGGGGTCATCGATGCCGTGGCTGCGGCGAATCCCAACACCATCGTGGTCCTGGAGACCGGCAACCCCGTCTCTATGCCGTGGCGCGACAAGGTGAGGGCGATCGTACAGGCCTGGTATCCCGGCCAGGCGGGCGGCATGGCGATTGCCGAGGTCCTGACCGGCAGAGTGAACCCTTCAGGCCGGCTGCCGATCACCTTCCCAGTCGATCTCTCCCAGACGCCGCGCCCCGAGTTGCCGGGTTTGGGTACACCGTGGGGTACGCCAACTACCATTCGTTACGACGAAGGGGCTGAAGTCGGCTACCGATGGTTCGCTCAGAAGAACTACACACCGCTCTACTCGTTCGGTCATGGTTTGAGCTATACGGACTTTGAGCACAGCAGCCTGAGAGTGACCGGCGGCGAGACAGTCACCGCAACCTTCACCGTGACGAACACAGGCGAGCGCGAGGGAGCGGACGTGCCGCAGCTCTACCTCACGGATGCGCCGGATGGAATGAGAATGCGGCTCCTCGGTTTCGAGCGTGTAGCACTGAAGCCCGGCGAGTCACGCAATGTGACACTGACAGCCGATCCCCGGCTGCTCGCGCGCTTTGATGGCGACACCGGACAATGGCATATCGCGGACGGTACTTACAAGATAGCGCTCGGCAAGTCTGCCCAAGACTTCACCGAGACCGCTGAGGTGACCCTGAGTCAGCGGTCATTCGGGCATTAGGCTGGCGGTCCAGGCATCCTACGAAGCTCTGCGCATGATACGGATCACGTAGTTCGGCATCGGAACGATAGGAAGGAGCCTGACCGTCATGGAGAGGAATGCGCTGGCGTCCGTCATGGATGTCGCCCGCGCATTCCTCTCTATCGCGACGGTCGGCTCGTGCCTCGATCCTCGTACGGGGTTGCAGGCGCACCCATTACGGGTGCTCATGAGTCAAATCACGACATGTAGGAGCGGCTTCCCAGCCGCGAATGGCCACGTAACGCCACGAACTCGGGGATCGGAATCCCCTCCTGCAACCTAAGCTCTAGTATTTCCCGTACTTCTCGATCAGCTCCATCGCGTAGCAGTAGTTCTCCCACGAGACCGTCGGTGGGACCGAGTGGTCGGAGTGGAAGATGTACCCTCCGCCCTTCATCGCGATCGGGAGCTTGCTGCTGATCTCCTCCTCGATGTCCGCCTTCGTGCCGGAGAGCTTGCGAACGTCGATGTTGCCGAAGAAGGTGATGTCGCTGCCGAAACGCTCCTTGAGCGCGCGCACGTCCTGCCCGCACTTTGCCTCAAGCGGCTGGATCGCCGAGAACCCCGCCTCGATGAACTTCGGGATGAGCGATTCGATCTTCCCGCACGAGTGGAGGATCACCGGCTTGCCGAGGTCGTTGAAGAAGCCGCACATCCGCTTGTGCGACGGCCACAGAAGCTCCTCGTAGCACGCCGGTGAGAAGAGCGTCGAGTTCCGATACCCGAGGTCGCCGTAGAACCACGCGCCGTCGAAGTCCGCGCCCGTCTCCAGATACCTCTGCGCCGCCCAGATGATCAGATCCGTGTACGTCTCGAACACGTCCCGCGCGACCTCCGGCTCGTCCATCAGCAGCGTGAAGATGTTCACCTGCCCGAACGCCGGCCAGGCGGACTCGTAGGCCTCGACCGACGTGAAGTGCACGAACCTCCCGGTCGTCCGTGCTGCGTCGTAGGCCTCCCTGAGGTTGCCCGGAAGCCGCGCTTCGTCCGGGATCAGGCGTTCCTTGTATGCGTACCAGTCTTTGCCGGTGTTCAGGGTGTGCTCGAACCAGTGCGGCGTGTGGCCCGACGAGCGCTTGAAGTCCTTGCGCAGGACGCCGTTCGCATCGCGCTGGATTATGTACTCGTCGGTGTCCTCGATCACCTCGCCCGGGAGCATCAGGCTGAGATTCGGGCCGCCGATCGCGGCGAAGTCGAAGCCGAACATCTCGCCGATGTCCTGGCCCTCCTGCAGGCCCTCGGTCTTCCACCGTGCGAATGTCTCGCCCCATATGCTGTCCGCGCGGCCGATCCGGTCCGGGATGCCGCCGGTGAGTATCGTCAGAATGCGCTCTCGGGAATCCATGAGTGTCTCCTGCAGGTCGCTGATTGGGTGTCAGAGCTATGCTTCTGTGCTGCCGGCCGACCCTCCTGCAAATACCGGTATAAGTCTGGATACTAAACCGCCGCGCTCCGACTGATAATACGTAATGAAAGACAACAGCGGGGCACAGATTCGACGATCTGTGCCCCGCGTTCGTTTTCAGGGGACAGGGACGTCCCTGGGGGGGCACATCAGGACTCTAGTCAGGGGAATGGATGCCCCTGCCTGATGTGCCTCCCGCACAGCATCAGACGACCGGTCCCAGGCCGGAACACCGATCTCAGGCGATCGGTGGAGGCGCTTGGGATCACGTGGAGCCTATTAGGCCGTCCGTCACTTCGCCCGACTCACGTTGGCCAGTACCTGCACGTCGCCCTTGCTGCGGTTGTCGATCTTCACCGGCGCCGCCGTCATCGTGTTCCCCATGATCACCGCCGTCTTGACCTCCGGGCCGAGCGTCACGTGGTTCGTGCCGTGCGAGAACCGGCAATTCTGCACCGTGAGATCCCCGTCGATCCCCTCGATCGCATAGAGAGTCGCGTCCCAGTTGACGAAGTTGCACTGGACGAAGCTCGCCGATCCCCCGGCGATGCGGGCGATTCTCTTCGACGGCCCCCAGAACGAGCAGTTCATGAACTGCACGACGCCGGTATGGCTGGACGTCACCTCGATCTCGGTCTCCGCGCCCTTGCCGCCGACGAACTCGCCGTTCGTGAACAGCAAGCCGGGCTCCTGGGTCTGCTCGATCAGGATTGCGGTCTCGGCCCAGTCGATCCCGTTGCCGAGGAAGTTGCCGTTGCACGGACCGTCTTTGCTCGCGAAGAACCGCATCCCGATCTTGCAGCCGTAGGAGAAGGTATTGAGGACGTACTCCCAGTCGCTCCGGCCGAACTCGAACGCGGTGCAGTTCTTGAAGAGATACTCGATGATCCCCGGCCAGGTCGGGACGCCCTCCGCGCCGCAGCGCATCCAGTAGTGAGGGTTGAAGTGGACGTTCTCGATCCGCCCGATGTCCGTGCACTTGTCCACGAAGACTCCCATCTTCAGCGGGCAGCCGAAGACGTTGCGGATGTAGTGAAGCTCGTTCGCGTGGGTGCCGAAATCGATGCCTTTGTAGGGGTTGACCAGGGTTACGTCCTGGACGCTGCAGTGCATCCCGCTGCCCTGGATCGTCCACGGATACGCCACCGTGCCGGGCACTCGTTGCTCAGGGTAGAAGATCGTCAGTCCCTTGACCCCGCTGCTCTGCGCGAGGCTGATCAGCGCCGGATCGGATTCCTTGCCCTTCCCTGCATAGACGAGGATCACGGTGCCCTTGTCGAGGTCCGCGTGGTGGGGAGCCTTCCACTCGCCCTCCAGGGTCACGCCCTGGGGGATGCGGATCGGGTTGTCGAGGCGGTACTTGCCGACCGGGAGCCTGACGGTCCCGCCGCCGAGGAATGCCGATTGGTCGAGCGCCTTCTGGATCGCCGCCGAATCGTCGGTCTTGCCGTCGCCCTTCACGCCGAGGGCCTTAATATCGATGGAATCCGCGCCGCATGAACCGGCCGCCAGCATGATCGCCGCCGCCAGTCCGAATAGCCAGTGTATAGACATGGTGTTCCTCCTCCGGGTGTTTCCCTTGCTCTTACTCTTACTCCTACTCGTGCTCGTACTCCTTCTCGGAGGAGGGGGGAAAGCGTGGAGGGGTAAGGGGCAAGGGATAAGAGACAAGGGATAAGGGGCAAGGGATAGGGGAAAGGAGTTAGGGGAGAGCGGATCTTCGGCGTGCCCGGCGTTTCCCCAACACCCAACACCTGACACCCGACACCCCCGCCGCCAGCATCAGCAGGCCGGAAGGTTCCGGCACGACCGTCCCCCCGATGCGCACGCCGAGCTGGGCGATGTCGAACCAGTTGGTCCCGCCGTCATTTGTGGCGAGAGCCGGATTCCCCCGCGACGCATATGCCACCGTGCCCATGAACTCCGAGTCGCCCGGCGCGAAGACCAGGTAGTACGTCCGGCCGGCGTCGATACGCAGAGGCTTGATGTCCCAGTAGACGGACGCGAGCGTCGGCCCGGAGACGGGGAAGATCCGCCAGGATGCGAGGGTAGTCTTTGCGACATCTCGAGGGTCCAGCGCGAGCATCACGCGGATGCCGGCCTGGTTCGGGTCCGCTCCCCGGGCGACCGCCGCGCAGAGCCGATCGATCCGGCAATCCCACGGCAGGCTGAACGGCTGAGCGACCATCTCGGTCGGCCGGTCCTTGCCGATCGCGATCCCCCGGTTGTAGATCGGGTAGCCGTCGTAGAGCCAATCCGCGCACGCGGGCCCTCCCGCGGTCACGGCCAGGAGCGCCGCCGTCAGTATGAGGAGACGTGGTATCGCTCTGTCCATTGCCACGACTGATCATACTGCATGATCCGCGCCAAAGCTCCCGATCTGCCTGCGATAGATCGTGCGAGCAAAGGACCAATTGTGACGGGCATGTCCAGAAACAGCGCTGTTTGGCACGATTCTTGCAGGCATGGCAATGGAACAAGCAGGCATGTTCGCGTGTCTAACTACAATGGTAGTAGACTACCTGTGAGGAAGGCAATCGGTTTGAGAGCAATGCTGAGGGCGATCCTCTGCGAGCGCATAGCGCTCTACTTCGATAGCCTCGGTTCCGTGACCTATGACGTTCCTCCGATCAAGAGACTGCTCCCGCCGAGCGTATGGCCCTCCCGAAGCTGGTACAGGACGAAGGTCGAGCCCGATCCATTGTGTTCATTGATCCGGGTGAGCGGTATGATCAGGAATCGGGTGTGGATCTGACTGCCTACTATGAGGAGTTGGCAGTCAACGGTGGCGTGGTTGAAGTTGCAAGCATGAGGACGTTCAAGTTTCCATCACTGCGGCAAGAGATATCAGGAACTCCATAGTAGAGAATATGGAGGCCGAATCCCTCCTCGCGCTCGGAATCGGGGGAGTCGGCATGCTCGGAGCGGCGCTCAGGCGGCGGATTCGCGCGAGGGCGTGAGCACCAATCCGTTGAGCGCGCCGTAGGATAACGAATCGGTAGAACAACGAAAAGGGAGGTCCCCACAGGGCCTCCCTTTCTGCTATTATGGATAGACCGTAACCTTGTACACCGTTATCCCGTTTACAGAGCAGAGGATGTGATCGCGATGCCCCGAGGAAGAGCATTCATCTGGACACGAAACGTGCTGGTGGTCGTGGTATCGGCCGCGCTGCTGGGCTACCTGGCGATACAATGGGCACGCTACGCGCACGCGGCATCGAATCAGACGAAGTGCGTGGCGAACCTCAAGCTTCTCGGCGAGGCGTGCAAGATGTACCAGGCCGACTGGCACGACGTCCTCGTGCCCTACGGCGCACCGTTCACATGGGACCACCAAAGAGGAGCAATCTGGCCCCAGTTGCTCGAACCGTATCTCAGGCAGATCAGTCGTCGTGTAAGCCCGAACACGATGATCAACGTCCTCTGTTGCCCTGCCGTTCCTGCGGAGGAGCAATGCTTCTGTCCCGCAATGCACTATGGTATGAACCGCGAATGTGGGGGATGGATGCCTGGCGGGAAACCGGTGGTGGTCAGCTTGAGGAAAGTCGCATACCCCCACGCTACTGTCATGATTGCTGAGGCAACGTGCGTCGACCAGGGCGGAACCCTCTTTGCCGCCAAGCCAAGTGAGTTCAAGCCCAATGATTAGAGTTGCCGCATGTTTGCGGCTCGTCACTCCGGCAGGGGAAACATCCTCTGGATCGACGGGCACGTCTCATCGATGACCCAGGAGCAGTACAACATGCGGGATGACGGACCGTACGACGGCAACATCTGGCTCCGGCTCGAAGGCCCGAAGCCGCCGCTCCCGTAACTACGCCGCCTTCCGGATCAACTCCCGCTGCTCCGGGCCTCGGCGCATCGCCGCCCGGATCGCGAGCGTCTCGTAGACCGCCGATATCTCCCCCGCATGGACCGCCATCGGCCTCGGCGCGGTGATCCGCACGCGCAAGTGCCTGGGCATCGCCGGATGCTCGATGATGCATCTCATCTGCACTGCGAGGCTCTCCGCGTTCCCACGCTCGAACAGCAGGCCGTTCACCCCGTTGCTCACGAGCTCCGGCATCCCGCCGACCATCGATCCGACGACCGGCACCCGCGCTCCGAGCGCCTCCATCGCCGTCCGGGGCGCGTTGTCCGGCCAGAGGGTCGGTACCACGCACACGTCGGTCTCCGAGAGGATTCGGTGGAGCATCGAAGGCTCGTAGTGGCTCTCCAGGCCGATGCCCGGGAGTTGGTGCCGGAGTTTGAGAACCTGATCCTCGATCTCGCGCGCGTAGTCCCGATCGACTATCGTGCCCTGGATCGAGACTCGGAAGCGGTCGCGGATGTCCGAGAGCATCGAGGCGGCTTCGATCAGCAAGTGCGGGGCCTTGCCCCTCGCGATCGCGCCGATGTACCCGAAGACGAGCGGCCCGTCCGTATCGTGGTCGCGGCGGTGCTTCCACGCCCAGAGCGCCTCCGCGGTCTTGGCGGCCGGCTTGATGTCCGCGATCCTGCCCTCGGGGATGCCGTGCGCGACGAGCGTCCGGTGCATGAACTCCGACTCGGCGATCACCATGTCGGCCTCACTGAGCCAGTCCATCATCGTCTCATACCGGTCGGTGTACGCCTGGGCGCTCTCGCATGTCGGCATGTATTCGATGCACTCCGCGCACTTCGCCCCACACCCGGCCTCCGTGCACACGTTGCCCGACCTGTCGGTCAGATAGCGCCTCGGGCACATCAGCCAGTAGTCGTGCATCGACACGACGGTCGGGATGTCGTAGTCGCGGGCGATCGGCATGAGAGACGCGCTGAGGCCGACCAGGCTGTGGAAATGCACCAGGTCGGGCGCGACGTCATCGAGCACGCGGCGGAATGTCTGCTCGCATTCGAGGTTGGTGACCTCCCGCAGGGGATGATGCGGGTCCTCCGCCTGGGCATACCGGTTCGTCACCGCGTAGACATCGACGTTGCGGTAGATGCGGTGGCACACGGAGTATCTCGGCTCACCCTCGACCTGCACCGGCGAGGCGGCCATCAAGGCGCTCGCGTGACCCTTGAGCGCGAGCTGCTCGCACAATTCCTGCACGTAGGCCACGGTCCCGTCGCCCAAGAACTCGGGGGGCTGACCCCATCCGACATGGAGAATCTTCATTGTTCACCTCGGGGAATGCAGTGAGGGAGTAATGGCGTAGTGGAGTAATGGAATACCGGGTCTTCCCCAATACTCCATCACTCCACCACTCCGTTACTCCAATACTCTGCCAAATGCCCTACGCCGCTTTCGCTCGGTCGATGGATGCGAGTTCTCGCTGAGCCTCAGTGTGGCGGGGCTCCAGTTCGAGCGCCCGTTGGAACGAAGCGCGGGCGTCGGCGAGTTCGTCGATCTTGAGGTAGCACCTGCCCAGCGCGGTCAGGGCGTCCGGGTTCGCCGGATCGACGATCAGGCTGTCGCGGTACTCCGAGGCGGCCTCCCAGTACGATCCGGAGTCGTAGAGCACATCGCCCATCGCCTGATAGGCGCTCGCGCACTCCGGGTCGATCCGGATAGCGCGGGAGAAGCACTTCATCGCCTCCGACGTCCTGCCCTTCGCCGCAAGCAGCCTACCCAGTTCGACCATCGACGAAGCGAGGTTCATCTTACGCGGCCTTTCTCTCAACCGGCGCATACTCGTCCGCGCGAGCCGTGACGGATGCGTAGGCCTCGATCATCTTCTCGGCATGCCAGCTCATCGGCTTCGGCGAGTTGATGTTCGCGCTCATGCTGGCCGCCATGACAGGGTTCTCGATCAACTGGCGCATCTGCGCCGCCAGGTCGATGTAGTTCCCAGGCTCGAACATCAGCCCGTTGTAGCTGTGTCCGATGACCTCGCGCACGCTGCCCATCATCGATGCGATCACCGGCTTGGCGGCTCCGAGCGCCTCCATGGTCGATCGGGACATCGGGTTGTTCCAGATCTGGGGAGCGACGAAGACGTCCGCCTCGGCGAACAGCTCGTCGAGCATGTCGTGCCTGTACTGGCCGGCAAACTCGATCTCCGGCGCGCGCGGCCCGAGGTTGCGGATTGCCGCCTCGATCTCCCGGCGGTATTCCTCGTCCTCGATCTGGCCGTGGATCGACACGCGGAACTTGTCCTTCAGGTCGCGGAGGAGCTTGACCGCATCGATCATCAGGTGGGGGGCATTCCGCCTTGCGACGGTGCCGAAGAAAGCGAATGTCATGACGCCGTCGGCGCGCACGTTCTCGGTGTGTTTCGCCCACAGGCGCTCGGCGACCATCGATGCGGGCGTGATGACGGTCATCCTGTTGCGATCGATTCCCTGGTCGGCAAAGAGATCGGCGGAGACGGCGGAAGGAGCGATCACCAGGTCGGCGCTGTTCACCCAGTCGAGCACTGAGCGTCTCCGCTCGGCGTACGCGGCCTGGAGCGCCTCATCGGCCTGGCTGCACGTCACGCATCCGGCGCACTTGCGGCCGTCTTCCGGCCCGCTGCAGACCTTGTTGTCGCAGTCGAGCATGTGGCGCTTCGGGCAGATGTACTCGTAGTCGTGCATCGACACGACTACGGTCTTGCCCATCGACTTCGCTGTCGGTATCAGCGACGACGAGAGTCCTCTCGCGCTCTGGAAGTGCACAATGTCGGGGTTGAAGTGCTGGACCGCATGCTGGAACGCGCGCTCGCATTCAGGGTTGCTGATGTCTCTCGCCGGGTCGAACTCGCTGCCTGTATCACGGTTCGTCACGCCGTAGACGTCCACTCCCTCGAAGGTTCTGCGGAAGACGGAGTAGGGCTGGCCGCCGGTCACCTGGAGTGGTGAGGCCGCGAACAGGCCGGTCTTGTGGCCGCGGGTGAACAGGGTCTTTGCGAGTTCCTGGGTGTACGCGACCGGATGTACGGTCGTGTTATCGGGGGGATGTCCGCTGCCGACGTAGAGAATTCTCATTCAGTTCCACCTCGAGTCCTTTCGGTATATCCTAAGCTTTGCAGATCGACAAAGCGCATATCTTCTTCGCGGGGAGCGCTAATGGTACTGGTTTCGGTACTGGTAGGAGGGCCGTGTATATGCGCATCCCCGCAAATTTACCAGGTATTCTGATTATCGGAGGTTTACCGGGCCGGCTTTAGGTGCCGATGTGGCATATTCTATCGTGTTTGCATTCGGCGGCGAACCTGGTAGAGTATCCTTGTAGGCATGCCGGGCAAGCTTTCGGACACTGACGGAGGTTGATGATATGACAAACGATACACCCGGGCGAACGGGCTTGCTGGACAGGCGGATCGCTCTCAGGTGGATGCTGATCCTGCTCGTGGCGGCGGTCCTCGCGGGACTGGTCTTGTGGGCCATGCAAGGGTTCCGGCTCAGGGCGCAGGAGTCGCTGCACCAATCAGCCCTGAGTTCCCAGGCGAAGGGGAGCGCGGAGGCGGTCGCAAGGTCGATCGCCGTGTTCGGGAACGCGCAGATAGTCGACGGCAACTGGAGCGCGCTCCAGGAGGCCGCGGACGAGGCCATCGGGAGCGGGCAGATGGCGTACATCGCCATCGTGAACCCTGCCGGAATCGCTGTGGTCCACACCAACCGGAGCTTCCGTGGGAAAGCCTTCACCGAGCCGACCGATACGGCGAAGGTCGTGCACGCGTCCGTACCGGCGATGAGCCGCACGAGGCGGGCGGCCACGGTCCATGTCGGTCTCTACACGGGCGAGGTTTCCGGCGGAGGAGGCTAGAGCGTGCCTCGCAACTGCTGTAGGAGCGGCTTCCCAGCCGCGAATTCGTGGCGTTGCGCGGGCATTCGCGGCTGGGAAGCCGCTCCTACAAGGCGGAATTCGACTTGTGAGATACGCTCCGGCCGCGTGAAGGGCTGAGCGAGAGCGGCGGAGTATTGGAACAGTGGGGTAACGCAGCAAAGGGTTCCCGGAACTCCGGCACTCCGATACTCCACCACTCCAGTATTCCGTGAGGTTTCGCATGCGTATAGGATTCGTTGACCATCATCTGAACAACTACCACGCCGACAAGTTCCTGTCGCTGGTCCGAGGACCGCTGAAGGACCTGGGCGCCGATATCGCCATCGCCTGGGAGTCCGATCCCACCGGCGACGACTGGTGCGAGAAGAACCAGGTTCCTCGGGCCGGGGGTATCGCCGAAGTCGTCGAGAACTCGGACGCCGTGATGATCCTCGCGCCTGACAACATTCCCGACCACCTCGAGCTGGCGCGCCAGGTGCTTCCCTACGGCAAGCCGACCGCCATCGACAAGGCACTCGCGTTCAACACGGCGGACGCCCGCGCGATCGTCGACCTGTCGAAGCAGCATAACACGCCGATCACGTCCAGCTCGGCGCTCGCATTCGCGGGCGAACTGGAGGACCTCCTCGGGCAACTCGATGGCGAGCCGTCGGAGGTATGGGTCACCGGCATGGGCGAGTGGAAGAACTACGGCCTGCACACGCTCTCGATGGCGCTCAGGGTCATGGGAGCGAGCATCGAGCGTCTCGTCGACACCGGCACCGCATCGAGCCGGATGGTCACCCTCGACTACGGCGGCAAGCGGGCGTTCGTGACGGTTCGAGCGGCGGACAACATGTGGGGGCTCTTCCCGTGGACGGTCGGCATCCGCACGAGCCCGGAGAAGTACTACGCCGCCACGATTGCGGACTACGATAAGTTCTACGCGAACCTCATGAGGCGGAACATCGAGTTCTTCCGCACCGGAGAGGGCGGGTTCCCCGGCGAGCGCGCGATGGCGCTGGTGCAGGTGCTCGAGGGCGCGGACAACTCCCGAGCCGCGGGAGGCGAGTGGGTGCGAGTCTGACCGACATCCCTCGGGTATGCCCGTAGGGACCGCCCGCCGTCGCGTTCCGCCGCTGGAGGCTTGCGACCAACGGAACGGGATAGCGCCCGCTCCCTACCCTTGTAGCAAGAAGGGGAGGCCGTTGTCCGGCCTCCCCTTCGCCATTATCATGCTCGCACGCCGACTAAGCTGCTGACTGCTGATCGTAATCGAGATCCCACATCGACAGAGCGATCGCGTTGTCGGGCTGCTTCTCCGGCTCGATGTTGAGCCTGCGCGAGTCCTGATCCTGCTCGGCCGTCTCCTGGGCGAACTCCCCGAGATCGACCGCGAGGCCCATCCTCTGCGCCCTTGCCGCCTGCATGATCTGCAGGCTTCCCGGCGCCGGGATGAACAGGAACAGGCCGTCGAGCACTCCCGGCCCATCGCCGAATCGGCTGGCCACCATGACGGCTTTCTCGTCGGTTGCCAGGGCCAGCGTGAAGACGTTCGACACTATCGCCCACGCCATATCGACCATCATCTGAGGGGGGGTCATGCGGAATGCGAGGCCGGTCTCCTTGGCGAAGGCGGACAGGGACGATGAAATCAGTGTGTAGCCGAGCTCCTTGAGCACGGACAGCTCGGATGTGCCCAACTGGCTTGTCGTGCCGACAGGTTTGCCCTCGACTTTATCTACCAGGGCCGGGGCGCTGGCATACGGGAACAGGAAGAGCGCGTGTCCGGGCGCCTTGCCCTCGACTCGCGCGCAGATGCCGACCGCCCTGTTGGCCGGATCGGTGACCATCTCCATGAGCGAGGCGACGCGGAACAGACCGGAGTTGATCTCCGAGACCTGCACGTTCGTTCCCACCATGTCGTCTACGGCGTGGGCGGCATAGGCGGCTGCCCTGCTGCCGATGTCCTTGGCAAATGCCAACTGCTCCCTTACTTTATCTCGCTGGTGCATCGTCTTATCCCCTCCTGACAGATAGCTGGCTGGTATTCTTACCAGTATTATCGGCGGGGAACCGCGAAATTCGGAGGGGGAGAGCCACCGCCCGGAGCCGAAACCTCCGGGCTAGCGATGCAAACCTCCCTAAAGGAAGCTGAAAACCATCTCAGCCCGAAGGGGTTTCCCGGTACGGGGTAGCCTGGAGGTCTCAGCTCCAGGCGTCTCGAGGCGTTTGCGCCGAACAGCCCCGAGCCCGGAAAGGTTTGCCGGCATGGCGTAGCCTGACGCCCGGAGCCGAAACCTCCGGGCTAGCGATGCAAACCTCCCTGAAGGGAGCTGAGAAGTATCTTAGCCCGAAGGGGTTTCCCGGTACGGGGTAGCCCGGAGGTCTCAGCTCCAGGCGTCTCGAGGCGTTTGCGCCGAACAGCCCCGAGCCCGGAAAGGTTTGCCGACATGGCGTAGCCTGACGCCCGGAGCCGAAACCTCCGGGCTAGCGATGTGAACCTCCCTGAAGGGAGCTGAAAACCATCTCAGCCCGAAGGGGTTTCCCGGTACGGGGTAGCCCGGAGGTCTCAGCTCCAGGCGTCTCGAGGCGTTTGCGCCGAACAGCCCTGAGCCCGGAAAGGTTTGCCGACATGGCGTAGCCTGACGCCCGGAGCCGAAACCTCCGGGCTAGCGATGCAAACCTCCCTAAAGGGAGCTGAGAAGTATCTTAGCCCGAAGGGGTTTCCCGGTACGGGGTAGCCCGGAGGTTCAAGCTCCGGGCGTTCTCCGGGCATCTGCGCCCCAACCCATCCGGGCATCCTCCGGGCGCTCGTTCTCAGACCGCCCGCCGCCCATGCTCCCGCACTCTACACTCTCAACTCCGCGCCGTGCCGAGTTCCTCCCAGACTTTCTGCTCCGCCGCCTCGGGGTCGAGTCCGTACTTGTGGCGCATCACCGAGAGCGCCACGACCGGCGGGTAGGTCCGGCCGGAGAGCATCCTGTCCTGCACGTACTCGATCGACTCGTGGAGCGACCGGCAGGCGTCGCGGTAGTCCATGCCGGTCAGGCTCATGATGAAGCGCGTCGAGCGGTCGATGAGCTTCAAGTTGCTCGGAACGACCGCCACCATGCAGTTCCCCAGCACGCGGCCGAGCTTCACCATCGTGAGCGTAGACATCGCATTCAGCATCATCTTGACGCCGATGCGGGTCAGACCGTCGAGCAGCAGGTTGTTCTCCGGGATCGGGAGGTAGATCGCATTCGCCGGGACATCCCAGGATGCCGCGAACGCCTTCACTTCCTCCACGGCGGCCTTCCGCCCCAGGAAGAAGAACGACGCGTGCGCGCCTCCATCCCTCGCCTTCTCGAGCATCGATCGGTAGAACCCACCCGGCTTGAGCAGCGAGTCCTTCTCCGCCTCGGTCACGACGCACACGAAACCGTCGCCGGGGTTGAGCTGCCGGTACTGCAGGCCGTCCACGCCGATCTTGAACCGCAGGATCTCGGGAGTGCCGATCTGGCGCATGATCTCGTACTGGCGCGGCGCCTTCTCCGGTCCGACCAGCGCGAGGATCTCCTCATCCGTCCATGCGAGTCCTCTCGGCGGCCGGTTGAGCAGCTTCGTCCAGGCGTTCTCCGCGCCCTCATAGGGCAGGAAGAGGTACGTCCAAGATTCGTGCGCCTGCGGGTCATCGAACTTGCGGAACGCCGGGATGCAGAACGTCGGCGAGCGCTCCGTAGTATCGGTCAGGACATCGACACCGAGCCGATCGGCGAAGTAGTTGTCCTTCTTGCCTGCGCCGTAGATGCCGACGACGGTCTCTGTGAACTTCGCCAGTTGCTCGCGCAGTTCGTCCGACATCAGGGCCGCATGGACCTGGGCCAGTCCGTTGACGAAGTCCTGCGCGGTGGTCTCCGAATCCTCGCCGAGGAGGTCGCGGCAGACCATCTCCAGGATGGTGATCATCGTGCAGAGCTCGCTGGAGGTCGCCTGCATGCGGGTCGAGCCCATGATCCCCATCGGGCCGGTGGTAATGTTGATCTTCTCGATGCGCGGCTCCTCGATCACCTCGCGGCTGCGGATGACATGCTCGCAGAGGACATCGTCGGGGTTGTTGTAGACGAAGTAGACCTTCGCCCCGACCTCGAGGCCCTTCCAGGCTGTCCCGATGACGAACGACGTCTCGCCCCCCTCGGTGATCGCGAAGAGCACGTCGCCCTTGCCGATCCCGAGATCACCGACCTGCTTGCCGCCGAACGAGGTGAAGTCCTCGAAGCCCTCGACCGACTTGATCAGCGCGAAATCGCCGCCCGCCATGGCGCTGAACGTGCGGTTCTCCAGATCCTCGAACCGGGAGGCATCACGTCCCTCGGCCCGAGCCTTCTCGGCCTGCTGCTTCCAGAAGAACCGCCAGGTCGAGTCGAGCTGGATGCTCAATCGGCCGGTCGCGCCGCAGCCGGTGAAGAAGAGCCTGCCTCCGGCCTGGATCGCGTCCCGGACGACATTCTTGATGGTGGTCAGCCGTCCGCTCTCCGCGAGTTCGCGCATCTTGACGACCACGTCGGCGTCGACCTGGAAGAGGAGCTTGAGTGCCTCCGCGGTGTTCTCTTTCGCGACGTAGCTCAGTTCCCTGGTGACGGGGTGAGACGATTCGGTGAGGAGATGGCCGAGCCGGAACTGACCGGACTCGGCGACAAACTTGTCTGCCTGTTCGTGTGCTCTGTTGTAGTCCATATACCTGCCTGCTGAGTGGGAAGTCGAAAGCCGCAAGTGACACGCCGGATGCATCCGCGTAGGGAACGGGCGCTGTCACGTTCCGTTGGTCGCAAATCTCCACCGACGGAACGCGACGGCGGGCGTTCCCTACGAGGCGTATCCGTGACGCATCGGTGATCTCCAACCACCATGAACGCCTGTCACTTGTTACGTAAACGTTCACATTCTAGCACTTTGCACTCCGATTGCCAAGTACGCGTGCGCTCGCGCGCGAGGGATAAGTGAAGCCAATGAGTAATACGTAACCGGTAAGGCGGAACGAGCCTGGATTACTAGAGCGTATTCCAAACCTGTTGTAGGAGCGGCTTCCCAGCCGCGAATGCTCACGCAATGCGCCGAATTCGGGGATTGGAATTCCCTCCTGCAGGGCGGAATTCGACGTGTGGAGTACGCTCTCATTGCCGCCCATTTGTCATCCTCAGAATCAGAAGGAGACCTTTCGACGTCATGGATATCTCGCTCAACGGTTCCGACTGGAAGTTCAAATACTACAACATCGGCGAGGCAAGGGGGAAGCAGCCCTTCAATCCCGATTTCGACATAAGCTGGTGGCCGAACGCTACCGTCCCCGGCGCCGCCCAGAAGGACCTCCTTCGCGCCGGGAGGATTCCGGATCCCTACCTGGACATGAACGCTCAGCAGATCGAGTGGGTCCCGGATCGCGACTGGGTGTACGCCAAGACGTTCACCATGGACCCGATTCCCAGGGACCGGAAGGTCCGCCTCCACTTCGAGGGGATCGACTACTACGCCGATATCTACCTCAACGGCAAGCATCTCGGACGCAGCGAGAACATGTTCATCCCGGCGGACTTCGATGTCACCGATGTCCTGAACTACGACGGCGAGAACCGCCTGGTCGTGATCTTCGACCCGGCCCCCGCGGAGATCGGCCAGATCGGGCGCACGAGCCTGGTGCGCACCTACAAGACCCGGATGAGCTACGGCTGGGACTTCGCCGTCCGCCTCATTCCCGTCGGCCTCTGGGACGACGTCAGGCTGATCGTGACCGGTACCGCCTATATCGCCGACTCCTGGGCGCACACCGAACTCGCGGAGGACCTCAAGTCCGCCAACCTCATGATGCGGACCGAGGTCCGGGCCGACAAGCGTCAAACCGTCATGGTGCAGACCCGCGTCTTCTTCGAGGACACGCAGGTCGCGGCGCAGAACACGTCGGTCGCCGCATCCGGGCTGACCGAGATCACCCAGCCGTTTGCCATCAAGAACCCGAAGCTCTGGTGGCCGAACGGTCACGGTGACCCAAACCTCTACTTCGCCGAGGTGGTGGTCCTCTCGGAGAACGGCGATGAGCTCGACCGCCGCGAGTTCCACTTCGGCCTCAAGCGCGTGCGTCTCATTCCGAACCCCGGCCTCGCGGAGGAACTGCTCCCCTGGAACTTCGAGGTCAACGGCAAGCGCATCTATCTCAAGGGCTGGAATTGGGTGCCCGCCGACTCGATGTACGGCACAGTCACCCGCGACCGATACGAGGGGCTGATCCGCCTGGCGAAGGAGGCGAACGTCAATCTCCTGCGCGTGTGGGGCGGCGGCCTCATCGAGAAGGAGGAGTTCTACGACATCTGCGATCGGCTGGGCATCATGGTCTGGCAGGAGTTCATCCTCTCTTCCTCAGGCATAGACAACGATCCACCGACCGATCCGGCGTACCTGAACATGATCCGCCGCTCGGCGGAGAACATCATCCCTCGCCGGCGAAACCACGCCTGCCACGCCGTCTGGTGCGGCGGGAACGAGCTCACCTGGACCGGCGCCGAGGACGCCGCCATGCGCATCATGCACGAGGCAGTCAGCATGCTCGATCCGCAAAAGATATATGTTCCCACCTCTCCGATGCGCACCTTCCGGCCGGACGAGGCCAAGGAGATTGACATCCACGGCGACTGGCAGTACTTCGGCTGCGACCGGCACTATGAGATCTGCAACGCGCGGCTCGCCGCCTTCCACAGCGAGTTCGGCGCGGAGGGAGCGGCGAACATCGAGACTATCCGGGACGTCGTAAGGGACTGCGAACTGATGCCCGTCTCCCGGAAGAACGAGTTGTGGACGCACCGCGGCGACTGGTGGGTCAACACGGAGGTGTTGGAGGGTATCTTCGGCCCGCTGAAGGATATAGAGACGTTCGTCCGCATGAGCCAGTTCATCCAGTGGGAGGGCCTGCGGTACGTCGTCGAGCAGAACCGTCGGCGGAAGTACGCGTCCGGCGGCACGATCCCCTGGCAGTTCAACGAGCCGTGGCCGAACCTCACCTGCACCAACGCGGTAGACTACTTCCTCCGCCCGAAGCCGGCCTACTACGCGGTCAAGTCGGCCTACGAGCCGGTCCACGTCAGCGCGAGCTATGCCGGACTCGGCTGGAAGCCCGGCGAGGAGTTCCGCGCCGATCTGTGGGTCAACAATTCCAACGGCGACCTGAAGGGCTGCGCGGTCCGATGGACGCTCCTCGGCACGGACGGCGAGGTCTTCGGCTCGGGCGAGAAGAGGCTCGACCTCAGGGAAAACTCTGCGGTCAAGGCCGATGAGGTCGTCTGGCGGATCGAGGTCGGCTTCGAGCGGCTCTTCATCCTGGAGGCGCGGGTCATCTGCCCGGACGGCAAGGAGTTGTCGAAGAACAGCTACATCTTCAGCGCGAACCCCGTGCCGATCTTCGACCGGCTCCTCGCGCTCCCGGCGACGACCATCGAGGTCGAGCAAGGCAAGGGAGCGGCGCGGGAGGACGGCCGGATCGAGATCCCCATCACGGTGCGGAACACCGGCGGGAACTTCGCGTTCTTCGTGAAGCTCTCGGTCGACTGCCCGGGGTGGGGCGTCTACTTCAGCCGGAACCATCTTCTCATCGCGCCCGGCGACTCCGAGACGGTGATCGCCAAGTGCATCTCCCGCGAGCGCACGACGAAGCAGCCCGGCCCGTTCATGGCCCAGGGGTGGAACACCGGCAAGTAGATGAGGCCATGTGGGCGGCCCTCAGCCGCCGCCCGGTGGGTCCGCGTCGAAGAAACAGGTTTACACCATCTCAAATTTGATGTAGAAGGAGAAAGAATGGAATTCGAGGTCGAGTTCTACGAAGACGAGGATGGGAACTGCCCTGTCAGGGAGTTCCTTTATGAGTTGAAGAGGCGGCAGCGACCTCTGTTTGCTGTTGCGCTTACCGGCCTGGAGTTGCTTCGCGACAGCTGAACCACGGCGAACCACTGACCAAGTCTATCGGCGATGGGCTGTTCGAACTCAGGAGAGGGCGCAAGAACATCAGCCGAGTGCTGTGGTTCTTCACTGTAGGACACAAGATCATCCTGGTGCACGGCTTCGTGAAGAAGAGCACCGATCTTCCGGAGAACCACCGCCGGATTGCATTGGGTAGGATGGCCGACTACCTGCGCCGATTTCCGGGTAGACGTCAGGGAGGCTAGGTCCATGACTCCGAAAACTATAGACGACTTGGTAGGAGAGGAACTCCGCGATCCCGAGTTCGCAAGGGAATACGCGGAGGCGAAAGAGGAGTGGAGTCTCGCTATCCGGCTCGCCAGGCTCCGCCGTGAAAGAGGACTGACGCAGGAGCAGCTTGCGGAGATGGTCGGAACGAGGCAGCAGAACATCGCCCGGATCGAAGACCCCGACTACAGCGGACACTCGCTCAGCCTTCTCCGACGAGTGGCACGCGCCCTCGGTATGGTGGTCCACGTGGAGTTCATCCCGGCGGAAGAAGTCATCGCCCGCGAACTGAGTAAAGCCAAGAAGCCGGCTTCGGCTCCGACTGCCTACCGGAGGCGCAAATCAGTGATCGGCACGAAGAAGGCGATGGCCGTTCGGGAAGCGCGTCCCGATTAGTTCCGGTAGCTCCTCCATACGATATCGCCCTTGCTCTCGCGCTCCACACGGTCTCCGGCGATCGGCCGGCCGCCGTCGTCCAGCAGGTCCGGCCCCACGCTGTAGAGGATGAACCCCTTTCCCTGCCGACGGCATATCAGGTCTCCGCCGCTGTAAGGGTCCTTTGGCAGGTCCCACCCCAGCTTCGACCTCAGTTCCTGCATCGACGCCGGATATGCGCCGTACCTGTCCCTGTACGCCTGCAGCGCGAGGAGCACCCGGGCCTGCGATATCCGCGTCTCCACCGTGTAGCGCGTCAGGCTCGTCTGAGGGGATACCGGGGACACCGTCTTCGAGAGGACGGCGAAGAACGGCAGGTCTCGGGGAGCGTCGAGCAGTCCCTTCACCTTCGCATCCCTGTAGCTCAGGCCCGCGCCGTCCATCATGGCGGCCGAGTATCGCAGATACGCGGCCATGTCGCCCTTCATGGCGGTTCGGCTGTATACCGATGCCAGCGGCCCGTGGAGCCTCTGCCCGGCCGATGCGCTGCCCGTCGCGCTGTACAGTGTGGACGAGATGAGGTGGCGCATGCTCCGGGGATCCGAGTAGTGCAGGAGGAGCACTCTCTCGCCCTGCCACGCGCGCTTGCAGCTTTCGGTCAGGTTGAACTCCCCGAGCGCGTCGAACAACCGCCGCGCCTGGTCCTCCGATAGGTCGCCGTACTCCATCACCGCGACCAGGCTCTCAGCGGTCATGCGCATCAGCATCATCCTCACACGGTGGTTCAGCATGAACGGCTCGTCCTTCAGCGATTGGGTTATCCCGATCTGGGTGCGGATGTCTTCGACCGCCGCATCCATCCTGCCGTTCCTCGCGTTCACGAGCGCGCTCACACGAGTGACCTGCATCATCTGCCTGATGGTTGTCAACTGCGGGTACAGCGTAGACAGCGGATCGGCCGTGTTGATCTCGAAACGGCATTCCGGCCGCGCGAGGGCCTCATCGATGCGCTTGCGCAGGGGGCTGAGATCGGACAGCGCATTCTCGGCTTCCGCCCACTTGTCGGGGCTCGGATGGGCGCCGGGAGACGATGGAAACTTGCTGATCACCTGGAGCGCCGATCTATACCCCGCACCGTCGATCTCCGAGTTGATCTGCAGATAGGGCACAGCAGCATTCCGATCGTCCGGCACAGGGGCGCTGAGAAGATCGGCGATGGTGGTGGGCTCGCCCCTCGACTTCATGGCGGCGATCTCCGCGTTGAACCGGTTGGTGAACAGGATGCCGCCGATCCCCGCCGCCGCGCCGAGGAACAGGATGATCCCGAGGACGATGACCGCCGGCCACATGAGCTTCTTCATGCGGTATGCCTCCCTTCGCGTCTGATCACTTGTTCCTGATCAGTATGATGTCTCCCTCCTGGATGCCGCTGTATGACTTGGCGCACGGCCGCCCGCCGCCGTCGTCCTTCATGTCCGGCCCGACGCTGTAGAGGATGAAGCCCTTGTCCCGCCGCCTGTACACGAAGTCCTTCTCGCTGAACGGGTCCTTCGGGAGCTTCCATCCCAGCTTCGTTTTCAACTCCTCCACCGACGCCGGATATGCTCCGTGCCGCGCCTTGTATGCCTGCAACGCGAGAAGCATCTGATCGAGGGCTATCCGATTCCTGGTCGCGAATCGGTGGAACTGCAGCTTGCCGAGACCATCGCCGCACATC